>JAABUK010009578.1_pt1 | contig 13190 bp, 4 predicted proteins | sample 5559141 | NCBI WGS metagenome assembly JAABUK01 (sample SAMN10711869, study PRJNA513367) | rock metagenome | isolation source: Antarctica rocks | place: Antarctica: Victoria Land, Pudding Butte nord | collected 2016-01-03
CGCCCCCCCCTCCGCGGGGGGGGGGGGGCGTAGTGGGTATAGTAGTGCTGTTTGGAGGGTGAAGGATGTGCCGAAGACGGCGGGGTGGTATGCTTTGGCCCGTGGGCGGTGGCATTTTGATGGACACAACGGGCATCCCATTCCCAATGGGATTCCGACGGAGTCGTTGAGAGACTGCTTGAAAGATGCCGCGTGTGAATCGAATTGATGGTGAGGGTTGTGAGTTAGGGCAGTCAGCGAATCCAGCGAATCCAGAGACGTCCATTAGTGTCCTCTCAAACTTTGATGTTGAATTGAAACAAGCCTTGAACTCCAGACGCTTTCGAGTGCTGGTGGGATGAAGAAATGTCAATAGTATGCCACATTCCGAGCTCATCAGCGCTGGTATGATTTTGTGCCTGGGGTGTATAAAGTCATTCGTTAAAATGTATGATGGGTGGCAGATTCATAACAGATACTTCGATACCCAGTAGAGTGGCGAACTATTGCGACCAAAAGTACGTTTTCAAGTGCCGGTCACCGTGGCTCAGTAGACGGTCTCCTAGCCTGATCCCTAGCCAACGACTCTGATTCTTGCGCAGCCCGAAAAGAACGGTCTGAAAGGGAGGCACGCTTCCCCGAACATTATCAAGCGAACATAGCTCCCTCCGCTTCTTGTCGAGGTCTTTTCTGCAACTGAAATGGCAGTAGAGCAACACACATGTGATTTCTGATAATTAGATCCAGTAAAGTTATAACTTTGTTCGTGCATAGGTAGATCTAGTAATACCACAACCGGATATTCCCATTCACCTGGCGTGTTGTTGTTGGGATTTTATCAGCAGTTTTAATCTATACATGCTAGTCTTATCCCTCGCATCCCAAGCTGAGCGAAAAGCTATTCGCTTGCGACCCCTTGCGTACTATTGCCCGCGCCCACACGCCCTACCTTGTGTATATATCCATCAGCAAAGTTGATCCCATTGATGCTCAGATAAATCCACAATTCTTCGAATCTCCGTTGCACCAGGAACAATTGATTGATCAAAAGATAGAACGCCCGTGCGATTACACCTGCAAATACAGTCGTACGCGTGGAACGGCCAATATGAAACACAGCGTTGCCCGACACGCTGAGAGCCGTGATGTATTCACAGGGACCATCGTGATCGTATAGCGCTGATGCTGCAAGCCCGTTGAAAGCGGCGCTGAAGATATCTTGGGCTGGGATGTTCTTGCCTCCCCATTCCCACGTAATTTTCAAGCGTCTATCGTGGGGGTCGATGATCTCATTGGAGTTAGATGGTTGGGTAACGTCCCCAATATCACGTTCCGTAGGATGAGATGATGCGATATTGTGTGGGAAGTCTGCTGTCAATGTCGCATTCAAGACACCCTCATGGTTCAGCAATAGGTTGTTTGAATCGATAATCATCTTTCCAATTGTTTCCCCGTTCAGTGTGATGAAATCATTAACCTGATAGAAACCAGGCTCTCGAGTCGCCATATCAGTGACGGACTCATAGAGCACTTTGACGACCATTCCGGTTGTGAGTGTTGTGCCAGGGTGTCTGTCGGCCGTGAGGATGATGACGTTGTAGTCTGGTTGTTGTGAGATTATACATAGTCCACTCTCTAGCAACTCGACTGGGCTGGACCAAGGTTGTTTACTCAAGCCATACATGAGTTTGATCGCTGTGACGTATAAGCCAAGAGGATTGAGCGCTTTTGATCTATTCCAGAAATAGTCGACTGAAAATCCTGGAGGACCGGGGGGCAGTGGCGAGATAGGTTCGGATTGGCTAAGGGTTGTTAGCATACTGTGGCTTCCGTCACGAGGATCCTACGTTAATTGACTTACTTTATGGAAATGCTGAGTACTGTTTTATTTTCAGACACCTCTGCCGGAAGCGAGATAGCCCAAGCTGAGGTAAGATAGAAAATGAGTAGTGCAAGTGGAACACCGGAGCGATACCCCATGATAGCCGCTAGATACACTGTCAAGACGAAGGGTTCTCGCAGCGCAGCGGTCAGACAATGAAGCAAAGAAGTTGTCCATGAATGGCTTTGAGGAGCGCATGTCGCTTGGGGGGGTATCGAGTCAGCGCGAATTCTGTCCATCCTTGATTAGCCATTCTACCGCCTACCAAAGCTTGGCATGATCTCCGCGGAGTATGCGTTTATCTTGCGGTGGAGTTGCATAGGCGTATCTCTTGATGGTTGGGTACGAGGTCCGAAACAGTATGTCTTAGAAAAGACTGAATACGATATCGGAAGTTCGAAGCCTAGCTGCCTAGCTTTCTAATGGCGGCGACCTCGCACGATGTGGTGTCTCATTCTCGCGGAGCAGACGACCCTGGCCCACCAGAATGTTATGCTCATCTACAGGATCGTAGAAGACCTTAAAACACGTTTGCTGCCTTTCCAAGACGACTCGTAAGCCTAACATGATTTCATTGAGCATACCAAAAGTCATCTGAGGGTGACTCATTACTGGAGACAGGCTAGGGTGGAGAAGCAGCCTGGTATAACGTAGGTCCAAGGGCTTGGTTCGGGTGGACTGTCGCCATGCCTAGATATACGGTTCTAGACCTGCGCCGAAAGTATAGTCAGGACAGTACTGATAGCATCACGACTGATGGGTCGCTCTCTATCGTAGGCCATATGGGGGTATCGGCGAGGAGTAGAGCCTGGGATCAGATAGGTGAGCTTCTCGATGTCGTGGCTGGGGCTCAATTGTGTAGAAAGCCTTAGAAGTTGCGTAGAACCGTTGCTGTTGAGCGGTATGTATAATGATGAGACGACGGGTTGCTTCGAACCAAAGTATCCTAAGATAGCAAAGGAATTGATGTGGCTCTACAAGTGATATAAGCTAGAACGACTGAGAAGACCAACGTTGCAGACGAGAGCATTGTAATACGGATCGGTTCTCAAGCAGAGAATGAACGTTCGAGTGGTCAGAAGCCGGACTGAAGGGTTCCCCTTGTTTATACATCAGACTCATCCAGATAGCTTTGGCCACCTGCGCACGCATTGAATTGACGACATGCGCCCACTAGGGAAGAATTTTGCGTTCCTTGTACTTGGCCCCCCCATTGCCAAGCATATGCAAATTATCTAAGAATTCTTGGCATAGGTATTCAGTATAGAAAAAGGGATCTGTTAATAGTCTATAGAAGTACTATTTAGAAGGGACGTTTATATACTTTAAATTATTATTTATATCTACTTTATAAGTAGATAAGATATATATTAATAATATTAGAATAGTTTTATAAACTTTTATATAGGGAAGTACTATATTAAGGCCCTAATTACCTAAGTATATTAATAGTATTAAGATATATATCCCCTTATTAGCTTTAGAGAATATATATAAAGCGCCCTTATAAAGTAATATACTTATCTTATAATAATAGCTAATATTTATATATTATAAGAGATCTTATAATTATAATCTTATATTATAAAACCTAATATCTACTTCTTATTAACCTATTAATAGATTATCTATTTAAGATATCTTAATATTATATTATAATAATATCTCCCTCTAATATATTATATTATTCTTTTAATTAATTAAGGTATCTATTACCTTAAAATATTATTAGAAGAGATAGGAGTTAAGGGGTACTTTATTAAATATAAGTTTTTATCCTATTAATTAATATACTTATTACCTTTAAAAGGTATTTAATTATATAATTATTTATAAGCTAGTTACTAGGTATATATTACGATCGTAGGTTTTACTAAGTAGAGGCTTGGCATGGCTTAGTAATATAGGTCGACGGGTCGACATCAGCTAAGAAGTGTCGACCCGGTAAGCAGGTCGCTGGAATGACAGGAACGCACGGAAGGCGATCCAGTCGATCTAGTAAGCGGGTTACTAGAATGATAGGAGCGTATAACGAGCGATCTAAGCGACCTATTAAGTATACGGATTTCTTATATCTATATAGATGGCGATATTTCTAAGTAGATAGGAGCTCCGTACTTAACTTATATTATAATTCTAATAATCTCCTAAGTACTAAATATAATACCTTATACTAGACCTATTTAATATAAGCCTATTTACCCTACTTCCTTAACACTCCTCTTCACGAGAACCAATCATAGGTCTATCCTATCCACGGACGGAGTGAATCGTAATAGTATAATTATATCTTACTTTATTAAATATAAGTTAGTAAGTACTATTTTATAATATCCTATTTTATAAATTATCTTAACTATAGTACTTTATAGTATTCTATAGTTATTTATAACTTAATAAATTATAAGTACTTAGATAGAGTCTACTCTATTAAATATAAATTAATATATTACTTAATAATTACTTAATTCTTATTTATTTATTCCCTAGCTTCTTAAGTCTTTCTTTAGCTATTTATAATTTAGTCCCTTAAAGATATTTAAGGATTTTATTAGCTAATTATAATTACTTATCTTAATTCCTTATAATTTAAGGATATTCTTTATATATTATATTACTTAATTAGCTTATTTATTAAGCTTAATAAGTAAGGTAGTATTATTACTATCCTATTTTTATAACTTATTCTTATTTTACTTATCCCTAGAGAACTTTAATTTAGGATATTTATAAATTAATAGACTTTTCTTATTTATTACTTAGGATAATTATACTTATAATACCTCTTCTTATATATTAATTCTTAGTATTTAATAATTACTTTTATATACTTTTTAACTAGTTCTTATTAGATCTTAACTATTTACTTCCTTTATTATCTATTTAATTTTTAATTGTTTTATATAAGGTCTTTAAAGTAATTAATAGTTAATTCTAAGGTGTTACAGTTCACTCCGTCCGTGGATAGGATAGACCTATGATTAGTTCTCGTGAAGAGGAGTATTAAGGAAGTAGGGCAAGTAGGCTTATATTAAATAGGTTTAATATAAGGTATTATATTTAATACTTAGGAGATTATTAGAATTATAATATAAGTTAAATACGGAGCTCTTATCTACTTAGAAATATCGCTATTTATATAGATATAAGAAATCCGTATACTTAATAGGTCGCTTAGATCGCTCGTCATGCGCTCCTATCGTTCTAGCGACCCGCTTACTAGATCGACTGGATCGCCTTCCGTGCGTTCCTGTCGTTCCAGCGACCTGCTTACCGGGTCGACACTTCTTAGCTGATGTCGACCCGTCGACCTGTATTACTAAGCTATACCAAGCCTCTGCTCGATAAAACCCACGATCGTAATATAAGGTTAAAGTGTTTTATAACTAATTTACTTTATTATTCCTTAAGACTTTTTATACTTAATAATTACCTATTAAAATAGCTACCTATTAAACTTTAATATAAGTCCCTTAAATAGGAGTATTACTATTAATATAAGCTAGCTAAGATCTATTTATAAGAGTAATATACCTTATTATTATAGTCTTTATATAGTTATTATAAGATATTTTAATTATATAATAATTAAGTATTCTTATTATCCTCTAGTAAATTTAAGTATAATTATACTACCTTTATTTAGGTATATTACCTAGAGTTAGTAAGTAGGATAAAGTAATATAATAATTCCCTCCTAATTCTTAAAGTATAAATTTATAAACCTTCCTATCTCTTCTTCCTCTTTCCCTTTAATAAATATCTATTATACTTATAAGGTTTAATAGGTAGTCTTAATAGGTCTTTAATATTATATATTATTAATTATAATTTAGTAAATTATATTACTAGTATTATTATTATAGATATTAATAATATAAATAACTTTTATTCTTCCTTTAAAGAAGAGTATTCTCCTTTCTTAATCTCTAAGTCCTTTTATTTTAGGAATTATTATATAGTTATACTAACTTTTATATAATTCTTTAATATATCTAGGTATAATAGATTATACTTATTAACTTAAGACTTTACATATATCTATTTATATAATAATATATTATTACCTCTTAATTAATTTATTAGCCTTTATTTCTAGGAGTTAAGAGTATTTTATACTTAGGTATATATTTCTTTATAATTATACTATTTATTAGCTAATCCTTTTTAGATAATTAAATAGAATTATACTTCTCCCTATTCTTATTATATATTAATAAAAAGTAGTTAAAGGATTAGTATATTCCTATATTATAAGATAGGCTTAGGTAATATATCTTATAAGAATTACTTATAAGTATTAGTCCTCTAACTATTTATTAAATTTAATATATATATCTACTCCTTCTCCCTTTACCTTACTACCTCTACTAACTCTTAGTAGTTATAATAGGATATATACTTATACTTATTAATCTAATTTAACCCCCTTAGATAGTATACTTTATAAATATCTTATAAATTAACTTCCTTAGGTTTATAATAATTATAATAGTCCTACTCCTATTTCTTATTTTATTATTATTATCTCTAATCCTTTAATTTCTCTTAGCTCTACTTTTACCTCTAATATTATTACGGCTACCTTAGGTCCTCTAATCTCTTCTTATTCTACTCTTACCTCTTATATTTTAGTTTCTCTTAGTCTAGTATTTATATTAGAAAATTTAATTAGTTAGGTAAATAATAATACCTTTAAGCTCTTTATTAAAAATAGTCCTTTAGCTAGTTTATCCTCTCTTATCACTTTACCTCCTCCTATCTTATTATTACCTATTAAGTAGTCTCCTTTAATAATAGTTCCTTATTCTCCCCTATCTTCTCTATTTACCTCTCCTTACCCTTAATTTACTAGATTTAGCTGTCTAGTACTTATAATAACATCCTCTCCTATAGCTCCTTCTCTTATTCCTCCTCGCACGCTATTAGCTCAGCCGCCTACCTCTGGGGCCTAGAAAAGATGGAAAAGACTTGTTCGTAAATCCATTCGTCTAGTATCGTTATACTATGTAGGGGTTACTAAGGAAGTAATATAAATAGGATATTTAGACTTATATATACTACCTATTAGTACTAAGAGAATTACCCCTCTATTAGCCCCTTAAAATAGATATAAAGCGCCCCCGCGAGTAGTACTAATAATCCTTCCTAATTTAGTCCTTTTATATTATCTAAATATATAGCCTAGTTATAAATCTACTACTAGGGGTATTCTGTATATACGCTAGATATAAGATATAGTATTTATAGGTATACTAGGAGGCCTTTACTAGGTTATACTCTAGCCTAAAGGACTCTACCTTACTAGGAGAAAATAGTTAGTAGTATAAATATTCTTTTATAACTCGCTAATATAAGACTTTTATAAGTAATTGAATAGGAAGGTATATTATAACCGTAGTACGTAGTTACTAGGTATATAATATAATATAGCTCTACTAGGCTATAAAGGAGTAACCCTAGGACAGCGCAGGTATTTATAGGTAGAGACTATAACTAGCCAATTATATTATAGTCGCTAGAAAAGGTAGAAAAGACTTATTTATAAATCTATTTATCTAGTATTATTATACTATATAGTGGTTATTAAGGAAGTAATATAAATAAGGTAATTAAGCTTATATATACTACCTATTAGTATTAAGAGAATTACCTCTTTATTAGCCTCTTAAAATAGATATAAAGCGCCCTTATAAGTAATATTAATAGTCCTTCCTAATTTAGTCCTTTTATATTATTTAAATATATAGCCTAATTATAGATCTATTACTAGAGGTATTCTATATATATACTAGATATAGGACGTAGTATTTATAGGTATATTAAGAGGTCTTTACTAAGTTATACTCTAGCCTAAAGGACTCCACCTTACTAAGAGAAAATAGTTAGTAGTATAAATATTCTTTTATAGCTTATTAATATAAGGCTTTTATAAGTAATTATATAGGGAGGTATATTATAGCTATAGTACGTAGTCGCTAGGTATATAATACGACGTAGCTTCACTAGGCTACGAAGGAGTAATCCTAAGGCGGCGTATGTATTCGTAGGTAGAGACTGTAACTAGCTGATTACACCGTAGTTATTAGAAAAAGGGATCTATTAACAGTCTATAGAAGTACTATTGAGAAGGGATATTTATATACTTTAGATCATTATTTATATCTACTTTATAGGTAAATAAGATATATATTAATAATACTAGAATAGTTCTATAAACTTTTATATAGAGAAGTACTACGCCAAGGCCCTAATTACCTAAGTATGCTAACGGCGTTAAGATATGTATCCCCTTATTAAGTATCCTATCCCTATAGATCTATACTTCTAGGTAGTAAAGCTACTCTAGAACTACTATTCATCTGCAAAAATCTATAGCCTACTTCAAGTACTATAAGTACTTAGGAGCCGGTTTAGTAGAAACATCCTATGTCGTCGCTCTTAAGGGATTATAGTATTAAAATAAGTAGGTTTTAGGAGGCTAAATACTTAGGAGTTAATAGCTAACTAGAGTAACTTAGGAGTTTTTAGACTTTAATAAAATTTAATAAATCTACCTACCCTTAGTAGGGGGGAGGCCTATAATTATACTATACTAGTGTGTTTTTAACGTAGATTCTAAATCCGGAGTCTATTTTTAGATTCGCTGATGAATAAGCGAGCTAGAGAGGTTTCCGGCTCCTCCCTTAAGAAACGGCTCGGCCCGAGCCTTAATTTTAAAAAACCTTAAATTAAAAATTACTACTTTAGGACTAGCGCGTAATTCTATTTATATATAAAAAATTTAAGATTTTTCGCTGCTATTCTTGCTCTAGGTAGCTAATATTGCTTAGAGCTTTCATTTATACTATAAGTAGGTTTGAAATTTACAGATGTTCCTAGGTATTTCAGGTTATAATTTATATAAAAGATACTTATAAAAAGCTACTTTAAAAGGTAATTTACTTTTTAAATAGCTTCCTAAGACTTCTTAAAAAAATTAAATTTATAGTTAGAGAACGAGCTTCGTTAAGTATTAGAAGTTAAATATAATAAAAATCTTTTATATTTAAGAACTCTTAAAAAGTAGACTACCTTTTAAAATAACTTCTTATAAGTAACTTTTTTACGGAGTATAACCCAAAATATTAAGAAATAGTATGCCTAGACTAGTTTTACTACCCAGAAGTATGTATGGATCCGTGGGGATGGGATGCTGAATACCTATGCCAAGAATTCTTAGATAATTTGCATATGCCAAAAATCGAAGAAAGCCCAGTTGATCATTCGGCGGTGAGAGTGCTCCTCTGGGGTTGTCACAGTGTGTACTCGTACATAATTCCATGGCCGTACGCAGTTATTCGTTCACCCAACACTGTCCTGAATTGACTTACCCCGCCGCTTACCCTTCCGCCCTCCGCGCATCACGCGGTACCTTTCAAACGGAGTCAGTGGTAATATTACTGTAACCGCTTTCGCTGCCAGTATATGTTGCACGGCCAACGGCATAGCTTTGGCGCAGAACCTCCAGCCTGAGGTTTTCGGCCTTGGTTGATGCCAACAGGAAGTCTCAACGGGGAAAAATGAGGGAGTCCCCGGAGACATGGAGGAGTGTGTGATAGTTTTTGAGGGCTGATTTTCCCGTTCGCGCGGAGAGGCAGCTCATGTGCTGCTTTGCTTGGACACTTCATAGCGCCAGTGGCCAACGATTACTGTGTGGCTGGAGGCTATGCTCCAACGTAAGCTCTTCAATGCTTTCTTTCACCGTGAATAATTATTGGTACTTGAGTGCTTACCTACATTCTTCCAGTGAACAATATTCGATGCAAGAAGGATGTTCTCGACAAGACCTACCCTTGCGCTTCTGCTCCAACAGATCCTCGGTCCGGCGCTATCAATTCATGTCGACGGAACCTTTCTCCTGACAGTCCCAAACTCGACACTGACATCGCCAACTCACAACGTCTCCCGCACTCGACTCCAGCTCGCTACGTTCTGCACTGAATATTTCGAATACCACGCTCCGGACAGAGACCGATTGGTAGACATAGTGATGGAAACAGACAAGCCTCTATATATTCCCGGACTTCAAAGCTGTGTGTCTCGTGATTTGTGACATGAGTCGCGAGATGCCGTCTTAGACGAAAGGTAGACAATACCTCAAGCCCTCGAACCAGATGAGTAGCAATGGCTACAGTCCGATACCTCAAGCGCGCATTGCATGTTGGGCTTGAGGCGCACCTGACTATGGCCATCCCAAGTCTTCGCCCTTGCAGCCACTGGCTTTGATCCACAATGAGTCCACATTTGCCGTTTGCGTGGTCCATAAGCCGTCGTCAAGCGCTTGATAGCATGGCAGCGAGACATGACTTTGAAAGGTGCTGTGTTATCCGTCCAATCGTAATGATCGACGGGCGGTCACAACGACATTCCGGACACATTCTTTTGGAAATCCAAAATCCAAAACCCGACGTCGTTATGCGTAACTAAATAGTCAATATGGGACTACGTAGGCATAAAGCAGGGTAGATACCCCAATATATCATGCTATTATCGTGCTGTAGGCCTGCTATTATCTTGCTCTAGGCCTGTTCCTGTCTTACCGTAGAGCATCGATTAATATGTCCGGAATGTCAATGTGACCTCCCTAGGGAGGTTACATTAACACTCCGGACATATCAATATTAATAGTAGTACTAGATCCTACTAATAGCGACAGCAGGCATATCATTAACATTAGCGACGATGCCCATAATAAGCGTCATGGACGCATTAATACTACGTAGTCATGTGTCATTTGGTTGCGCATGACGACGTCGGATTTTCTACCAAAGTCGATTTTCAAAAGTATGTGTCCGGAATGTCGTTGTGACCGCCCGTATGATCGTACTTGCTGCTTTGGCCGCGCTTAGATAGTCTGGGCGATCTGTTGCTGCGAAGAGCGCATGCGGCAGTTGGCTCAGAAAATCCTTGAGTACTGTGGTTACATCGTTGCTATCCTCACTGAGAAGATCTGAATTACCAAAAGTGTGACGTTCGCGTCTTCGTGAGACATCAGCGGATTTTGTGGAACAAGGCAATGGTGAACGCCAAGAGCGTTATTGGGCACCCACCATTGATAAAGCCATGTCTAATCCCGTCTACCACTATCTGGCTCCCAGCTGGAATTAGGTACAGGCCCTTGCTGTCTAGCCCAAAATACTCAACCGCAACGACGCAATCAATGACGAGACTAGGTACGACGTGATTCTTGGAGTCGTATCAACTTTGCAAGGCCAATCCGAACGGAGATTCTGAGCTTTCCCTTGGACCCACAGAACCTGGCGTTGGTGGTGTTTTAGGTTCACTCCAAGGCTTACTTCTGGTGATCAATCTACCACGATTTGAATGACTGCTAGATGTCTTGTGATTCTAGGTTAACATACTTTTTTCGTCTATCGCTGGTTGAAAGAACGCCTAGGTGAGGTCGTCGGAGTATCCTGGCCTGTTATTGAAAAATTCTGGATCAAAGTTAGGCCGGGTTACTCCAGTGGGTGGCTGAAAAGTACTCTGCGCAGGTCCAGTAATGGTACCGCCAGTACCAGCTTTTGCTATTCTAGGGAGAGATGTATGGCTTATGCCGTCCTGATCGCCCGGCGAGCTTTCTATGGGGCTAGTAGCGTGTTCACCAAATTATTTGCCATTGAATCACGAGCGCACAAATTCGTGGTCGAAGGTCCTGAAGCTTGCTTCGCAGGTGGTCATTCCGATAGGCTAGGATCTTCCGCGATATCTCCGAGAGCGCGGGATCTTCTGTCATTGAAATGATTTTCCAGAGAGTTTTCAATCTCTTCATGACTTTGAATGCGGGCGATGCGAAGAGGGGATTGTCCAGAGTTGTTCGTAGTAGTAACGTCCGCCCCTGCATCCCGAAGCGATCGGATACTCTCTCGATCGTTGTCGATGAGTGCGGTGGGAAATACGTTGCGACCTCCAACACGTCTTCCGCCATCTGCTTTTGGGTCGGCACCAGAATCCAGAAGCAGCTTCATAATAGTGTGTCGTTTATGCGGATCTTTCAGCGTAATTGCTACTTCGAAAATGTTTCCGAGAGTTCCAAGAGCGTTCATGTCCGCTCCACCCTCTATTGTATTCTTGACCCGTTCGATGTCACCATCCTGTACAGCTTCGTATAGTGTTGCGATTGGTCCTTCGGTAAACGAACCCTCGGAAGGGAAGGAGTCCCAAGACTTGGCCACCTTGGATCCTCCGGCGCTCTCGAGATCCTCGGCAGCTTGGTTCGATGAAGCCCCAGAAGTCTCCTTCAGGAGTACCGGTAACGCAAACACGGCTAAATGCTCGTAATGGTGAGCAACATGATTTTGGAGTTCTTCAGGCGAGACTACTATGCTTGCAGATCGTGAGGCTGGTTCACAGGCTATTGGATTAGATTTCTCATCGACGGGAACCCTAAGTTGTGACTCCCAATCACAGAAGGGGCAAGCCGACGCCGCGATGTTCTCTGGAGATTGCTCGCACAAAGTGATGAGTGATGACATCTGTTGACGGGTGTATTCTGCATGCTGCACTTGCAAGTGTCTTCTGAGCTTTGTTGTAGAAGTAAAGATACCGATAGGACAGAAATTATAGCGCCACAACTTTCGATGCATTTCAAGTTCATGTTGGAACCAGCTATGGCGGCTCTCAAACATCTGTGATGAGCAGTATTCAAAAGTGCAGAGATACGGTTGGAGATCGGTCAGGACATGTTTCCTCCAATGTTTGGCATGCCTGATGACTTGGATAGTGTAACAATACGGACACTCGAACGGCATCCCATGCGCTGATTCTTTCGGTGGATCGGGTATCTGCCTGCCATTGTATGATGATTCATTTGCTACTGATGTTAAATATGACGTTTCTGATCTCGCAATGCTGGATTCTAGGTCGAGCTTTTCTAGAAGATCGGCAACGTAGGTGGTAGCCTTGGTAGAAGCAAGTCGACTGGGTGTCATGGAGCTGGCGACTTCGGTCGAGACCTCTGCATCTCTCAACGCCCCTCGCGGCTGGTCAAGTGCAGTGTATCTCAATCGGGAAGGTCTCTGCTCTGGATCATGATCGGAACTCTCCGTGCCGCTACTGGCCGCCAACTTTTCATGGTGCCTCTCCCAGTAATGTAGAAACTCCCGTCGTTTTGTGTTAGCCTTCCCCACCCTTTCGAGAAACCAAGGCCGTAATCGGATGTGGGGAAATCTTTCTCTTACATGATTAATGTCATATATAGGATCATAAGGTGACAGAGAAGCAGCTTTGGCGTATCGATCTCGAGAAGTGGGCTTCCTAATTGATATCGAAAGTTTGAACAGACTTG
>JAABUK010009581.1_pt1 | contig 13187 bp, 19 predicted proteins | sample 5559141 | NCBI WGS metagenome assembly JAABUK01 (sample SAMN10711869, study PRJNA513367) | rock metagenome | isolation source: Antarctica rocks | place: Antarctica: Victoria Land, Pudding Butte nord | collected 2016-01-03
CCGCGACACAGAGGTCGCGACGCTACGTACAGACGTGCACATCCGTGCGCCGCACTAACACCGGCGGGGGGCTCGATGATAGCAAGGTGCGCTCTACATCCTTGAGCTGCTGCTGCTCGTAGCAGACCCTGCTGATCCGGCTGCCGCCGTGTCAGCCTGCACGTGTGGGGCTTGATCTGGGTGGGAAGGTGCTGCATATATCTGATGCTCTGTTGTGCCTCCATCTGTCCAGACCGTGTGCACTGGCGACCTTCTCCCTCCTCTGCCTGCAGGTTTCAAAACCTGCTTCGTCGGACCTCCCACAGTCCTGATTCCAGGCGCCCCCCCGCGCGGGGGCCGCCTGCTCACTCATTTCTACAATTCTTTCCGGGCGAGCTGCCACCTGCGCGGCCCGCCTGCCTCTCGATGTCTACAAGTACCAGGCGGGGAGTTCGATCATCCGGCCACGAGACGCGTGGCCGGGGATGGAAGTTTAGCCGGCTGTGCTGCGCGGCAAGCGTCTCAATGACGCGTTGTCGCGTGAAACCCAAACACGCGTGTCCTGTCCTCCCTTTGCGAGGCTGGACCCAAAAACTCCGCCGTGTCTGACATCAGCGCAGCAGGAACGTGCTGCGAGCCACCCCGATTTTTATAGTGCGGTGTGCCCAGTCACAATTCTCCATGTCTTGAGACATTGTCTCTTCAGAAACTATTCCCTGTGGCTGGCGTTTGTCGCCAGGTGGATCGTCATGTGGTTTGTGTCGATTCGGATTGGCTGTAGTGTTTCAGATAATGTTTCATATTGTGCAGACTGTGTGCGAGTGTCTCCTGCTGCATCTGGCTGTCAGCTTTGCCCGCTGTAGCCACAATTTGTGCTGAGCAGATGATCTGTCAGCCTTCCCTTGTACACACCCTGCTGTGTGCAAACCTCAATATGTAATTGCGCGAGGCCTCAGATCACCAAAATACCTTTTCAAACAATCCTGTTGCACCACTATTTGTCTGCTGCATCAACATTGATGCTGTCACACATGTATAATTTCACAATCTCTTACAACTCCCTGCCCTCACAGCCCTGCTCTGCCAATGTACAGCTGATGCGCATATAATTCCACTGGCGACTGCAACCTCCTCGTATCAAGTATGCTCGACCAAACCAGTTCACAATAGCTGGGCTGCCTACATGCGGCTGTGCGCCTCGCTGGCAATAGGTAGCCGATGGTGGTCCCGCAGCTCGTAGGACTCTGGGTCGTTCGGCGGCGAGCCAGCCTTCTTGTCGATGACCGCATGGTGCGTGTGCCATCGCCGGCCGTTCCGCATGTCCTCCAGGTATGCTCGCAACGCCAGCGTGATGGAGGAGAACGCGATCTGCACAGGTTGATGACAGTGAGGCAAACCATGGCAGCAGATTGTGCAGGGTCCAGACAGCAAATGGCGCCCGGTCGAGCGTCATGATTGGGCCCCCTTTCCTTGATGTGATTGGCAAGTTGCAAGGTGTGGCAGCAAGCCAAGAGGAACAGCTTGCAGTGAGGTCGGTCGCGCTGCAGTGAGTGACCTCGACGACATCGCGGACAGCACATTACGGCGGGCAAGAGCACATACCGTAAAACCCTTCAAGCTCTACGGCACAGTGGCGCCTCTCACCTGGTCCCAGGGAATGTCCTCTGGCGCCACCAGCGCTGTTTCCAGGGACTCGGGCCCCGGGGCGTGCGTGAACGGCTCCGCCAGCGCCGCGCGGAACAGGATGTACGCCTGCAAGGCAATTCGTAAGACTCCATTGACTGGCGCACCAAGAATGCTTACGAAAACTCTAGGCATCGCCCAACACGTGCAAGCAAGCAGCCTTCAGTCAGGAGGATGGTGCACCGGCAGGATCTTCAGGCCATGCAGCTCACGGCAGCAAGGATGCAAGCGGCGGTGACCTGCAGAGGCGGCGTGCCTGGCTGATGCGGGGGATGTCGAAGAAGGCGTAGGGCGCAAGGACGTTGACGCGCGCCTGCGCCTCCTCCCACGTCTCCCTCACCGCCCCCGCTGCAAGGTGAGAAACACACGGACGTCGATGTGGAGCCCAGCGGACCCTTGTGCATCAGCATCCGACTGAGTCAGAGGACCGCCGAATGAGCTGGTGACGCGCGCCTGCGCCTCCTCCCATGTCTCCCTCGCCGCACTCGCTGCAGCACGACCGCGCAGCTTGGCTTGAATATCTATACATCCAGCGCAGCAGGCTTTGCTTCTGCTGTGCAGAAAAGCCTTCACTGGCAACGGCAGCGTCCTGCCCCGGGATGCAGTCCACTTCCCAGGCGATGCCGTGCGATTGCATGTCCGCCCGCAGCGACCTCTGCAGGCCCCGCGCAGCCGCCCTGCGCACACACGCCAGCAGGCAAACTATGAACAAAACTTTTACGAAACCCTCATGGACTCGCCCGTGGTGTGGACTCGTCCAGCTCCAGGAACCTCATCAGCCGCGCACAGAAGACGACTTTCAACTCCACGGTCCACTCGCAACAACAATTCGTAAACCATATTGAAATCGTGAGCCCACCTGCTGTGGACTCGTCCAGCTCCAGGTAGCCCGCCGGCACCGTCCACTTGCCGCGGCAGGGCTCAATGGCGCGTTTGCACAGCAGCACCTTCCCCTCGTGCTCCACTATGCAGCCCACCACCTGCGACACGTGAGCAGCAGAGTTGAGTCGTAGTCACGGCCCTGCACTGGGTTTCACCCTGTGCTGCGTCGCCGAGACCATGTGCTTGCCGGGTCGCTGGCGTGCGGTCATTGGCGGAGCTGCTTTTTGAGCTGCTGCGCACGACGCTGTCAGTCAGCAAACAGAGCTCCTGCAAACACACCCTTATCACTTACGCCAGCCGCGTGCCAGGCTGCATCAGTCTGGGGTGTGAGAAGTCTATGAAGCCGCAGTCGGCGCCCACATAGCGTCAACCGTCAATCAGTAGACGCGCACAGAATAAAACAATTTGTTGTAGACAAGCCCAATGTCATGGGCATGTTTGTGGCCACACCAGCTTGCATTGACTATTTCAATAGTCGATGCAGCCGCAGTCGGCACACACATGGCGCCAACTGCCAATGTCCAGCAAAAGTGTTCAGAATCGGTCAAAAATCTAGCAGAAGCCCAGTATCACGGGCGTGGCTGTGGCTGCACTAGTTTGGGGTTGAAGAAGTCGATGTAGCCGCAGTCGGCGCAGCAGTGGCGCCAGTGGTCGTCGCCGTCCGGGATGCGTACGTCCAGCTTGCCGCCGCACATGCGGCAGAAGTTGGCGATCTGCTTCGGCTTCTGCAGTGCCGCCGGCGCCTGCAGGTTGCATGTCGAACTCAAGATTCATGCAGACCATGCTGACATTGAATCAACTTCGATCTGCATGTGGCGTCACAGTCATGCATGCGGGCCTCACCGTAGCGGCGCCAGCTGCGCCTGGGCTGCCTGCCGAGTGTGCGGAAGTCATGCTGTTTCTGCGGCAGGGTTGTGCGCCGTGCTGCGCCGACGACGCAGTCAGGTGCATCAGGCAGCGGATGCCGGCGCGTGCATGCAGAGCGGCGACCTGCATGGAATACGACAGCGGCTCGATAAAATGCATCGCAGCGTGTCAGCATTCAACGATCTATGGCAGACACCGACCATGCATTTCCATCAACGTGGGCCAGGCATTTTGCCGCCCATGTGGCAGCGCACGCGGCGCGCCACCGGCACCTGTCTCAGGCCCAGCAGCGCAGGCATGACGGAGGTCTTCACGATCCAGAAAGCTTCTAGATGAGAATGATCGCGCTTGATGCACAACCGCCGAGCCTGCTATGAACAGCGCTCACGAGGTGGTCAATCTCGATGCACGGGCAGATGTGTCGGGGCAATCGTCTCTGCAGGGGTGCATTGACCAGGATCCGAGTCACACAGTACTGAAAGGAGCGGATGATTCAAAGGAGCGGATGAAGTCGGTCGCAGGAGTGGATCGTGTTTGAATATGCAATGCACACTTCGATCATATGCGCTGAATCTCCTGAGATATTTTGGCAGCATGCATTGTCGTGGGCTAGCCATAGACTGTAGATGCACTGGTGCCAGCACAGGCTAGCTCCGTTTTGAAAGGCTAGCGCACAGCAGCCCCTGTATTTTATTGGTCCAAAAGCGCATGAAGTCTGGCTGCGCACACACACTTTGCGCCTTGACCTAGACATCGGTGCGCCTAGACCTAGCCATCGGTGCGTGCGGCGAAAAACAGACGGCGAGAAATGGACATAAAATCCAGCGGCAGACAGCAAGCATGACACAATCGCCTTGGTCGCCTCGCCAATGTGCCCAAATTCTTAAAGTGCAATGCGTCCTTTCCCACCAGACCCCCTCACACCACGAGCGCGGGCTTGCATCCGATGGCCTGTCCACCCAAAAAACCGCGAGAGCTGCCTCACTGCATGAGGCCCTTGCCCTCGCCGCACCATACGAGCAGCATCCATCCTTGATGTGTATGGCCCCTCCCTCACCAGGCTCGCCACCGCGGAGCCTGCCGCCGAGTGAGCCGCCCGAAGCTGTGCTGTGGCCGCCCGCCGCCGGTGCGCCGTCCGCCGCCGGCGCGCCGACCGGAAATTCGCTTCACGCTTCGCGGGATCAGGTCAGCGCGGTCTTGGAAAGCATGTGCTCCAGCTTGCGGGCCTTGCGGTCCGGGTGGCTCGGCAGCGCCTGCGGCTGCAGGTGCTGCAGCACAACAGGACACACACGCTGTCAGGACGATAACAGAGCTGGCTGTTTCCTCGATTCCCTCAAATCAAGATGCCTGGCACACGAGCCGTGTGCTCCAGAGAAAAGCAAACTGACTGCAGAATGTGCCTTGCAACGGGGAGGGCAGCGACAGTAGGTCCGGTGGATTACCATGTGATACACAGGCACGCATGCAGATATGCATACATCCGTGAGGTCCGCAATGGTCTGCTGATAGGGGTTATTCACAACCATTCCTGTGTGTAGAAACCGTGTGCAAGTTTCAAACCCGGCGCACCTCCTTGAGGTCCGCGATCGTCTGCTGGTTGGGGCGCGCACTGCCGTGCGGCCCCAGCGGCTCCTGCCTGTCGTACTTCTCCTCCAGCTGCTTGATCTGCGCCGCCAGCGGAATACGCGTCAACATGGGCATGAACACTCTTGCAGCGTGCCTCACGCTCGAACACCGACGCAAACTGCCGTGGTTCAACACAGCGTCGCACCTGCTCGGGCGTGTAGATGAAGTGGGCGTCCAGCCAGTCCAGCGCCAGCTTCAGGTCGTTGACGAACCTGCGCCAAAAACCAATCTGCTTTAGTAATAACTTTGATCGCCTTGTTACCAAGTCCTCGACGAGGGCCTCCAGCCAGTCAGCGGCATCTTCAGGTCGTTGACGAACCTGCACCCACACAGAGGTTTGCTTAGTCACGACTGTACTTTTGAGTGGATCAATTTGTTATCGCGAAGTCCTTACAACGTAGGCGCCCAGCCAGTTTAGCGCCACCTTCAGGTCGTTGACATCCCTGCACCCCAACAGAAATTTGCTTGCTCATGACTGTGATCAATTTGATATCGCGAAGCCCTTACGATGTAGGCGCCCAGCCAGTCCAGCGCCATCTTCAGGTCGTTGACAACTTGCTGGGTGGCACACGCCGGTTCGACTGAGCGATGCGCCTGCTGTGCTGCTTCCTGTGTAACGCCGGCGGACATAGCTGCTAGCACGTCACAGGCTGACAGAACACAGATGGCAAGCAGGCTGGTCAACCTGCAGATGCTGAGGAGGTGGACCAATGCAAAAGATGTGCTCGGTGACAAGCACAGTGTAGGCTTGCCAGCTGACAGGTGATCGTGAGCTGACAGCACAAAACTTGTGCAAGGCTGGGGCAAGGCGCACATGTCGGCGGATTGCACGGAGAAGTCCTCGCGGCACAGCACGCGCAGCACGCGGATGTGCTCCGCGCCCGGCGCCAGTGTGTACGCCGGCACCACCCAGCCCCGCTCCCGCAGCCGGTCCGCAATGTCGAACCTGCGGCGGCGTCAATAGTTTTCGCTGCCAGGAATCGACATGTTCATGTGTTCATGCTGAGTTCTGGGCGCCGCGGCACGCGACCCAGCCCCGCTCTTGCAGCCAGTCCGCGACTTCGAGCCTGCAGCGGCGGTCGCAGCTGATGCTGTTTGGCATGTTCGGGGTTTGGATAATGAGTGTGGAGCTGTGGGGCTGTGGGGCGGCGTGGTCTCGCAGCATTGCGGCAGACCACCAACTGGAACTTGGCAAGGCTTGCAGTGGAGAGGGACGCATGCGAAATAGTCGCGCTCCTTCCTGTCCGTACCGTCATGCTGCACGTCGCAGATCACGTAACAGCCATGGCCTGGATGACCTTCAAAGTTTTGTTCGTGCAGTAGAGGGAGGACGCACGCTGTATAGCCGCGCTCCTTGCCGTCCTTCGTGGTCGTCAGCTGGAAGGCCACCAGCGGCAGGCTGTGGTCGTCGCTCACCACCTTGAAGTGCTCTGCGCGCGCCACAGCACGGTTGCCAGAGGAGCAGTGGCAGACATAAAAGTGGGCACTGGCATGACGAGCAACGAGCCGGGAGCGTCGGTCTTCCACGGGGCTCTGCAGGCACAGGACCGCTGCTGGCAGGCGGGGGAAGGTCCATTGAGCGCAGCGGGACTCACGCAGGTCATCGATGCGCTTGGAGAGGTAGTTGGTCACGGCGTGCATGTTCTGCATGAGCTTGAGGTAGCCCGTGCGGCCCAGGCGCAGGAACTGGTAGTACCTGCGGCGCAGTCAGGGTTCAATTGTTAGGTGTGAAGAGTTCATGTCATGAGAAATGCGCGCCCGTCACGAGTTCCGCATGAGCTTGACGTAGCCGGTGCAGCCCAGGCGCAGAAACTGGCAGTACCTGCGGTGAGACACAAGTAAGGGTCTCAAGTGAGGGTCCTAGCGTTGGGGCACATGCGAGGAGGGCAGGCCCTGAGAGATTTCCAGCAGCAACACGCAGACGATGAAGCAGCTCGCCGCTGCCGGAGCATAACACCACCGCGCTGGCGCGGCAGCAAACGCACAGGCAGGCAGCAGCAAAGATTGCTGGCGTAGAACCAGCAGCGCTTTTCACAATTCTTCTGGGAAACAGTCACTCTTCCAATTATCAGCATGCTTCTGGGGGACAAGCGTGGCAAGGAGAAGGTGAGTGTGAAGAGCATATCAGGGCTTCAAAGGCTGCGCACTGTGCGACGATGGGCGCGGCGGACTTGGAGAAGTTGAGGGTGAAGGAGATCTGGTCGATGCCCAGGTAGTTGTCGTGGAACACCAAGGAGTCCGGCAGGCAGTCCTTGTTCTTGAAGATGCACCAGCCCAGGCCAGGGTAGACCAGCCCGAACCTACGCGCATGAAAGCAGGAGCATGAGCGAAGAAAAGGCTTGCAGGAAGCACGCAAGTGAAGCCTGATACGTGCACGCAAGTTGTGCTGTAAATGCGGCGTGATCGGGCCGAGCTGCAGGCCAGCGGAACAAGTCGGCGCAGAGTCTGCACCCCCGCATGGCAGCCTGTCAGGCGGCCGGCCGCTTCAAAGGAACCAAGTGAGCAGAAGCAACTCGGTCCGACATGAGGTCCCGCAAGCAGGAGCAACGCGCGCGCACTTGTGGCCGGAGGCGTTGATGGAGGCCACGTTTTTGAGGCGGAAGTCCCACTTGAGCTCGGGGTACAGGAACGGCGCCACGAAGGCGCCCGACGCACCGTCCACGTGGATGCCCACGTTCCATCCGTTCTTCTCGTTGATCTCGCCTGCGTGAAGATAATTTTACTCGATCTCGTCACTGAAGAAGTAAATGTATGCGTGCTTGTTCAAATTGCGGTTCCTGGTGCCTCGGTCGTCAGAGCCGCCGCCGGAGGCGGAGCTAGTCGGGCGTACTAGCACAAGGCCCGCGCAGCCGTCCGGCTACCGTGTCAAGCGTCCACATCCTGAAAGGCGCCGGTGTAGGTAGTGCCCAGCGGGACCTAGTCAAATGAGCTTCACATCGAATTCGAAGTAGCAACACCGCACCGATGAGCTTGTCGAGGGTCTCCACGTCCTCGAAGGCGCCTGTGTAGGTGGTGCCCAACACCGCCCCCACGCCAATGGTGTTCTCATCGACCGCTGCCGCCAGCTTCTCCGGCTGCACCCCGCGACAGATGTTCAGTCACCTCCGAGATCGAACATGAGTGATCACGGTGGCATCTGGTGATCGCCATGAGAAGAAAACGGTTGGTGCTCAGCCCTTGCACCTGATGGCTCTGCGAGATTGGGATTGTCCACGCGCCACCACACAGCTCTGTTGTACAAGGACCACTGAAGACGCACCGTGGCGACGTAGCAGTCGTCTGTGAGGTTTACATAACGGGCCTCGATCTCGAAGTAGCTGCAGACGAGCAGAACGAGGTTTCAACACCCAGCACTGCGGCCTGAATGGCACTAGACGTGCAGCGGCAGTTTGTCATGGCAAAGTGCAGGCAGGGAGAGTGCAAAGCACTCACTAGAGTGCAAAGCACTCACTTGGTCAGCTTCTCCCAGCACACCTGCATGTGACAACGCCAGCACGTCCGTTCACGAAACAGGTTCGGCCTGTGGCGTATAGGCTGGCACTGTGAGGGCATGCTGAGTCTGCAGAGGCACACGGCGTCAGCTCGAGCATGGCGCGGATGCAACCACAAGCAACAGAAGCGCAAAAAACAGGAAGCGCAAAGGCGCACGTGGATCTCGGAGCCCATGACGATGTTGGGCTTGTCGGTCGGCTTGCCCTCCTTCCTGCGGCGGTCCTGCCAGCGGCGCTTGAGCGCGAGGCCGCCCAAAAGAATGGCCTCGGAGGAGCCGATGGTGGCGGTGCCCGTCGGGTGCTGCGGGTTGTCCGCGTGGAACAGGTCCGCCAGCATCGCCACGCAGCTGCGCGGGGGGAAACACAAGCCTTAGTCGCAACGATGAGCATTCTACTTTGACAGCTGTATGTTTTGCTGACGACTCGCGGTGCCAGTCGGGTGCTGCGGGTCGTCCGCATGGAACAGGTCCGCCAGCATCGCCACGCAGCTGCGCGGCAAAGCATTGCGGGAGGGTGGTTCACAGGTGTACCAATGCTGGTTGTGGCGGTGCCCGTTTGTATGGAACAGGTCCTCCAGTATCGCCACGCAGCTGGGCGCGGAAAATTGCAACACTACCAGGTGCGAAATTGAAGTTTTGCGGTTGATTGCGGCAGCCGTGTACATTGTGGGTGTTCCTTGATGCCGAAGTGATCGAGCAGCATGGACCTCGTGGTCCATGCTGTGCAGAGGCACTCAGGCAACAGACGCCTTCCAAGATGGGCACCCATGTTCACTGGCATCAGCCCGGCAGGAGGAGGAAGAGAAGTGCGAGAAAAAAGGATGCTGCATGCCCACTGCCAGTGAGAGATACTCCCTGAGACGCACAAAAGGGAAGGATATCTGCTGGACGTTGGGTGTGCAATAGCAGAACCAGCTGAAACTCTCACTTGTTCTGGATCTCCGTCGACGACGGGTACTCCGCCTCATCAATGTAGTTGACGTTGCGCGCCTCGTTCATGAGCTCGTCACACTCCGGCTGCACACGTGTACTTACCCTTCGTCAGCATCCCTTTTCCAGCACCTTGCATCATTCGGGAGTCAACACATTGACTGACTGGCGGATGCAAAAAAACGGCCCCCTGAAGGCCAGACAATCTCCTGAGAGTCCAGGCTGTGATGGTCATGATCTGGCTGAGGCCAGGGCGCACCTCCATCCAGGTGGTCACAAAGGACGCCAGATTGAGCCTGCGCGAGCGTGCGCACGGGTAAGTGAGCCTGCTCTGGATCGCATGAGAATTACTGCTCAGGACACCAGTGCAGATGGATGCCAGGAATATCTGCAGATCCATTCTCGGCGGCCGCTTCCAAACGAGCGGCGACGCCGCACGCGCCTGGGGTTGGCATCCAGCATCCGCGCGTCCCTGATGAGCTGCTGGGCCACCCTCGCCGGCATGCCCGATTTGGGGAACCTACGATACCGCGCGGTGCCGTCAACATGTGATGATCCAGAGCGTGGCATGCAACCCAGGCGATGCGGGAACAATCTCGTTTAGCAGTTGACGTCGGGATCGACAGCTTACTCATGCTTGTCCGAAGAGTTGACGAAGAAGCGACTGCACCAGCACCGGTCATCAATATTATCAGTCAGCCCCAATATTTTCGGACTCAACACGCCGCAGTTTGATCACATAAATACGTTTAGAACATCACAGAGTACGGCTGTGAAGCTCAAACTGTAGACACGACACCAAAAAGCATATCGGGAAGGTAGCACGATAGACTTGGCGTGCTTCGGAGCCAGCCTGTCACTCATGCACAGCCCCACACCTGGCGAACGCGGGCTCAGAGTAATCCTCGAAATGCTGCGACACCTCCTCAAGTGTCTTCAGCTGCACCACCGGTCCAGCCGGCGCGACATCTGTAGGGTCCGTGCCACTCATGCTGCCTGCCTTTGCGTTACGCCGGAAGCGAGTACTTTCGGATCGATTTCAGGTGCAGCACAGCTCTGTTACTAGGAATGAAGAGTAGGCGTGAAGAATCAACTTTGGGCAAACCGCGTAACTGCGCTGCCGCTGCAAAATCTCTAGTGCCAGCCTTGTCGGAACGGGCAGCTGCCTCGTTTCGTGCATTGTGCCGCACCTTTCCGCGACTCATTTCTTCGCAGCACCAAAGTCGATCACCTCATATTGCATCGCTTTCAGCACAGAATGATGCTTTTCACGAGGTGACGGGGGCTTTACCCTTTCGAGCACCATCGGACACTGAGAAGAATTTTGTGTTGCCACTGTTACACCAGCATGTTTCGCCAAGGACACTCAAGACTCGATGCATAGCCCACTCTTCTAACACGTAGTTGCGACAGCTGCAAAGTAGCCCACGATTACAGAGCATGTTGTGCACCACAAGAACGCTGAACAATAGATGAACTGCCCGCTCTTATACACGTGATTGCGACAGCTGCAAAGAAGCGACTTAGCACGGAAGGTTCAGCAACACAGACTCTACAGGCCGATCTTGGCGCCAGCCTTCTCCAGCACAGATGTCGTGGTGCTGCCCTGGTGTGTCATCTGCTGCGCATCATACGTCTCGGTGCCTGCACAGCACTGCACATTGTCGTTTAGCCAGCTCGGCGCCGACAATAGCAGCACTTTTCTGATGCGACAAAATGCATACTTTTGACGCAGCACAGCATCAAGCACCTCACACTCTTTCGATACAGGAATATAAGAATTCATGGCTTGAGCAATGATGCGAATTTGCGTACCAGAGACAAACTTGTGGTCGGCGTGGGCGTGCAAGAAGTGCGTGTCTGACGCCTTGTCCGCCTGCTCGCCGTGCCACTTGGCCTTCGCCCATAGCTCTTCCTGTGGAAGAATGAAATGGGGGCACGTCAGAAGGGCGAAGGAATAGCAGATGAGTGTTTCGGCACTCTTGTCAATCGAGACTTGAGCGTCACCGGGCGTTGAGCGTCACCAGGCAACGCCCAATGACAAGTATACCAGTCGAAGACCGCAACATTTCGAAATCTTCTCCAGTGTTCTCTCTGGTCACAAGCTTGCACTCTTCTGCAGAAAGTGTGCAGGAGTTTGTCACCTTCTTGGCCTGCGCCAGGTCCACCGCCTCCTTGGCCATGCCCAGCTTGCGGTGCAGCTCCTCGGTCACCTGTTGGTGGGCACCACCGACAATCAGGTTACCATGAGAGAACACTCGAGAACAACATTCGAGCAGTCAACTTGCCCAAAGCACAAGCGTCATCTGCACAATGCGTGAGCGTCGTCAAAGGCCAGATTTGCATGCGCTTTGACTATACTGTTCGCACGGTCAGCGAGCTGCCTCGTTGCTGACCTCCTTCTGGTGGTCGTAGCTGTGCGTCTCCTTGCGGATCTTCTCCTGCAGAGGCTGCTGCTGCGCCTGCGCCTGGTCGAGGGCCGCAGCGGCGGCGCCGGCAGCGCTCTCCTTCTCGCCGATTGCGGCCTGCGACTGCAAGCACGCATGAAAAGCATGTCAGCATCGGGTATGCGAAGAAACCTCCAGAATCCCTGTCGTTCAAGATGGCGGCGTCGTGCACCATGCGCTGTTCTTGCAATGACTAGCAAACTGCGGGACAGCAGCGAAACAAATGAAGTGGGTCGCCAAAGATGCGCAGGGCAGGCCATGCTTGTAGCCGCACGGCAGACAACAACTACAAAACACGCACCGCCTGCAGCTCTGCCTCCTTGGCGGCGGCGGCGGCGGACAGCTGGTTGGAGGTGGCCAGACTGGCCTCAGTCTCCTGCTTCAGCAGGCCGATGCGCTGGCGGTGCTGCGCCAGGGTCGCCTGCACTTCCGCGACCTCCGCCTCCAGGCCCGTCAGGTCGCCGCGGCGCGCCTCGGCGTCGGCGGCCTGACAGAAAACAGACCAAAGGGGGGTCAGCAGGATGCACAGACAGGCGGGCAACATCTTGTGTACACATGTTGTTTGCGATCGGCCATCAGCTCATGCCCCACGAGCTTGCCCTAGCCTCTGCGGTGCGAAGCTGTGCTGCGGAATGTACGAGGGAAAACCGACCCGCCGCATCAGCAAATCCCACAAGGCGGCATAAACGAAACCCACCCAGACAACAGGACAACAACAGCGCAACAGGAGCCATCGGATTTGGGAGGGGTCACACCTTACGGCGGCCCATCTCCTCCATCTCCTCGATGTCGGTGCGCGTGGAGTCGTACTCGGCGTTGTGCGTTTGCAGCAGCGCCTGCATCTCCCGCTCCTTGGCCTCCATCTGCGCACGGCCGCGCTGGTGGTCTGCCAGCTCCGCCTGGATGTGCGAGAACTGCTCCTGCAGAGTGCAGAAAGAGTGCAGGCTGTCAGGCCCTGCTGTCTGACTCAATCGCTCTCATATGCAAGATCTGCGCGGCGCGGCGCAGGTGGTCTGCCAGCTCTGCCTGGGTATGCACAAAAGTGCTCCTGCTGAGTCACAGGGCAGGAGCATTGTTAGTGTCGTGGATTTCAGGAGGCGGTTCACGCTGTGCACTGTCCCGGTGTACCACCCGGTGACGCCAGCAACAGGCTCGTCACCATGTCGGCAGCAGCTGCCAGCTTGGACCCAGCCAACGAGCTGCGGGGTGGGAGAGCAGGCAGGCAGGCGGCGACCCTCAGAATGGCGCCCCAAACTAGCCAAAGAGATGGTCGGCAGCACAGC
>JAABUK010009582.1_pt1 | contig 13186 bp, 14 predicted proteins | sample 5559141 | NCBI WGS metagenome assembly JAABUK01 (sample SAMN10711869, study PRJNA513367) | rock metagenome | isolation source: Antarctica rocks | place: Antarctica: Victoria Land, Pudding Butte nord | collected 2016-01-03
CCAAGGTATTGAGCATGTCCTTAGAACCATGTCCTTAGTACCATCATGCAGTATCAAGCTGCTCATACACATGTCATGTGTACAATGAGCATGTGCTGTCAGCAGTCCAATTTGAAGTTAGTTGCTGTGCTTGATGCGGCTGGCTTTGCACTCTGCAATTTGAACTGCTCATGACTACAGGTGCGACCTGTGGCAGAGGATGAGATGTTCAGAGTACTGAAGTCTGGCAAAAGGAAAAAGAAGAGCTGGAAGCGAATGGTAACCAAGGTCACATTTGTGGGCCAGGGATTCACACGAAAGCCTCCCAAGTATGAGAGGTTCATCAGGCCATCAGGTGAACCATCACTGGTAACATGTGACAGTTTTTGTCAATGCAAGCTTCGCTCCAGCTGCATGCGCAATATGCTTGACAGGCACTGGGTGAATAGGTGTGGTCAAGATGTTGTGCATAGTTGCGATGCAAGAGCATCAATTGAGTTCACAACTTCCTGATTTGCTTAGTCAATCTTGAGCTGTACACTGACATGTAAGAGGAAGAGTCTGCAATTGCAAACCAGCGTGGGCTCATGTGTTGGTCCTTCAAATGCAGGGCTGCGAATGAACAAAGCTCATGTGACACATCCAGAGCTGAAGACCACCTTCAACCTTGAGATCATTGGGGTCAAGTAAGCACACCCTTCTGCTACTATTTGTTGTATAGAGCAGCCCTTGTGTGGCTAAATGCATAACAGCGCTACTGCCTTTGGGGCTTCATCATTGCTGGTGTTGTACAGACAGCAAGGGCAAGGCTTGCATAGCAGCAATAAAATGTCTGGTTTGATCTGTAGGAAGAACCCAAATGGTCAATCCTACACTTCTTTGGGGGTCATCACTAAGGGGACTGTCATTGAGGTGAACGTGAGTGAGCTGGGGCTGGTCACACCTGGAGGCAAAGTTGTGTGGGGGAAGTATGCTCAGGTCACTAACAACCCTGAGAATGATGGGTGCATCAACGCAGTCTTGCTCGTCTAGTCTGGTCCAGTCCTGGGATGTGTTGTGTGTCATTCAGTACTCTGTTGTACATTATGCAAGCCGGCTTTTGTGTTGGACGTCTTTACCCATTTGATGCCCCTATTTAGTGTGGTCTGAGACTTTTGAAACAGCATTTGTTTAAGAGATAACATGACTGGCAAAATAAGTGCTGACACGGACTTGTTGGTCTTCCCCACGGTGGAGGACCGTATAAGCTTGCATCTCTTCTTGATCCGGCCAAATCCGTGCGCGCTACTGTTGTCATTTTAGGTCAGCTGAGCTGTGCGATTTGGGGGCACACTGCTGCCAAGTATTTAGTGCTAGACCAGTTGCACCTGGACTGACAGCGTACAACATCCATCAAAGTGATCTTGAGCTTATGAGTAGCATAACGAGGCTAATAAACGTTCTGACGCCATTAGGGCAGAGCAAGCTAGGGAATGCAAAAAAGGAGAACTGTAGCATGCAACTGATATCACAGAGACTGGTGTACTCAGGACCAAACATGCATAGGAAGCTGGGACAGAGTCATTTTTGCCTTAGTTGCTCACACTGCACTAGAGTGCAAGAATGGTCTATACATCCATGTTTGCATCCAGTAGTTCTACTATACAGGCAATGTCACACCATAATCCGTGCACTAAGGCTTTATTTTGAGTTTGTGTTGATCATCAGTAGAAATTGAGGATGACTTGTTGAATGGTCTCTCTGCACACCGGACATGTGCGATGTCCACTGCCCCACAGATCCTTAGCGCACTCCCGGCACACACATTTGTGCACGCTGCAGCAGCACAAAAAGTATCAAAATTTGCCACATGTCAGAACCCTGACTACAACCCTGAACCAGTGAGGCTACAGACAGTGTGCCATGTACACTTGCATATTGAGCTAGGTGCAGCATTACATGCATCAAACTGCAAGAGCTGTTTGTGACGATGTGACATGCAGGCGTTGACAAAACGGCTCACACACACACACAGTGCTTTTGCAATAGAGTGCAGAGACATGAAGACTTGCAATCACCATGCAAAACACATTCAGTGCCCACCTTGAACCATGCAGAAAGCCCGCTTGCACTGGAGCAGCCATGCAAATGACACACGAGTCATTTTCATCCTCCAGGGCACCCCCAGGCACTGCCCCTGACTGACCCCCAGGCGAGCTGGTGTTGGACGAAGCAAAGGGCTGGGGCTGCACAAAGTGCCCTCCTGAAGGGCTGGTCTCAAACTCATTGACGCTTGCGCTAGGGGGAGGGGCTGCTGCATCTTGCCCTGTGCCCCATGAAGGGGCGGATGCAGGAAGTGGTGGCGCTGAGACCGCATTTGACCCTGTACCACCACCGGGCGCAAATGGATTGCCTGTACAGCAGTCAACCCTTGTCAGATGCACGCCGGTCCTGAACACATGCTGCAACAACTGGCAGTGTGAATAATCTGACGCCAGACTTATCTGGCTTACAGCTGCCACACCTGCAATAGCTGTCAGCACTGCAGGTGTGGGAAACAGTCAAAGAGCTACAACAATGAAGAATGCAATGGATATTGCCTTCTCCACAGCTGATAGCAGTGCAAATTGCCAAAACCATCCTTGATCCCTAGTTAGCTTGATTGTATCAACAACTTTTGCAGTCACAGCAATGCCAGAGTGCAAACATGGACTAAAGAACATGTGACGACTGCAGAAAGTGACCTGTGGTGCTCCCAATGGCAGGATACCGAACAGGATCCACCCCAGAAGTGCTTGAGGGACGGGGCGCCCCTTGTTGCGCACTCTGGCTGGCAGTCGACTGTGACGTGTTTGTGGAGGGTTGGGGGGAGGGGTTGAAGGCATGGCCAGCCATTCGGCGCATGGCTGCATCATCTGGGTGGTCTACCAGGTAGGCAGCCATCTCTCGGTCATACTCTGCTTGCAGACGCCGAGCCACCTGCTCATCTGCGCTCAGGACACCACCGCCAGCATGAAGGTGTGTTGCAAGTGTCAGCATGACCTGGTGGTTTTGGTGATTGCAAGTGTCCTCATGAACTTGGATTGCAAGTGTCAGCATGGACTTGTATTCCTGCCAGGGACTGTTACACAACGTGCTGCCTCTCTGCATGATGACAGCTTTGAAGGGGAGACATGTGTTGATAGCCCTTGTGTTAAGTAAAGCACTTGGGTGCCTGGTGTGTGTGGCTACAGACATGCGGTATAGGCAAAGGTGCTGCATGCAATGTCCAGGATGTGACATGCAACAGTATGCTGTCCTGTGCGCAGCAGGACAAGGAGCGCATTGCTGACGATGGGTGCTGACCTGTCTGAGTGGAGGGTGGTTGGGGCCGTGGCGAGGGCTGAGCAGGGGGTCTTTGAGGGGATGCCTGATTGGCCTGACTGGGTCGTGGCCCTGCACACAAGTGCTGATTCAAAGCCAGAACAAATGCATAACTACTTGGGCTGTTCTGTACTTTTCTGGATTGCCATGTCCCTTATTGTGAGTGCAGCAACAAGTGTTGTAACAAGCAAGCTGCCAATGCATCGAGAGTGCTTGCAGTACCACAATATCTTTGGCGGCTTGCTATACTCAAAGCTGTTTACTGCTCTGCACCAGAAAAGCCCCCACTGATGCAGGCTTGAAATTTGCATCCTCTAACACTGGAACCCTGTACCACAGCTATCGTGCAGCTGACAAAGGCAAATGCAGAGCAAATGCAGTCATGAGCGCCATGAGCTTTGGCTGAAGACTGCACAATGGATCCAAGTAGCCATGGCCAAGTGCATTAGTGCATTAATGCAGGAAAGGGAAACAAAGTGAGAGGGAGGGATACTAACTTGCAGCAGCCTGGAGGGGCCCCTGGGCCTGGGGCTGGGCCAGCAGGGTGACAGCCTGAGCCCCCCTGGCGATGACAGACGCCCCAGCATTGCTCAGATCTGTGAAGCGACGCATCTTGTTGACTTCTGCTGCGCTGGCATCTGTGGCCCTGAAGTGCAGGGTGTAGCCAACGGAGGGGTCCCCTGTGATGTAGCACCCGCTGGGCGCTGCATGATTGCGATGCAATGCCTGCAGTTGCAGGATACATACTCATTACTATTCATTACAAGCTTTCAGCTGATTTGGAGCAAGCGACTGCATGTATTCTGTCCTTAGGTGTAGCTTCTTTGTGAATGCAGCTGGCATGACCAAAGTAGCTTGTGCCAGATCCAGCAGCAGCTTCTTGTCTATTACGCATGTAGACTTTACAATTCATGGCCAATAGTGAATCAGGTGATGTTGATACGGGTGTGCAGTGTGATATGGCCGCCTGCTCAGCACTGGGAGCCGAGGTACATGTCATTGCAGCTATTCCCTCAGTACCATTAATAATAATAATAATAATTTACAGGCGTTCCAGCTAATCGTTTTTGCCAGGTACCTACTAGGTGTGCCTAAACCCTAGTCCTGTGAGCCAACATGCACTATCATGAGTCACTAATTGCACCCAAGGGGTGTGCGCTGACAGGGCGAGTGCCATAGACGCATTTGCGAGGCAGAAAACCTCTACCCACTACCCGACACGGAAGCCTGAAAAATCAGCATGTTGCTTGAACCCGTGACCTGCTGCGTCACATCCTGACACATAGCAGCTTATACCAAAGGCTGGGTGGACCTCTGGGGGGGGTTCCTCAGTACCATTGATTCTGAAAACCTCTGTCAGAAACTACCAGAGCTTGCAACATGCCCATGCGAATGCTGCCAAGGCAGGTCAACAGAATTCACAGACGAGCTGGGAGGAAGCTGTCTTGGCATTTGGCTGCTTGCCCAAGAGCCAAGCAGCTTTGGCATACACATGCAAGAGCAGGCAGCAGATTGCTCACCAGATTGCAGCCAGGGGGCCGGTCTGGGCGGTCATCTACAGGGATTGCCTTTGCACCATCCAGCCATACTTTGCAGCATGGGTTCGTCATGTCTGGCCCCTGTTGCAGCAAAGTCACATGTTGAGTCCAATAGTGAGCAAAAATAATGTAAGAAATAAGAGATGGTCGCATGCATGCAATGCATGGTGGATCACAATGCTACTTTGCTGAACAACGATCAATCATCCCTTGGCAAGGATGGCACAATAATGAACATAGACAGGAGACGCCGTAGCACAGACATCATTTGCACATACTATTGCCAACAATGCAGGAGTTTCATCTCACATAGGTCGTACTGTTACACTATAAGTCCACGGACATTTGCTCGAGATGCGCTAAGTGTATATGCATGAAGACAGATGACTTTTGCTTCACATGTAGACCATGGGAGACATGCTGAAGACGGAAGACATTGCAGGCATGCGAAGTGCATATGTATACACACCTTGTAGATGACAAGCAGACTGCGTGTCAGCTGCTGATTGGCAGGTGCAGCAACACTGGGAAATCTGGGCATGACTACACACCACCTGTCATTCCATTCACTGCCCAGGCCCATGTACCTGCATGCAACAGAGATGTACATCAGCAACTTGCCTCGGCAGAATTCTTGTCAGGTTTGAGCCTGGTCTGAAACAGCCTGCATGCTGGCGGCCCATGATGGCTGTTCCTCAGCAGTCAGTTGTTGGCAAAGCAGAAAGCATTCTCCTACAAAGCTTTAGGTACCAACACCACATCTTCAATAAAACGCAGCGTACAATGGCAAAGTGAGTTAATAATCATAATAGCAACAACGCTTTCCAGCTCATGATGAGCTAGGTACGCGCGGGACAAGTCTTGTCTTTCTATGTGAGTTGCAGACAACAAATTTGGCGTACTTGGTGACTTTCTGGCTGAGCCACCCAGCAAAAGCTGCACCCTGCTCCAAGCGTCTGACAATTGCAACCTGTTTATTGTTGATGGCCACATCCACAGGCGTCAAACCTGCAGATACAAACTGAACTTAGCGGGCTGGTGACTTTTTGCTTTTTGGTGACCAACAGCAAGGGTTGCAATGACCAAAGAGCAGAGCAACAGTCAGCACAAATCAGCACTTGAGCAGTCTTCGCATTGTCAGACACGTACCGCTCCCATTTTCCAAGAATGGATTCGCGCTAGCGCGCAGCAGCATGTCAACAAGGTCTCCATGGCTGCGCAGGACTGCTTCATGCAATGCTGTGCTGCGACCCTCTTTGCTGACATGATGGACTTGCGCACCGGCCTTCAGTAGCTGCACACCAGCAGGGAAAGTCGTCAGTGTTTTTGTCACAGTCCTAGACACGCTTAATGTCTGCTTTGTGACATGATTTGCAGAAGCACTGGACAGCACTTGCCTCATGAGCAGCAGCTGTATGTCCCTTAGCTGAAGCAACCATAAGCGGAGTCCACCCACACTCATCTTGGGGCTCAAGAAATTGGTACAGCTGATTACTGGGGACTTTAGTCAGGACCTCCTACAACACAGGTCCAGCCAAGGCTTCAGCCATGAATGCAGGGCCATACGAAAGCGCAAAGAGCAGCTTTGCATGCAGGCGCCATACGAAAGCGCAATGACCAGCTTTGCAAGCAGCGAAACTCACGATCAATAGTTGGACATTGTTAGCACTGGCAGCCTTGTAAATTGTCTGTGGCGTCACGGGCGTGGAGTTATTGTTCCCCATGCAGCGATCCGATCGATAAAGGACAAGATCGCGATTGAGGATGTCGCTGCAACACTGACACTCGCAGTTGCATTGACGGTGGCGTTTATTTCGGGAGCGGTCACGAAGATGTGAGATCCCAAGGAAGCGATGGTGGAATCTGGTCCAGTCAGCATGCCTTTCGCTTTTCCTTTTTGCTTTCAGCTTTGCCTGCAGCATCAACGCTCGATACATCGATCTGCAATGCTGGGGACGCACTGGCAGGCAGCCTCACATTGACAAGGAAAGATGCGGCAGCAGCAGCAGATGAAACAGCATTAACTCCCAAGGCTCTCGCCATGGTTTCCACGTTACAGGTGCTCAAGAGGATCAGCACAGGCTCCTTCACTTCGTACAAACGGGCTCTGCCTGATTCATCATTATTTCCAGTAGCACTTGATGAGGACCCTAAGACCTTTGCTGTGGTGAAGGCTTTCAAGCTGCAGTCTGCTGCAGAACTCAAGGTACACTGCTTCGTCGCAGTTGTAAGCAGCATTCGCATTCCGTGACAACATCATGTTTCATTTGGAGATCATGGCGTGCTGTGTGCAAGAGTTTGAGCTTGAAAGGACTCTGAAAGGAAACTTTGAAGCCCAGCCAGTGCTCACCAAACATCTGCAACCTACAGGTGGTGCTCAGCGCAATGATTCTGTCAGAATGTGTATACAAACTGGTGGATGTTGGACCAGCAGATTCAGCCAAAGCGGCATCAACATTTGTAAGCCAGCTGCCTCCCGGGCTTGTCAGCCTCCAGCATATGCAGAGTGTTGCTGCTTCAGTACCTCACAGGTAAAAGTCGCTGTCAGAAATGTTACGTGCATAGCCTTGCATTCTGTGCATCCAAGCTTGTTGTCTTTGACATGCTTCAGTTGCCTGCCAATCAAACATTGCATCAATTGCTTGCCTTCACACGTGGCTTAGCTTCTGTTTCCTTATAGGTATATGCTGGGCGATGACGGCCAGTCATTATATGTGGTGTTCATGGGCACAAAGCACATGCGAGACCTTCTGGCTGATGCCAACTTTCTGCAGGAGGCTGTCTGGAAGAGCAAGGATCCTGACAAGCAGCAAGTAATAAGTATTTCTCTTCCGCTTTGTATGGCAGTTTGTTGCATTTTCTGACAACCATCTTATCACTACTTGCCATGTTCAAGGCATGCTTACAATGTCAAGTGCTTCTATGCACCTGGCAATGTTGGTGGTGCTGCAACCTCAACAAATTTTAGAAGGTTCCTTAGGAATACCTTGCAACCTTTGTTTTTCTGCAGGCCAATGCCCTTGCACACAGGGGGTTCCTAGCCAGGGCTCGGGGCATTCCAGTGGAGGCCCTGTACGCACACGCCAAGAGACAGGGCAGACGCCTGGTCTTGTGCGGTATGTTACACGCAACTTGCTACGCCTGTTATATGCCTCACCAGCATGATGAGGTTGGCAGACCGCAACAGTGTCTAAGCCTGCTGTGCAAGCAATGAAAACATGATCTCAGGAGTTAACTGCCAGCTTCAGTGCAGTAAAGCTCTGTGTCATCTGGCAAACAGTGCAATGTACCTGTGCTACGCTGGCCTGCTTATGTTGTCCTTGGAAACGAGCAAGTCTTCCTCAGGCTTGTGCTTGCATGAGACTACCATGTCTGTATTCATTGCATGAACAGAGCTTAGCAGTTTTCTGCAGGGCACTCTTTGGGAGGAGCCGTGGCATTGCTATGCGCGCTGCGTCTGCTGCAAGGCCTGCCAAGGGGTGACCCTTCCCTATACTGCATCTGCTTCGGTACTCCTGCCATTGGCAATGCTGCACTGGCAGCCCTAGTGGCTGAATATGGCTGGGAAAGTCACATTCTGAACTTCATTCTGCCAGGTCAGGCTCTGTTATAGGCGCTTTGCACCATCACCAGCCACGTACAGCAGCTTTGCTTTCTTGACTTGCTGCGTTGCAGCTTGTGTGTGCTGGCTGCGTCCTTCTTGAACTCTTATCATGCAAGTTGTGGCACACCCATGAGCGCTTGGTTGTCATGTCTCATCCCTGGTAGCAGTTTTGGAGGTTGTTAACACATGCAAGCACAGTGACTGCATTTGCACACATGTTGACATGCTGCAGCTCAATGGTATGCATTGCTCACCGCACGGCAGTGTCTTACTGCTGACGCTGTTGTCTGGGCAGCCTGGTATAATATTTGGCTTCTCATTGAATAGACGCCATGACTTATAGTCTGATCTTTTCTTTCTTACTGCTGATGCTGTTGTTTGCTGTGGCAGAGGACATCATACCACGTATTCTAGCCCTCCCAGCAGTGCCTAACAAAGTGCAGCCAGCATCTCAGGAGCAGCAGCAGCATCAGCAGCAGCAGGGCGCTGCCTCTGCAAACGCTCAGGCCGGTCTGTCAATGCCTGCGTCATCACAAGTGCCGATGACTGTGCGCAACAGGCTGCAGAACCTGCGGGCAATCCTGACAGCAAAGACACCAAATATGCAGCAGCTGGCCACTGCCGCAGACCAGCAGGCTGAATCAGCTGATGGCAAGCCGGCAATGCAAGTGCCTTCACTTGACGAGACCCTGCAGGCTGCCAGCAGCTTGCTGTCTAGCAACTCACCTGGCCCATCTGACCGGAAGAAGCCCAGTCAGACAGACTCAGATCAAAAAAGCGGGGTCGAGCCGCCGTCAAGTCGGCTACAAGCACTCAGGGCTGCAATTGCGGCTCGCTGGCCACCCAATCCGCAACAGCAGCCAGCACTGGGTTTAGATGCAGAGGTGGGGCAGGATAGGACAGGCACAACTGAAAGGCAGTCAGAGCCAGCAACAAAGTCTCAGCAAGACGAAGCTGCAGTGTCAGCTGCTGATACTGGAACTGGTGTGCCAGCTTCTCCTTCAGGCTTGTTTCACACCTTGCGAGGCAGGCTGCAAAGACAGTCAGCTAAACAGGTTGCTGTAAGCAAGGCAGAGCCTGCTGCGTCAAGCAGCCCTGATCATCAAGTTGATCCCCCACAAGATGGTCAGCTTAGCGTGTCCAGTCCCGAAGGAACAGAGCAGGTTGCTGCAGAGCAGGCGGAGTCTGGCAAGCCATTTCTCCAAGGCATACGCAGCTTCACAAGCAGGCTGCCAGGCATGAACAGGTCCCAGCCTGGTACTCTTAGCCAGGCCTTGCCACCCGACCCAGGCACTCACCCCAACTCTGATTCCAGCCCCGGTCTGCCACAAGCAGCTCCTGCTGATGAGCTTGACTCAGCACCTCAGCAGCAGCAGCAGCAGCAGCAGCAGGGGGGTTCAGGCTCAAAGCAGCCCTCCACTTTGTGGGGCCTGAACACGGTGCAGGGAGCATGGGAAGGTGCCAGCAGCAGAGTGAAAGCCATGAGAGCCTTGTTGCCAGCATATCCAGCGTATGTGCACATCGGCAGCCACCAAATCCTGCTGCCCGCCTCTCCAGCCATGACAGAGGCTGTCAAGTCTGCACAGCAGAAAGGCTTGGCTGAGGAACGGCAGCAGGCATTGATCATGCATCGCATGTCTGCTTATAGGGGCAGAGCCATAGCCATATGCAGGTCTGCACTCAGCCTCGCTGCTTTCAGTGTCGGCAATGACTTGCTGCACAGTTCACGCTTGTTGCATTGCCGTGCGTGCCTATGTGGCAGCTCCATTCTGCAGCACTGATGTATGTAGGTGCACCCATGCTAAGTGAGTTGTGGATTGCCTTGACAGGAGCTGCACATCCTGCCTGCTCTGTGTTTCAGGCGTATACATTCAGACTGCCTTGTACCTGTAAGATCAGGGTAGCACCCTGTTACAGCAGTTTGCAGAGGCAAGTCTGCCAAAGGCAATGTCAGCTTTGTACATGCACTTTTGGCAGAGGCAAAGGCATTTCTGCACAGGCTGTCTACTCTCATGTGTACTGACTGTCAGGCTGTGAGACATCCATGCATCGATTCACATCGAACCCATCATGGACTTCCCAGCTCTTCCTTCATGCAGGAGTGTCTTCCATTGGGAGCCCATGGAATCAGCAACGCAGATCAGCTTATCCACTACTCTATCCCCACCCGTCACCCTCCTGCACGCCACTGTCATTATCCCCCCCTTACCCCTGCTTCCAACAAACAGCAGCGCTCCAGCTGAGGCAGCGACGCAGCCTGCTAGTCAGGCAGTCTCCAACAAGCCATCTGTCCAGTTGGTGGTGCAGTCTGATCAGCCCCTTCAGGCTCTTAAGCAGCAACCATTCACTAGCAGCAGTCAACAGCATCAGGGCAGAACACCTCAGCAGGAGGAAAACCAACAGCTTGTAGAACAGAGTGTGGAACAGCTGCAGCAACAGCACAAACCAGCCGCATCTGCCAAGCGCAAGCTGCCCAGGCTGGGCTCTAGCACAGTGCAGCTTGATCCACATGCAGCGCCTCAGGAGCAGGATGCTCCTAGGCAGGCAACAAAACAGAAGTCCCCCAACAGGCAGAAGCAGAGGGAGCAGCAGCTGCAGTCAGTGGACCGTCCAGTAGGCAGCTCAGGTGCAAAGCATGACCCCAATCTTGACCCCAAGCCAGGGAGGTGGTTGCCGCCAGTTGGTGTTCGCTGGCAGGGAAAGCCAAAACACATCCCCAGGCTGTCAGTCCTCATCAGAGTGCAGGGCAGTGTGCACAGCATGCCGGCACAGGCCAAGCTGCATGTACTGGGCCACCACTGGTGCAAGGCCCAGCTGATCCGTCACACAGCCCAGCACAGCATCAGGCAGCTTCCCATAGTCCTCTCACAGCAGCTGCCCAAGCAGCTTCAGCCGCAGTCATGGCGCCAGAAGCTCTTGCCATGGCTACAGCCCCAGGTTGCTCACCACCAAGCGCAAGCTCCCCAGCCTGATGTGATCCTCATACTAGCTGAAGTACCTGTCACCTTGCTTCAGACCGTGGTTCAGGACACAGAAGTGCAACAACATTTGCTGCAGCAACCTGTGGGACAGCAGCAGGCACCTCCAAGGGATGAATTGGCAAATCAAGACTTGCCCATCATGCAGCAGCAACAGCAGCCACCTGCAATGCTGCTGAGAATTGAGACTGACTTTGTGTGCAAAGAGCAGGCGGTCCACGTCCAGCTGCCTGTTGTCTGGCTGCTTGGAGATGACACCACAGCAAGCCAGGCTGTTTGGGAGCTGTTGACGTCTGCCGAGCAGCAACCAGGAGCTCATGCACAGCAGCAAGAAGCAGACAGGTCAATGGAGCCTGATGTCAAGAAGGCTGACTCGCGCTGGCAGGCAGCTCAGACTCGGCTGAGGTCTGCTTTGAGCACTAGTTGGCGTCAAAGAGGCCCTGCAGAGCAGCAGCCCAGGCCACAACTGGTGACGGCAGTCATGTCAGGCATTCAATATGCCCTCATCAGACCAACCAGTATGCAATATGTTGACCTGTTGCCATGTGTGTTGTTGACCCTGTCCCGCTTTGCTGGTGATCAGCATGCAACGCTGTCTCTACAACAAGCTGAAGCCTCGCTACAGACTCTGCCCTCTCGCATACGTGCTGCTTACCACATGCAACAGATCCAGCAGCTGCAGCAGCAGCTTCAAGAGTTAGGTTCACCAAGTGGTGTCCTAATGCTGCATACTGGGTCAAGTGACACGCAGTCAGAAGGTGCTCTGAACCTGATTGCAACGCAAGCCAGCCAGATGAACATCCTGAGACTGGGTGTTTCAACAAGTGATCACATGGCTTCGGAGGATTTTTATGGTATCTTGAGTGATGACTGGGTCAGCCTGCCAGTAGATGCAGGTGTTGATTCTAGTGAACATCTACAAAGGCTGCATCAAAAGTTGCGTGGGTCATTGGCGGCCATTCTGCAGAGCCTGGGAAGGAAACACTCAAAATTGTGACGCTGATGTCACACACAGACTGTCATGTTTGCATGCTGAGTTCTGCATACCATGCATTTGTGTGAGTGTCTGGTGTTGCCTTATGATGGTAGCGCTTCTGCTGAAGATGTGTGCTGTTGCTGTGTGTGTGTGCTACTATTGGTTTGCCACAGCTGTATATGCTAACAGTCAATGATAAAATCAAAGGCTGGCTACAAAGTCTGTGATGTAGCTGTCTTCTTCATCCATTTTTTGGAATTGGCACAAGCACATATATAGTCATGTACAACAGTATGAAGTTGGATGTTGGCAGTGTGTTGCAAGCCATATATGCATGTTATTGCGGCATAATGCTTCTGAACTATTGAATCAATGATTGAAGCTGAAAACGCTTGAGCCTGCACGTGGACGCCATATAGCCACAATACTTGCTCTGTGCACCCTGATCATAGATTGCGATTGCCAAACATACAAGTCCAGCATGGCATGTAGTTGTTGGCTTCACCATCGAGGAAGCTCAGGTTCAAATACAGGATGGCTGGCTTTGGTTTCGGAGCAGTTGCTCGATTTTGTTAGTGCGTTGTACAGCATCAATAACATCCGGCTTGCGTCGAAGCAGATGCACTACAGCGCTACAGGCTGGTGCCCTCCTTTGCACACTTTGTGAAGCTCAGAACAGGGGTCCTGCTGATGTGGTGCATAACTTCAGTGCAACATCAACCACGCTTGCGGATCGGGTTGCAACCGTATAAGCGTTTAGACGCAAACT
>JAABUK010009583.1_pt1 | contig 13186 bp, 13 predicted proteins | sample 5559141 | NCBI WGS metagenome assembly JAABUK01 (sample SAMN10711869, study PRJNA513367) | rock metagenome | isolation source: Antarctica rocks | place: Antarctica: Victoria Land, Pudding Butte nord | collected 2016-01-03
CTGATCAGGTCCTGTTTAGGTAGTCAGGGTATCCCCATTGATAGACTGTGTGATACCCTGACTGCCTAAACAGGACCTGATCAGGGCAGCTTCTCCAGGGCTGGCCCAGGGGTGTGTGTGTTGATATGGTGTGAATCAGACTATAGAGTATTTGACAAGCAATGCTGTGTGTTGTCTGCACTGCCTTTTGCACAAATGATATGCCCCTTTATGACATTGGTTTCTGAAGCAAAGTTGCCAGACATCATCTTGAGCAGCCCTGAGTATTCTCCCAACAATATCTCAGTGTAATGACTTGGCCGCTGTCAGGCGTTTCCAGTAATCTCTGGACTGCAAGCAGCTGAGATGCGGCACAACAAAGTGCAATAAATGTACTAAAGCAAGACTGCATTGCCTCCATGAAACCCGGCTGTAGGCCACCTTGCTTGATTGGTGGGAAGCATGTAACAATAGTCCACAGCAAACGCTGACTCTAAACGCTACGTGTTATGCAGCATCTGCTGAAGGACATGAGACTGTTCACCAGTGAAGCAGAGAAGGCCAATTTGGACACGAATTTGCTTCAGGGCTTGGAAGCTGTCATTGCCAATACTGTCAACAGGGGCTTAGCAGACACTGACTACTCTGCTGTACATGATGGAGTCACTGAGCCTGAAGCATGAAGCTGTTGTCTTGAGCATGCAATAGACATAATCTTGCTAGCTCATACAAGGCGTGGGCACTGACTGCTACTGCAGCTTTCAGAGACATAGACTTCTTGGCCTTGAGCGAAATTTCTTTAAAGACACACAGCTTGAGGGCATCACAGCTTCTAACAGCTGGCATGAGAAAGGTATGACCTGAGGCAGCTGGCATGACCTTACTGCAGCTGCAGGATGAAGCATCCATTCACACAAGCTTGAGCTATGAGATCCTTCTCCTGAAGCCATTCATTAGGCTAGCAGTGCAAATGCAGAGCTTGACCTGCTTTGCTATACATCGTGCATGTGCAATCATCACTTGTTCACAATGAAAAGGGCAGCATCTGGTGGTGTGTCACAGATTTGAGTATGAGTCTGAGTCATTCTGTTCATGTTGACCTGCAGCTGTACAAGGTTGTGGTTTTTATAAACACGCGTAAAACGAAATACACAAGTTGACAAGGACACCTGTATGTGCAAAGCTTCGAGTCTTGTTGCTCTATCCCGTCTGTTGGGCGCTGCTAGCAATTCACTGCAGAGCAAGGTAAACGCATGCAGGGGTCGTCATTTCACACAAAAAATCGTCTGTCAGCCTGCTTTGACGAAAATCACAGTAGTAACCCCACTGAATGCCGTTAGTGGTTGGCCCTGAGCAACGAGTCCATGTTGACTGTGCCGTTCTTTGCCCAGTCCTTAGAAGTCTGCAGCTTTTCCATAGCCTGCAGCAACTTCTGGCGCTGAAAGCTTGCACCCATGTTGGCCATCTTGCGCTGCTGCTGCAGTTGTGCGCGTGCATCCAGCAGAGACCGGGCCTTCTCTGTCTCATCCTGGATCTTGTGCAACAGCTGGTTGCGCTGGTACATGTCCCTCCTCTTGCCTGCCTCCACCTGTACCCATGCAGTGCACTGTTGATGCAGGGCAGTGTTTAGCATATGCAGGCTGTATATATCATCTCAAGGGGCGGTGCCTGTCAGCACAGGTGTCTCAATGTACCAGGCACAATAGCAGCTGGCCAACCCCGAAGCAATGCAGCTCTGCGTCTGTCTGTGCACATGTCATGCATCCATGCAGTGACAGGGACAGGCAGATGTGAGTATTTCAGTGATGCAGCAGAGTTACCCAGGCCAACAAGTAAGGCTGCAGATGACCTGCACTGATGAAATGTTTGCTCAGAAAATGGCTGCATGTATTTGTTGGCAGCAAGAGCTTTCAAGAGTTTGTGGTGGTGAGCATGATGTGCTCAGGCAATGGAAGCCTCTCATGTACTGTTCATACATACAATCACTTTCCATCAACATGCAAGCCTCAAACCACACCACTTGCCAGCTTCAACTCACGACTTCTCATGTTTGAGGTACAGCTTCAGCTTTGGCCGCAGACATCACCTATGCCAATTAGATGATATACACAATGCTCGAGCCCCCCTCATGTGGAATGATGCACACGTTGATCCAGAACCCCTCATGTGGAACGGGAAGCTTACCTTCTCACGCTTGAGGTCCAGGTCCAGCTTCTTCTCCAGGCTCTTGCAGGCGTTCACATGGTTGCGGTGGTCTCGCAGGGTGGCCAGCTTCTCGTCCTTCTCCACAGTGCGGTGCACAATGTCACTCACCCTCTCCTCCTCCCTTTGCTGAGCCTGCACACAATCCAATGTTTGTTTTTGCTGAGCCTGCATGCACTCAGCATATTTGTTTTGCTGAGCTTGCACACAATCAAGCATTTACTTTGCTGAGCCTGCATGCACTCAGCACATATTTTGCTGAGCCTGCACACAATCAAACGCTTACTTTGCTGAGCGTGCATACATTCGACATGTTTTATTTTGCTGAGCCAACATACATGTAACATACACTTTGCTGAGCCTGCACACAATCAAGCATTTACTTCGCTGAGCCTGCATGCACTCAGCACATATTTTGCTCAGCCTGCACTCAATCACACACTTACTTTGCTGAGGCTGCATACACTGAGCTGTTTGATTGAGCCAACATACATAAACCACATATCTTTGCTGACATATATGCATGTAACCTACGCTCTGCTGAGCATATATATATACATATGTAGCATACACTTTGGCACTTTCTGTATGATACACGACACAGGAACAAGAGCTCACCACTGATTCCCAATAGTCTGGAAAACCATAGCAAGCAAAAGGTGAGGCAAACCTGGACTTTGTAAGAGGTAATGCCCGTTGTACTGTCAGCGGTCTTACGCCAAGTGGATGGACAGACTCTCAAGGAATCTCAAGGAATCTCAAGGATGCCAAGCACAGTGCTCAAGTGTGTGCATGCATGTTGAGACACTGCAGGCCAGCCTTGCACCATGTGTGATCCCCAACCACTCTATATGTAATTTACAGTGTGCAACACTGTTGACATCAGCACTGGCATCACCTGCTTGTAGGCCAGGGTTGCATCAAGCTTGGTATTTCATACATAAAACTCAACATAATTACGTGTTTCACAGTATTGCCTGTCACCTGCTTGTAGGCCTGCTTGCGCTGCACCTGCTTCTGAGCTTCTCGCTCACGTTTCAAAGCATCCTCCCTCCGTCTCTCTGCTTCTTTCTGCCTGCATCACCCCACACCTCTCATCAGCCTTCCAACACTGCAAGCTTTTCACTGCCCATAATACATGCTGGGTGTCATTGTTGACCAGCAAATGCCAGGCATGAAAAGGCCAAAAACACACACAACCTTTGGTCTGAGACAGAAGAATTTTCAGGCATATTGCTGTGAATTGCCATCATGGAGCACTGCAGGTCTTTGCAGTGCCCATATCACATGCCCGGTGGCGTTGTTGTCATGAAGTGTCAGGCATATGAACCCCAAGACACACCAAGCCGTACTGTGCAACAGATACAGCCGTGAACTTGTCTCTGTCAAGTGCCAGCACGCCTATCATAGTGCTGACATTTTGCGGTGTTGATATCTGATGCAATACATGTTGGTGCTCAGGCCTTTGTTTACTTGCTGTCTTCAAAGTAAGACACACCATGTATGCATGATCACACAGCTTGTCTGCAGTCATGTGCTTTGCTTCGATCCTTTTTGGGCAGGGGTATGTGGTGCACACACAGGAAGATATTCTCACAGAGCAAACAACAGAGCAAACAGCAATGTACGGATCAGATAAGCAGCAGAGTGCAGAAGCCAACAGCTTTGTAGGGGACAACAAGCAGCAGAACTTACATGCGGCGCTCCTCGTTTTCAGCCTGCTTGGTGTCAAAATCTTGACGGCGCTTGATGAGTATGGTACGGTTGGCGTCCAAGGCAGACTTGATGCGTGCCTCTGCCTTAGCACTGGCCTCTGCATCACGAGCTGCTGCCTCCTCTGCCTGCTTCTGCTTCAGCTGCAGTATGAGCAAAGATCTTTTAGCACAAGATAAAGCAGACAGAGACGCATTGCAAGGCAATGTTACTCAACATGCATCTCTGCTGCACACTCACTTGGCTTGCACTTTGGCTTCAAAAAGACTGGTAAGTGTGTGAGCACATGTCAAGGCGTTCTGTCCATCAAACAAGTCATTTCAACAATGGCTAACACATGGCTGTGCATGCTGTTGCCCTCTGCCTGTGCCCAGTTACAGGCAATGCTGTGCATGTCCATTCCTATATGTATACACTGTGTGCAAGTTGCAGCAGTCTCACTCTGTATGCTGGACTGTGTTACAACGCCAGCAACAGCTTGTCAGCACATGCTGGGAATGCCTGTTGCAAGTCACAAGTGTAGCCAACAATAGCATGTCTGCCTTGACTAGTGCTACCAAGCAGAGGAGACTAAGGATACCAAGATTGAGCAGGAACGCTTGTCCACTCTCGCTCGCCTTGCTACTACGGATCAATTGAAGCTTGAATGCTCCCTGACTCAATGGGACTTACAGAGAAAGTAGCCAAAAGTCAATGTGTATCATGACGAGATCCTTTGCGTTCTATATGATTCGTTCTTGTTTGCAGCAAGTAGTTGCTGATGTGACTCTTTGCGACATGTATTGACATGTATGATTCCATGTTTCGCTTTTTGTATTAGCTTCTGTTTGTCACGTTCACCTGATATGTTTCACCTTATTTCTGTATACATGTATTTCTGTATGTGAGTAGTGGCATAGCTTTACAGGCCGACCTTTTCACGCTGGATATCCCGCTTGACCATGTCGGCCTTCTTGGCATCCACCTCAGCCTGCTGCTCACGCAGAATGCGCTCAGTCTCCCGCCGAGCAGCCTCAGCCTTGGAGATGCGTTCCTGCTCCCTGCAATACGGCACACATCCTCAAATTGGCAGCTCCTGACTACTTGCGTTGTGAGATTTTGGTACAAGCTTTTACCTGCTGTGTTGGCGTGCTGAGTAGCGCTGCATGCACTAGCCTGAAGTCAAACAGGTGAAAATGCAACATCCAAAGATTGACAGCAGCTTGTTTTAAAGGTTGCTTACTGTATCTGACAGGGCAGGCTGTCACGATGTCAGTCTGACTGATAGATTTGTTTGTCACTCTACGCTTGAATATCCCGAGGTTCACACAGGCTTGCAACCTGACATGTTGCTTTCTGTCTTGCTTGGCTTGCATGCTTGAGGTGTTAGGACACCAAAGCAGCTTGCATGCTCAGGTAGTAGGCAACCAAGCACCTGGGCACCTGGGCAGCCCGGTATGATACTTGGCTTCTCATTAAATTGACGCCAAAAGGCGTAGTCTTTTCTTTTCTTTCTAGGCAACCAAGCAGCTGAGATGCTCAGGTAGTAGACAGCCAAGCAGCTGGCATGGTCAAACGGTAGACAGCCAAATTGGGTGAACCAATCAGCTTGCAGGGCTCAAAGTAGTGTAGACAGCCAAGCTCAGCTTCAACTCAGGCTATGCACCCTTACTAATAAGCTGTATGCACAAATGATGTGCATGTGTGAACCCATCTCAGGCTGCAGCTGAACCCAGCAGAGGAAGGCTAGCTTGCACTGGCTGACAATGCAATGTCAATGCAGAACTTGTCAGAAAGAAGACGATACATCAAGATAGACTCTTCTTTAGTGCAGAGTACAGGTTGAACTGCCAGTAATTGTCTGTTGATGCCCATGACGAATCTCAGATGACAAAGACTGGTTGCTTGCTTGCTTGGCTGTTTCACTCATTGGTCTGTTTGGAATGCAAGTTGGTCCATTGATTTGAGGCTTGATCAGTCAACAGATAAATGGCATGAATTCATAAAAGGTGGACTTACTTGAGGTAGGCCTGCTTACGCCTGATCTTCTCCTCTTCTGCTTCCTTCTGAGCCATCTTCATTTCCTGCTGGTACCTGGCAATCTCCAGCTGCTTCATCTCCCGCTCCCTCTCCTCCTCTTCCTGCATCATGCATGCAGCTTTGCTCAGAATGTGCACATGATGACAAGTGGCCGGACTCGTTGCCCTCAGGGATCACAGCGTTGTACTGCAACTGCAACAACCAGTACCATGCTACAAGGCAAGGCTGATGCTTGTGCAACAGCATGTGCTAGGAGTGATCATCTGTTCTTAGGTATTAAGCTCCTGGGCGAGGGTTTTCGCAGTGAAGTCAGCCCTATGAAGTAAAGCAGCTTTGCCTGGACAATGGTGACTGCACCAGCTTCTGTTTTGGTGTGGATTCAGAATTTGGTAATAGCTCTGTGTCTTAATTATGTAAAGACGCAAATTCGAAATTTCTTTGTACTGAAGTCTCTGTGTACTGAAATCTCTTTGTACTGAACAATAGGGCCAGGACAGCTAGCTGAGCATGCAGCATGTTTCTGTAGCAGGGTACAATGAGTCAAAGGGCATCTAATGCGCAACGTAAGATGCTGCCCTACAACAGTTCCAGTTGCCGAGCAGTGGCAGTGACGACAGCGACAGTGGCATACATGTTCTGGTTACAGAGAATTGGCAGTGGTGACAGTGAGAGTGGCATACATGGAGGCGAGCCATCTCCCTTTCGCGCTGCTGGTGGCGCCACTCCTCATCAGCAGCCAGGCGAGCCTTCTGCTGCTCCTGAGCCCTCTGCTCAAGAGTCTTCAGCTTGGCCTCAGCCTTGTCCTGCATCACAACCAATCATTGTCATGCATTGTCGTGAATCAAGGATGGAATTCCTATACAGCTTGGCCTCAGCCTTGTCCTGCATCATGAGCAGTCATTGTCATGAATGAAGGATGGACTGCTTATGCTATATTGTGACCCATCATTGTAACAAACAAAGAAAGGAGAACATGTCTTGCACAGCTTGGCGTCAGCCTTGTGCTGCATTAAAAGTTAATGCAGCACAAGGCAGTTATCGTGACCAGTAGATAATGGAACTTTTGTGCAGCTGGGCCTCAGCCTTGACTGACCTGCAGCACATCACATCAATGCAGTACCATTCCCACTGAATAGAGAGCCTACATAAACCTTGCATGTTGAACAGCATTACTACACTGAGTCACGCTGTTGCATGTTGTTGGACACAATAGACGATTCATCAGCTGACTGCATCCTAAAGCTAGACATGCATTCCTGCTGCTGAAACCACCTTGCTTTGGCCTTAGCTTGGCCTCAGCATAGTGACTTTTTCTGATGCCAATGCCGTCAGTCTGGTCCGATGCTATGCCTTGTGTACTGCACCAAATTCCGGTTTGGCCTTGGTCTGCAGCTGGGCTTCCCTTGTTGCAGCTAAGCACTAGCGCACATGAAGCAAGCAGATGCAAGAGGATGCTGTACAGCCACGGAGAATGAGTTGTGAAAAGGCCTGTTGATGCGAGCTTTGCACTGTATCACAGCTAACATGCAGAAGCCACCCTGCTGGGCAAACCAATCAACCCTCTTCATATCACAATTCCACCCACAGTCTTGGCTTCAAGTTTTGTTATTTCTGACAGCTGCAGACTCACTTTAAGTGAACCCAGCTGTATTTCTTGACAATCTCAAGGGACAACTGAAATTGCTTTGGACAGACCAAGGGGAGGATTACCTGCATCTCTTTACGCATGAGCTCGTAGGCGACCATCTGATTGAGCTCACGCTCCTGGCGCCTTTTCATGACTTCTAGCCTCTGGGCCTCCTTCTGAACCATGTCCTCTGCATCCACCTGAACCCCCGCCCCGCCCTTCTCACCCTTCACCCTCCTCTTCCCCCCATGCTCCTCATCTTCAATCACCTGCTTGCGCTCCTCAACAAGTGCAGCCAAACGCTCCTGTCACAAATGGCAACAAGGTTATTGGCGACACACTGCAATGTGGCAATTTGTGACGCTGAGCACAGTAGGCGCCTCAACCCTACAGAGGCGACTTCAGAGCCATATCTGCTGTCTGCTTTTGACAGGGGAGAGTCAGGCAAGCATTTGAACAAGCGTACAGAGCTGCAATTTGGTCAGGTTATAATATGTGAAAACTTCAGCGTCGTTGAGGGTTGCAGACGCATGCAAAAAGCTCTACGTCGCTGAGCTACTGAGCAGGCAACTATGTGTGGAGAAGTTGTGCACTCTGCATATGAGCTGTTTGCATGTGGTGAGCCTTGCTGGTATGCTTTGATGCTGCTAGCACACCGTCACTGGGCTGTTGAATGCATTGACAGGGCAGCGGACAAACAGAAATGGTAAGAGCTGGCAAGGCTGAGTTTGCAAACCTTCACCACATTAGGCTTGAGCAGCAATACTGAGCAAGCAAAGCAAGGCAGGCTTGCCAGCTCTGTATCTGTGCTAATCTTGCTCTCATGCCGTCAAGATAAACAAATTCCTGTAGTTGCCATCTGTGTCGTGTGCAGACGAAAGCAATTGTATGTTGCGCCAGCAAGGTACCATTGCTACAGTGCATGCAGCATGTGCTGGCAAAACATTGCAAGCTCACGCCTACAGGGGCCTATGTCATTGCTGATTTTGCTTGCAGAAAAAGGGGTGTTATATGACTGTACCTGACGGACTGTCTCACAATGTTTGTAAGCAATGTCGGCCAGCTCCTTATCCCCATGTTCCAGATGCAGAAAAGCGTCCTGGGAGATGTATCGCAGCTCGCTGCATGAACAATTACAATACGTCACATTGCACATCAGCAGCTAGCACCAGGAGCTGCTTGACAACAGGCAACAGCTGGAGAGAAGAGCAGAGAGGCAAGGGACGCGATGGAGTCAAAAGGCACCTTGGCTCGATACCAAGTCGAAGACAGGCCTCCACAGACCGGGGGCTGGTGGGCTCAAGGCTGGTTGCTTTGGGGTCTGAGACAAACACAAGACACAGTCAGACAGCAGCTTACAGACTTGGCTGTTAGCTACCAGCTGAGACAATAGTCGGAGAAGCTACAACTGCGGGTCACAAGCTTACCGTTTGCCCTGTCTACGATGTCAGAGATGGTGATTTTCACACGTTGCCCTTTGAACGCTTCTGCCTGCAAAGACAGGGCACTGTAACGCCTTGGTGCTGTGCGTAACAAGCACTTGAAAGGCTAGCCACTCATGAACAAATTTACCTTGGCCCGTTGCAGGTCTTCCAACCAGACATGAGGTGGCCGAGAAGCTTCCCCCAGCAGCACGTCTGCAAACCAGGCTACCTTTGCATAGCTGACTCAACACATGCTCGAGTTAACCGGGACTCGGAGTTGCAGCGAGCAGCGGCGGGCGAACTTCCGAAACGACAGTGAAATTCTACGGTAACAAAACGAAATTTCAACCGCAAAGTCTCAACGTACCTGGTCCTGGACTTCCCGGGCGGGCGGGCATGCTGGAGAGACGTCTGCAAGCTCGAGGTTGGCTACACCTTGACCGCAAGCAAAGTAGGCAGGCCGCGCGACAAGTTGACACCGCTTTGCGCGTCTGATTCAACACGCAGTTGGTGCCAAGCGCACACGCACTCACAAAGCAACGAGCTCCGACAACCTAGCACTTAGCTACGTATGCTGCAAGCCTGTCAGCACGTAGCACGCTTTTTGGCGCTCAGCGTAGCTTACATTGTACGTTATGCGTTGACCAGTGCAATGCAATGCAAAAAACTAGCACGCAACGCCATAGAGACAACAGCAGAATGCTCATGAACTCGCATCGATGATGTCCCTTAGTTGATCTTATTCACCTCTGTGCTGGAACATGTCAGAAAGGCTTTACTGTTGAATGTGCTCTCAAAAGCAACTACTTGCAATGAAATGAACAATACCAACAAAACGCAGAACGGTAGTAGTTATGCTACATCACAGCACACTTTGGTCGTCCCTTTCTGCGAAAATTTTGCCTGCTGTCACTGCTACTGGCGCTCTGCACATCTGCTTCATGCTCAATCCTGCCCTCATGCACATCAGATGCGGACTGTCCAATATGCTGCTGCTGCGGCGGCTGCTGCTGCTGCTGCTGCTGCACCTGTTCAGTGTCAACATCATGCAAACCAGGCATATCATGTGCACTGCCAAATGGACCGGGTTGCTGATGAGTCTGATGACCATGATCCAGTGGGGCCGCACCACCCTGCTGGGCATCCTCATCAGAAGCCGCGGACGCATCAGCCAACGTTGCCCCATCACTCTCATGTGGGCTGTGTGCAAGAGCCGCAAAAGGAGACATCATGCCTGGGCTGCTGGACGCCCCAGGTGTGCTGACAGCGTCATGCAGGCTGGGGTCACTATGGACAGGTGGGAGCGCTGAGATGTCCCTTCTTGGCCGCTGCTGCCTGAGCGCTGCTGTCAGCTCTGACACCCCTAGCCCCAAGGAGGGGTTGGTCAACAAGTCATCTGCATCCTGGAACTTTGCAGTTGACACCCTGCATTGCAAACAGGCACTGCCCTTCAACACAATGCATGCCATTTTGCAGCTTGTACGCTGTTGCTGGGTTGACGCTATTGGCAAAGGCCGTGCTCAGACAAATGATACTGTCACAGCTCAGTCAACTTTGGCAAAAGTCAGCTGCCTTGAAGGGTGATACACCTGACTTTGCCAGAGCAGCCTGCCTGATGCAGTTAGGGCATAGAAGTACAGCAGTATGTAAACAGCAGTGGCATCACCTGTTGAGAGCTGATAGTGCTGCCCTCTGATTCAACCCCAGGCTCTCATTCTCGCTGCCAAAAGACATGGAGGTCATGCATGGGTCGGCCCCAGGGAGGCCCCTCAGGGAGGAGGGGGCGCCAAAGTCAGAGTCGTGCACTGAGCTGTCTGCGCATTCCTGCCTGAGAGGCGACCAGCCAGACAGCGGCGACCTTGGCGGTCGTACTCCAACACCACTTCGCCTGCAACAGGATGATGCAGTTGACATTCATTCTACAATTGTCTTGCACTGCGTGCTTGGAGAAAACCTTGGAGCGCATGCTCAAGCTTGATCCCTACAAGCGTGCTGTACATGTTACTTTGAGCCCACTTGATCAACAGTGGCAGTGCATTGATATGATCAACCTGCTGTTGTTTGACTAAATGACAGAACAATCAGACACATAAGACAGCATGACAACAAAGCTGCCCCACTTCCAGTATGTAGATGCGTGCATCACGGCTGGCTTGTTGTACATTCCTATCACGAATCTCATGCAACATGTACAGCAACAGGAGCATATCCCAAATTGCCCCTGGGCAGCTCAAATGCAGTGACACTCAGCTTGTGATTTGTGCAATGATGCTGTCTTGAACTACAGATACAACTCATGGTGTTGCAAAGCATCCAAACCGCCCACAAATCGCATGCTTGCTGACCATGCACATGCCATGCATCAATCTATTCGACAGCATGGGCAATGCAGTGCCTTTTGCTTACCTGCTGGGAACTTGCTGTTTTTGTTGCAAGTGCTCAGCCACGCCTTTGAAGTCGCTCTGCACAGACCCTACTGAACCTTCATAGGATGTGCGAGACTGGCTGAAACCGCCAACTGAGCCAGCCGTCTCAGAGCCCACAGTGCTGTGGCCAGAACCCCATCTGTGGTTGTCGAAACGTCTGTGCAGCTCCTGAACAAAGCGTTCATGTTTGACTCCCGGCGGCCTGGCTTCTTCAAAGGCAGCCAGAGCTTCATCCACACTCATGCCCAGGGCTTGCACTAGGTAGGAGCAGACCACAAAGCCTGTCCTGTTGAAGCCTGCAACAAGGCATGAGACAGTCAACAAGAGGCATGAGTATGCTTGCTGCATTTCCAAGCCATGACAAGGGCAAAGCGGCCATGCAGCACAACAGGCCGCCAAATATGACCAGGAGCATTGCTGCAACAAGCTGAGCAGTTTTTGTCTTCAAAACAAGCACACAAGATGTAGAGCCAGGCTTATTGCAATTTACCAGATGTTTGAGTGCTTGCTCAACTTTTGTGTGGAGACTTGCTCACCGTAAGCACAATGGATGGCTATATGACGAGTGGGATTGTCAGCCCAGTACTTCTCTGCCAGATCAATGACTTGATCAACTTGCGTCTGGTCTGGAAATACTTTGGCAACAAGTTGAACATGCTGATATTGCAGGAAAGGGGGTATGTCCTCTGCATATAGTGTCTCATGATTCGACAGATCAATGATCAGCCCGACTTGTCTTTGCAGAAAATGTTGCTGCTGCAAAAAGGAGCTGATGGTGAGGCTGTGCTTTGGCTCCTCAGGTAGTGACCATTCGTTCAAAATTGCGTGCGAAAGCGGGGTTTTCATTGGTATGAACAATGAAGGGTGGACCACCTCCCCAAATGCGGCATAATCACCCCACTTCTGAAGTTTCTGCAGTACTGAGGGTGTGGCTTTGTCGGCAAGGGGAGTGGGGTGGCTGGTTGACTGAGTTTCAGTGGCTGATCTGTCTACATCTGGGCTGTTTGGCTCGCCATACGGGTCGTTGTCTGGGTCCACGTCTGGGCACGACATGGAAACACCGTACAGTGCCAGAAGATTAATGTCGGCAACACTGTGAAGCTACAGTTCAACAAGCTGACAGCTTTGACCTGCCCCAGCTGGCGACGTCAACGCTGCACAGCAAGTTGCAACAGCAGCAGTGCCTTGAGTGTACCCACACGCGCTAAGGTCGGCGAGATGTGACACGGACAGACGGCAGCGTCCTCTGCACACTGCTTGGCAGACTTAACAAACCAAGGTTCAAGGGCGCTCTGAACAGGGCGTTCGGTCAAGGGCCAGCTGAATTGTAAAGTTGTCAAAAGGGAAATTGCTACTGAGGCAGCACAGTGTGCAAGCAGACATGCTGATGTGAGCAGAGTCCAATCCGCTTGGTCGGCTTTTCGTGCTCATCAAAGATAGTGTCAAATAAAGTTACAAAATTTAGAACTGCTGGTGGCAGGCCAGCATTAATGCAATATTGCTAGTCAGCCTGACCCTGAGGGTCTACCAAAGTTGTGGTTTCATCTTGTGAGCGTGCGCAAGCATGCAACAGCTGTTCAAGTACTTGATCACAGGGGAAACCCTATGGTCAGCAGTCAGCTTGGCAACTACCTATATTTGCGTGTCAAATGATTTGTGATAGAAGAAGAAAGAAGAAGATTACAAGCTTTGGCCAGCCAACAAGTCTGATCGCTCGTGGCAGAGCCTCAGCAACCCTGCCAAACGTCATTCATTTGTGTCAAACTAAATGTCAGTGACCTCCAGATAGAGATGCC
>JAABUK010009587.1_pt1 | contig 13184 bp, 13 predicted proteins | sample 5559141 | NCBI WGS metagenome assembly JAABUK01 (sample SAMN10711869, study PRJNA513367) | rock metagenome | isolation source: Antarctica rocks | place: Antarctica: Victoria Land, Pudding Butte nord | collected 2016-01-03
TACCCGGGATCCCCTGCTGCGGGCCTGGCTGGGGCACACCGGCCTGCGCGACGCACTGCTCGTACCGCTGTATGACGGCGAGGAGGTCGCCGGACTGCTGCAGGTGGGCAACCGCATCGGAGCCATGAGCACGTTCACCACCGAAGACCTCCGCCTGTTGCAGACGCTGAGCGCACATGCGGAGGTGCTCCGCCAGAACGGCCGGCTGGTCGAGCGGCTGCGTCACGACGCCCACCACGACGGCCTCACCGGACTGGGCAACCGCACACTGTTCCTGCTGCGGCTCGAACACGCTCTGGCCGCGTCGCAGGCGCCCGCCGATATCGCCACCGATGTGCACGCCGCCGTGCTGCTGCTCGACCTCGACCGATTCAAGGAGATCAACGACACCCTCGGGCACCACGTCGGGGACCTGCTGCTGTGCCAGGTGGGATCTCGACTGCGCGGCGTCATGCCGGCCGACGCGACAGTAGCCCGACTCGGTGGTGACGAGTTCGCGGTGCTCCTGCCGCACTGCGGCGGAGACGAGGAGGCGATGGCGACGGCCCGCGACATCACCGACAGCCTGACCGGAGCCTTCGAGGTGTCGGACACGTTTCTCGAGGTCGGGGTGTCGATCGGCGTCGCGTTGGTCCCCGTCGACGGCCGGAGCACCGCCGAGGTGCTTCAGCACGCCGACATCGCGATGTACGCCGCGAAACGGTCCTCGCTCCCCCTGGCCCGCTACCGCAGCGGTGACGACCACAGCAGCGTGGGCCGGCTCCGGCTCGCCGGTGAGCTGCGCCGCGCGGTGGAGCAGGGTGAGCTGGTCGTGCACTATCAGCCGCAGCTCCATCTGGGCTCCGGTCGCGTCGTGGGTTTCGAGGCGCTGGTGCGCTGGGAGCATCCGCTGCTCGGCCTGCTGTCCCCCGACGAGTTCATCCCCATCGCCGAGCGGGTAGGGCTGATCAGCGCACTGACCGAGAATGTGCTCGCGCAGGCGCTGCGCCGTTGCCGGAGCTGGCAGGTCGAGCACCCCGGGGTCACCGTCGCGGTCAACCTCTCCGCCCGCAGCCTTGTCGAGCCCAGCCTGCCGGCGACTGTCGACCGGCTGCTGCAGGAGACCGGGCTCCCACCCGGCCTGCTCACGCTGGAGATCACCGAGACCGGCGTCATGGCCGACTTCTCGGCCGCGCTGATCGCCCTGCGCAGCCTGCAGCGACGCGGGGTCCGGCTGTCCGTCGACGACTTCGGCACCGGCTACAGCTCGCTGGCCTACCTGCTGCGGCTGCCCATCTCCGAGGTGAAGATCGACAAGACCTTCGTGATGGGCATGACGGCCTCGGCCGGGGCGGCCGCGATCGTGCGCGCCATCGTCAACCTGGGGCACACGCTGGGCCTGACCATCGTCGCCGAGGGAGTCGAGGACCAGGCGTCACTGGATGCCCTGGCCGAGATGGCCTGCGACATCATCCAGGGGCACTTCCTGAGCCGTCCGCTCGACCCGGCACAGCTCGAGGCCTGGCCGCATCCGCCGATCACCGTCCGGGGGCCCGGCCGGGCTGCTGCCCCGCTGGCCGGGGTGGGGGCGGGCGCGAGCTGGCCGGCGCCCAGGTCAGGCCTCGGGCGCTGAGCCCGTCAGTGCCGCCGGCCGCGGCAGGTCGGCCGACACTGCCGCAGCCGGCAGGATGACCCGGAACGTCGCACCGTGCCCGAGCGCGGTGTCGAGCTCCACCCGCCCGCCATGAGCGGTGACCAGCGCGGCGACGATGGACAGGCCTAGGCCGGCGCCGCCGGTGCCGCCGGCGGCACCAAGACCTCGGGACCGCGACGGGTCCGCTCGGTAGAAGCGCTCGAACACCCGCTGCGCCTCGTCGGCGGCTAGACCGGGCCCATCGTCGGCGACCTCGAGCACGACGCGAAGGCCTCCGGCGACATCGTCAGGGCCGGCCGCACGCGTGCCGACCCGCACGTCCACCGAGCCGGCGTCAGGGGTGTGTGTCACCGCGTTGGCCAACAGGTTGTCGATCACCTGCCGCAGCCGCGACTCGTCGCCGGTGACCAACGGCGGCACCGGGCCGCCAAGACCCGCCAGCCGCAAACGCCGCCCTGGGGCGGCGGCGCGCGCCTCGCCCACCGCGGCAGCGGCCACCGCCAACAGGTCCACCGGACGCTGCTCCAGCGGCCGCTGCTGGTCCAGCCGGGCCAGCAGCAGCAGGTCGTCGACCAACAACCCCATACGAGCGGCGGCGTCCTCGATGCGCTGCAGGTACCGCGCCCCGTCAGCCTCGCCGCGGACGGCCCCCTGCCGGTACAGCTCGGCGAAGCCGCGGATCGACGTCAGCGGTGTACGCAGCTCGTGGCTGGCGTCGGTGACGAAGCGCCGCATCCGCTCCTCCGACGCGCGGGCCGCACTCTCCGACGCCCGCTGTACGCCGAACGCCGACTCGATCTGGCCGAGCATGCCGTTGACAGCGGCGGCCAGCCGCCCCACCTCGGTCCGCGGGTGGTGGTCGGGCACCCGGCGGGACAGGTCGCCGGCGGCGATGGCCGCAGCCGTTTCCTCGACCGCCACCAGCGGGCGCAGGCTGGAGCGCACCAGCAGGTACGCCAGCCCGCCGAGCAGCAGCAACACCCCCAGTCCGGTCACCACCATCAGGAACCCCAGGTGGGTCAGCGTGCTCCGCACTTCCGTAAGGTTCGTCGCGACGAACAGGACGCCGGGGCGGCCGTCGGTGAAGCTGACCGGCACTGCGACGACCCGCCACTGCCCGCTGCCCTGCTGGGAGCCAACGGTGAAGGGCTGGGTCTGCCGCGCCGCCTGCGCCTGCGTCAGCCGCGGAATCGCCGGCGGGGACTGCCCCTTGTGCGCCGGGTCGTTCCCGACCTGCGGCGGGTCGCCCTGGAAGTCGGCGACGCTGATGTAGTACTCACTAGGCGTCCGGAAGCCCCGGTCGCCGGTGTCTCGCGGGGAGTACGCGCGGCCACCGCTGCCGACCACGTCGCCAGCGGCACCTGCCAGCTGGCTGTCGACGCGGCCGAGCAGGTAGCCGCGCAGCGACGTCGTGGCCGCGAGGTCCGCGGCGAGGAGGGCCCCTGCCGCCAGCGTGAGCACCAGCGCGACCAGCTTCACCCGCAACGGCAGCCGATCGGCAGTCCGCCGTAGTTGGTTGCCGAGGCGGCGACCGGGGGCTGTCATCGCCGCGGCTGCCGCAGGACGTAGCCCACGCCGCGCAGCGTGTGCAGCAGCCGCGGCTCGGTCGTGTCGACCTTGCGGCGAAGGTAGGAGACATAGGACTCCACCACGTTGGCGTCGCCGCCAAAGTCGTAGTTCCACACATGGTCGAGAATCTGCGCCTTGGACAGCACCCGGCCGACGTTCTGTAGGAAGTACCTCAGCAGCTTGAACTCCGTCGGGGACAGCGCGACTGGCTCCCCCGCCTTCCACACCTCGTGCGAGTCGTCGTCGAGCTCGAGGTCAGCGAAGGTGAGCCGGGCCGGTCGGGCCGCCGCACTGCTGCTGCCGCGGCGCAGGATCGCCCGGATGCGGGCGATGACCTCCTCGAGGCTGAACGGTTTGGTGACGTAGTCGTCGCCGCCCAGGGTCAGGCCTTTCACCTTGTCCTCGATGCCGTCGCGAGCCGTCAGGAACAGGACGGGCGCCCGCAACCCCTCGCTGCGCAACCGGCGTACGACGGCGAAGCCGTCCATCCCCGGCATCATCACGTCGAGCAGGATGAGATCGGGTGAGACGCGTCTGGCCTCAGCCAACGCCTCCTCGCCTCCCGCGGCGGTGGTCACCTCGAAGCCGGCGTAGCGCAGGCTCGCCGCCAGCAGCTCCACAATGGTGGGCTCGTCGTCGACGACCAGCAGCCTCGCCTCCGCCGAGCCGGCGCCGGCATCTCGCTCAGCCACGGCTCACCCTCACCTGCCCAGCCTGCCGCATGCGGCTCCGGCGGGGCTGAGCGCCGGCTGGCAACTCCCTGTGTGCCGGCCACCGTTTCGCACTGACAGGATTCTCACAGGTGGTGTCCACCGCTGGTACAGCCGCGACCCGCACGCTGGCTTTCATGACGACCTCCAATGACGCCAACCCGTTTCCGCTGCCGCCCGAGCGACCAGACCTGACGCCGGCCGCCCCGGCCGGGTGGACGCAGCCCGTGGCGACTCCCCCGCTCGCTCAACGGCGCCGGCCTCGCCGTGGGGCCGCGCTGCTCGCGGTAGGCGCGGTGGTGGGTGGGCTTTCCGGCGGTGCGGTCACCACCGCCCTGGACCGGCGGGAGCCGGCGCCGGCGGCGACCAGCGCGTCGGCCAGCACCACTGGAGTCGCCAATGTGGCCACTACCCCAAGCGCTGCTGGGACCCCGGAGTCGGCGGCGCAGGTCATCGCACCGAGCGTGGTGACCATCGAGGTCACGGGCACCGCGGCCGGCGACGCCTCCGGATTCGGACCGGCGGCGCAACGGGTCTCCGACACCGGGTCCGGCGTCATCCTGCAGAGCAGCGGCTACATCCTCACCAACAACCACGTGGTTGCGGCCGCCGTCGGGGGCGGCCGCGTGGCAGTGACGCTGGCCAACGGGCGTACCGTCCCCGCGACGATCGTGGGCACCGACCCGACCAGCGACCTCGCCGTCATCCGGGTGAGGGGGGTGACGGGCCTGCGTGCGGCGACGTTCGCCGATTCCGAGCTGCTGAAGGTCGGCCAGTCCGTGCTGGCCGTCGGGGCCCCACTTGGCTTGTCCAACACCATTACGCAGGGGATCGTGTCCACCCTGCACCGGCCGGTCGCCACCGGTGAGTCCGGGGCGAGCGCCCAGTCCGTGATCGACGCGGTGCAGACCGACGCGGCGATCAACCCCGGGAACAGCGGGGGCGCGCTGGTCGACCTCGCCGGCCGGGTAGTGGGCATCAACAGCGCGATCGCCACCACGGGCTCGTCGACCGCCGGTGGGCAGTCGGGCAACATCGGCGTCGGCTTCGCCATCCCGTCCGAAACCGCCGTCAAGGTCGCCGGCCAGCTGATCGTCCGCGGGCACGCCACCCATGCCCAGATCGGCATCAGTGCGGCCAACGCCGCCAGCGCAACCGACGGAGCGCCGGGCCTGGGTGCGACAGTGCGGGCGGTGACGCCGGCCGGACCAGCGGACAAGGCAGGCCTCCGAGCAGGCGACATCGTCGTCGCAGTAGGCACCCGTACGGTCACCGACGCCAACAGCCTCATCGTTGCCATTCGGGCGCTTGACCCAGGCGCAACTGTGTCGCTGACCTTCAGACGGGGCGGCGCGACCCAAAAGGCGTCGGTGACCCTGGCCGGCGTGACGTCAGGCTGAGCGGCCTGGCCCTCAGCCCTCGATGCCGGTGGCGGCGTGAGCAGCGCCTACGGGCTTGGATTCCGACGAGCCGCGCTGGCGGAGGTAGATGGAGAAGGCACACATCGAGGCGACGGCGAGGAACTCTGACTGCCAGTTCTGCAGAGTCCGGCTCCAGAAGTCCGGGGAGGACGTGTATCCCCACCAGGTCACCGGATCCTGCAGCTGCTGGATCTGGTCGGAGTTGTAAGCCGCCGTGCCGGCCACCGACTGCGCTAGCCAGGACAGCAAGAAGATGGCACCCATCAGCAAGCCCAGCGATCGCGAGTAGACGAAGCCGCGGAAACCCCGAACCCGCGCCAAGGCCGGTGAGTCCTCGTCGGCGTACTCGCCGACCTTTTGCTCCTCGTCGGACTCGGTGCCCTCCTTACCGAGCTCCTTGGACTCCGGTGAGCCACGCTGCACCAGCCAGACGGTCGCCACGATGTAGAGCAGGAACTGCAGGTACTCCGACTGCCAGTTCTCCGCCACGTCGACGGCGAAGCTGGACGACAGGAGGTAGTGCACATAGGAGACGGTCTCGGCGCCCTGCACCAGCTGGTGCTGGTTGTAGTCCGCGACCCCCACGACCGATTCACCGAACAGTGCGGCCAGGAAGATACCGAAAAAGGCAAGGGTCAGCCCGTTGGATCGCAGAAACTGCCGCGCGCCGGTCACCGCTGCAGCGCACCGATGACAAACATGTAAGCCAGTCCGGCTACGACGAAGACGAGCACCATCAGGAACACCGTCTTCATGCGGCAACCTCGCACTGGTAGGGCTGATCCGGGGACTGCAGCCGGCAGCCGGCAGCCCGCACCCGCCAGCCGCGCTTCGTCTCGTCCAGGAACAGCGTGTCCGTACCGAGTTTCACCTGGGCCTCCTGACCCCACACCTTGGCGGTCGCCGCGCCGGCGGAGGAGTGCACGTCGAGGATCGCCTGCGCGCAATTCTGGCCGCTGCCGGTCTCCAAAGACGTCCGCGCCGCGTCGGTCAGGACCGCACAGGCAGCAACCCCGTTACGGCTGGACAGCGCTGCCGCAAAGCGGCTGGCCGCGGCCGAGGCTTGGGACTTGCCGCTGGCCGGGGCACAGGCAGTGAGGGTAACGAGCAGGACGACGGCAGCGGCCTTGCGCACGGCCTCTGCGATGCCCCCATGATCGACTGTGAAACGCCGCCGTTGCGACGGCCGGGGCGGCTCGGTCCTCGGCCTCGGCGCCTTCACGCCAACGAGCGGGATAGCCGGCGGGCGGATGCCGGCGCGTGAGGCGGGTAGTCCCAGCCCTGTGTACCGCCTCGAGCTCGTTCGGAGTTGGCTCGCCGGCCGGCGCGACCTCCCGCTCACCGCGCGAAGTATCGGCTCCGCACTGCGATCGGCGGCCGCTGCCGGCCTCCTCGAGCTGCCCCTGCCCGGTAGCGGCGCGACGGCCACCCGTTGGGAGGTCTTGGCCGAGCTCAGTGCGGCGGACCTGTCGCTGGGCCGTCTCGCCGAAGCACACACCGATGCCATCGCCATCCTCGCCGAGCTCGACGCGGCGGCGCCGGCCGGCCTCTGGGGAGTGTGGGCCGCCGAGCCACCCGATTCCCGCGTCGAAGCGCGGCGCTACGCAGGAGGGTGGCAGCTGCACGGTCGCAAGCCCTGGTGCTCGGGCGCCACTGTGATCGACCGGGCTCTGGTCAGCGCACACTCGGCTGACGGCCGCCGCCTGTTCTCGATAGCCGTCGCGGACGCGGCACCGGTCGACGGGACCTGGCAGGCCGTGGGCATGGCTGCCAGCGGCTCCCTGGCCGTAGACCTGACCGACGTCCCCGCCGTGGCCGTCGGTCGCCCGGATGCCTACCTCGACCGGCCCGGCTTCTGGCACGGCGGGGCGGGAGTGGCCGCATGCTGGTACGGCGGGGCGCTCGGTGCCGGCCGCACACTGCTCGGCGCTGCACGGGACCGCGATCTCGGTCCGCACGCAATGGCCCACCTGGGTGCGGTGGATGCCGTACTCACCGGCCTCGCTGCGCTGCTGCACACGGCGGCAACCGCCATCGACGAGGACCCGGCTGACCGGCTCGGGCGCGCCCAGGCGCGCACCCGACAGCTCCGAATAGCCGTGGAAGCAGGCGCCACCCAGGTGCTCGACCGCGTGGGTCGGGCACTGGGAGCAGCGCCGCTGTGCCTAGACCCCGTGCATGCCAGGCGCGCTGCCGACCTGCCGGTATACCTGCGCCAGTCCCATGCCGAGCGGGATCTGGCCGAGCTCGGCTCGATCACCGTCGAACATGCTTCCTGGGCGGCTCCGTGACGCTGCCTCCCGGCTACTTCAACCGCATGTACGCCCAAAGTGATGACCCCTGGGGCTTCGGCTCCCGGTGGTACGAGCAGCGCAAGTACGCGCTGACTCTCGCCGCCTTGCCCGACCCTGCCTATTCCAGCGCGCTGGAGATCGGCTGCTCGATCGGAGTGCTCACCACCGCCCTCGCGGCCCGGTGCCAGCGGCTGGTCGCCCTCGACCCGAGCGCCACGGCCCTCGCGGCGGCGGCCCACCGGGTGCCCGGCTACGTCTCGCTGCGGCAGGGATCGGTGCCCGGGGACTGGCCGGCCGGATCCTACGACCTGGTCGTGCTGTCGGAGGTCGGCTACTACCTCGACCGGGCCGACCTGGACCGGACCCTGAGCCTGATCGAGCGCGACCTGGCCCCCGGGGGCACGATCGTCGCCTGCCACTGGCGCCACCCGGTCGCTGACTACCCGCTGAGCGGCGATGCGGTGCACATGTCACTGGCCGCCCGGTGGCCAAGGGTGAGCCGCATCTGCGAGGAGGACTTCCTGCTCGACGTGCTGCAGCCCGACGGCGCAGTGGGCGTGGCCCGGCGGACCGGCCTGGTCTCTTGAGCGGTCGGCCGCGGCCGACCGCTCAAGGGACCCGTGTGACCATGGATCGATGAAGCTGAAACTAAGTGCGGTCATCGTCGCGCTGCTCGGCGTGGCAGCACTGCTGCTGTCCCACGTCGTCGCCCCTCGCGTGTCAGCGGCGGGAGCAACGACCCGTCCGGCTGCCGCGGCTGCGACCTGCCGGGGGACCGCTAAACCCGCGCACTGGCATCACGTCATCTGGGTCTGGATGGAGAACAAGGCCTACGGCGACATCATTGGCTCAGCCGGCTCGCCCTATCTGAACTCCCTCGCACGCGAGTGCGGCCTCGCGACCAGCTACTACGGCATCCGCTACCCCTCACTGCCGAACTACCTCGCCGCGACCAGCGGCAGCACGCACGGGGTGACCAACGACGGACTGCCGTCTGCGCACCGCATCAGCGGCCCGTCGATCTTCTCCCAAGCGGGTGGCCGGTCGCTGGAGCGCTCCATGCCGGTCAACTGTGATCTGTCCAACGCCTATCCCTACATGGTCAAGCACAACCCGGCCGCCTATTACGTCGATTCACGGGCGCAGTGCCGGCACGACGACATCGGCTTGTCGCGGTCGCCGAACTTCGCCGCCCCCTTCACCTTCGTGACGCCCAACATGTGTGAGGACAGCCACGACTGCACCTCCGCAGTCGGCGACCGTTGGCTGTCGCAGTTCGTCCCCCAGGTGCTCGGCAGCCCGCAGTACGCCGCGGGCGACACGCTGCTCGTCGTCACCTTCGACACCGACGACCACAGTGCCGGCAACCATGTCGCCACCGTGCTGGTCGCCCCGTCGATCCGTCGGGGCATGCGCAGCGGGACCCGCTACACGCACTACAGCCTGCTGCGTACGACCGAGGAGTTGCTCGGCCGTCCGCTGCTGGGCGCCGCGGGACAGGCGACCTCGATGCGCGCCGGATTCGGGCTCTGACCGGCGACCGGTTTCGGTGATCGTCATTGCCCACCGGATGCCGGCCGACGCCGCGGCGGCGAACGCGCTAGCCGGCGCCGGGGCGGAGACGTTCGAGCTCGACGTACACCTGCCTGGTGACGACGGGCCGGCCGTGGTCACCCACTTCCGTCCGCTTGGCCCACCGGCGGCCGGGCTGTTCCGCGACGGCTGGCGGCTGCGCCGCGCCGGCTCGTCCCTGTCCTTGGGCCCGACGCTGAGCCAGGCGCTGGCGCTGCTCCCGACCGGGTGTGAAGCCCTGCTGGACATCAAGGGTCCGATTCGCGACGCCGAGGCGGCCGCTCGGGCGCTGGTCGCCGGCGTCGATCAGCCGCAGCGAACTTCCATCTGCGGCAACGCCGGCCCGGTGGCCGCAGCGGCTCGCCGCGCCGGCATGCGCGTGTGGCGGTCGGTGGGATCGCCGGCCGAGCTTGACGCTGCCCTGCAGTCAGTCGGACCGGCCCCCTGGGCAGTCACCGTGCGGCACACGATGCTGACGCCGGCGGTCCTGGCTGCCCTGCGCCGGCGGGTGCCACGGGTGCTGGCCTGGACGGTGAACAGCGTCGACCGGGCGCTGGTACTTGCGGCCTGGGGCGTCGACGGGGTGACCACCGACCGCGCGCAAGTCATGACAGCGCTGCGTGCGGCGAGCCGGTGACCTGGGCCACGCCCGACGGGGCGGCCGGCAGTGCCGCGTCGATGATGTCGGCGGCACCGACGAGGTCCTCACCGAGGTAGCTGCCCGGCACGCCGGCTCGGGCCGGCGGGGCGAGGAAGGCGTTGCCGGCGTAGAACAGCCGGGTGCCGGTGGGCTCGGCTGCGCGCAGCGCCTCCACCGCCGCGCGCCGGCCCACCGACAGGTGGGAGACGACGACCACGCCGGCCGGCCCGGTCGCCCGGATGGCGGTGACCAGCGCCGGCGCCGGTGTGCGCGCCCCCAGCAGGCGGCAGCCCCAGCCCCGGCGGGCCAGCACTACGCGCATCGCCTCCTGGCCGAGGGTGTGCAGGTCGCGGGGGCCGGAGGCCAGCAGGATCGTCTGCCGGCGCCACGGCGGCGGGCTCTGGGCGAGGGCCTCGTGCAGCCAGGCCCGCGCCGCGAGAGTCGCCATCTGCTCGTGGGCGAGGTCGCAGCGGCCGGTCTGCCACCACGCCCCCACTTGGTGCATGCCGGGGAACAGCACCCCGGTGATCGCGGCGTCCAGCCCGAGCCGCTCGCTGGCCTGGTCCAGGGCGGCTCGGACGCCGGCACGGTCCAGCCGCTCGGTTGCGGCCAGGAAGGACGTCATCAGCGAGTGTTGCGGCTCGCCGGGGCTGCCGGCCGCACTGACGATCATGGCCGCTTCGGCCGCCCGCCTGCCCCGGGCGATCTCGTCGCGCATCCGGCGCAGCGTCAAAACCTCGGCTGGGGAGTATCGCCGGTGGCCGCCGGCACTACGCGGTGGCTGCGGCACGCCGTACCGGCGCTCCCAGGAGCGAATCGTCGGAGCGGGAACCGTCAGCAGGCGGCTGACCTCGCGGATGGACAGGCCGCCGCCCACATCGGGCTCCGCCGCGCTGCCATTTGCCATGCCGTCCCCAGCCGCTGTGCCGCTGACTTTCGTGGCCGCAACACTAGCCTCGGAGCGCGCCGGTGGCCTGCGCCACGACGAAGATCCGCCGGAAGGGCAGCAAGGTGCCGAAGTCCGTCGGCGGGTAGGCGGCCCGCAGCAGTACGGCGTACTCGGCGATAAAGAGCGCCTGCTCGGCGTCGTCGAGGGCCGCCAGCACCGGTCGCAACGCCGTGCCCCGGGTCCACTCCAGCACGGCGTCGTCGCCGGCCAGCACGTGCAGGTACGTCGTCTCCCAGGCGTCCACCCGCAGGCCGCACGCGACCAGAGCCCTCAGGTAGGTCGCCGGGTCGGCGACCGCCGCCGCGCGAGCGGCTTTCGCCAGCCGGTCCCGCCATGGCGGGCTCTCGCGCAGCGCCCGAAGCAGCGTGTGGCTGGGGGCGTCGAAATTGCCCGGCACCTGGAAGGCCAGCCAGCCGCCGGGCGAGAGCCAGCCGGCGATGCGCGGGAGCAGGTCGAGGTGGTCGGGCACCCACTGCAGGGTCGCGTTGGATAGACACACGTCGAGCGGTGAAACGGGCTGCCAGTCGCGGAGGTCCGCATCGATGAATGTCAGCCGGCCCGGGATCGCGCGCTGCGCCGCCGTGGCGATCATCTCCGCCGAGCTGTCCACCCCGACCACGGTGGCGCCGGGCCACCGATCGAGCAGGGTCTGGGTCTGGTCACCCGGCCCGCAGCCGAGGTCCACGACCGTCGCCGGCGAATGTGCTTGCACGCGGTTCAGCAGGTCGGCGAACGGCCGGCCGCGCTCATCGGCGTACCGGCCGTACGCGATCGGGTCCCACACAACGCTCAGATCCGGCCGGCTCGACCCGGCCGGCTTCGGCTCAACCGGCACAGACTTGGCCGGCTCACACTCGACCCGCGTAATAGGCCGAGGTCCAGATCTTCTCCTTCTGGACCGTCTGCCCGTCGCCCGGGGCATGCCAGATGTAGCCGCCACCGGCGTACATCCCGACGTGGTAGATGCCGCTCGGACTGGACCCGAAGAACACCAGGTCGCCTTGTTGCAGGGAGGCCGTCGAGATGTGGTGCACGGCGTCGTACTGCAGCTGCGAGCTGTGCGGGAGGGCGCGGCCGTAGCGGGCGAGGACGTACAGCATCAGGCCGGAGCAGTCGAAGCTCGACGGGCCGGCGCCGCCGTACTGGTAGGGCTGGCCGTTGTGCGAGGCGGTGGAGGCCAGCACCCGGGCGTCGTTGGACAGCCACACCGTCACCATCGGTGTGGTGCACGCCGACCATGTGCTGCTGCCGACATAGCTCACCCGATACGTCGTGGTGCGGGTCGGCGCAATGGCGTAGTGCGTCTTGCCGATGCTGTCGGTGGTCGCCCGCAGGTAGCCCTGCCAGGCGGAGCCGTTCCAGACGTCAAGCGCGGCGACGACGCCGCGGACGGCCACGCCGGTCATCGTGGTGACCTGCCCGTCGAAGACCATCCCGTCGCCGGGGCCGAGGAGGGTGGTATGCGTGGAATGGCAGTACGTCGCGGTCGTCGCGCTGGCCGGCGCGGCGGCCAGTCCTCCGACCAGGGCGCCGGCGCCGACCACGAGGCAAAGCTGGGCGGCGGCGCGTCGAAGTGACAGACGGGCAGACATGACAGATCCCTCCTGCACGCCTGCGAGGTGAGCTGTCGGGTTCGGACGAGAGAGGCTGCCCGGCCGCTGGTATGACCAACGGCTTCACCCCAAGACACGGGGAGTGTCGACGTACCTGGGTCCCCCACTCCTGCCCGGGCTGCAGTGGGTCGTCGGGCCACCGGCCGGTGGGCAGGATTCGGCGTCGGCTGGCCGGTGGTCTGGGTGGACAGAACCTATCGGGCTTGGCCCTATTTGTCGCTGGTACGCCGAACTTCTACCCGTTCGGCCGCATCCGGTGCCTCACTCCTGCGTCGGTCAGCGCCGCATCCGGTGCCTCACTCCTGCGTCGGTCGGCAGCGCGCACCGGCCAGAAGTACGGCAGGTCGGGGTCGATATTGCCGAACCGCGACGCATAGTGGGCGGCGTCCTTGCCGACCAGGGCGGCGCGGTGGCTGGCGTGCACCCGCTCGTCACCTAGCCACGCCGGCAGGAGGCCGAGCGTCGCCGAGGAGATCTGGACAGAGCAACTCACGGCAATCGGGCCCGCGTGCGTTCAAGCGATGCTCGCTGGGATCGAGCTGGCAGGGAGACCCGCGGCGGAAACCTACCCGAGACCAGCTGAAGATCACAGCTGGTCCCTCTCAGCGGGCTGGCGTCTCATTACCAAAAAACTGAAACGCCAAACGGGTGCCTTCGCTCAGCGGTAGCAGTACGAGTCCGACGACGCGTCGCCTCCCTGCAGTCGCACCTGATGCACGCGAAGACCGCGGAATTGATCACCATGGGGGAAGAAGCGCTCGTCGAGAGCGAGGCCGCCGGCCA
>JAABUK010009590.1_pt1 | contig 13180 bp, 16 predicted proteins | sample 5559141 | NCBI WGS metagenome assembly JAABUK01 (sample SAMN10711869, study PRJNA513367) | rock metagenome | isolation source: Antarctica rocks | place: Antarctica: Victoria Land, Pudding Butte nord | collected 2016-01-03
CACTCCGTACCCCAGTCGTCCCCGCAAAGATCAACGGCACGATCGCCAGGTGGTCTTAGTGCGGCATTAAAACTGACGCCTCCTCGTTTCCTTCCGTCCGTGAACCCCAAGATTCGCTGCGAAACAACTGGTCCACAGCGCCTGGACTGGGGAAAGTTACCCTTTTGCCTGTCGTCTGCGGACGCTATTTGTGTGCCATTGGGCCCGTGGTGAACGGCAAACCTAAGCTCCAGCGATCCGGAGAGCCGCTCGACCTGGTCGCATCTTGCAGGACGGCTCCCACCGGCCAATCAGAAGGCTGGGCAAACAGGACATGAGCCCAAATCTGGAAAGCTCGCGGAGGGATGGCAGCTCCCGAAACCAACGTCACTCGACGCGTTCGAGCGAGAGCTCTTGCGAATGGCGCGAGGGCCCATCTCCGGTCCACTTGATCAGAGCTTCATCGAAATGCGGTTTGGGTGCCCACGGGGTCTCGTGCGGAGCCGTGCACGAGAGGCCTGCTTGCTACAGAATAAGATACCATCTGCGCCCTGTTCCTGCTTCTCTCTGAGACCTATCTGCCCTTTCACCTGTCAAATCCTGTCCCCTTCCCATCGAGCTTCGAGACCGGGACCTGTGACAGTGTATACGTAGCAGAAACGACTCGAGTCAACCGTCTTCATAATGTCGGGCGAACATCACGGACAAGCAGGTGGCCCTCCCCTTGAGAAGGACTTCTCGAACGGTAAGCAATTTCACGATGCACAATGACGGCTAGATTCTAATGGTATATTCGAAGGCTACCACCTAGACAGCAACCACGACGCCGATGATGCGTTGAGGAAGATCCGCACGACGGGCAGCTTGTCCATCTCTCCAGAGCTCTTCGAGAAAATCTATCTCTCGCCTCAGAACAAGGTTGCTGGTGAGCTCCGCAAGACTGTCGGTAACCCAACGCCATTGTGAGTTCTCCGCCATCGATGAAATTGGACGCGTATTGATACATTACAGTGCTCTTGTCGGTTTCTTGCTTTCTCTCACGCCATTATCATGCGAGATCATGGGATGGCGAGGCGCGAGCGCAACCGGCGCTTCTGGTATCGGTGTCTACCTCGCTTTCGGTGGTATCCTGATGACTCTCGGCTCCATCGGTGAAGTATGACAGCCCTCAAGATCCCACGACTCCCAACGTATGCTAAACTTCACCAGTGGATTCTCGGCAACACCTTCCCATGCGTCGTCTTCGGCTCTTTCGGCTCTTTCTGGTTCGCCTTTGGCATCACCCTTATACCATCCACCGGTTCATACGGCGCCTTCTCACCAAATCCCAACAATCCAGCACTGGGTCTCGAGACTGCAGGATTCAACTCTGGATGGGGTACGTTTCACAAGAGCATTCGCACTATATCACACGCTAACGTGCTCCGCAGCATTCTTCCAGGTCTTCATGGGGGTCCTGTGCCTGGTCTACGCCATCTGCGCCCTGCGAACCAACTTGGTTCTGTTCCTGATCCTGTTCATGCTCGTGCCCACCTTCGGCTGTCTTGCTGGTGCTTACTGGCACCTCGCTCAAGGCAACGCTGCCGCAGCTGCCGCTCCTACTATTGCAGGAGGTGCTTGTGCGTTCGTCGTGTGCATGTTGGGCTGGTACATCTTTGCCGCCATCTTGCTTGCTGCCGTCGACTTCCCTCTCAGCCTCCCAGGTAAGCTACAATGAATGCTACTCTGGCTGGTCATTGCTAACACGACTTGCTCTAGTTGGCGATCTGTCCCACATCATCAAGGGCGCTAGCGAGAAGAAGAAGTCGCAGGATGATATGGCATGATGTTTATACCCTGGGTGGAAAATATTTGTACGCCAGACGGAAGCAGTCTATGATGGCTTGATACGTTTTAATGTACTCACTTGCATGCATTTGTGCAATTTTTCATCTCGTCCTTTCTCATCAGATCTCCACCGCCAGAATTGATGCTTCTTTCATTCATCAGGAACTGAATAGTCGACGACAACGAATCAATACTGGCATAGCTGCTCGCGAACGGATGCTCCAACACTATCCACACACCCTTCGACGCTGACCCGACCTTTATCGTCCGTTCTCACGGACGGCAGGTATCTTGAGTATCGGCGTGGGTTGTATCGACGACAGGTATGCAACAAGAAGACGGTTGGGAATCAAAGAGGCATGTTACGACAACTCGACGAAACACATTGATACACAAAGTCCTGGCTTACGAGAAACTTAGTGCTTCAATCCATCCTTGCGAATTCAATAGCCCATCGCTGCCTACTCGCCGCCCTCTAAAGGCAGGACTTCTGCAAGACACTCTACAGTCCGTCCTCGGCCTCGATCCTCCCTCCACTCGTGTCGTCCTTTTTGACCTTCTCCACCGGACCTCCTTCGTAGATTGGTTGGTGGTGGTTCCAGAACGGCTCAACACTCATCCCCTTCCCAGTGGCAATACCATGCAAATTGAACGGGTCCACGATCGTAGCAAGCCGGCTCCGCTTCTCAGCCTTCGAATATCCCGGTCCAATGCGTTCAGTCTTCCCGTCAATAGGATCGAGGAAGACCTTGCTGCTCCTTGGTAGGTACTTCCCAGGAGGAAAGACTGCGAGGATGATCACGAAGAGCGTGATATTCGCGATCTCGAAGACCCATAGGAACGCCTCATTCGTGGACACAACGCCGCAGTATCCGGGAGGACCCATGGGATTAGCGTGGCAGGCCGCTGCTTCGAATCCTTCGATCGTGCGCACGATACAGCGGACCAGGATCATGGTGCTGGTGATGTAGAGGGTGTAGCAGATGAGGCGGACGTTGCGAGGGAAGTTCTTCGCTTTGCGGCATTTGTACTCCACCGACGCCACGAGCGAGAAGAAGAAGATTTCGATGATGCACCTAAGGTGATGGGTAGAAGGATCAGCAGGTGGCTCAAACATCTGATCGATCCAAAGCAATAGCAAAGCGTTGCACTTTGTATCCCGGAGAAGCTATCTGCCCTTCGATTGGACTTACTGGACGATCAACGCGGCCTTCAAACACGCAAGTCCAGCTCTGACCTGGGCAGGTTTGCGACCGGACCCAGCACTGTTAGCGGCGCCGTTGGCGGTGAGTGTTTCCACGATGGCGCTGAGGAGGAGGAAAGTACTGATCACCCGCCCAGGATGTATGATGGAGTGGTAGGGCAGGTAAGACATCAGCCGGCCGAGGATAAAGTACTCCGCAGCTGCGTAGAGCGGAGGACCCATGAGGACGAGGACGAATTGGGCGATGAAGATGTTGACGCTTTGAGGTTGGGTCACGGATACGGCGCGGCAGACGAAACCAGAGATCCAGACTGTGGTGGCCTGTAATAAGGAACGATCAGCCGTCGTACAGTTGGTATGGGAGTATGGTGGAACGAGACCCAAGTCATTATCCCTCCAAATTTCTTCCAGTGGTACTTGAAGAACGACTGATATATCTGATATATCCCAATCACGGTAAGCAGCACAGCGAAAACGATCGGTGCAGCCTTGACCGGTTCATACGGGTACAACGACCAATCGTCGCCTCCGTTATTATCGTTCGCCATCTTCCTGTTTCCTTTGAGCTGTATAAGAGAAGTACGAAATCGTTCTCAAACAAAACCGGTGTACGAGAAGAAAGTGAACATTCCTCCTCCCTTACCTGGCGAACGTCCAAATATATACCTCCCCCACCCCTACCCTTTCCAGGCTCCCATACGCACCGCTATCGTGTGATCGGTCTCCTGAGTCAATGTTTTGGTATGCAGAACGCAAGCGTGGTAGTGTTTCCAGCTCGTCCCGCGCTCGTTCCTGTCCCATTCCTCGACCTCTCCTCCAATCAGCGCAGGCAAATGCAAGCAGGGTAAAGTCTTGGCCGAGCTTCCTTCCTCATGGGTGATTAGCGCTAATCCGAAGGCAGTGGCATTGTTCGAAAATCATTCTAAGGCTGTGTTTGAGCAACGATGGAAATTGACAGGAGTATGGTCGTGGAGGATGGACGCCTTGAAGCTTCCGATACGTCCGCTACGAACAACCAGGCTATGCATACTTTCCGTTCGACGCGACTATGCGTAGATCCCCATCGCCAACGCCTCGCTGTGGCAGTACTCAGCAACGACTTCAAGTGTTTATGTTCATCAAGGATTGAGAGAGCACTTGAAGACTTTGCTTCTCGCTATGTAGAACATGGCTATGCATATCCTCCATTCGATTCGAACCATGCGTGGTAGATCCCATCGCCAGCAACGCCTCGCTAACGCTCCCACAAGTTCCCGTTCAAAACCCATAGTCCAACACTGATCCTTTTCACTGTCGCCCACATTCAGTCTCGTATTCACCGACACCATCCCCGCACCCAGTACCGCACAACAATCACCTCATAGCCCTAACCACACTCCCAACCAACCCCTCCGCCCCACTCCTCGCCCCCCCGTCCAGATCCCCCGTCCTCAACAACGCAGCCGCACAATCCGAAACCACACTCATATTCTCCTCGCTCCCAAACGGCACCCTCTCCCCCCTCCGCTCACTCTCCTCAAACCACGACTGCATCAGATAAACCATCTGGCCCGCTAACACCCTGCGCTTGCCGCCGACAAACGGGTGCTCGTTGCCGTAGTACATCTGCTCCATCACAGGCAATAACGTCTCGTGCGGGATCTCAAGCGCGAGGAAAAGATCCAGGACCCAGCTGGAGGGAGGCTTCTGGTCGTGCGCAGCCATCGCATAGCGTTCGAGCATTGGTAAGAGGATTTGGATCGGGAACGTGGCATCGCTTACGTTAAGACGACGGCCGAGTTCGCGGACTTTTTCGCCGACGGTCTCCCAGGATAGGGCGGAGCGGCCGTAGAGAGCTTGCGATTGGTCGTCGGTTTGGTCGATGAGGTTTTGCCAGGTGGCTTTGATGTCGGCCGGGTTGCGGTGGTCGGCGACCTGGTAAATGAGGATGCAAATGTCGTAGTAGCTGGCTTGGTCGGCGTATTGGTTGAAGAGCTCGTCGATGGGGAGGATGATGCCGTTGAGGCTGCTGATGACTTCGTCGCGGCGGGGGCCGGTGAGGCGGGGTTCGGACTTCATGCGTTGCAGGATGTCGTCTTGGATGTTGGCGACGTCGAGAAGGTCTGAGATCTCGCGGAGGAGTTGTTGTTTGCTTTGCCGGGGTTCCATGAGGGTGGTTTGGCGGGTGCTGGCGTTCGTACGTGCGCGGCTGAGGTACTCGATGCGCTCTTCGAGACTGAGCTCGAAGTAGCCTCGAGCAAGATCCAGTTGTACTGATGCAGCCTGCAGATAGTCGTTGTGGTGTGCATAGTATCGCCAGAGCAAGTCAGCGTGCCCGCGGTCCTCCTGCGAGCGGCGCTGAAGGTAGTCGATGACATATGGAGTGTCAATCTCAAGCAAGCGGTCGGCGTGACCGATTTCGATGTACCAGTCGTACAGGCAGGTCTGGAAAACAGCATCGTCGGACCTGTTGATAATGTCGTAGGCCTCATTACGTCTCTTTGCCGCAACAGTGTATTGCCCGTCCATCTTCTCAGGCGAGGCGTGTGTTTCATCATCAAGCTTCACAATTGTCGCAAACACCAATCCATAACAGCTTTGGCGGCTCTCGAACGCCTCTTTCCGTGCATCGTTGTCGGGCTTGCCGTCTTTCAGCCAGCCCGCAGCACGCTTCGCTCGGTCTCTCTCGCCAGCTACCACTAGACACAGCTGGATAGCGCCCGCGTAGAAAGCCATGCCCACATACTGCTCGACGGCCCACTTGAGATGCTCGTCGCTCAGACTCGGCGCAACCCTCTGGAAGAGGCGTTGGCTCTCGTTGAGAAGCACTCTGCCAGTCTCGCTCTGACCTCCAGCCTCCGATGCACGCTTGACCTGCTCCTGAGCCTTGAAGATGACAACATCATCTGCACTACAGAAGCTGCCGCACTTTCGTCTCAGCGCCTCCGCAACAGTGTCAACGTTGCTACCGTTGGCAATGTTGAGGTTGACAATCGCTTTGACAAGTTCTTTAGCCAGCTCCCGACCAGCATTCGAGACGAACAGTGATTCATAGGTGAGTTCCTTCGCTCTCTTCCGCGACTCGTCACCAAGGCCAGCAAGGATGTCCTCGACTTTATTCTCGAAGAGGTTGAGCACGAAGGAGATACCTTCGACCATCCGTGGTACGAGCTTCATCATGCTGTCCATGTGCTTCGCCTCGCCCTGATTGGCAAGTTCAGCTTGTCGTGATAGCCCTCGAGTCGCAGCTTGTGGACCTTTGAGTCCATTGATGAAGGTTTTGTTGGCGTCTAGAAAATCGTAGAGCTTGGTGAGCGCTTCCTGAACATCGCGAAGCTTCTGCTTGTCCACGGTCGAGACAAGAGTAGTAGGTTGACCAGGGCTGACGACCTCGTTTATGATCGGCTTTCTCCAGATCGATCGCACAAGGCGTGAGATATAGAGTGCCATGCCAACGCATCGCGGGCTTGGTCGTACATTGTCGACTGGGTTGGCATTGTTGCCGGTGATTGCGTTGGCGTTGAACTCTGGATCGCCTCCGTACTCTGTGAAAGCTTTCCTCGCACCCTCTCTGACTTCAGGGTCCGTAATACTGGTGAGGCGCGAATCTGATGCCACGTCGATACCCTGACCACATGCGACTGCTAGAGCTGTTGCTGCCATCTCATCCCGACCATACTTCGAGATGAAACGCTTAATTTCACCTTCGAGGCCTTCGTCGGCTGAGCGATACTTCATCATGGCGGCGAACATGTCTACCAGTCGTCTCCTTCGGATCATCTGGATGGCTGAGGAGGTGACGATGGCGATCTCTGTGCTCGGCTCGTCGAACTGCGTCGCAAGCTCGTTGCCGTATCCCAGAGGTACACTCGTGGCACCATAGCTTCCTGATTTCGTGTCGACCATGCGATAGAAGTTGCCAGGCAGGTCAATGAACATGCCGAACTCCGGAAAGCGGCGACTCATCTGAGACGCTTCGTACGAGTTTTTAATACGTCCGACGTCGATCGCAGAGCAGAAGATCCTGTCTTGACGGTCGTTGCTACCCGGTAAATGCGCCAGAAAATTGCCTGGTGGGTAGCGATCGCCGGCATCGGTGTCTTTGAGGAGTTGTGAGTTGAGATCGATGTTACCTGCCTGGGAACCATATTGAGTGACAGCGTTCTGCCCCGGCTGGGATGGAGAGCCTGCAGGAGGCTGCGCGTTCGGGTCTGAAGGTGGGAAGCGCACATGCAAGATCTGCATGCTGTTGGGCGGATCACGTCCGGTGGCGCCGTACCAGTTACCTCTGGTTAAGGACAGGTACAGTCTGCAGCCTGTTGTGGTTGTTGCCATGATGCTGATCCTGCTAGCCTCGGTGGCTGGAATGGCAGAGAGAGATGCAATCTTGCATTGCTCGAGGAGCTCTGAGCGGCCGGGCATCATGTGTGAGAGGTTTTGTCGTAGAGCCTGTATCGATCTTGATATGGCGCAGCTTAGCTCAGACTGGATGCGCCAGACCTTGATCTCATCCTTGTTGCTCAGCGAGTAGAGTAGTTCTCTGGAATCGTCAACCACCATTTGCTTGATCCGAGTTTCTGCTTGCGCTGCGCTGAAGTATTTGGCCATTGCCCTCGTGTTGTCGCCTAACAACGAGTACTGCGTTTTGGTGTGACATATGCGAGTGGTTCTGCTGGTGAACCAGCCGTCGTCCTGCTGGTACCGGAACTCGTAGATGTCTTCGGACTTGCTTCCCACGAAGAAAATCCTGCCTGCCTTTGTTGAGACGACATGGTCGATAGACAAGCCGCGTACCGGTATCACCATCTTTGTGTTGTAAAGCTGAATGGCCTTCTGCCCTGATGCTGCTGTCTGCGTAGCGACTCCAAGTAACTGCATGTCGGTGGTCGTTGTGAGGATGATGAGGTGAGCAATCTCCTTGATGAAGACGCCAGCTTGAGGCGCGGCGAGATTGACGGAGTTGATCGTGTGCTGCTGCTCCTCATAGCCGATGATCTCAGGGTTCGGCAGGGTGTAGTCCCAGAGGTACAGGCAGTTGTCGAGAGCAGCCCAAGCATGGCCGATGGCTGGAAAGACGCCCATCTGCATAGTCAGGCCGGAGTGATTCGCTTGGTCGAGCAGTTTGGCAGGCAGCTCGTACTGGCCGAGCTTCTGATATGGCATGCATGCTGGATTCGTTGCCATCTCATATTCCCCGCTGATGCCCTGCGTCACGTAGCTCTCGAGATCTGGAAACCGCTCCTCTCCCGCCAGTGTGTCGTTGATCTTTCTCGCCGCGAGCTCGATGGGCTCTACATTGTGGCTTGTGATGGTTGTATTGCTGTTCGGGTCTGCTGGCGCAGGGTTGGGATTTTGTCGCAGAGATGCCGCATTTGCTGCGAATATCGTCGGCGCTGGGGCTGGAGTTGCTGTGAAAGCGCCTGGTAAAGGGCGCTGAGGCGTCATCGGACCTGCGACGGTCGCCATGTTGGGGGAAGTGGTGGGAGAGCAGATGGGTGCTATCGAGAGGTATTGAAGAGGTTGACGAAGATGTCGGCGCTCTCGTGGTGCATTACAGTTGTCGCATGCGATGAAAGTTGTGTCTTGTGAATTGTCGAGATCAAACGGAGGACTGAGAATATTCGAAAGTGAAGTCGTCTCGAGAGGCTGGGAGCTATTGTCGACCAAGCACAATAGATTTTGTCGTCAACTTCACTTCACGAAGCGCGTCCAAATCTTGCGCACGGACCCTACTTTTGGTACCTGCAGCTTCAATAGCTCGACCATCAAGAAACATTGTCCCAGACCCGACCAAAACTGGAAGGATGAAGAATACAACAGTCATGAGCGCACTATCACGGACTTCTCGAACACTAAGAACAGGTTGGATATGCCCACAATGCCGCCACTACGCAACACCCTCCCCAACCAGCCTCCCAGCACCTCCCCTACTCCTCAAGATCCGGAACGACCTCAAGACTGCCATGAAAGAAAAGGACAAGAATCGACTTAACGTCTTGCGAGGGCTATTATCAGAAGTCACCAACTCCGCGAAGACCAATAGCCCCATCAAAACGGACATGCAACTCCTCTCCTTACTACGGAAGAGGGCAGCATCAGCGAAGCACGCGAGCAGCGAGTTCAAGTCTGCTGGCAGGGAAGATCTGGTAGAGGCGGAAGAGGGGCAGGCGAAGGTGCTGGAGGAGTATGCGGGTGGTGTGGAGATGATGTCGAGTGAGGACATCAGGGAGGCTGTTGTCAAGACGGTTGATGAGGTGAAGGGACTGTCGAGTGGGAAGGTCAATATGGGCGATGTTCTGAAGAAACTGCTCGGACCTGGTGGTCATTTGGAAGGCAAGCCAGTGGAAAGAGCGGAAGTTGCGAGAATTGTGAAGGAGGTGTTGGCAGCGCCTTGATCGACGGAGCGACAACATGCTGAAATATCTGGAATCGAGTCCGGACAGGAACTATCTGCGTACCATCTGGAGACCTCCTCACGAAGCTTCCCAACAGCGAGCCGTAAAAGTCCTATCGTGGCGACCTTGGGCTTGCTGAGCTCAGGTACTGCGCTCCACGGTGTAAGAAGTACCACCTCTGCACACGACCAGCGAGATCCGAAAACGTGAACGGTCATCCAGACTTCTATTACCCATGGAAGCCGACAGGTTGGCAATTTGATCTGTACGAAGACACGGATCAGGACCAATTGGCGACTAGTCAGCAGCAAAGATCGTACGACTCCACCGCACATGCAGCGATGCGCCCTCGGGCCACACTACATACCCAGCTCTCAGTCAACCATGGCGGAAATGTAATCCACTGTATACTATCATGTACAATAGATAGAGAGAAGCATAACCTCTTCACTCCGTTTCTTCCACCACCAACAGTCTGCCAAGCCTCCCAGCATCGCTTCGCGTACATCTCGCGTCTTGAACCTCAGCTCTTCAACTCAAGCGCCCACGTACAGTAAAACTTCCATACACCATTGAATCCCCAAGACTCCAAGCCCAGGACTGACCAAGATGGCATCAATCCTCACCCGCAAACGCGACCTCCTCTACCTAATCTTCTTCTCAATCCACCTTCCAGTAATGTTCTGTAAGACGAGCCGCACCCATCTATACCCCACAAAACCGCTTGGTTTACACTAACAACCCACCATAGTCGTCGACCTCTACCCCCTCTGGCCCGCCCAAATCCGACCAGCCTTCATGCACGACCTCCGCACCTTCTACATCGCCACCTACCACGACCGGCTCTTCATCTCCCCGCCGAGCTGGTTCAAGATGTACATGTACATGGAGCTGCTGTATCATGTTCCGTTGAGTGTTTGGGCTATTGGGGGGTTGTTGAGGGGTGAGTGATTTTTTAACGAGCAGATTGTGATTTGTGGATGGGGGAGCTGATGTGTGTGTGTGTGACAGATGACCCCAAGGTACCTATTCATCTGCTTGGCTTCGCGGCGTCGACAGTGATTACGACGAGTACGTGTGTTGCGGATTATTTGGGCTGGACGGAGTATAGTGGGGCGGAGAAGTTGGAGTTGGGGAAGCTTTATGTGCCGTATTTGGCTTTGTGTAAGTCTTGTTGAAGGGAACGAGACTTGTGAGTTCTTCTGCTAACGAAAGGCAGGTGGGTTTATGTGTGTGGACATGTACGGCAGACTTTCAGCTGCGTTGGAACGAGGACAGGGGAGGGGGCAGAAGAAGGTCAACTAGGTCTGGCCTCCAGCATGTCCTCCTGTTAGCAGCTTCATGTACCACACCTCTCACTGCCGATATGGCACCTCTCTTTCGTCGACCCTACTTCATATCCGCCTTATGAGGACAATGCAAGGGCGGCTGAAGCAAAAGAGTATTCGATCGCTCCAGGATTCGAACCCGGGTCTCTCAAGACGGCGTCACCTCGACACACATCAACGACGACGCCCGCCGTGCCGTTCAGACCGTCGTCAACCAAGTAACATCGATAGTCAACAGCAGTCCGAACCGCACTCGTGACATCCTCGTTGATATGGTGCCAGAGCAGCATCGAGAGCGTCGTACCGTTAGACCAAGCGATCTATAAGACTTGAGCATGGATGTGATACTGATATATGTAGGTACACGCCGGTATGACCGAAGCTCTGCCGTCCTTTAGATTCTCGTCATGCACCATACAAAAGGGTAGTGTGGATGAAAACGGTGCCTGACACGATGAACAAGGTCTCGTGACATTCATGGCACTCCGAATGATGCGTCAGGCATCCTTGCTAACTATCACGCTCCAGCCAAGCTACTATCGTTGGTAGGAGGCCTTCGTAGCTGTGACCAACACCAGGGACGACTCTTAAAAGCGCATCAATACCGTGCTCGGCCCAACTCTGGTGCAGCTCTTTCAAAGTCTGAACATGAGATTGAACAGCCGCGCGGTCTGTCCCGGTATGCGTTGGCATTTTTCTCATCGCACCATCCAGCCATTTCTTCAGCTCGACCTGTTCGCGGTGGCGAGGATTGCTCTCATTGTCATCTTCGCCTACAATAAGCAGGAAGTCGCCAATTTGCTTGATTCTGTCGAGATCCATCGTTCGTCCGCCAAACACGTCCTCGACGTCCGCTGTCCCGTACGGCCAAGGCTTATCCACAATATTCGTCGTTGACCCAGGAGCCGTGACACACACCCTCTGCAACCTCTCCGGGTGGATGTACATGAATCGATGCGCGAACTGCCCACCACCAGAACAACCAATCAAAGTAAATTTGTCGGTATTGACGCCTGGCCAAACCTCCCGAACCTCGTCTACAATATCCAGCAGAACCTGGTCCGATTTCAAAGTTTTGCTCCGCAGCTTCTTGTACGAGTCCAGATCTAGCGGTCCATCTACTCCCGCAGGAAACAGTGGGGCGAGGATAGCACAATCATGTTCATTGGCATAATCGACAAGGGAGTCTCTGCAACGTGTAGCTTCGCGGCGAGTACCGTGAATGTTGACGATGAGTGGGAGGCGGTCCGATGGTCGCAAGGTTCCTTCCTGCAGGGCTTGGTGCGCCGCACTGTACTGTCGCTGCGGAATATAGAGAGTGTACGAGATCCTTGGGTCTGACTTGCAGGCTCGGAAGGGGACTTTGCCTACGAGGTATGCGACCTCGAGGAACCGGGCAGGCAGTGATGCTCGAAGTTTGTTGGTTGCTTTGTCCATGATGAATGAATCGCTCGGTGGGTCGAGTGTCTCGACAAGAAGCGATTACTTACTTCGCCTACCTTTTGTACAATTCTGCAAGCATACCCTATGCATGTAGCATCGGTAGTCGGTCAAAGTATGCCGATAGCAGCGCTCACGATGCTTCACACTACTGCATGCGTCGTACTCTGCTGTACGATCTGTCTCATCGCATTACCATACTCTGCCATATGACCATACTCTACCATGAAGGCCTTTGCGTCGAGCACCTACATGTAGACACTAGGATCCAGATGAACGAAGATCGGAGAAATCGAAGAGCGGCCAAGAGTTGACCTCGATTTAGCCGGTGGTGTTCCATCGTCACTGCCCACATCCTCCTTGTCGTCCGGCAAATGGAGGACATCTCGGCAACGGACATATGAAGTCTTTGCCTCCGTAGAAACCCGATCAACTACTTCTTTAACCCTTGAGTGTGTATGGACTGGATCTTGTTCACTAGACCGAACCGAAGAAACTGAACATCATCCCGAAACACGACCAAAGTAAACAGAACTTCCCAATATGGCGTCCAAACCGATCATCGGCTTTGCTGGGCTAGGAGCAATGGGGGGAGGTATGGCAACGAACCTGGTGAAGGAAGGCTTTACTGTCTATGGATTCGACGTCTACCAGCCGCTTGTTGACAAGTTCGTGGAAGCTGGTGGCAAACCAGCAAAGACGCCAAAGGAAGCCGCATCTCAAGCAGATTTCTTTGTATCGATGGTGGCCAATGGTGCTCAGAATTCTAGTCTACTGTTCGAAGGTGACGACGCAGTCGTCCGTGGGCTGGGGAAAGGCAAGACGTTCATCCTCTGCTCGACAACGCCGACCACTTTCCCGCAGGAGATTCGAACGAGATTGGACAAGGAGTCTAATCGATCAGACGTCAAGTTCCTCGACTGTCCCGTGTCAGGGGGCACGATTAGAGCAGCGAACGGTACTCTGTCGATCTTCTCATCTGGACCAGATGCCGATCTAGACGCTGCAAAGGACGTCCTCGAGTGCAT
>JAABUK010009591.1_pt1 | contig 13179 bp, 23 predicted proteins | sample 5559141 | NCBI WGS metagenome assembly JAABUK01 (sample SAMN10711869, study PRJNA513367) | rock metagenome | isolation source: Antarctica rocks | place: Antarctica: Victoria Land, Pudding Butte nord | collected 2016-01-03
GCCGCTTCCGTGCACCTGTCGCCTCGGCGTGCGCGGGGGTGTAGGTGTACCTGTGGCGGCTAGCGCTGGCGCAGATTCGGGGCCGTTGGTGCACACCCCTTTATCTTGCCTTCGGCGCGCGTGGGGGCTGCTCCTGGCCGTGAGGGGAGAGCACAAGCGTGGCGGCGGGCACGGGGAGGCCCCGTCGGTGCCACCCGACGGGGCCGAGGAGAGGAGGGATGAGGAGGGATGAAGAGAACCCCAGCATAGTGCCAGGTCGCTTTCGTCGCCAGAGCCATACGGGCGGTACGATCGTCCTCGGCGCGCTGCTACACGACAGCTCAGGAGCGGAGGAGCGTGCGATGGATGCGCCACAACTCCGCCTCGAGCGCGGCGCGCGGCGACCCGGTGTCCCGGTCGAGCAGGGCAGCGAGATAGCGTGCGTGCTCGCGCAGGAGGAAGCGGCGCTGGAGCCGTACGAAGGTCGGTTGCGAGGGAGCAGGATCGGGGGATACCGGCGGCGGCGCATTCGCCCGGTCGTGATGCTTGGCCACCTTATTCGAGCACTCCTACTACTTCGATACACACGGAGTCGCCCTACCAAGGCAGTAATCATGCCCCGACACAGGACCTATTGAGGAGGGGCGGCACCAGCGCCGCCCCCTCGGTCGGCCCGCAGTCCTCAAACCCCTCGGCATGCCCCTTGCCTCGCCTGTGGTGGCGCGGTGGCGAGCGGCACAGCGGGGCTTGGCTAGACATCGCCGATCCTCCCCGCGATGGGCGTGCGACTCGTCCCAGCCGCGCCCGCACACCTGCGCCCCGCAGGCCGCGCTACGCCTGGTCCTCGTCGCCGGTGACGTTCGCGAGCGGGCGACGCGCGATCTCCGTGCCGTCCGGGGTGCGACGCACCCATTCGCCGGTGGCGTTATCGACCGTCCAGTATGGGAAGTCGCGGAGATCGGCGGCGTGCAGGATCGGCACCTTCGCCCATTCCTGCGCATCGTCGGGCCACGCGCGCCGCCCGGTCGGCATGGTCGCGCCCACCACGCCGATGATCTCCAGCGTGTCGGCGGGCATGACGGGGATCGAGAGGAAGCGCCCGCGCTCGGTGTAGCCGAGTCGTGGCAGGGCGGTATCGGCGCAGAGGTAGGCTTTCAGCAGGAGCGTCCCGTTCAGCTTGCAGGCGATGATCTCGCCGTGCTGCGGGGTCGTGTTCGATTGGTCCACCAGCACGCTGTCGCCGTCCACGATGCCGAGCGGGGCGAGGCAGTTGCCCTCCACGGCGAAACAGAGCGGGCGGCGCAGGCCGTGCAGGAACATCGCCGGCACTTCCTGCACGCCGAGCGGGCCGTCGGGGTGGACGTGCTTGGACTGGCGGGCCTCGGCGTCGATCCGGCGCTGCGAGGGGATGCGCTTCCCATCCTTGATCTTCATCGGGGTGGCCCTCCTGTGATCGCCCCTCTGCGGGGCGGGTGTTGCAACCTCCAGGGGTGGGCACGTCATTGTGGCGGGGGTGCCTACGGCGGTGTAGGCGGCGGCACGGTGCGCCTAGCGGCGGGTCGGGTGCGGGCAGCGCGCCAGGATGTCGGTGATGGTCAGGTCGCCGCGCGGGATGGCGTACAACTCGGGGAACTGCGCCGCGTGGGCGGCGTAGGAGCCGCGCCGGACCGGCACCGGCGGCACCAGGTCGAGCGGCGCGTCGAGCACGGCGGCCACGTCGGCGGGCAACGGCTCCCCGGCGATACGGCACAGGTCGGCCCACAACCCGGCGAAGGTGAAGGTCTCGGTCAGGACATTCGGAATCTCCTCGGCCAGCTCCTCGTACAGCAGGCTCAGCGCGGCGGTCACGGGGGGGGCAGTAGGGATCGTCATCGTGGGTGGCCTCCTGGGGCTATGTCCCCCTGTGGGCTACCATCTTGAACGCCCACCCGCGCGGGGGGATGGGTATCCAAGATGACAACCTTAGTTAACGTACTCTCGGAGGGGATCTGTATTGGATACCCATCCCCTGATCGTCTGGGGTCGGTAGTCATCTTGAACGCCCACCCCAGACGCGATCTATGCGGCGAGCAGCGGCGCGGCGTCGCACGGGAAGGGCCGGGGGGCGACGAGCGTCGCCCGCTCGCGCCACACCCGCCGCGCCGTGTCGAGCCGCTCGCGCAGCTGCGCGGCGACGTACGGCTGGTGCGCCGCCTCGGCGTCGAGGACGTACTTGGCGAGGGAAAGGCCATGCGCTTCGAGATCGGCGAGGTCCATGCGCGCGCACCGGACGCGGTAGGCGACCGCGCGCCAGGCGCTGGCGACGAGCACCTGGTGCCAGCAGGTGTGGCCGAACTCGGCCCCCCGGCAGAAACAGAACGTCTCCTGCGTCATGATCTCGATCGCGGTGATGTTGCGCTGGCCGGGCTGCGAGGCGCTGGCGCTCGCGAAGTAAGCGATCTCGCCGGCGTCGTCCAGGGCGACGAACGCCAGCTCGGCGGGGGTGTGGAGCAGCGCACGCTTCGGGGCGGGGCTCGTGGCGGTGGTCGTGGCGCTCATGGGATACTTCCTTTCGCGTTGGGCCTTGGCCCTTCCATCAGCTCTGGGGATTGAGCTTGCCGGCCACCCCAGGGCTTTCCATATCAGTATTATAGTCGGTTTATATTCGGTTGTCAAGTGGTTAGGTCTTGCAATCTACTAAATATCTGTTATTATGCTGATAAGGACTGGATCACAGTCGTTTACTAACTGGATAGGAGTCGTCTATGAATGAATTGCGGGCGTTGCGCCAGCAGAACCTTATGACGCAGGGGGAGCTAGCTGAAAAGCTCGGTGTGCGCTATCAGACTATCGGTACGTGGGAAATGGGTACGGCACGCCCACGTCCGGCAAAAATGCGCGAACTGTGCGCGGTGTTGGGTGTTACACCGGCTGAATTGTTGACCGCGCTCGATGCTGAGGAGTCCGAAGACGTAAAAATCGCCGCCTAGGGTGAACTAGGCGGCGCAGGCTCGTCGGGCTCTGACACACCGGCGAGCGGGGGGATTGTACCAACCATGCCCTACTCGGCGCGTTGATGCCTCGGAAGCTCCGCGAGATCCTGCGCGAGTTGCGGGACGCCGGTTTCACAGAGTTTCCGGGGCGTGGCAAGGGCGACCACGCGGTGTGGAAGCACCCGCTCGCACCCCGGAACAGGCTCACGATCGACGGCCAGCCGGGCGACGACGCGAAGCCTTACCAGGAGAAGCAGGTACGGGCCGCGATCGCGGCGGCCGAGGCGGCTCAGCAGGCCGCAGAGAGCAAATAAGCATGGAGAGACAGCGTCCCGACATCGCGCGGCAGGAGCGCCCGCACTACCGGATGGAGATCGCCTGGTCGGACGAGGACGACGCCTACCTCGTCACCGTGCCGGACCTGCCGGGCTGCATGACGCACGGTGCGACGTACGAAGCGGCGGCGGCGCGGGGTACGAACGCGATCGCCTCGTGGCTGGCGGCGGCGCGCCATTGGCACGACCCGATCCCGTTGCCCGGCTCGGCGGAGAGGGAGTAGTACTGTGGACGAGTTGCACGCCGCGATCGCGACCTACCTGCGCGGGCATCGACGCCATGCCGAGCGGCGTCGTCAGGCGCGCGAGTCGATCCCGCTGGAGTTAGAGGTGACGTTCTTCCCCGCGCCGCGCTGCCTGATCTGCGGTCGCACCGTGGACGACGACGGCGGGCTCTTCAACCTGGCCGACATGCAGCTGCGCCGCCAGTGCGAGCAGCATTACTGCCCGTTCTAATGGCCAACGAGCGACCCGTCCCCCAGAACTGGCGTGAGTGGATCCCGCGTGGACGGTGGGGTACGGAAGTTGTGCCGGGGCATCGCCTGCCCGATCCGGAGATGTTGACGCGTGCGGAGTTGCTTGCCATGCTGGAGCGCTGGGGTGTGCCGGACGTGAATGAGCGCAATCTGCGCCATTGGGAGCGCGAGGGCTTCTTGCCGCAGGCAACGATCGAGGTGGTGGGCAAGAAACGTCGCGCGCAGTATCCGTGGTGGTCGGCCGATCTCGTCGCGCTCCTGCGTCAGTATCAGGATCGCAAACTCTCTCCAGGACAATTGCGCGAGCGCTTGCGTGCTGACGCGCATCGCCTGTCGTTGATACGAGAGGCAAGTGGCGCACGCAATGAGGTCGGCCCGCTGGATGAGGCACCGTTCTATGTCCCCAGGCGGTTGCCGTCTAGATTCGAGGGTATCGGTGACCTCGCCCTACTCCTCCGGGATCTCGTGATGGTCCACCGCGAGCATCTAAATCTCCCGGTGGCCACGCTCGATGTTGTGATGACCACCGAGCAAGGGCAACAGATCACCTATAACGTATACCCGCTCTCTCCTGACGAGGGAAAAAGGGAGCAGTAAAGTGGGACATTTTGCTGCGGGGGCAGTAAGAAACCCCGCAGTACTGCGGATTGAAATACTTACGTGGCTTCACTACACTAGCGGGTAGAGAGTTGTACGAATAGCGGTCCACCCGTAGGAGCGCACGCTATGTCAGCACCAGCGTCATCGCCATTCTTTCAAATGCGTATCTCGCCCGAGGAGCGCGAGCGGTTGCGGGCGCTGGCGGCGGAAGGGGGCGTGTCGCAAGCGGCGGTGATCCGCGACCTGGTGCGTGAGGCGATCGCGGCCAAGCGTGCCGCGCAGCTGGAGCGCTATGGCCCGCGCCTGTTCGGGGATGCGGATGAGTCGCCCGACGCGGCGGCGTAGGCGGACGCACTGACGCCCAGGGAGAGCGGCAAACTCACAGCCCCGGGCGTCGGTGTTCTTTGGAATCGTGGTGGCGTACACGTTATCGAGGCGGGTCGCCGACCACTTCATGCGCCGAGAGGATCATAACCCTCTCGGCGCGGGAGCGCAAGACCCATGTCATACGCGGCAGACCTGCACCGCTTCTCTGAGCGCACCCCTGAGGGGCGGCGCACCATCGAACCCGACCGGTCCCCCCGCTACCAGCGCGCGCTCGACCAAGCCAGCGACATGGACCGCTTGTACTTCCAGGCGCACCCCGACGCCGGCGAATACATCAGGCGCTATCGCCCCGGCGAGTTCTTCCCGCTCCTCCCCGACAACGTGCGCCGTGTCTGCGTCTCGCAGATCATGCCGGGCGTGCGGCTGCGCTCCCCGCTGATCGAGGGGGGCGCACGATGAGCACGACACGCACCGAGGCCTGGAAGCGTGTTACGCGGCACGATCCCTGCCCCATCTGCGAGAAAGACCATTGGTGCAAGGTCTCGCCCGATGGCGCGGTCGTGTGTTGCATGTTCAACTTCGACCAGGCGTATCGCATCGGCCAGTTGCAGAGCGGCGAGCCCTATGCCCTTCATCGCCTCCGCGACGATCGTCCCTACGAGCCGCAGGCTCCCACCTTCACCATCTCGACCCCCGAGGACGACGCGGGTTTCGATGTGCTCACCGCTCGCGCGGTGTACGCCGTGACCGCCGACCACTGCGCCGCCGCGATCCCGGATTTCGTGCGCGCCGAGCTGGTGCGCCGTTTCGGGCCGATCTACGGCCCGCTCGCCATCGAGCGCTTCGGCCTCGGCTACTGCAACTCCCCGCAACTCGTGCAGGCGTTGGATGCCGCCGGGCGGCGCACCGACGCGCTGGCCGCCGGTGTCCTCCACCCGCAGCGAGGCCAGGCCGTCCACTCGCTCGCGGGGCGGATCACCATCCCGTATCGCCGTGGTGGCGGGGTGCTCGACATTCGCGGTGCGGGTATCAAGGGGCGCGGCGAGACCAAGGAGATGAGCCTGCCCGGCGGGTACATCGAGCGGGACGTCGCCGGCACCTTCTTCAACCACGACGCCCTCGATAATCGCGCGCCGGGCGAGCCGGTGCACATCGCCGGAGGGGCGTACAAGACGATGGCGCTGGCGCTGTGCGCGCTGCCCGCGATCGGGACGCGCGGCGAGGGGGAGCTGAGCGACGCGCAGATCGCGGCGTTGCAAGCGGCGGGTGTCACCGCCGCCGTGTTGCACATCGACGCCGAGGAGGCGAAGGAAGGCGAGCGCCTCAGTTCCGGGCGACGGCTGGGATTGCCGAAAGCGGAACGCCTCGCGGCGGCGGGAATCCGCGTGCTGATCGCCGAGCCCGCCCGTGAGCCCGGCACGCCGAAGATCGACCCCGATTCCCTGCTGCGGGATTTCGGCGTGCGCGCGGTGCGGAACTACGCGACCAGCCCGCTCAGTCTCGCCGCCTGGCGCGTGGCGATCGGTGTGGCCGACCCCGAGGTATCCGAGGAGTGGCAACGCAAATACGCGGGCGCGCAGCGGATGCTCGCCAACGTGATGCAGGTGCGCCGTAACGCCGCGATCAAGGCCGAGCGGGACACCCTCACCGCCTGCATCCTGCACATCGCCGGTGAGCAGGCGAATGGTCGTGCCGACGCCGAGGGCTGGGTGCGCCAGCCCGCTCGGACAGTGGCCGACTCGGTCGGTAAGGGGGTGGCGGCGGTGCGAACCCATCGCCAACGTGGTGAGGAGTGGGGCCTGCTCGATTTGAAACTCGTCACCGAATACGACGGACAGAGCGGTCAGCGGCGCACTGTCACCTATGCGCGCACAAAGCCCGATGATGCGCTCGACAAGCTGATCAGTATCGACCCGGTACGTGAGGAGAAGGCATCGTGGGGCGGGAAGCGCGAGCCCTGCCCGCGTTGTGGCTCCCAGCGCCGTCGCACCATCGTGACCTGCGCCGATTGCCAATTGGAGTTCAGCGACACGATCACCGCGCCGACCCCGGAAGACAATACCGTGGCCGATGTGTCCGCACGCGCGGACGAGCCAGCGAGTATCCCCCCGACGTCGGTGGAGGAGCTGGCGGCGACCCCGACATATCCCGAGGGGCCGAGCGGCTACCCCGCCACCGACGTCGGGCCGGTGAAGGTCGCCGAGCAGGCCGACGCGGACGATGAGGCCGACGACTGGGATCCGCACTTCTGCAATCATGTCGACCATCGTGGGCGGCCATGCACCGCGCGCATCGACCCCGCGCTCGGGAAGCGGTTCTGTTGGCAGCATCGGGAAGCTGTGCCGCGTAGCATAGATGAACCCTCACGCCGGCATGAGGATGGTCCTGGCGTCGGGACAAAGGGCGCGACCATTATCCTTGGGGACGAGCGGGTCGGCTCACCGGTGCGCGAGGATCCGCCACCGCCCGCCCGTCCTGCGTCGGTGGCGGTGGGTGTCCTGCCGCGCTGTCTGGCGCGCGGCTGCGCCAGCCGCGTCGAGCGGCGTGGCGCGCGGTACTGCGCCGTATGCGCCAATTCCGGCGAGGGCTACGCCAACGAGCCGGGGGTGCGCTATGCGGGCGACTAACGACCTGGGGCGTGTCTCCGGCCAGCTCGCCGAGGCGCTGGCCTGGCTGACCAGCCCGGCCGCCATCGCGGGGGAGATCGGCGCACTGGAGCGCGCGCAGGCGGGCGGAGACGACAGCGAGGCCACGCGGGCGCTCCTGCGCGACTGGCGGGCGATCCAGCGGGTGCAGGCCACGCTGGTGCGGCCGGACGATGAAAGCGCGGCGGCGTGATGGTGGCTCAGCGCATGCCGAGCAGGACCACGGCGATCAGCGCCAGCAGGATCAGGAAGCCGATGAGGTGGGCGCGGCGGTTGAAGCTGGTGTCGGGCATGGCATACTCGCTGGCACGACGCTCGTGGGACGACGGAACAACGCCTTGCAGGAGGCAAGATGGAGGCCACGCCGACCGTGCCGCCGTATGTGGTCGAGGCGCACCCCGGCCCCGCCCTCGCCACCATCGCCGATCGGCGCGACGGCACGACGCGGCTGTGGTCGCGCTCCTTTCGCGGCGGGCAAGGATGGCACAGCCGCCACGGTCGCCCCGTCGGGTGCGCCAACTGCGGGCGGGCGATCGTCGGCCCGTTCTATCGGCCGCCCCAGCGCCTCCCGACCATCGCGGACCGCTTGTGCGTGTCCTGCGTCGAGGGCGAATGGACGGCCGGTTCGTGAGGGCTCAACGCGCCCTAACCGGCACTGGCGTGCGTTGAGATCGGCGTGGCTGCTGGAGTTGGCGCGGTGCTGATCGCCAGGGAGACATAATAGGAGACGGATTCCGCTATGGCGGTCGTGAGGGAGACATAACATGGACGAGTCGCGGGACAGGGGGCGGCGCGTACCCACGCGGGTGTGGCTGGCAGATCAGCGCCGCGAGCCGGTGGCGCAGGTGCGGGACGAGGCGGTGCGCGCGGTCCTGCTGACCAGGCGGCGGGCGCTCCTGATGGAGGCCCGCGAGATCGCGCGGCGCTGCGGGCTCGACCCGGACACACCGGACGACGCGGCCGCGTGAGGCCCCGATCGTTCGGCCCGCCCGCTGATCAAAACCGCATAGGCCGCATCCGCAATACGTGTTGCGGATCCCGCCCCCCGAACCGCGAGCGCCGTGTCTGCGCCCCTCGCCGGATCGGGGGGCGTTGTGTTGTAGAGAAGGAGCGCCACGATGACGAAGCCAACCAACGCCCTGGACCACGACGGGATCAACCGCCTGCTCCCCCTGCTCGGCGACGACCCGGCGCGGGAGCGCCTGGCGCAGGCGAGCCGCACGGCCAACAGCGCCGTCGCCGCCCTCGCCGCCGAGATCGCGACGAGCGCGGCGCGGGCCGACGCCATCGAGCGCCAGATCGTGCGCGGCGTGACGAATCCCACCGCGCGGACCAAACTCGCCGCCGAGCGCCAGCGCATCGAGACGGAGGCGCTCTTCCTTCCCGGACGGCTGGAGGTCGCCACGGTCGCGCAGGCCCGCGCCGAGCTCGCCTACCTCGCCCACGTCCACGCCGCCGCCTACGCCGCCGAGCGGGCCGCACAGGCCGCGCATGAGCGGACCCATGCCGCCTGGGTCGGCCCGGCCCGGCGCGACTACGAACTCTCCAACACCACCGAGCCGGAGACGGTGCGCGCTCGTGCCGCGCTGCAAGAGCAGCTCGCGCCCCTCGTCGCGGCCAACGCCGCCGCCGCCCAGGCGGTCGAGCGCGTGGCCTTCCTCCGCCAGGTGCTCGCAGCGTGCGCCGCGCGGGTCTACGGCGCGGGGGTCGACCTGGCGCGGCCGCAGACGTGGGAAACCCCGATCCGGGAGGGTGCGCGCCGGGCCGTCGCCGCCTGGCGCACCGGCGGGCGCGACCTCGCCGCGCACGGGGCGGCGGTCGACGGGCGTTGGGCACCGCTGGCCGGGGCGCGCGTCTAGGGGGAGGGCACATGCCACGCACCTGCACCATCTGCGGCCACGCCGAGCGCCACGCGATCGAGAAGGATCTCGTGGCCGGTGGCTCGAAACGGCGCATAGCGGCGCAGTACGGCCTCGTAGAATCGTCGGTGCGCCGCCATGCCGAGGCGCACCTCCCGGTCGCGCTGGTGCGGGGTGAGGCGGCGCGCGAGGAGGCCCACGCCCTTGATGTGCTCCAACAACTGCGGCTGATCAACGGGGCGGCACTGGCCGTGCTGCGTGATGCGCGGGCGGCCAGCGACGGCGATCTCGCCCTCAAAGCGATCGACCGCATCCTCCGCCAGGTTGAGCTACAAGCGAAGCTCCTCGGGGACCTCGATGAGCGCCCGGTCGTCAACGTGCTGCTGTCGCCGGAGTGGGCACAGCTACGCGGGCAACTCGTCGCGGCGCTCGCCCCCTTCCCCGAGGCGCGCATGGCAGTCGCGGCGGTGCTGGCATGTTAGCGCCTGAGCGCGGACAACACCGCCGCCCGGCACTGCTCCCAGCTCCGTTGCGCCCATTGGATACGAGCGCGCTGCGGGCGGCCGGTCATCCCTGCTGCCCGCTGGCGCAACTCCGCGAGGTGGTCGTCGATGAGCTGGAGCGCGACGGCGCGCGACCAGCCGCGCGCCGTCCCCCGCTGACGCTTCGCACGGTTCCGGAGCACGGCGATCCGCACCCGGAGCGACGACGGCTTGTGCGGGTCGGGGGCAATCATCGGGTCCCTCTTTGCTGCGCCTTGATTGGCCGATCTGCGTGTGACCAGCGCGGTGCAAGATGAGTGCCAGCCTGCTGGCCGCCGACCTCGGGGCCGCGCTCGACCCGGTCCTCCTCGCGCACCGCATGGGGCTCGACCCCGACGCCTGGCAGGCGCGCGTCCTGCGCAGCCCGCAGCGGCAGATCATCCTCAACAATGCCCGCCAGGTGGGGAAGAGCACGATCACGAGCGTCCTGGCCGCGCACACGGCGCTCTACGAACCCGGCGCACCCGTACTGCTCCTCTCGCCCTCCGAGCGCCAGTCCGTCGAGTTGCTGCGCAAGGTGAAGGCGGGCCTCGCCGCGCTTGGCACGACGACGACCGAGCTGGAGAAGGACAACGCGCTCTCGCTGGAGTTCGCGTCGGGGAGCCGGATCATCGCCCTGCCCGGCAAGGAGGCCACCGTGCGCGGCTTCTCGGGGGTGCGCCTGCTCGTGATCGACGAGGCCTCCCGCGTGGCCGAGGCGCTGTACCAGGCGGTACGCCCGATGCTCGCCGTCAGCGGCGGACGGATCGTGCTGCTCTCCACGCCGTTCGGCAAGCGCGGGTTCTTCCACCACGAATGGACGGAGGGCGGGGCCGACTGGGAGCGGATCCAGATCACCGCCTACGACTGCCCGCGCATCGACCGCGCCTGGCTCGATGCGGAGCGTCGTCGCATGGGCGAGTGGTGGTTCCGGCAAGAGTTCTTGTGTGAGTTCGTCGACACCATCGATCAGGTGTTCAGCTACGATGACGTGATGGGCGCGGTGTCCGCCGCCGTGGCCCCGCTCTTCCCGCTGGAGGTGTCCCGGTGAGCTATACCCTCGGCCTCGACCTCGGCCAGGCGCACGACTACACGGCGCTGACGATCGTCCGCAAGCACCCGGTGCCACCGCCGGCGCGCTACGAGGTGCCCTGGCTCGAACGCTACCCGCTCGGCACGTCCTACCCCGCGATCGTCGCCGCCGTGGCGGGGCGCTGTCGCCAGCTCGTCGCGCAGGGCGTCGCGCAGGGCGTGCCCGATCTGATCGTGGACGCGACCGGGGTGGGACGGCCGGTGGTGGACCTGCTGCGCCGCGAGCGGCTGCCGGTGACGCTGATCGACGTGACGATCACCGGGGGCGACACGGCCACCCAGCAGGGGCGGAGCTGGCGCGTGCCGAAGCGGGAGCTGGTCAGCGCGGCGCAGGTGCTCTTGCAGGCGGGGCGGCTGAAGGTCGCCGAGGCGCTGCCGGACACCGCGACGCTGACGCGGGAGTTGCTCAACTTCCAGGTGAAGATCAGCGCGCAGGCGCACGACAGTTACGGGGCCTGGCGCGAGGGGACGCACGACGACCTGGTGCTCGCGGTGGCGCTGGCCTGCTGGTACGCCGAGCGCCCGGCCCGCTCACGGACGATGATCACCGGGAGCTATGGCGCGGACGGCGGGTGGCGCATCGGGCGGTGAGCCACGAACAAAAGAGTAATAGTGCGTAGTGTCCGCCTTTTACGATCACCGTTTTCGCCCATCCCGGGGCCGGATCGTCCACCCCTGTCTTGGGCAATTTTGCGGGGGGTCTACGCCACTTCCCAGCCCCCTGATCGGCCCAAGTCAGCCCCAGGTCAGGGTGAAGTCAGGGTCGAGGGTGGTCCGAAGTCAGGCCCAGGTCAGGGGCGCGGCTTACAGGAAGTGACCGCCGGTCGCCTCGCTGAGGAGCAAGGCCAGACCGAGCAAGGCCAGGACCACGCCGGCGACGAGTTCCGCGCGTTCCCCGAGCCGCGCGCCGAGGCGCGTGCCCAGGGCGAGCCCGCTGAAAGTGAGCACGAAGGCTTGTAGCGCGATGTACGCCAGCGCCGGGCCGAGCGGGACATGGAGGACCCCCAGCGCGAGGCCCACGGCGAGTTCGTCCAGGCTGACGGAGAGGCCGGCGAGCAACAGCGCCCGTGGCCGCTCCGCCATCGCGGCCCGGCTAGGGACGTCGTCGTCGTCATCGTCATCGTCATCCTGCAACGCCTCACGGATTTCGAGACCGCCGAGGACGAGCAGGATCCCGGCCGCCGCGTAGGTGGCGAAGGCACCCAGGCGCGCGCCCAGCCCCTGCCCCAGCAGCAGGCCCACGATCGGCATTAGCCCCTCGAAGCAAGCGAACACCAGCCCGACCCGCAGCCAGCGGGTGCGCGGCAAGCCCCCCAGGCCCAACCCGAGGGCGACGGCCAGGGTATCCAGACCCAGCGCGAGGAAGATCAACGCGGTCGCGATCATGCGCCCCCACCCCACCACCGCCGCACACGCCCCCACACGACGGGGGCGGCTTGCTGTGCCTCCGGGAGTGTTTCCAGGGCGCTCAGAGCCGCTGACGCAGCCTGTTGCTCACGTTCGATCTTCAGTTGCATGACCTCTTCACGCAGCGTGGCGATCGTCCGTCGCTGCATCGTGAGCACTTCTTCCTTGGCATGGAGTGCCGTTCCACGCTCGGCGAGGAGACGCGCCTGCCCTTGCTCCAATGCCGAGGGCTCGCTGTCCGCTTGCTCGGCCATCTCGGCGCGGCGGCGCAGCTCAGCGATCGTCAATGCGTCCGCCGCAAGAGCCTGGTCTTTCGCCGCCAACGCGGCATCCTTCGCCGCCAGCTGCCCCTCGTAGACCTTGCCCACCTCGGCGAGCATCGTCCGCAGATCGCCCATATACTGCGCGCTGGTGCGGCTTACGGCCTGCTCGATCGCGGCGGGCGTCACCCGATAGGCGGCCTCGATCGGCGGCTGATCGTCCTGTACGGCGTCCTGGACAGGGCTACCCGCCGGGTAGGACGCGGCGGGCTGGACGCCGGGTAGGACGCCGTCCAGGGCCACGTACCAGCGTTCGTCCTCTTTGTAGGCAGGCAGGGTGCCGCGCTTGATCCGTTTCCGCACCGCATCGACGTTGAGGCCGAGTTGCTGCGCCGCTTCCCCGATCGGGACACCCTGCCCGCGCCGTCCAGCCCGCGTCCCGGACACCGTCCTACCCTCCGTCCTGCCCGTCTGTCCACCCATGAGGCGCGCAGCATAGCACATGCAATTGGGGTACAGCGGGAGAAGTGTTGCCTGAGTGTGGGGGTCGTGTGGTGCCCGCATGCCGCCTGGGGAAACGCCGCTTCCGTGCACCTGTCGCCTCGGCGTGCGCGGGGGTGTAGGTGTACCTGTGGCGGCTAGCGCTGGCGCAGATTCGGGGCCGTTGGTGCACACCCCTTTATCTTGCCTTCGGCGCGCGTGGGGG
>JAABUK010009593.1_pt1 | contig 13179 bp, 8 predicted proteins | sample 5559141 | NCBI WGS metagenome assembly JAABUK01 (sample SAMN10711869, study PRJNA513367) | rock metagenome | isolation source: Antarctica rocks | place: Antarctica: Victoria Land, Pudding Butte nord | collected 2016-01-03
GCTGTCGGTAAGAAGTTAGCTCATCTTGGTTTCGATGCCAAAGGGCGGCGCGTCATCACTTACTTTCCTTCGGGACACAAGGAGATTTACGATGACCCCGAGGAACAGGTGCGCGCCGAGTTCTGGGCCGAACTGATTGAGCGTTACCACTATCTTCCTCACCGCATTCGTTTGGAAGTTGTTGTTCCCGACCGCACCAATGTGGATAAAGCCGACATCATTGTGTTCAACGACGATGATTGCAAATCGCCGTTTATCGTCATTGAATGCAAGCGCGAAAAAATCACACCGGCGGAGTTTACGCAAGCCATTGAGCAGGCTTTCGGGAACGGCAACGCGCAAAAGTTTCGCGCTCATTATGTGATGGTTGTCGCTGGCGCTTCAACAGGAGCTTCGCGGCGTGCCTTCGATTGTTCCGATCAATATGCCGTTCTCGAGCGCGACAAAAATATCGTTGCCGACATTCCCATCAATTACGGCAAAGTTCCCGAATACAAATACGTTCACAAAGGCTTACTCGACATTCAGCCTGTCTCAAAAGAAACGCTTATCAACGCCATCAAAAAATGCCACGACACATTGTGGGGCGGTGGGAAGTTATCGCCGCCTGCGGCTTTTGGCGAATTGTGCAAATTGATCTTTGCCAAAACCTGTGACGAGAAAGACGCGCGCCGCGACCAGCCTTACGAGTTTCAGGTGCGAACGCATGAAGAACCTTCGCAGTTGAGCGCGCGCATTCGCAAGCTGTATGACAAGTATCGCAAGCGCGAACATGACGCCGGTGTTTTCGATGAAACCATCAAAGTGCCGGATGCCATGCTGTCCGCCGTCGTGTCGCACATGGAAGGCATCAACCTCGCGGAAACCGATCTGGATACCAAAGGCGTCGCCTTCGAGCGCTTTATGGACGGCTTTTTCAAGGGCAACTTCGGGCAGTATTTCACGCCGCGCGAAGTGATTCAGTTCGCTGTCGAGATGTTTCCGCCTTCGCCGCAAGATCGAGTACTCGATCCGGCGTGCGGCAGCGGAGGGTTCTTGCTTCATGCTCTCGATTACATTCGGCGTGAAGCGAATCAGGCGTTTCCCGACTACCAAACCGATGTGCTTGAAAGTCGCAAGCATTACACCTATTGGCACGATTTCGCGCAATTCAACTTGTTCGGCATCGAGATCAACGACGAAATTGCGCGCGTCGCCAAGATGAACATGATTTTGCACGACGACGGTCACACCAACGTCATCGGCGAAGACGCGCTCGAACAGTTCGAGCGTTTCGATGTCATCAAAGCGGGCGCCTTCAAGCCCCATTCGTTCGACCTCGTTTTGACGAATCCGCCGTTTGGAGCGCAAGTCGCGTTCGATCAAAAGCCGCATTTGCCCGCGTTGTTTCCGCGCCTCGCTTTTGTCGAAGGCTCGAACGACAGAAAGAGGACGCGCAAAAACCAGAAGACCGAGATCTTGTTTCTCGAACGCATTCATCAATTTTTGCGCGAAGGCGGGCGCGCCGCGATTGTGCTGCCCGATGGAGTTCTCACCAATTCGAGTTTGGCGTATGTGCGCGACTATCTCTTGAGCGCGTTCGCGCTGAAAGCTGTGATTTCGCTGCCGCAAATGGCGTTTGCGCATTATGGCGCGGGTGTAAAAAGCAGTCTGGTGTTTGTCGAGAAGCGCGAAGCGAATGAAGTGCCGCGCGATGATGAACCGATTTTCATGGCGGCGCCCGAAAACATCGGTTATGACGCGACAGGACGCAAAACGTGGAAGTTGATGGCGCGCGAAGATCACGCGGACGGCTCATGGACGGAAACGCTGCGTTGCGATTTGTTCGATGCCAACATCACTTACGAAATCAAAAACGCGATGGTTTTCGAGAGCGCGCGACAAGTCATTCCCGGAACCGGCTTGCTCGGCGAATGGCAACGTTTCCAAAGTGAACCCGAACCTTTTTTCGTCTAAGCCCCGCCGCCGGTGAAGTTGTGCGCTTCGCTGTGCGTCGGGGAGATGTGAAAGAAGGTCGCTTTGATACGGCCTTCCGTTTATCAGAACGAACTGAGAAACGACAAAGCAGATACAAAACAATTCCACTTAACGAACTTGTCAGCTTTTACAGTGGTGGAACGCCATCAAAAGGGCGCAATGACTTCTGGGATGGAGACATTCCCTGGGTTAGCCCAAAAGATTTTGGCCCACATACTATTTACGACAGCGAAGATCATATTTCGCTTGCCGGTCGCATTGACGCGAGCTTGCACTTGATTCCAGAGAATAGTTTATTGATGGTTGTCCGCAGCGGAGTTCTCAAACATTCATTGCCTGTTGCCGTGACAGGAAAACCTGTAACAATCAATCAAGATTTGAAAGCCATGATTCCTCTTGGCGAAGTTTTGGCGAGGTATTTAGCCGATTACTTCGTTGTGTTTGGTAGGCAGATTTTGCCTGCAATTTCAAAGCACAGCACAACTGTTCAGAGTTTGAATACGCCGCAACTCGAGTCTCTTCCGATCCCATTGCCGCCGTTGGAAACACAACGAGTACTCGTAAACGAATTAGAAGCCGCACGCCAATCGCGGCGCGACAAATTGGCGCAAGCCGACGCGCTATTATCGAGTTTGGACGGCTGGCTGCTCGATCAATTGGGTTTACAGCCGCCGCGCGAAGAAAAACGCGCTTGTTTCGCGGTACGTTTGGGCGATTTGGGCAATGGAAAGCGCATGAATGCGGATTACTTTCATCCCGAACGCGTTACCGCCATTCGAGAACAAGAACAACGCAAAGACGTTCGTGCAGAAGCACTACAAGACATTGCTGACTTTTGCCGCGAAGTTGTTTCTGTTGAAGACACCGCCATTTACTTGGGTTTAGCAAATGTAGCCAGCAACACTGGCGAACTGGTGAACTATGATGAGGAAATTGCGGGTAATGCTTTCAAGTTTCAAAAAGACGATGTTCTTTTTGCGCGCTTGCGCCCTTACTTGAATAAGGTTTATCGTGCGGAAAGCAGCGGTGTTTGCTCGCCGGAGTTTCATGTTATTCGCATTCGTCCCGCTACAAAACCGGAAGATGAAATTCTGCCGGATTATCTGTCAACAATTCTGCGCTCGTCGCTCATCTTGGCTCAAACTCGTCACATGATGACGGGCAACACGCACCCACGTTTGGCCAATGAAGATGTCACAAGTCTAATCGTCCCTATTCCAAGATGGGAAGTTCAACAAACTATTGCGGATGAAGTGCGTTCGCGGCGTGAACAAGCGCGACGTTTGCGCGATGAGGCACAAGCAGAATGGAGCGCGGCTAAAGCGCATTTCGAGGCGCAGTTGCTGGGCTAACCCTGCGAACCCCGAGCGTCAGCGACGGGCTTGGCATAGAAGTTTGATGTGCATTCTATGCCAAGCCCGTCGCTGACGCTCGGGGTTCGCAATATTTGCAATGATTTATTTCCTGACGTTTCGCACTTATGGAACATGGCTGCACGGCGACGAGCGTGGCTCGGTGGATCGCTTCCATAACCAGGTTGGCGAACCGCTGCTGGGTGCCGATGAAGGCTTACAACGCTATCGCCGCCGCTTGTTGAAAACGCAACCCATCATTTTGGATGAGCAATGTCGCGCCTGCATCGAAGCCACCATGCGTGAAGTCGCCTCTTATCGCGGCTGGACGATTCATGCGCTCAAGGTCTTGTCAAACCACATCCATGTCGTTGTGGAAACCGACGAATCGCCGCAAGATGCCAGACCTGAAAAACTGCTCGTGGACTTCAAGGCTTACACAACGCGCCGCTTGCGAGAAGCAAAGCTGTGGGAAGAAGCCGGTTCAATCTGGGAACATCATGGCAGCACGCGCTATTTGAAATCGAATCAAGAACTCCAAAACGCTTGTCATTACGTACTCTATTGCCAGGACGAAACCAGCGAACCCCGAGCGTAAGCGACGGGCTTGAAGCGACGGGCTTGAAGCGACGGGCTTGAAGCGACGTTCTACGCTAAACCCGTCGCTTACGCTCGGGGTTCGCTGGTTACTTTGCATTCCAGTTTTCTGCGGCGTTGCGCACCAGCAGCATGGCGTATTCAGCGTCGCCCAGGCCGGTCAACTCGATGTGATTGCCTTCAAAGGTTTGGTGATCGCGCAGGAAGCTCTCTATTTCACGCGGAATTCGCGGCGGCAAATCTTGCAGCGAGCGAACGTCGTCCCAGCGCGAAGCGGCGCCCGGCAAAGAAATCGGGCAGGCAAGCAAACGGTCGTTCTGCACGCCGTTCTTCTTCAAACCGATAACACCCAAAACGCGGGCGCGCACCAGACAGCCGGGAAAACACGGCTCGTCAATCAGCAGCGCGACATCAATCGCATCGCCGTCTTCGGCCAAGGTTTGCGGCACAAAGCCGAAATCGCATGGCCACTTCATGTCGCTGCGCAAAATGCGGCGCAGTTCCATCACGCCATATTCTTCTTTGAAAGCGAACTTGTTGCCGCTTCCACGCAACGTCTCGACAATCATGTTAATCGCGTTCGGTTCGTCGGCATCTTTGGTGTAAAACGGCGGAATGTGGTCGAAGGAAAGTGGATTCATAAGATTGTTTTCAATTGTTTGTTCGAGTACTCGATGTGAGAGGTTAGCTTTCCCGTACTCAACCACCAACGTTTTCAACGCGCAACGAGAGCGTGCGCTGCTTGCTCATGCGCCTTGGTTTACTATTGCGCCAATTGCGGAGCGTTTCAATAAACTATAATTCAACTATCGTGAGGAGAACCAATGCAACTGTGGGAATATACAAACGTTGTGATTATGAACAATAAGGTTTACAAGATTCCTCGAATTAATTCCTCCGGCTTAAGTCTGGATATGCCAGTGGCTGATTGCCTGACAGAACTCGGCAATTCGGGTTGGGAACTGGCTGGAGTTGCAAGCCAAGTTAGCGAATCATACCAGTTGTTCTTTAAGCGTCCTAAGCAGCGTTAACTTAGAACTAAAATCCACCGGTTATTAGCAGTGTTAACTCAACTCCGTAAGATAGACACTCTAACACCGGCATAACAAAGCGCCCGCTATCGAGTACTCGATTGTGGGCGCTTTGATTGTTTTACAACGGCCAATTACGCGTTCGACGGCTCGGCTGTTTTGTCGTCGGCGCTGCCATCCATCGTTTTGCCGCTTTGCTTTGCCTCGATTTTTTGTGGCGCCGGAACTGTGTCGGGATGCGGCACGACTTTCCAGAATTGATTGACCGAATTCGTCCAATCGTCGAGCAAAGTCTTGGCGCGCGGGCTACCGGTTTCGGTCAGGTGACGTTCGACAAGTTCGCGCAACGTGTAAACATCGTCGCCTTGCACGCGTTCGATGCCGATCATGTCGGGGTTGAAGCGGCGCTCGAAGTTGGCGTTCTCGTCATAGACATAAGCGATTCCGCCGCTCATGCCCGCGCCGAAGTTGCGTCCGGCTTCGCCCAAGACAACAACAGTTCCGCCCGTCATGTATTCGCAACCGTGATCGCCGACGCCTTCGACAACGGCTGTGCCGCCGCTGTTGCGCACCGCGAAACGCTCGCCTGCGCGACCTGCCGCGAACAAACTGCCCCCAGTCGCGCCATACATCACCGTGTTGCCGATGATCGAGTTCTCGTGCCACACATACGTTTCGTGCGCATGCGGCTTAACCGTGATCGTGCCGCCGTGCATCACTTTTCCGACGTAATCGTTGGCTTCGCCGGTCAGGTTGAGGCGCAAGCCGTTGATGCAGAACGCGCCGAAACTCTGGCCCGCCGAACCGGTGAAGTTCAATGTCAATTGATCGTCGGGCAAACCTTTGTCACCGTGCCCGTAAGCGATTTCGCCCGCCACGCGCCCGCCGACGGTGCGGTCGGTGTTCTTGATCGGGTAGTGCAAGCTTAATGTGCGGCCATCGGAAATGGCGTCGCGGCCTTCCTGCAAAATCGTCTCGTCGATGTGACGCCAATCGGCAGGACGGTCGTTGCGCCCCATGATGCTACGACCTGGGCGAATCGGTTCGGGACGCATTTCGGTTCCCATGCCGTCGCTTCGAGTACTCGATTCACCAGCTAAAACCTGTTTCGGGCTGTAGAACAACGGCGTCAGGTCAATGTTGTGCGTTTTGGGATAAGTGCCTTCGGCTTTCATGTGCAGCAAATCGGTGCGCCCGATGATGTCATCCAGTTTGCGCGCGCCCATTGACGCTAAAATCTCGCGCACTTCTCGCGCCACAAAAGTGAAGAAATTGACGACGTGTTCGGGCGTGCCCGGGAACTTGGCGCGCAAGTCTTCACGCTGACTGGCCACGCCAACCGGACATGTATTCAGGTGACACTGGCGCGCCATGACGCAACCCGCTGCGACAATCGCCGCCGTTCCGAAACCATATTCTTCCGCGCCCAACAGCGCCGCAATAATCACGTCGCGTCCGGTTTTGAAGCCGCCGTCCGCGTGCAGTCGAACGCGACCGCGCAGGTTGTTTTCTATCAAAACTTGTTGCGCTTCGGCCAATCCCAATTCCCATGAAATGCCCGTATTCTTGATCGAAGTGATCGGGCTGGCGCCGGTTCCACCGTCGTGACCACTAATCACAATCGTGTCGGCATACGCTTTGGCGACGCCCGCCGCGACTGTTCCGACACCGGCTTGCGCGACCAATTTGACCGAAACGCGCGCGTGCGGATTGACCTGCTTCAAGTCGTAAATTAGTTGCGCCAGGTCTTCAATCGAATAAATGTCGTGGTGCGGCGGCGGAGAAATCAAGGTCACGCCGGGAACTGTGTGGCGAATAAAAGCGATTTCCGCGTTCACTTTGCCGCCCGGAAGCTGTCCGCCTTCGCCGGGCTTTGCGCCCTGCGCCATCTTGATTTGCAACTCTTTGGCGGACACCAGGTATTCCGGCGTCACGCCGAAGCGACCGCTGGCGATCTGCTTGATCTGACTGTTGCGCCAGTCGCCGTTTTCGTCGCGGTGGAAACGAGATGGATGCTCGCCGCCTTCGCCACTGTTGCTTTTGCCGCCGATGCGGTTCATCGCAATCGCCAGGCATTCGTGCGCTTCCGAAGACAGCGCGCCGTGACTCATCGCGCCCGTACAAAAACGCGCGAACAAAGTCTCAATCGGCTCGACATCGTCCAAAGGAATTGGCGTGTCAGAAATCGAGTACTCGAGCAAGTCGCGGATCGCAATCGGCATTTCGCGGTCGTTGACGGCGTTCTTGTAAATCTGATATTGACCTTCGTAGTCGCCTTTGCGCACGGCTTCGTGGAACGGCTTGAACCATGTCGGGCTGAACGCATGCTGCTCGCCGCCCTTGCGATAGCGCAAGTAATAAAAATCTTCCAGGTCAAACTTCTTCGGCACTTCGGGCGGAAATGCGGTTTCGTGCAGTCGCAGCGTATCGCGCGCGACTTCTTCATAGCCCGCGCCACGAATGCGGCTGGGCGTGTGTGTAAAACACTCTTCGACAATCTGCGGAGCCAGGCCAAGCGCCTCGAAAATCTGCGCGCCCTGATACGAGGCCAACGTCGAAATGCCCATCTTCGACATGATCTTCAGCAGGCCGCTTTCCAGCGATTTGCGGTAAGACGCCAGCGCTTTCTCGGCGCTTTGATCCCAGCCTTCGATTTTGCCGCTGTCAATCAAATGCTCAATCGTTGCATACGCCAGATACGGGTTGACCGCGCTCGCGCCAAAACCCAGTAAACACGCGGTCTGGTGGTCGTCGCGCACTTCGCCGCTTTCGGCGACAATCGAGACGCGCGTGCGCACGCCGCAACGAATCAAGTGATGATGAACGGCGCCAACGGCCATCAGCGTCGGAATCAAGGTGCGCTCTTTGCCTGCCGCGCGGTCGCTCAAAACCAGGATCGAATAACCGTCATGCACGGCTTGAACCGCTTCGTCATGCAAGCGGTCAGCGGCGCGCTTCAAACCGGCTTCGCCTTCACTGACGGGAAACGTTGCGTCCAAAGTTTTCGCCTTGAAACATTCGCCCGCCGCGCCCGAACGCAGCCATTCGAGTTGCGCGTTCGTCAAAACCGGACTCTTGAACTGAATGCGGCGACACGCTTCAGGATTTTCGTCCCACAAGTTTTCTGAAGCACCCAAAATCGTTGTCAGGCTCATCACCAGTTTTTCGCGCAGAGGATCAATCGGCGGGTTGGTGACCTGCGCGAAACGCTGGCGAAAATAGGTGTAAAGCAAGCGCGGCTTTTCGGAAAGCACGGCCAGCGGCGTATCATCGCCCATCGAACCAATCGGTTCTTTGGCGGTTTTCACCATCGGCTTGACGATGCTTTCGACATCTTCATTGGTATAGCCGAAAATCTTCTGTTGAATCAGCAATTGGTCAGCAACAGCGGCGATTTCTGTGCTGTTCGAGTACTCGATAGCGCCCGCAGCGGCATGACCATTGGCGTTCCCGTTCGCATGTCCATTCTGATGGCTGTCTGAGGATTTCTCGCCGCCCACTTCATCCGCTTTCACCAGAAAATCGTTGACCCATTGGCGATACGGTGCTTTCTTGGCATAACGCTCTTTTATTTCGGCGTTCTTCATCAGTTCGCCGGTTTGCGTGTCCAGAGCGAGAATTTGTCCCGGCCCAAGCCGCCCTTTTTCCAAAACGCGAGCGCCTTGCAAATCGACGACACCGACTTCGGATGCGACGACCAGCATTCCATCGTCGCTGATTTGATAGCGCGCCGGACGCAAACCGTTTCTGTCCAGGCTGGCGCCGATAATGCGGCCATCGGTAAACGACAGCGCGGCGGGGCCGTCCCACGGCTCCTGCAAGCACGCGTGATATTGATAGAAGGCGCGCAGGTCATCGTCCATTTCGGGAACGGCTTCGTGTGCTTCAGGTGTCATCATCATCACGGTATGCAGCAAATCGCGCCCGCCCATGACGATGCTTTCCAGCGCATTATCCAAACCGGCGGAATCGCTGCCGCCGCGTTGTATAATCGGGCGCAGTTCTGTTAGAGCTTCCTGCGAGTTCCACATCGACGCATTTTTCGCCAGTTCCTTGGCGCGAACCCAGTTGACGTTGCCCTGCAAGGTGTTGATTTCGCCGTTGTGCGCCACAAAGCGAAACGGCTGCGCCAGAAACCAGGTCGGGAAGGTGTTGGTCGAATAACGCTGATGATAAAGCGCAATCGCCGATTCAAAGTTCTCGTCCTGCAAATCGCCGTAGAACTGGTTCAATTGCGGCGCCACGACCAGACCTTTGTAGATGATTGTGCGATGCGAAAAGGAGGGAATGTAGAAGCCCTCAATGCCTTCGGCTGCCACGCGATTTTCCATCCGCTTGCGCAACTGATAGCAAACGCGACCGAATTCGTCGTCCGTCATGCCGTTCAATCGCGCCAAAAGAAGCTGACGGATTTCGGGCGCGGTTTCGCGCGCTTTCTCGCCCAGAGCGTTCGGGTCAACCGGCACGCGGCGCCAGTCCAGAAAAACCAGATCACTTTCTTCGACGACCTTGTTGCAGATGTGGTACGCGCGGTGACGCGTTTCAGGGTCGCGCGGGAAAAACATCATGGCGACCGCGAGGTCTTCGTCTTTGCGCAGCAATTTCCCTTGACCTTTGCCCAGACCTTTACGCAGCAACGAGTAAGGAATCTGCGTCAAAATGCCCGCGCCGTCGCCGGTTTTGGCGTCGGCGGCAACCGCGCCGCGATGCGTCAGGCAGCAGACGGCTTCGATGGCTTTTTCGACGATGCGATGCGTGCGGCGGCCCTGTACATCGGCCACAAAACCGATGCCGCAGGAATCCTGTTCCATGCGCGGATCATAAAGCCCGCGTTGGGGTGGAAGGCCAAAAGAAAGGCCGGAGCCGGACGAACCGGCGGGTGAAGGCGAAGAAAAAGAAGTCAACGTGTTCTCCAGATGTTTCCGCGCTGGTAAATTGGGGTCGCGGACAAAGGTTCGAGTACTCGATTTGGGTTGAAGACGGTGGGAAGAAAGGACAGGCGACAGTTTGAAAAGGCAACGATTAGAGCGCAGCGGCTCGTTTTGCCAGGCGGCTTTTAGTGCGCAGAGTTGCGGCACCGGCGCGGTGGGCGCGGAGAGAAGTGTGTTTTCGCGTTGAGAGAATGATGATCATGCCGAAATGATTACAAAAGCGCGTTTCAAGTTTGTTACCGAAAGTCGTTTTGCACAAACTCGAAAGCGAGGCCTGCCGGTCGCGCCAATATTGTACAACAACTGAACCACGCTCGCAAACTCCGCAACTACAGCCAATCGAGTACTCGATTGCAACGATGACGCGGCTTCAGCAATCGCCCGTCTTGCGGCATATCACTGCGACTTTAATCGCGCCCAATACCATCACGGCGAGCGCGCTGAAGAAGAATAACGAGTTTTTGCTTTTCATAGAAATGTTCCTTCGAGCTACTTTGTGTATCTTTTCACAAGATAGGAAGAACTGCTTCTCGCTGCGTTGCATAAAACCGTGCGCGTTCTAATCCCAAACCTTGATGCAGCCTTTCTCAAAGGCGTCTTCTATGGCGAAGCCGCCGTACTTGAAGGCCGCAATGGTCGATAACGCTTCATCGTCAGACGACATTCTATATGACCGAAGCCAGCCATCTTTGGACAAGTAATAAGTCAGGTTCGATTGCATCAGCACCAGGCGCACAAAATCGTCGGGCAGTTCATAATCGAGTTTCGCTCGGTCTTGGGTTTCTACCAGGGCGTTGAATTGCTCCGCCCACTCACCGATGAATCGCCAGTCGCTTCGCAGTTCTGCAACGGCGCAAATTGGTTGAACTTTGTCCATCACGGCGTGAAGTTGCCACAATTTCATAGGAGTTATCGTAAGCGTCGCTTTCATATATTGGAATCTCCGTCAAAAAGTTATAACAATTGACTTCGAGTACTCGATTGTCACATTCGCGCTGCGCGGCTTATAATCAAGCGACTGTTTTCGTCCTCTTCTTTCCATGAATGCCGCGCCTTCCGCTTCCTCTTCGCCCGATTTGCCTAATATCGAGTACTCGAATGTCGCTGATGCGCGCCAGACCGCGCGTTCATCCGGCGTGCGATTGCGCGCTTATCTGGTCGCTATTCCGCTGCTTATAGGCATTTGCTTTCTCTCTGTTTACGCCGACATGGTCGCGCAAAGCGTGCAGTTTGGCGTGTTGCAGTTTGCACCGCCCGCAATTGTCGCCTTGTTTTGCGTTGCGCTGATTAACCGCTTGCTGAAGAAACTGACCCGAAGCGAGTGGCTGCGTGCCTCGGAAATGCTGACGATTTATGCCATGACGCTGGTCGGCGTGATGGTTTCGACGCGCGGCGTCATCGAGAAACTAATTCCGCCGCTGGCCTATTTGCCGTATTTCGCCACCCAGGAAAACAACCTCAACGGCCTGGTGACGCAGCACATTCCACGTTGGGCGGTGCCGTATCAACCGACCGCTTTGGCGCAGCCAGCGCCCGAAGTGATTCGCGGTTACTACGAAGGCATCAAAAGCGGCGCGCCGATTCCATTCAGCGCCTGGATTCCGCCGCTCCTGGCGTGGTTCGGCCTGATTTGCTGCGTGCTGGTCGTCTTCGCGTGCTTGAGTACGCTTCTGCGCCGTCAATGGATGGACAACGAGCAGTTGCGTTTTCCGCTGACGACCTTGCCGCTGGCGATGATGCGCGACGAATACGAAGGCCAACCGTTTTTCAGCAATCGCATGATGTGGATGGGTTTCGCGTTCGCGTTTCTGGTTTTTGGCTTGAACGGCTTGAACGCGAACTTTCCACAGTGGCCGCGCTTTGTCATCGACTTCGATTTCAGCCCGATCTTCAGCGAAAAGCCGTGGAACGCGATGTATTCGACAAACGCGTTTCTCAGCCTGGCCGCGATTGGATTCTTCTTTTTCCTGCCGACCGACTTGCTGTTTTCACTGTGGTTTTTCTTCATCCTGGTGCGCTTTCAAGACGCCGCCGCCGTGCAGTTGGGCGGCGTGCCGACGCCGATGATTTCGCATTCGTGCCGCGTCTGGACGGGTTATCAAGCCGCTGGCGCTTACGTTGTTCTCATTGCCGCGCAAACGCGCATCGCTTGGCCTTATTACAAGCAGGTCTGGAAGACGGCGTTTCCCAAATCGAGTACTCGAATGCGCGTGCAGCCGCTGGATGACAGCGATGAATTGATGAGTTATCGAACGGCGATTTGGGGATTGCTAGCCGGTTTTGCGGGCATCATTTTGTGGCTGGCGATTGCCGGCATGAACCCGTTCGTCGCCGCCGCGCAAATGGGAATCTACCTGTTTTTCATCGCGGTGATTATGTCGCGCGGCGTGGCGGAAGCCGGATTGCTGATGACCGAGACGAGCTTTCGTCCCATTGATTTGATGAAGCTGGTGTTTCCGGTGCAGGGTTTGGGCGCCGTCAATTTGTCGATGATGGGAATGCTGGAAGTCGTTTTTATCCGCGATTTGCGCGGCGTGATGTTGTCGCCCTTGCTGGATAATCAGAAGATGGCGGGCGAATTGAAAGTTCGTCAGCGCTCGCTTTTGCTGCCTTTGATTTTGGCGATTGTCGTCGCCTTTGTGGTCGCCTCTTACTTTTTCCTCAAGTTCAATTACCAACTGAGCGGCCTGAGTTTGTACGGCTACTCGAATCAGAACAACGCGCGCAACGTGTTCAAGTTGACGACTGCCGCGATGGACGGCACTCTGCCGCCCGCCGATTCGACGGCTTATGGCGGCTTTGCGGTTGGCGTCGTTTTGACCAGTTTGATGACGTGGATGCGCACGCAGTTCTCGTGGTTTCCGCTTAGCCCGCTGGCGTATGCGATTGCGCCAACTTATGCGATGAGCGTGCTGTGGTTTTCGTGTTTTCTGGCGTGGTTGACCAAGAGTTTGACGATGCGCTTTGGCGGCATCCAAACGTTTCGTAAACTCGCGCCGTGGATGCTGGGCATGATCTTAGGCGAGTTCACATCAGCGGTTTGCTGGGCGATCATCGCCATGCGCAAACCGACGATCTGGGGTTTTCAGTTCAGCAGCGCGCCCGGCTTTCCGTGGCAGTGAAATCGAGTGCTCGATTTTTGATTTCATTCGCGTGAAGGCGGCAAGCGTTTCTCGAACTTCAACATCTCGTTTTCCAATCGCAGCGCCATTTTTTCACGTTCATGGGCTTCGTTTTCGCGCTGATGCTGCATTTCACGCACAATGAGTTGAACAGCTATCGAAAGTTCTC
>JAABUK010009594.1_pt1 | contig 13178 bp, 12 predicted proteins | sample 5559141 | NCBI WGS metagenome assembly JAABUK01 (sample SAMN10711869, study PRJNA513367) | rock metagenome | isolation source: Antarctica rocks | place: Antarctica: Victoria Land, Pudding Butte nord | collected 2016-01-03
AGATCTGCAAGCGCTGCCTCAATTGAAGCCATATTGAATTTGTAATTGATTTTTGAAGAAAGATGAAAGTAGTAAAGTGGGGTGTGCACGGGACCGGAACGTGCATCGGGCCGGGAATACTCCTATTCTACGCGAAAACGCGTAAAATCGTGTGCCTTCAAAACAACCCACCTTCTTCAACCACATCCACCATGCTCAGAAGGACTCCATTAACTCCAATTTCTGGTAACAAAACGCCCAGAAAGGAGCTTGATTTACTGACCAAAGGAAAAATTGCTGGGCAAGCCGAGCTAGAAGCTACACCCACCCAAATCAGCCGGAGTTTGAACGTTCCCCGTTCCACCGTAAACGGGGTTCTGAAAAGGCTTCAAACAACACCCTCCGGAACTACTAAACCCAGATCGGGTAGGCCCTTAGCAATTACCCCCCGAGCAGCTAGGATATTGATACGTCAGGTACGATTGGAGCCCAAAATCACCTGGTGGCAGCTCAAAAAAAACACCGGGCTCGATTTGGATTCGAGAACTCTCAAGCGCACATTGGAGGCTCATGGAATTTCTCACTGACTAGCTCTTAAGCGACCGAAATTGACACCTGAAGTAGGTCAACTGAGGTTAAAATGGGCTGAAAAACATAAGGATTGGACCGTGGATCAGTGGAGGAAAGTCATTTGGTCGGATGAGGCATCCGTGGCTCGGGGATCGGGTAAAGCACGAGAGTGGGTTTTTGGGACTCCCGAGCAGAAATGGGATCGGGATAAAATAACAGAAATTCCTAATGGAAAGGCCTTTCGGATAATGGTTTGGGGGGCTTTTTGGGGCTCTGGAAGGTCAGATTGATATCTGCTTGAACGGGATTGGGAATCTAAAAAACATGGCTATTCAGCGGCCTCCTATATTCAGATTTTGGATCACAATTTAACCGGAATATGGGAACCAGGACTAGTGTTCATGCAGGATAACGCTTCTATTCATTCAGCCAAAAAAAACAAAGCTTTGGTTCCAGGAAATGGGTATAGAAGTCATGGAGTGGCCCTCGTACAGCCCGGGTTTGAATCCCATCGAAAACCTCTGGGCTCTACTAAAGAAGGAAGCCTATAAAGTCTATCCGGATCTGGATTCGTTACACGGTAAAGGTGATGAAGCTGAAACTCAGCTGTTTCAGATTTTGCAGAGGGCCTGGGTGAACATACGAAAGGAGGTAATAGATGGGCTGATTTCCAGTATGCCCCGCAGGTGTGCGGCTATGTATATCTAATCACTGAAAAGCTATCCAGACTACTGCACGTATGCCGTACCAGCTGAGTATCTAGCGTCATTGTGCGTCCCTGATAAGGAAATACCTGCAGCGCATTCGCCTTGCTCAGCCCAAGGCTTCTTCGTATTTCTGTACATCGAACAAGCAAGGCACGCCCATTCAACATTAAGTGGAAATAGAAAGGGCCGTCCTGAGGATCCCTCTTTCTCTGGAAGATTCCTAAAACAGCCTTGTCTTGTTATGTGAAGCTACTACTCGAGAAACATTATCTTATGAAATGCATGGCTCTAAATGCTTCGCCAAAACAGCTATTGATCAATAGACAGTCCGCACCTCCTCCACCGGCGCCTATTGTCGTCCCCCCGTCCCAAGACTGGGATGGCAATAATGGTCCCTGGTCTTCATTCTGGCTTGGGGTTGGTACACCTGCTCAGAATGTTAAATTTCTCCCGTCCACGTCTATTTTCCAAACATGGGTCGTAGCTCCTGAAGGTTGCACATCGATAGACCCGCCAGGTTGCGCATCGTCTCGTGGCAACCTATTCAATTCATCGGCATCGACAAGTTGGACTCAAAGTAGGCCCATTTCGGCCAGCACATTCCAACGCAATATTGACAGGAATCTGGGATACAGCGGAAACGGTGTCTATGGACGAGATACTGTGGCTCTTGGATGGCAAGGTAACGGTGGACCGAGTCTCGATCAGCAGACTGTTGTAAGCATTACAACGAAGGAGTTCTACCTTGGGATCTTTGGTCTTGATCCACGTCCTTCGAACCTTACCAATTCCAGGCGTCCTGTGCCGAGCTATATGATGAATCTATTTGATCAATCGATGATCCCATCAATAACCTGGGGTTATACGGCAGGGAACCGTTATCGATCAGGAGGGTTTCTTGGAGCCTTGACTTTGGGAGGCTACGATGCTTCACGCTTTATCTCTAATTCAGTCACATTTCCGTTCAATCAAGTGGATGATCGCGTTTTTACCGTAACAATTCAGAGTATCACCTTTGCCTCGCACGACAATAGCTCAAGACTTTTGAACACAGGCAGTGCTATTATAGCCCTCGTCGACTCAACGGCTCCCTACATCTATCTGCCCGTTCAAGTCTGTAAAGAATTCGAGGATGCTTTCGGGATTACGTGGAATGAGACCGTACAAGCATATCCCGTTAACGAGACATTGCATACAGCATTACAAGAACAAAATGCAACGACAACTTTCTCTTTGGGCTCCTCAACGGATTCAGAGCAAGTCAACATTTCGATTCCATATGCTGCTTTTGACCTTATGACTTCATATACGCTTAAAACTAATCAAACGCGTTATTTTCCTCTTATGCGTGCCGGCAAACCAAGCCAATACACTTTAGGTAGGACGTTTCTTCAAGAAGCGTAAGTCGGCTTTAGTGTCTCTTTGCCACGGACGCATCGCGCTAACGTAAACGTAGATATCTCACGGCCGACTATGAACGCCGGAATTTCTCGATTTCTCAATGTGACTGGAATGCAAGTAGCCAGCAGGACATCAAATCCATCATCTCTCCAACCCATTTGCAAAGCAATTATTCTGCACATGAAAATAAGAATCAAGGGAAAAACCAGTTTGACGGCCAGGTCACTATTTCCATGGAGGCCGTTGTTGTGGGCGTTTTTGTGGGCGTTTTTGTGGTTCTAGCGTTGTATCTATTCGTTTTGATAGGACTTGGACTCAAGCGAGCTCGGGCACGAATTAGAAATGCGACGCATGGCCAGGAGACGTCGCTGAAGTGGACGCTCCTCTCCTTTCCGAAGAGTAGGAATCAGAAAAAGAACAGACACCCTAATGAACCGAAGAAAGAGACTCATGAAATCGACAATGGGGAGCGTCGAGGCCCTTTACTCGATGGAGAAGTATGGCTCGGACCTGAACTCGAAGGACACAAACTGATACATCTCATCAATCACAGAATGCCCCACAAAATGCAACGCCAAATATGGCGGTCAACATTGTTTACCCAAGAGCTCAGTGTAAGCTCTTTTTCCGCGTATTAAACGCCGAAGGTCAAGTCTTGGGAGCTAGGACGCCCGAGAAGGAGTTTTGGATCCTCACCGCTACCAAACGTCCAGTATCAATCAAACCGTCAAACAGACGTTTCTGGCTTTACAAGTGGATAAAACAAGTTTTGCATCTCGGACATCCTTTAATCGATCCACGGGCAGATTTTTGGACGATGACAACCCTACTGTTTAGAATCGCTGCATGGCTCGTGTTCACTGGTGTTGACAAATCTGCTGAAAAGTACTTGCGTACGGCTTTCCGGCAAAGCAATCTCGTTAATGCAATGAAACTTGTAGTTGAAGATCTTACTGGCGCAACCTGGGATTGGTGGCCTCTACCATCAAGTCGTCAACTTTTTCAAAAATCTGATTTCTTCATAGAGTGGACTTGCGTAAGTTTATTGAGATTGTATGGTGATCGAAGGGAGGCTGATGTGACTTAGGATGCGAAGCATCGGCACATATCTCAAATATCCAGAGAAGAAGTGAGTGTTTTGGAAGAAGAGATTAAGACAAGGTGGCACCACGAACACACTCTAAGTGTTTCTCGTGGCTTCTTCTCTTTCAGTGCTGAGTCTGAAGCGAGTACCAGCCATGCGTACAGTCCAGCCACGAGGAATGGCTCTCAAGCCGGATTACCTAGGGACCTATCATCGTCTGCAACCCCAGAAAATCCCTCCCAAGATCAACCTCGTCAATCCGGTAGACATGACAAGCATAACGGTTTCGTAGAGGCTCGGCCGCCGGATGCTGGAGTCGTCCTAGACATGACGGGTCCGAACGGGTTGAAAGGGTTTGTTATCTTTGCCGTGCAAGGAGCGAAGCGACTGCAAACCACAAGAACTCGTTTGGCTCAGATTGATATAGGATTACATCATGATGATGACAATTTCTTCAATGGAATGAAAGTTCAATACCAGATTCTTCGAGGATCCCTTCGACGGGTCCTCTCCATTTGGACCTTCATGACATGCGAATTCGTCGAGGTATGTATAGAAATCGCATTTCATCGACTCTTCTTTAAAACAGAAATCTTGACAACTAAAAAATAATGACAGTTTCGTAAAGAGAATCCAGGCGAAATTTTCATTGGGCCCAAAGGAATGCCACCTTCTAATGACGGAGACTATCGATTTGAGTCTGATGAAGACCCCCCTGTGCTGCCTATGGTCTTCAATCAGCACTTCTATGGATGTAGAACAGATTGCATTCGATCGCAATTAGATGTCCTCCGCCTCTTTCATGATTGTCGTGGTCACAACCACTGTGGCAGATTCAAAATTCTTAATCGGCTGCCCAAACGATTGAGGAAGTGGGATTTAGATCAAGATCAGGAGAAAGACCAAGCTTGGGGCCTCAATGCAGTCTTCGGAGTTTCCTTTCTAAGAGTTATCCTGTACCACGCTTTAATACTAGCAGGGCCCATAGTTTTCTGGGGACTATGGTTAAGAAGATGGCCTAGGGACTGGCAGAACGCATCGGTGCCCCTCTTTGGTGTGGTGATGTTGTTGTCTTTGTTCTGGTCGCCATTTAAAGCGCACGTGGAGCATGGAATCTTACAGTAAAGAGAAGTAAGACTGATTAAACGTGTGAGGCATTGATTGGTCATGCATCGATATTGTCTCGTGATCCACTATCTCGTGATGTTGCATGTGTCATCCTGTGACCCGCATTATTAACGTTCGAACTTCGCTGAGCGTGTCATGAATTGAGGACGAACGGTAATCAAGAAAGAGTCACAAGCAATTGTTGCAACCCAATGTAGCTAATACTAATAGGGTAAGCTAGGTTGGTTCTCGTGGAGAGGAGTGTCAAGGATCAATGCAGTATAATTCTGATTGCAACTATGTGTTCTAAGTCTTGGTAGAGATAGAAGATTGTATAATACATATAGTTTCCCCGAACAGGCTAACACGTGACCGGCGGCTGTCTAAGGCGCCGCTACTTTGCTCCCGCGCCAAGGCTTAATTCGTCCTTTCTACTCCCTTATTACTCTCCCGTGCTCCCTTACTGCTCTCCCCTGCTCCCTCGTTACTCCCCTGTGCTCCCTCTATACTCTCTCGTGCTCTTCTCTGCTCCCTCGGTACTCTTATATGCCCCTTTTCTACTTCCTCGCTGCTCTGTTATGCTCTCTCTCTGCTCCCTGGTGCTTATTCCTGCTCTCCCATGCTCCTTTACTACTCCTTCGCGACTGATTGTCTTCTCCACATCGACTTCCTTTTTCCTGGCAGTTCGCTCTCGATATTGTGCCCTTGCAAGCTGAATGTAACAAACGTCTCCATTGAGTTCTCATTTGGATCTTGATCGCATAGCCTTGGTCGGTATTCCTTAGGCTCAACCATTTCCCCTACAAGGTATTCTAGACTCAGTCCTTGTTTCTTTTTAGGATTGAAGTCGTAAGTTCTAGATACGTTCGTTATAGTCGTCAATTTTGAAGCCTCTTTCGCGTGTTCAATCCGGCAAGATAGTCGTAAAGATCTCTATCTTCGCATTTTCTACAATATGATTCGCTGGTATTGAAAAGGGATACCAATCTATCCCGGGTTTCTTTTCATGTTCATCATCTAAACGATTACTGAAAGAGATCGTTGCGGCGCTCCAGTGGGCGCCATTATATTCCCCTTCCAAGGTGGCCATATACGAGTGTAGTGTTATTCTTGCCCTTCGCACCGGTCGTTTTCTTCGGCCTATTAGAGGAGGACTTCGGATGTAGTCCCATTCAGCGGCGACGTCGTCTCGTTCAGAAGGATCCTTGCCTGAGACACGAACGCGAAGCGAATACCGTTGTCGTGTTTCAAGCGTTCGCTTGAGAGTCTGATTCGATATCATGGTGGGCCGGACCGGACGAATCTGAGTAGAAATCCCATTCTTCATAAGGCTTGCGGACCACCGCAAAGGCGATCTCCTCCATGTGTCTGCCGATATGTTTATCACGGCTGTTGTTTTTGCCCCCTGTCTGCTCCCCACAGAAAACACACACACCAGTCGCGTTTTCCTTGCGTTTCCACTCTTGGAGGTCAGAGTCAAATTCCCCAGGTTCCAGTTCATGCCATCTGATCTCATGCAGTAGATATGATCGTCTCGAATTGAACTGCGTCGTAGGCTTGTCACAGTCTTCCACGGTGCACACGTAAGGCCGAAGGTCTTGGAGAACGTGGGTTCTATATTTGATATTAGCCACGCAGATGTTTAGCATGAGGAGGAATTACTGCCAGTCGCGCCGTCGCAGAACTTCAATTTTCTGTTCACAGATGTCACAAAAGAAGCGGAGTGGTTTAGGGGCCTGATCCATGATTTCTTTGTCGGCATCAGCCGGAGGGTATCTCTCTCTCTCGATGTAGACCGGAGGCGGTGGAAAAGCCGCGCTCGATTCACTGAAGCTAGCAGAAGACCGCCTTGATCGGTCATCTGGAAAGGAAAGGTCTTGGTCTTCAACATCGAGGCGGTCGGATCCATGCAGGGAATTATTCCTCTCCGAAGACTGGGATTGTACAGAAGCAGCACGAGATTTCGAGCCCTTAACTGTCCAGAAGCCCGCATTGGCGTGCGAACTTGAGAATTCACGTTTCCGGTATGGGCAATCCTCAAGCTGGTGGTCGGATTTGCTGCAGATCATGCAAGCTGTTCGAGATGAGCGTTGCTGTCCGAATCTTGACTCCCCAGGAAATAATACTGGGAAATCATCAGGATCATCTCGCTCGCCTCCCTTCACGTTAAGCACGCTGGTGGGGCGAATTGACAAAAACATGTGCCGCAACTTAGCGAGTTTCGTATGAAGGTCGTCCTCTGCGGCAGATCGTCCATTGGAGCCTCGAGAAGAAACAGACCCGGTCCGTTTATACTTTGGGACCTTGCGGGGTCGGTGATTAGCACCTTTGCTAGCTGAGCCAATATCTTTGTCATCATTTTCCATTAGAGCAATCTGCTGCTGCTCCAGTTTATCGATGGTCTTTCTAATATGCGAAACATCGTTTGAGAGCTTGCGTTCAGCGCCTTGATCTCTGAAGAGCTTGATCTTGCAGAAGCAGATCTCGGCGGTTGGGCTTAATAGTGAGTTCGGCGTATTGTAGGATATAATCTCTGTTTTAGCATAAAGGCGGACAGGAATGCCTTTTACGCCTTTGGAGTGGCAAAAATCCGTGGAGAGAAAATTAAACCGGATTAAGATAGAGCAAGATACTGTAGATATGTCAGGGGCGGGGCTCCAAGTGACGGAGAAGTAGTCCAAAGAGGCAGCCTCCAATTCGATGCGGGGCTTCCCTATCTCTGTATATCCTCCTTGATTTAGGCCAAGGTATTCTACCGCTTGTAGCTTCCCACTACGTTGATAGGTTTCGGCCAGTCTACGATCCTTGTTCCAAAGTTGCCAGCATGCTGATGGGTTCTGTCTCTCCTGCTCGTTATCAAAAGAAATACGAACGACAGTCCGGTAATGGGAGAATCCTGTACTTTGGAGCCCCCTCTTACTGTCACAGATTGTTACTGCGTAGGCCTGCCCTTTGTTAAGATAGGTGACTGGGGTTTCGTCCGCTTGTCTGATCATGGCAGTCGGAGCGTTCAGAGTCACATGGTATCTGAACTCGTAGGACGGCGGACTTGTCATGTGAAGCTTCTGCTGATGTCTGAGAAGTAAGTCCCTTCTACTAAAGCATCGAGTACACTGCTCGCATGTAAATGGATTCTCTTTTGTGTGTGATCGCTCATGTCTTTTGAGATAAGTATGAGACCTTGGTTTGTCCGTCTTTGGGGGTGGAAAATTAGGTTTCATGCCATCTTGTGTACTGCCTAACGGCTTTGGGCTTTGAGCAACGTCATCTATTGAACTCCGCCTTTTACTAGGAGGCGGGCGACCGTGTCCGCTGATTTGGACAAGCTTTGAGGTAAGCTGGTCGCCACGGTTGTGCCGTGCGAGATCGAGACGGTTAGCTCGAGCGCAGTTGGCTTTCGCAAGGCGAAGGGCCAAGTATGAGGGCAGTAAAGGGTATCTATCCAAGATATTGCGCAAATATATTTGTGCCCTTGGCTCGAGGATTGTAAGATCTATGACTGAATTTCGAGGGCTTCCAATGCTTTTGGGCTCTTCAATCCCCTCGATGTGTATGGTTCGAAAGACTTTCAGGCCTTCCAGCTCCTTGGCCGCAAGATCATCGCTTGAAGAACCAGACTGATTCCTTTGCGTCGGAGGCAGAGGCACAATGGAAGGCACAGCGCTTTGATTGAGCCAAGCATCAAGGGGAGTGGCACCGCTGTTCCAGTCCATAGCAGTAACTCTCTGAAAATTGAATTCTTTTGACTCCCTTTTTCCGCGGACTTTTGCGGGACGATTGACAGCCGCATCAAATTCTGCGGCACCGCGTTTCGGTGGCAAATTGGACAGTTGGGCATGCTCATTAACCTCAACAGCATCCGGTGGATTGGGCCTGCTACCGTACAGGGACAGATCTTCGGCAATCTGCTTTTTGGCTACTTCCTCTTCCTCTGATAGTACGGTTATGCGCCTAAAGGAGTCCTCTAAGTTGTTTTCCAATTGAAAGGACTCAAGACAACAGGTCTTACTGTGAAAGGTCAGACAAATCTGTTACAAAATACTCGCGATGATATTTTACCAGTATAGTGTGTTGGAATTCCCCTCAGCACGTGAGCCAGCGCCTGAACAGCCGGGGCGTGGACAAATCCCGGACTGCATTTTTACATAGGACATGATCATTGACATTGAAACTGTTGCACCTTCGCGGATATATCTTGTCCAGTGATCTCTCTTGATTATGGCTTTTTTGTTGGCGCTGTCGATGATGTGATACTGGGAATTCACAATCTTGCTTTCCCCGGGTTTGTGTCTAAAGTGCGCGCGGAGAAACCCTTCAAATGGCTGTGGCTTGCGAATCAGTGTCTCATCTCAAATTGTAGCATGGATTGAGGTTCTACCTCCCAGTGTCGGAAATATTCGTAAGGAAGCTCTTTGATTTCGCCAAGTGCGTCTTCAAATCTAATGTTCGATTCTAGTAGATTTGTCGGCCTCGGAGAAATGTTTTGTTGCATTTGCAGCATCAGTTGGTACGTCTGAAGATTTGATTGGAGGATAGCTCGAAGAGATCCTTGGATCTTCTCGGAGAATGCGTTGAGATAGTCCATAATTTGCTGTCCCAAGTGGCGTACTTGGACGACCGAATGGTCCATCCTGTCGACTCCGGCGCACACTGATTCCAATATCTCATGATCGGCCACTTGCGCCAGCTTTGTCCGATCATCCATACTCTGAGTGCGTTCTTGTACGGAATACAATGTGGCATGGTGCTCTGCGATCTTTCCCTCCAAGCCTTGAACGCTGCTTCGCATTTCCGCACTAATCCTGGATAAGGTTTTACTAGCCAGCAACAAATTAGCTGATCTGCTTGCATCCTCAGTCCCTGGTGATAGAACCACTCACGAGGTTTGCATTCCAAGAAGAAGATTGATGCTAACGTGCTTGGCCGCAACAAGAGCTCGTAGCTTTTCCACCTCCTCGGCAAATATAACAGACCACTTCGTCTTTTGACCAATGGTATGCAGCGAGTTCTGCCTTGCCAATGGTCCCAACGATGATTCGTAACGCGTCATCTTCCTGGTAAAATCCTCCAACGCAAATTTGCATGCCATAGCCATGGCTCGAATCGCATTGACATGTTGAATATTATCCTCATTAGGCTGAAGCGCTTCCAAATGGGAAAGCGTAGTTGCCAGATTTTCGAGCTCGATGGCGGCGCTCTGATAGTCACTCGCTGCTCCTCCAGCATCCTTCAGCGACTTACGTACTTTGTTAACAAGATCTGTAGTTTCGTCAATACAGGCCCACAGATCTTTCCAAGGATTACTTACTAATGGCGCTAATAAAGTCACCGACTGAGAATCCAAATACCGGCGTGGCCATTTTAAACGCTGTGCTGGGACTTCCTCATCCGGTGGAGATCGCGATAGAATATCTCTCGCACAGGCGACCGCAGTAGAAGCCAGTATGCCTTGGGCAGCAGAATGAAGAGATCGAGAATGTTAAGCCGCCTAGGGGCTGAATTATATGGAATGATGGTAGATTGATTACTATGCTAGGTTTTCTACTATGGCCTAACAGAAAAGGCTGCAAGATCATAAGGCTGAGCTTCGTCAAGAAGGGCCGAAGGCCCGAGGGTCGGAAGAAAAAGTCGTTGCCCACCAAAAAGAACCATCACCAAAAGATACACTAGCCTTTGAATTTAAAACTCTGAAAAAATTCGGATAGCATTACAAAACGCTTCAAGGCATCTATCAAGAGCTTCGAGTCATGGAAAGGAATATGAGTTGATAAATCAAGGCTTCCTTTCTCACATTGTACATATAACGACGCATCTCGACGTTGAGTCATATATCGCACAAGGGTCGAGCAACAAGATCTGGGTAAACATAAAAATATTCAGTGAATATTACGACAGCCTCGTACCGGACAATCTTCGGAGCTTGCATTGTTGGCAGAATTAGCGCCCGGCTAAAGCGTTCCAGATTCTGGTCACGTGATATTCAGTCGCTTGAAAAAAGAAGATTCTTAACGTCCTTTAACAGCTACGAAGACTTCTTTCTAACTTTAAGGACTGTTTCCTAGTATCGAGCATATCTAACCAATGAACATACAAGTTATTTTGACCACATCGATGCTTCGAATCAACACGCTAGTTTTCAGCCCCATCGAGTCGCAATATTCATGTCCTGCCATCGGCTCAAAAAAACTATCTGCCAAACATATTGCCGATGTAGTTTAAAATATCAATATAAAGTCTGAAGTCTACGATGAATATCGCCCAGTACATGATAGAATTTGAGTAAATCTTTGGGACGATCTAAGGTAATTGACGAACACTAATCAAACCCTCATGTCCTCTGTATCTACAACTCCCCCCCCCCAATCCCATCCTCCATCTCCCCAATCCCGCCCTCCATTTGCCTCTTCGCACGCTATCCCGAGAAGTACTCCCGCCTCCTCCCAAGATCTTCGTCTGTGCGCAATTTACATTGAAAACATTCTAGGGAATACATGGGACCGCTGCATCTTGAACACAGGTAGAGAATGTAGATCACAGAAATAAAGTAGTCAGGGCGTACACTAAGCCTGCAGTGTCAGAACTAGGCTTGCGTTGAATGTAGAGAAGGAGTACACAGGGAGTTGTAACGCTAGAAGAGACGAGGTATGCAAGTACTTGTGGACTGACTTCGAAATTAAGGGCTATGGGGAAGAGAAGAGAAAGATCGACCTTAAATCTGGCACAACACCTCCCTTTAGCCCCTTATATAACATATCAATCGAAGAGCTTCGGGTCTTACATAAGTTCCTCGTCGAAATCCCAGACCATGTTCCCTGAATTAACCGCGAAGTGTCCTTGCACCAACTGAAGATAAAACCCAACCGACCTTTCAATTCTTTACAGCTTTGACATTGAAAGGATTGGGAGTAAAAGTTCCTTGAGGATCGGCCTGGGCCCTTTGCCTCCCGATCTTCTCGTACTTGGCTCGCTCTTCGTAGTAGAATTGCCAGCTCTTGTCCATATCCCAATCACCGTACGAGGCCCAGAGCACACGCTTATCCTGCTTGCTATACGGGCTATCCTCGCCGCACATGAGCTTGTCGTTGACATCTTGCCAACCTTTCGCGAGCTCTTTACCCCTCGTACCCTCTTTGTGGAAGCAGTCCAGCACCTGGGAAACCGTCGAGTCTCTCCAGCTGTAGGCCGTGCCGTTGTTCCGATTGGCATAGTACTGAGAGAATTTCCCACCGAAGCATTGGATCTGGACGGAGAGAAAGCAATTCTCCCACAAAGCGAGATGGTTGAACGACGGAGCCAAGACCTGATGAATTCGGTCGGCGACTTGGTCGACCCATTTGTCTTGCACCAGCGTCGTCGAGTTGGTCATGTAGGTGCGCTTCTCGTAAGGGTGGTCGAACTCGCGCTGACGAGTAAAGAGCCACTCGCCTGTCATCTGGGACATGGGTTCGATGGGCTCCGCGGCGTGGATACACCAGTACTTCAAGAAACTGTCGAGGTTCCGGAACTTTTGAAACCATGCGTCGACCTTGTCGGTATACTTGTCCTCCGCGTTCATGGGGACCCACTGTGCGTATAGGACGACGGATGCGGGCCATTTGGTGTCTCCGTTCACACCCACGGCTTCGGCAATGCGCTTGAGGATTTCCGCTAGGTTCTCTTTTAACTCGGGCATCAATTTGAACATGGGGAAGGAGGAGCTGAGCACGCTGACGCACAGATCGAAGTTTCGTGGAAACTCCGGGTCGTCGGCCATCGATGCTACTTCGTTGAGAAGCAGTTTCAGCACCGTTTCGTTGTACAGCCAGAGTCCTTTGAAACCGTGCGGCCTGGGCCCCGTTTCAGGGAAGTCGTGATCCGCGTCGCGATGAACTTCAATGGTGTAGTGCGTGATGACGCCGAAGTTACCTGGACTGCCTCCCAAAATGGCGTAGAATAGGTCTGCATTAGATGCTTTGGTGACCTCTTGGATTTCGCCGTCGTGGTTGATCATTCGGATGCCCCAGATGTGATCTCCTAGCAGGCCAAAGCTGCGTCCGAGTTGGCCGTATCCGCCAGTCTGAACGTGTCCCCCGAGCCGTACGTCGGTGCACTGTCCATGAGGCACGAAGAGTTGGTGGTCTCGAAGAAACTGGTTAAACTCGCCGAGACTGTGGCTGACACTGGCGTAAACCAGAGGTCTGTTGCTATCCGGAGATGGTAACCGTGGCAAAATCACCAGATCTTGCGGGCCTTTGTACGTCAATTTGAGATTGAGCTGAACACCCTTTCCGTGTGTAGAGCAGGCACCACTGTACTGGTGACCGCCGCTCATAATAGAGACTGCGTATCCC
>JAABUK010009595.1_pt1 | contig 13176 bp, 20 predicted proteins | sample 5559141 | NCBI WGS metagenome assembly JAABUK01 (sample SAMN10711869, study PRJNA513367) | rock metagenome | isolation source: Antarctica rocks | place: Antarctica: Victoria Land, Pudding Butte nord | collected 2016-01-03
GCCTGCACGTTGTTCCCACAACTGCCCGAAAACAGCATATGCCGCAGGCCCGACAGTGATGTGCAGCAATGGCCACCGACTGCATGGCAGCTGTCAGAAGCGGACCAATGCAAACCACTGTACGATTACCCAAGCCTTCTTCCGCAGGCGTTTCGCGTCAATCCCCCTGGCCAAACATACTCCACGCAGATTTGCCGGCGCTGCGAAGCTCCGGGCATGCCCCCGCCGCATGGCCCGCCGGTCGCTGTAGGGCCATTCTCTTTTAAAACACCTCACTGCATGCTGCGGAGGTGGTCCTGGAGGCTGAGCTGCGGCTGCGGCGGGCCGCCGGACGCGATGTTAGGGTTCAGCGACCCTGGGGCTAGCTGTGAAGCGCCGGCCTGCTGCAAGAGGCGCAGCAAGTCGGAGCTCGCTCCGCCGACGTTGCCGCCAAAGCCGCCGCCGAGCACGCCCGCCTGCGGCGGCTGCGAGGGGAACTGGCCAACGCCCGGCGCGCCGCTGGCTCCGCCCTGCGATTGCAAATAGTTTCGGGTTCAGGAGGCAGGTTGATGTCCATGGCGATGGCGATGGAGTGGCGAGTCCAGAAGAGCAGGCCCAGCGTGGTTCATGCATGCCAGTCAGGAAGCCAGAGCAAAGACCACGCCAGCAGTGTTTCGCAAGCTGAGAAAGCACTTCGGACCTGGAACAGGCGGGCGAGGCCGCCGCCCGGCTGCTGCTGCTGTGGCGGGCCGCCGCCGTATGGAGGGTAGCCCTGGTAAGACACCTGCTGGCCGCCCTGGGCCGACCTGCGGAGGTGGAGGGACTGTGGACACCAGCCTAGCATGTGATTTCCAGGACACTTGAGATGGCGGGACCAGGAGCGATGAACACCCCCAGCGTGTGCAGCAGCCCCATGCGGCGGTCTGATATACAGGCCAGGGTCTTGCGGGACGTGAGCGAGTAGGGCAGGGGTGACAGGCAGGTGCAGACGCCCATGTCGAAGGACAATGAAAATTCCAAGGCGAGATGTGGGGGCGCACCCTGAGCGCTGACAAAGGGGCGAGCCCGGCTGCTGGCCTGGCAGGCCCAGCTGCGGCAGGCCCAGCTGCTGGCCGGGCGGCGGTGTGCGCCGTTGCTGCTGCAGCTGCACCTGCCGCATCTGCGGTGAGCCGCAGATCCTCAGTCGTTTGACATGCTTCTGACATGTGTGTCGGCGGCCAGCGAACTCAGTATCAAGTTGGAACTTGGCAATGCGAGTCCACACGCAAAGCTGCAAAAGCGCATGCCAGCTGCAAACGTACCTGCTGTTGGAATTGCTGCTGCCGCAGCTGCTGCTGCTGCAGCTGCTGCTGCTGGAACGCCTGCTGCTGCTGTTGCTGCTGATACACCTGTTGCTGCTGCTGCTGCTGCTGCTGCTGCTGCTGCTGCTGCTGCTGCTGCTGCTGCTGCTGCTGCTGTGCCTGCTGCTGCTGCTGCTGGAAGCGCTGCTGCTGCAGCATCTGGTTCTGCTGCTGTTGCTGCTGCTGCAGCTGCTGCTGGTACCGCTGCAGCTGCTGCGCCTGGTGCTGTGGCTGCAGGAAGGCCGGCGGGCCACCCTGCAGCGACTGCTGCTGCGAGAAGGGGGTGCCCGACGGCGGCTGCTGCAGCGCCCCACCGGGGGACCCCGGCGGCCGCGACGCCTGCTGCTGCTGCTCCAGCAGCCGCAGCAGCTGGTCTGTGCCCTGCAACGCCATTGAATACAATTCTTGTACCCACACCAAGGAGTACGCAACAGAGCAGATAGAGAAAGTGGGCCCGGCCCCAGCTGTGAATCGGCAATCGGGACTTCCCCGGTGTACTTCGTGCACGCATAATCCGAGGTGTCATGGCACTAGAATCGTTCACGCTTGTTAGCAGGATGAGGTGCAGATCTTGCACCTGGGGCTGAGACATGGACGGCGGCGGGGCGCCGCCAGCGCCCATAGCGCCCGCGCCGATGGCGCCGCGCCCCTGCAGCAGCGACAGCAGCGTGTTGCCGCTGCCCGGCGGCGCGCCGCCGCCGCCGCGAAAGCCCGGCAGCTGCTGCTGCTGCTGGAACTGCTGCGGCAGGCTCTGCTGCAACGGCGGCTGGCCGCGGCCCAGGCCGCCTGAGTGGAGCTGCAGCAGCGACTGCGCCATGCCTGCGGCGGGGGAGGCACACAGACGTCAGCGCAAAGTGCAAGAACCAGGTGTCGTCAACACACAGCGGAAAGCGCATTTGCACGTTGCAGTCGCTGCGTGGTCGACTCCTTCAGGTGACCTACCGCAGCCTTTCGCTGCGTGCAGACTGTGCTGGGGCAGAGGCACGGATCTGCCCCAGCGAGTCTTGCAAGTCACAACAAGCGCCCACCTGGCGAGGCGCGAGGCGCGCCAGGGACAGGGCCGCCGCCACCGCCCTCTAGCTCCGCCAGCGTGCGTGCGCGCACCGGCATGGCCGGCAGGCCCCCCAGTCCCTCCGGCTGGCCGCCGCCGAAGCCGCTCTGGGTCGTGGGCGGCGGGCCGCCGCCGCCCTGCAGCAGGCGATCAGGCTTGGGGCACATCTGTGGTGTCTTGCGCTGTGCACCAGTCTTAGTGGCGTCCAGGTTAGGGCTGGACAGATGGCAGGCCAGCATGACCATATACTTGCCTTTCCGAGGGCGACTTCCAGAAGGCGCACAGAACGGCAGCAGCAGGCACAGCCTTGTGTAACGCACCTGAAAGAAAGCGTCAAAGCTGAAGCGCTGCTGCTGCTGCTGCTGCTGCTGCTGCTGCTGCTGCTGCTGCTGCGGTGGCTGCTGCTGCGCGGGCGGCTGGAAGGGCAGCTGCATGGACGAGTGCGGTGACGGCGGCGGCTGCTGCGCCAAAAATGCGCCGGCCATGGGCTGCTGCGCCGAGAAAGCATTACCCAGCGGCTGCTGTGCCGAAAAGGCGCCACCGAGCATCAGCGCGCCAGACGACGGCTGCACGGCCAGCTGCTGCATGGACGCCGCCCGGTTTGCACCTGTGGGAAGAAACAGCTACGGCAGCTGAGTAGCAGCACTGCGGGACAATTGCATGACCGGATATCCTTTCAGGTCGGAATCCTGACCCAATGTCCAGAGAGAAGGCAAGGCGACCCATGCATGCACAAAGGCAGGGCATTCCACTAATGCAGACAGTCGCACCACGTACCCGCAAGCAGCTGCTCCAGGCTGGACGAGGCTGTGAGCTGCGGCGCCGGCGCCTGCGCCAGGGCGGCAAACGGCGAGGTCGCCACAGGCACCGAGGAGCCCTGCTGCTGCTGCTGCTGCTGCTGCTGATGCTGCTGCGGCGGCGGCGGGCCAAAGCCCTGCGGCTGCGTGAGGGGGCCGGACGTCACGGCGGCAAAAGGAGATGTCGAGGGTCCTGGCGGCGAGGCCGCTGCGGGCGCCGATGCGTCTGCTGTTGTGGCGGCTAGCGCCGCCGGAGGGGCCGCTGAGGCGGCCAGTACCAACGCGGAAGGCTCGGACGGATCGTCCTCCAGCTTGATGAAGCGCTGGAAGCGGGAGCGCATCTGCTTGCCGCCGTCCGCCGCCGGCTGCGCTGCGGCGGCCGACTGGGACGCCTCCTGCAGCAGGTGAAAGGGAAAGGATGCTAACCAGCAACTATCACTGCCATGCACTGCAGCTTCGACAACTGCAAGCGGGGTCCTGGATGATCTCAATTCCACCGACACGCATGCAAGGTACCCGGCTGCAGCAGGACGGCGCGAAGTCCCGATTGCGTACAGCCCCACTGATGTGCATGCAAAGTGGCTGGCACTGCAGCATGAGGCCTGCCGCTCACCGTTGTGGGTGCAGAGGCTGCCGGCGCCGCGGGCGCCGGCTTCGCCACGCCGCCCATGAGGGCTGCCAGCGCCGCGTCGCCGCCGCCAAAGGAGAAGCGGCCGCCGCCGCCCTCCGCCGGCTTCGCCGCGGCCTCCTGCGGCTGCTGCTGCTGCGGATTGGCTGCCGCTGTGGCGTTCTCGAAGCCCGGTGGTGGCACCTTACTGGCGGCACGGCCAGCCGGTGCCGTTGCCGCGGGAGGCTCGCCCGCGCCGGCCTTGAGCTTGTCGCCATCATCCCGCAGGTCGGCCCAGTCCTTGTCCGTCATCTGTTCCGGCTCTCCCTGCAGGGCAGCCAGGCGAGGTGTTTGGGTAAGGCCCTTGCAGCATGTTGTGGCGTGAACGCCGCGTGCTGTGCAAAGTGCAGTATCTCCACATGTCTCATGCCTCATGCAGCTACGACCTGATTTTCATGCACCAGACTCTGCAGCATTCCATAATCAGCAGACTCCTGACAGAAAGGGATGTGCAGCCCAGACCCGTACTTCTGGGAGAACCAGGGGAGGGAAGGCTGCCAGGGAGGCGCTCTGAGAGACACACCACAGTGCGCACGGGCTTCGATGGCGCGTTGCGTGTCTTGCGGAACTGCTCCTGCATCGCCTGGCGCTCCGCCTCCATGTCCGCCGCCGTCATCACGGGCCGCTTGGCGCCGCCGCCGCCGCTCTCGGCCATCCACGGCGGCTGGTGGCCGCCGCCGCCGGCGCCCGCGTGGCTCGGGTCGCCGTCGCTGACGCCGGCCGGCTCCCGCCGGCCGTCCCTAGAGTCCTGGTCGCGCCCGCCGTCCCGGTGGCCGCCGCCCTGCGGGCCACGGCCGTCGCGCTGCTGCGGCTGCTGCGCGGAGCCCTGGCGCTGCGGGCCTATCGGCTGCCCCATCTGCTGCCACTCGCGGGAGGGCTCTGGGCGCTCGCCGCGCCCCTTGGCTGAGCGCCAGTCGCCGTCGCTGCGATTGCGACACGCATGTAACTCAGCCCAGGAGAGCAATTCAGCCCAGGAAAGCCCGAAAAGCTGACCTGGGAGCTTTCAATGGTGGCGCCGCGAAAGCTTTGCTGGCAGGTACCAGACCCGCATGCTGACACAAAGAGGAACCCAAACCGAATGCAGTCGCACTCTTGTATGTGAAGGTGCAAGCAGAGGCGCACCTGGGCGGCGGTGGCGCGTCGGGGGGCGCCTGCTGCTGCTGCTGCTGCTGCTGCTGCTGCTGCTGCTGCTGCTTGGCGGCCGGCGGCGCCAGCGGCCTGCCGCGGCCACCGGGCCCGCTGGGACCGGCGGGCGTGGGCGGCCCTAGTGGGCCGCTGCCGCGGCCTCGCCCGATGGCAAAGCCGTCCGATGGCGCGCGCGATGGCTGCCGCGGCCCCTCCGGCGCATCTCGTGCCTGCAGCAATGACAGCACAATCAGTACAGGTGCAGCCGATAGGTACATGTACAGCACAAGAGAAACACAACCGGGAGTATCACAGCCCCCATGTGGTGCACCAGCAACCATGTGCTGCCGGGAGGGGAAGACAACCGCTCACGTGCATCATGCCGCCGGGGCGCAGGGCGCCGCGTGGCAGCGGGCCGTCGCCCGCGTCGCCGCCGCCGCCGCGCCAGCCGCTGCTGCGCTGCCACGACGTCGGGCCGCTGGCGGCGCGCTGGAAGCCGGGCGGCCCGCTGGGGGAGCCGGCGACCGGCGGCGGCGGCCCGCTGCCCTCGCCCTCGTCCACCAGGCGGCTGCGGATGCCGCCCATCATGTGCCCGCCCGAGCCTGCGCCAGGAAGACGTCCGACTTTCATTACGGGACCACTTGGCTGGCATCATGCAGCTGGGCAGTGTTACATGAAAGGCAGACCCATCCACGGATCGTGCCCTGGGCAGAAGGCGGCAGCAGCGCTGCAACCTGTATGCACTGCAGCAGTAGATGTACCATACCTACGGAGCCAGGCCCGTTGAAGGGGCCGCGCCAGTTGGAGCCCTTCCACCCGTCTGGCGGGCCGCTGCCATTGTGCTGCGGGCCACTGCCGAGCGGCCCACCGGGGCCCTGGGCCGAGCATAAGCAGGTTACATCGGTGTTGTATGTGGCGCAGGATCAAGCCACCTCCCATGTACAACTCCTAAAATATCCTGTCCATTGGGGCATTACCTGCGGCCGCAGAGACATGGGGCGGGCTGGGCTGGCGGGGCCGGCGCCAAAGTGGCCTGGCGGTGGCGGCCCCACGGGACCTCCCTGCTGGTCGAAGAATGTCGCCTCGTGCAGGTCCCTGCATCCGAATCAAAATTGCTCTGACGAGTGGAAGACCTTGCTGTGATGCCCATTACCTTGTGCAGTCCGTGAGCTGGTTGCCATCGCTGAATGATGTGGGCCAGCACACCAACTGCATGCCTCTGGTGCGAAAACGCTTTTTCACTCGTCTCTTCGTATGGATCGGGTCGTCTCATTTCAGTCACCTAAAGGCATCGGCGTCCCAGTCTGCCGGCGCCTCATGGCATTCTGGCTTCTCGCCAATGCTGCGCAGCACGTCACTGCGAGGCGAAAGAGGCGTTGATCACACACAGCACCTGTGCCCAGTTGGTGGTCTCTGTGAATGTTGTTACTACAGTGCAAATTGGCATTCGCCAAACCAAGTGGCTTTGGTGCGCTACTGGCTCGACAGCCATTGTGTGCCAAGCTTTGGAGTGTGACGCTTGCTGGTTGAGTGCGCATCCTCTCATGCTGTAACGGTGCACTTGTTGCAGCAGTCAACTACCGGCAGCACCTGCTGTAAGTTAATCTCGTAGTGCTTCCTGAATCGGCCCCATCGCTGGTCACGCTGAGCTGCGCTGCAGCCCCGTTTGCTTTCCTGCGTGAAGCCCAATCATCGTTTTACGCACACTTGCGATCACACAGCTTGGCCCGACGCGCAAGGCTGTACGAAGCATGTTTGGGGGTTCCACTTCTCAAGTGCAGACTGTTACTCACCCGGAGGCTTCCGTAGTCACGTCCGCAGCATCTGCTGCTTTGGATTGCTGAGTTTCGTCGACTCTGGGCTCTGCATCTGAAGACTGTGCGGCCTCGTCAGGTTTGCTGACAGCTGCATCAGCTCCAGCAGCACTAGAAGCGGAAGTCATCGTGGAGCTGCAACGCCGGCTGCGATGCCTTGCAGGCGGTGATCTAAATAATCACGAACTTGTTCTCCGTTTGCAGACTGCACGCAAGCAAGTCTTCGCGCAAGCAAGTCTTCGCTGAAGATCAAGAAGTGTCCCACAGGGAGCCTAGGTAAATGCATCCCCCGGTTGGACTCTCATGCCATCTTGCAGAATGCCGAGGGGGACCGCTCGCCAGCGGCAATGATCTCACGCTCGCAGCCTGATTGCCACTTCTCTGCCAAGTCAAGCCCGTCTCCAATCGTGCGGCTGAATCATCGAGTTCGAAAGTGTTGTATTGCCGTGCAAAAAATTTACTTGAAGGATTTCGATGTTGCAGCACTCGCTGTAGCGGCCAGTAGCAGCTACGACACACAGTTCAGATCGGTCTGACTTCGTCTGTCTACTGATCACAGGATTCGCCTCGCAGTCCTCAGCCAGCGACTTCTGAGAAGCCAATTCGATGCATTGCGGCCACGGCCACCGGGTTGCGCCAACGTGTCACACCCCCCTCCCTGCCCAGCGGCTGAGCTTCAGCAGCTGGGGCGCCAAGCCGTGCTGGCGCGCCAGCGAGCAGCCCAGGCAGCAGCAGCAGCAGCAGCAGCAGCAGCCCAGGCAGCAGCGCGCTCGGTGCATTCGCGTCATGGCCGCCGGCTCGCATGACGCGGCGCCGCCCATCATGGTCAACGCCTGCTCCGGCAAGGTTTGTCATTTTAGCCTGCAGACAACTCGAACACTCCGTAACAGGGGTAAGCAACCAGTGGGCAAGCTCAGAATGCAGCATGCCAGGATCGGGGCCCCTGCCACCCGCCGCCCCGCGGCACCGCATGCATGCACATGCGACTGCATGCAGCAATGATAGAGCTATATTCACAAGCAGGGCTGCACCCTGAAGAAACAACAGAGCTGTCGCACCGCAGCAGATGGGGCGCTGCGCGGCAGCAGATGGTGCTAATACAGCAGGGGGGGCGGCGCGCACGGGCCCGGCCACTTTGCTTGTCAGATTCCCAGTCCCTTGATGTTCCGTTCAGATGGGGCATGCAACGCGGGGGCCTGGAGCTGTCCCTACTGACATTCCCGATCATATATGCATGATGTGAAGAACCCTTGCCGTGTTTATATCTGAAGATGGGGCATGCGACGGCGGAGGCAGTGGTGCAGGCGGCCCTGACCGGTTTCTCTCATAACTGTATTCATCCAAACTCTGTATCTACATTTCCAAAAGGGCACGCGACGGCAGAGGCAGTGGTGCGCGCGGGGCTGCAGCTGGTGCCCTACCAACAATCTTTGTCTCTAGACACAATGACTATTCTTTCTCTGTTTGTGATTGATCAGATGGGGCACGCGACGGCAGAGGCTGTGGTGCGCGCGGGCCTGAAGCTGGTGCCCTACACCTTCACCGGCGAGTCGGAGGGCGTCGCCGTGGAATCCATCGGCGTGTCCGGCATCCCCGTGGAGCTCATCGCGCCCGACGCCCGGCAGCAGGCCATGGAGAAGGTGCATCCAAAATCGAAAACACAGGATTCTCCTATTTGCGACCCTCTGTCGGCATCCCCGTGGAGCTCATCGAGCCCGACGCCCGGCAGCCATGGAGAAGGCAAGCACGCACTCATGGAAGATGACATCTGCCCTGCTTGTGGCCCTCGATGGCGGGCTGCCATGTTTTGCCTCAAGTTGGCAGTCCCGTGAAGCTCTTCCCGCCCGACACCCGGCAGCATGCCATGGAGAAGGCAAGTCATTTATTTGAGGTTGATCCTTGTCGCATCAGACAACCTCTGCTGGCTCCGGCCCTAACCGGATCTCTGTTTGAACTCGACTGCCCTGAGTCTGACCGCGGCAGCACCGCCTTGCAAATGCTGCGCCATGCTCCCAGCTTTTGATGCACATGGCATCGAGCGGCTCCCGCTGTGCGGTGTGCAGGTCAAGGCAGAGTTCCCCAACATGCTGATGATCGACTACACGCTGCCAACTGCGGTAAACGGTGCGGCCGCATGCCACCGGCCTTCGTGTTATGACACAAGCTTGGTAGGCCCCTGCATGCTGCTGCGCCGCTCCCCCTAGGCCAGTTGGCAACTACCCGCGCCACTTGTTTGTGGCTCCGCGCAGACAACGCGCGGTTCTACTGCCACAACGGGGTGCCCTTTGTGATGGGCACCACCGGCGGCGACCGGGAGCAGCTGGTGGCGGATGCCGAGGCGGCGGGCACCTACGCCGTCATCGCCCCCAACATGGGCAAGCAGGTCGGGAAAACCCTTTTGACACTATTTGCAGGTTTTTCTCCCAATGAAGCTTGGCCGGTTTCATCCCTCCTTTGGGCACCTACGCCGTCACCGCCCCCAACATGGGCAAGCAGGTCAGAAGGCCTTTCATCGATACTTCACAGAGTCGGCAACTGTTCATGATTGAAGTCTTTTCCGAGTGGCGGTGTGCTGGGCGACGGCTTGGCTCATGGCGGAGCAGCGCCTTCAGCAGCTACACCCTTCAAAACCTTACAGCTTGAAAGTTCATGTGGATTGCCGCGGGTGGTGACGGTCCAGGAGACGATGGAGCTCATGACGGAGCTTTTGAGTGTATCAAAATATTAGGACCTATACCATAGGCCGCTGCAGGTGGTGGCCTTCCAGGCGACGATGGAGCTCGTGGCGGAGCGGGTTTCTGGTAATGAAACACTTTCACCCTGAAATTGGCAGCGGCAAACAACCACATTCAATCGCCCTCGGCTGCGCCGCAGGTGGTGGCGTTCTAGGCGACGATGGAGCTCGTGGCGGAGCAGGTTTCTGGTCTAAACAAGCCGGACTAGGCAAACAGGTGCATCCAATGGGTTTCAGCTGTGCCGCAGGTGGTGGCCTTCCAGGTGCTCCATGGCGGAGCAGCCTCCCAGCCCGGATACATGGATTGTGAACCTGAAATGCTGTATGGATTGCCGCAGGTGGTGGCCTTCCAGGCAACCATGGAGCTCATGGCGGAGCAGTTTCCGGGCGCCTTTGCCGGCTACACCCTGGAGGTGGTGGAGTCGCACCAGCGCACCAAAGCCGACACCAGCGGCACCGCGCGCGCCGTCGTGGCATCGTTTCAGAAAATGGGCCTCGACTTCACCGAGGTGCAGAAGCTTCCCTTGATGTTGTCCTGTGAAACAGGTTCTAAAGCCAGGCCGTCACCAGCGGCACCGCGTGCGCCGTTGTTGTTGGCTCCTTCCAGAAGTTGGACCTCGACTTGACCGAGGTGCGGAAATTGCTCTTTTGGGGAAATGTTGTGGCTTGAAAAAGGTATTCCTGTTGAGTATGTGGAAAAAGTAAGGTCAACATTAGCGGCACCGCGCTCTGCTTTGGGCTCCTTGCAGGAGATGGGCCTCGACTTCACCGAGGTGCAGGGACTGCGCCAGTCATCGTAGATGTGTGCAGATTGGGCACTGAAGCACAGGCGGACACCAGCGGCAGCGCACGCGCGCCGTCCTCGCCTCCTCACGAAGCATGGGCCTTTTTGGACTTGACCGGGGCGCAGAGGTTTTCCAATCACCCCGCTGCCGCACAAGGGCTGTTTGTGGTGCTCGTGTCGGAAGCAGGAGCGTGCTGCTGCTCCATAGGCGGCGGGAGGCACGAGACGGGTGCCTGTTAGGAGTGACGCCTGGAAAAGTTCTTGCTTGGACCTGGGCCAGGGTGTGCGCCTAGTGCGGCACCAGCCTCAGCTGCGCGTCGGATGTCGCGCTCAGTTCCGCGCACCTGAGAGACCAACGGTCCTGACAATCTCAGATCCACAGTCCTGATCCACAGTCCTGAGGCTGCCTGTCCAGTAACATCGGATTATGCGTATTTTGACACCTGGTGCAGGACCAGATCGAGCGGGTGCGCGACAAGACGCGGCAGCTGGACATGATGGGTGTCCCGGAGGCCAATATCGACGGCCACGCCTTCCACACCTACAGGTGCACGCGTAACTACTCTGCATGTTCGAGGAGCTGCTGTAGAGCTCTATTTCATTGCCTGCGGATATCAGAGCCCTGGAGGAACCTTGACCGCCGCGCTTCAACAGGAGCGCATTATTGTGTTCTTGCAACGCTGACGATGCCCGGCGAGTCCTCATGTTGAGCCCCTGCACGCCCGCATGATGTACCCAGGCGGCTGTTGTGCTCGAACCTGTCTGGCGCCAGCACAACGCCCCCATTTACATTCAAATCTCCTCGAAGCAATGCAAATAAATGACCAGCGTGTGCTTGCGCGGCTGCAGCCTGCTCTCGCCGGACAAGTCGACAATCTTCAGCCTCTCGCACAACGTGTGCGGTCGTGGTACTTTACACTTTATCGACACTTGAGAGTCAGTTCCGTTGACGTTATGTGGTTTGCGCCGCGCAGCCTGCTGTCGCCGGACAAATCGACCTTCTTCAGCTTCACGCACAACGTGTGCGGGCGCGAGATATACGCCGAGGGCTCCGTCGACGCCGCGCTGTTCCTGGCGCAGCAGATCCGCGCGGGCTCGGAGAAGAAGATCTTTAACATGGTGGACGTTCTGCGGGCGGGTGCCATGCGGTGACAGGACTGGGGCTTGCCTTGACGGCTGCCACACCTTCAGCACGGAACGCAAATGGTGCCAGCACTTTTGGGGGAGGCGGCGCCATGAGGACGCACCTCGGAGCGCACTGCCAGCCTGTTTCTATAACCAGTTTTGGGACGCTGTCAGCGGCACTGACTTGTCTCGACACGGATTCAGAAAACAACTCCAGATGGGATCGGCAACGAATAGCAGGTGGTTCACAGTTTAAGAAATACATCAGAGTACATGGCGTGACCAACTTCAACCAATTGTCTGGACTCAACGTGGACTGCCGAAGAACGCAGGTACAACAAACCACACACAGCGGCGGGCTCTCAGTGGCGAAGCCAAACTGTATCATTCGTGTCAGTTCTCGTTCTGGCAGTGCCCAGTCTGTCTGTTGCCATAAAAAAGATCAGCTGGGCAGCGCAACCGCCTCCAAGTCCGCTTCAGACACATCCGAGGCCGACTGCACGCTCCAGTTTCTGACGTCCTCGCCGCCGTCCTGGCCGCTGGTCAGCGGCTGCAGTCGCAGCACCTCCTGGTGGAAGCGAACCTGCACGCAACTACACTTTGAACCTGCACTGGGCGAATGGCAGCACGGACTGTCACTCCGCGTCACGGCTATCCATTCAGCTGCCCAAGCGACCATCACCCCGTCTGGCAAACCCACACGAGGGAGGGCCGGTGGCCGACGCTGACGAAGGTGATGCCAGCCGCCGTGCATGCCGCGTGGGCTCGTGTTTCTTGTATATCGATCCCTAATCATGTTTGGGCAGATCAGACAGCGCAATCAGGGACGGCGGGTGGCCGACCTTGACGACAGTGAAGCGGCCGCCGCCAGCGCCTCAGATCACATTCCTTGAATGCATTCAGGACTTGATTTCGGTGAGTGAAACAAAGGCACCAGGGAGGGCTGCTGGCCGATGCTGACGAAGGTGATGCCGGCCGCCATGCACGCGTCTACAATTGTTGTTCCTCGAACCCTAATTGTGTTTGTGCAGACCAAACAAGGCATGGCCGACGCTGACCAAGGTGATGCCGGCGGCCGCCAGCGCCTCATATTACATTCCTTGAAATGCAGTCAGGACTCGATTCTGGTGAATGACACAAACGCACCAGTGACGGCCGATGGCCGACGCTGACGAAGGTGATGCCGGCCGCCGCCAGCGCCTTGTACAATGACGCCTCGTTGGCAGTGTCCAGCGCGGACGTCGACTCGTCCATGAGCACCAGCCGCGGCTTAGACAGCAGCACCCTGCGGCAGGAGTAGAGTATGAGCACTCCAGGGCTCAAATCTTGCACATAATCTTCAACTGGCGGTGTCCAGCGCCGACATCGACTCGTCCATGAGCACCAGCCGCGGCTTGGACAGCAGCACTCTGCGGGCAGATGACAGCTTTCGAAATCCAGATTGGAACTTCAACTCGCAGTGTTCAGTGCCGGCGCCGACTCGTCCATGAGCACCAGGCGCGACTCAAGACACCGGCACTCAGCGGTGTCGTCGGCAGGCCAGCGTGTCTCGCCTGAACAACTGCCATCATGTGCATCCATGACACTGCCTCCTCAACGGGTCCTTGGCAGCACAATCAACATGGTGTAGGCAGCCCTGTGCGCTGGGATTTAGGGCGCCAAACACGAGAGCACTGAAGCTGACCTGGCAAACGCCAGCCGCTGCTGCTCGCCCAGCGACAGGATGCTGGCCCAGTCCTGAACAACATCCAGGGCGGCGG
>JAABUK010009596.1_pt1 | contig 13175 bp, 16 predicted proteins | sample 5559141 | NCBI WGS metagenome assembly JAABUK01 (sample SAMN10711869, study PRJNA513367) | rock metagenome | isolation source: Antarctica rocks | place: Antarctica: Victoria Land, Pudding Butte nord | collected 2016-01-03
ATCAGCCTCCTGTAGGCCTTGCAATTGTCTTTGTGCTGTTGCCAGCTGACCATCCCTTGATTTCAAGGCTGTCATCATGGCTTTGAGCTCAGAAGACTGATGCCGGTGTGCTGTCTGCATGTGCCAATTGTTTATCAGCGTATTGCAGTGTCAAAGTCTGTGGTAGTGCTGTTGTTCATGTCATGTATGGCATGTGCTGAGAATGCGCATGCCAAATGTGCAGAAAGTGCATACACAGGCATCAGGAGGATAATAGGTGCCATACCTGCAGTTTCTCATATTCAAACTGCAGCTTGTTTGCCTTTTTTCTCTGCACTTCAGCTTCGTGCCTGTACTGTGCTTTTTCTTGATTCCACGCTGCCTCCGCTGTCTTGAATCTGTGGCATGAAGTCTCAGGCATTGGCATGTGGCATTTTGCTTTGCGTACATAACAACAGCAGCAACGCAGGCCATCATGAATCCAAGCAACAGACTTTGAACACTTGCCTGTCAAGCATGGCAGCAACGGGAGAGTATGCCAACAATGCTCCTTTGTCAAAATTTGTCGAGGGCACTCGAGCTGGCACAAAGTGCAAGTGACTAGAGTTGCCCTTTTTAGACAGCATCTCGACAAGCTGCAGGAGGTAGGCAGCTGCAGTAGTATCTGGCTGTCAAGTGTTACTAACCGGTGTCACTGCTTGTGGGACAGGTTGGCATTCATACTGTAGGCTGAAGATGCCGAGCCCTTGTAGCAGCTGACCTGCCGGTCATGGACGGCACAGATTGTCAAAGCAATGCGCCGTTCAAGCAAGAATCACCTAAAACTTTTTGAGTCCAAAAAGGCGCTGCTAAGGCATGCGGTGGAAGAGTTTCGTGGGATGCGACGCAAACTTCAAGTCTCGGCTCGCTTGCAGGTCAAACTCATTCGCATGAGTAATCCTTGACGGATTTACGGTATCGTACATCATGTCATAATCTAGAATCCTTGCACAATGCAAATGCCGACCGATGCTCGGTCCCTTGCGCGTGCGGTCGTTGATGTCCCTGTGTGCATGGTCGCCACAAGTCTACCGTTGTAGATACTTGTTGCAGCTATGAGTTTTTGGAAGTTCTTAAATGCCGTGATGACTGTGCATGCGACGTTTACTCTGTGTGTCGTTTACAGCCGCTTCGGATCCGCATCAGGCCAAACTGACACCAGCTTCATATCTGGTGATGCGCCCTCGAATCTCGAACATGTTGCTGCGTTGTTGAAAAGCTCTACTTTCACAGCCCAATTATCTTCAGGCTGAAAAGCTTTGGATCAACATGGCATTTTTGCTTCTGTGTCACAGACATCAATCATGATTTTGGCAGTGTGTCATAGCAAATTCAGCGAATAGACGTGCTTTTGGCTGTTCTGTAAGCTGATGTACCATTTCCTGCTGATGCAGACAGTCTCCCTCATAACTCCCAGATGGCTGCCAAACAACCCCGTCACAGACCTCAGCTAGTCTGGTGCTTTACATTGAGCATCCTGATGCTTGCATCATTAGGTACATGCATTGGCAATCTGCAGTTCCTGTCAGCTAGTCTGAGATCATGGTGTACTTCAGTCAAACTGTTAGTTGTTTGCTAAACTGCTCCTATCATTGGCTATACAAGCAGAATGCAGGCTACCAAATTACATTTGTGACAGCATGCCTGTTTGGAATGATGTGGTTCACATGCAACTCTTACTACCTGATCAGACATAATCTGTGTGATTGCAGCAACATCACAACAAGTTTGACTGGCGCTCCTGACACCAAAATTTGGTTTTGCAGTGTCAGCAATTTGGCTCAAATGGCGTCAGTCAACAAGCAAGCCTGTCAGCAGCCAATTCACTAGTAGTCCTGCCAGCCTAAGATGCAACAGCAACAACCATGCAGATATCTCTACGACGCATCTCTCAAAGTATCGCGCTTATGCTCAGCTCCACTCGGAGGCATTTCCAGATGCCCTGTCTACACACAAATCTCCTCATACTGTCACTGTACATGGCATATGCATAAGCAGGGTAGCATCTCATGACTTGTTGAATTGTCAACCTGACAGCATTGCTTCTAACACCTACCCCTCAAGTGGTATCGAGGCAACAATCAAGGCTTCAACAAGGCTGTGGCCCCCAGAGCTAGAGTGTATGGCTCAGGTAAAGACATTGCTATGGCAACACTCCACAACTGCACCAGACAAAGCAGCTGCATCCTTCAACTTCACCTACATCAGCCTGATTGTCGAGATTTCTTTCTTGAAGGTGCTGGCGGTTGAGTGAGCATCTTGTGCTTTTGTCAACTCAGATATGTGTGGTGGAGCACAACTTCAAAGCACAAGCCAACCCTATTGATCCTTCACAGATGTCTTCCAAGAACATCACAATTGTACTGGTATACATCACGCAGTACATGCTTTTTGCTGTCACTGCAGAGGATTTTGGCCCATGCTAGGGCTGCACGAGTCTTGCATGGCGTTCCTGGTATGCCTCCAAAGGCAGATTCTCCAAATCATGCATATGCTACACAGCAAGCTGCTCATCCCTCTCAGGTACTCCAGCCCCTCTTCATGAATCACTGTCTTGATTATGTCATCCGGCTTTGACTTGAGTAGTCACACAAGAGTTGATCCGCATGTACAACAGCTGCAAAACCATGACTGGGTTCTAGGCCCAGGTTCAAATGTTCAGTATTTGATGATATCTCAACTGAAGATGGCAGACAGCTTGAAGCAGTCTTGGCTTGACATCAGCGTTGCTTGGGGAATGCACACAACATACAACAGAAGCACTCACAACATGGCTTTCAGCAGATGTGTTCTTTGCTGCAGGGGTGTACCAAGCAGGCTATGCCTGTACTTAAGTCAGTAGCTGCTATTGCTTCACCTGTCAGTCTTACAGGCGGCGATGAAGGCAGCAGCAGGCATGTGCAACCAGTTCTGTTGAGGGATGTGCAGCTTGTGGCAGCACATGATTGGCTGAAGCAGAAGTCACAGCAGCATGTGGCATCATCACATCTGCTTTCAAGCAGTACAGCAGAGTCTACAGGCACCACTGATGTGGCAACAGCAGCAGTCCCACCTGCTATTCAGGTATGCTGACACTCTGACCTTGGGTGGTGACCTGTCTGACACATCGTACTACAGCGGCAGCTTCCAGATCTTGAGGCAGTTTTTCCTGCAGGCACATTGGTCTAGCAGGAGATCATGTATTGCAAGACTGATGTGCTCCCCAAGTACTTGGTTGTTGTTACTTTTGCCTTGCCCTATATGCAGCCGTGTAGATGCAGCAAAATGGACCTGGTTGAGCAGAACATGAATTGCTGTCAAATGTCATTTTACTGCATCAACTTTCTTGGATTAGACATCCTGCAGGGTGTTACAAAAAGTATTGTGTTTGCTGTGCTGAAGTGTTCTTTGCTTACAGGCAGATAACTTTCACAAGGCCAGGAATGGAAGGCACAAGGGTTGGCGCCAGCTATATCGCAGCATCCACCACAAAGCTGGCAGGCATATGCATCTGTGACTGTTGTCTACATAGATGCTGTATCTGTAACATAAGCTTTCCCATGATAAAGACAGCCATACATTAACAGATACATGTACCCGGCTTCAGCCTGTGTACAAAGCTTTGCTGCCTTTAACGGTATTGCAATTTTGTCTTTCATTTCAATTAACCAAGGTGACCGTGACTGGCATTTGATGCGTTTGTTACACACAGATTCAGTGGCTTGCGCAAACAGCATGATGTCAATGCAAAACATGGCATGGCTCATGCTGTCGTGCGCAACTGACCCTGTCGTCATTGCATGCACTTTTGTATCATGCAAGTGCATAGTCCATCAGCACTGCAAGCGCACTTCCTGCATTGCAGCGCTAACGTGTGTATGATCAAATTACAAAATCGGACAGCTGAGGCAACTGATGCACAGGCTGCTGCTTGCCGGTGAGTGCGCAGAGTGACACACCAACATTGAATGCGCCTGCTTGAAAATTTGGCTCCTTGCACTGGTACAGAGTACGTCAAAAAGGAGGCCCAGTGGTCTGATCCAGAACTGATCCAGAAACTACTGTCAAACAAGACAAAGGAGTTTTGAGGCAAAATTATTGTGGCTTTGACCAAACACGATGCTGCTCTCAAAAGTCAGCAGCTGTTCAACCACAAATAATACAGAAAAGGTTGCAAGGACAAGTAAAGGACATCTAGCCCAGCAGGCTTCCAGCTGCCTTCTGATCCTTCTCCTCTGCAGTCTGCTTGCGCTCCTTGATCCTCTGCACCAGCTCATCAGGGATACTCTTGCCGTCAATACCAGCAAGCTCTGCTCCGCTGAGGTAGGACTCAGCCAACTGCACCCTCTGGACGTTCTCCTGCTCGTCCACCACGCATCTTCCGTATTCAATCAAGGCGTCCACAGTCATGTCAGGCTTCTCGAACTCAACCTGTGCAAGACGACAATGTTAAACATTTGAGCAAGACAAGCACTTGAAATTTGACCGAAGTGGCATGCGTGGCATTGTATCATGCAGTATACATGTATGCACAAGATAAGCAAGCTGTGCAAAAACTGGACTTCGCAGGTATTGAGGGCTAGCATACAAGCGCATATAGTTCGAGTCGTTATCAATGACTTTGGCCTCGAACCGAATTTGACACAGTAACAGAGACTACTAGAAGCCTGCTCATACTCAAGCTATAAGCAAAATTTGGCAGTGAGACAGTCAAATTACAGCTAGCAGTCAGCAAACTCACTTTGCCGTCCTTGGAGTTGATCAGCCTGGCACCGATGTGCTCCATGCCGATGTTCTTGACGAAATCCCTGACCTTGTCGTCATACACACGTGCCCTTAGGGCTCCAAAGAAGTCAATGGACTGGCCTGGGAAGGTGTCCACAATCTGCTCCACCTCTCCACGTGTCACGCCATCCTCCTTGAAGATACCCATAGAGACACCCACACGGTCCTCACGTGTGGGGGCCCAGTAGAACTTCTCCATACGCCCATCACGAATGAGGGGAGCATACAGGGTGCTGAAGTCATTACCTGCAGCAATACTGTATTTGAGCCATTGGACATCAGCTATGCAGGGGCCTTTCCAACCATTGTGTATCCAAGCATTGCCCGCAATGCACATTGACCACATGTATTATGCTGCTGATAGCATAAAATGAGTTTCTTGCAGACAAGACGCTTTATGTCATTCAAAAAGGACGCTTTATGCCAGTCCACGACTATACAAAGCAAGCACACTGCTATTCTAAAATGAGCAATACCTGTGCAGACAATTGGGACACGGGGGATAGTCTCCTGTTTGTACACTCCAGGCAATTGCACATTGCTTGGGTTGTCGGCAATGTTCATGAGGGTGGCATTGACCATCTGGTTGTTGACAGTGTACTGTGTACCAGCACCCATACGTCCCGCACCCGCATCCAGATCATTGATGAACAGACTGCACATCTTGCCCTTCTTGATGATGTCAGATGCCTCCCTGCAACCCCACAGCATATGGAGAGGGAGCACAATTGCATACATGCATAGAATCCTGAAAGCACTGACATCCAAGGTCACAGCTCACATAGTATGCAAACCTGCACTGTTTTTAAATGTGCTTGAGCCAAACCATAGCAAAACTGAGTGCACACCACACTAATGCTCAAATCTCTGCCCTTGGGCTGACCTGTATCTCTGACGGATGAGCTTGGCTGGCTCTCCAGCATTGCCAGACTCCAGCTCTCCAGCAGACATGACCACAGGGTTGATGCCCAGCTTTTTGTAGGCCAGTGTGCACTGGAAGGTCTTACCCTGACCCTTGCCTCCCCAAATACCCAGAATGAGGGGCACCTTGATCTTAGGCAGCTCAAGGAAGTTCTTTGCAATGTGAACTGTGATCTTGTCCAAAAAAGCTGGTGAGCTGCATGGAAAGCAGGCAACTGTCAGAGACACGCGATAGTGCACAGCAGGGCGGTGCTGCCTAGGCCTTCTGCATGAGGCAAACTGACATCTTGGTCACCAGCAGTCACTGACCTGCAAGGCAAAATTCCCTAACCATAATTTACAGGTACTCACATGTAGAAGCCATCCTCGATGTTGTTCAAGTTGCGGGCAGACTGCTTCATGTAGTCCTCTGAGCTGAGGACTGCATTGTGAGTGCCACCTGCTCCTCCGCCAGCCTGGTACAGGCTGTCCACCATTCCACGACCTCTGGTGATGTCTTGCTGCAACAGCAATGAATTATTGTAAAAATGCTGCAACAATCAGACCAGCTGCCAGTCTAGCAGCTCCCCAGATGATACTTGAACTTTTGAAGACAAGCCCTTGTTGTTCTGTGACAAGCCATGTTGTGCTCACTGATGCTCAATGACAAGAGCAAAGAGGCACCTGGTCGTCAGACGCGTCCTCATCAAGACCCTTCCACCTGCCAAGGTGAGACTTCTTTTCCTTGGCTTGCCTTGCCACCACTGTGTTGCTGCCCTGCAAAGGAATAAGAGATCGCTTTGGTGAGCCGGCCAGGCTGGCCCGTACAAGCGCGCAGACACAGTCGTTAACTAACCCTGGACTGCAGCCTAGCCGCGGAGAAAGGAGTGCGCTGTCCGGCCACACGACGTCCAGCGAAACTGCATGCACGGCCAGGGATTAGATCTACTGCCAGAGAAACAGTGACGAGCGTACAAAACTGGTAGGGTGTGCAGAACTCACCTGGATGAGAAAGACACGGGGGATTTGTTGCTGACCTGCAGTACAGGCGCGCGCAAAAGGTTGAGGATCAATAAAACCGAACTGTGGAGTACATACAGCAGATCGGCCAGACTAACAACAAGTGCTCTTACCGTGTGAGACATGACTCCTGTGGTCTGCATCTTTGCAAGTGTGGGTGCTATGATGTTTGCGGAACGTTTACAAGTTTCGTTGATGCGCCAGGACGCCAAAACTGGATAGGGCCAGCGGACGGCTGACATGGCCATGGGGGTAGGGGCTTGCAGGGGTGTTGAGCATTGCGAGGAGGGAACTTGGAGCAATGATTTTGAAACCAAAATTGCAATCATCCGTACATTCACGATCAACTGTTCACATGCTCTGGGGCACATGCGTCGACAAGGCTGCCCAGGCGGCAACTCTGCGAGCGCCTCGCGCATGAGCGTAAGCGATAGCCTTCGCAGCTTCTGAGACCGGATGTCCTACCGCGCCGCACATGCTCTGAGAGACTCCTGACCGTTGGCCCAACTGGTATGGCCCAAGCAGACGGGTGGCCTCAAAGCGATGTCAAGGCTGACATTGACGTCGCTCCTAGTGCGAACGAGACGCCTTCACAACACGGCGCCGCAGCAGACAAATACTATCAGCTGCTGTCGCTTCATGGGGATACTGTGAGTAGTCGTCTCTGCAGAACTGAATCCCAACGCACCTTGACGCACGTCTCTCAGTGCTTGACGTTTCCAGGCGGCGAGACGACGGGCGATCACAGAGCTTCTGTTCTTCGCTAGCTCAGGAGATCTAAGACGCTGTCAGCGCATAACTCGTCTGTGGAACCTCAAGGCAAGTGCAGAACTGGAAGGTGCATATTGCGCACTTCCTCTGTTGTACTGTCGCTCAACTCTGTCTGGATTTGCAGGTCGCGGATCCTACCTGCTGCGACTATGACAAAAGAACCCCTCTGTGAGTCTTCAATGTCATCAAGTAGCCTACTGCATAGCGTCAGAACAGTTGCTGCAACTACCTGCTCTTGCCTGCTCTCTGTAGAATGACTGCAACATGGCTCTAAATTTCATGAGCCTGAGCAGACACTTGGGAAGATCACATCCTTTCTATCTTTGATTTCAGGCATCTTGCTGCCAGTGAAGGCTCATATAAGGTCACAGAGTGGCTCTTGTCCGAGCAAGCTGACATCAACAGCCTTGACCGTTTCAGACGAACCCCATTAGAGGTGACATGCTCACTCTGCCTGTGCCGTGTGCTGGCACCTCTCATGGTGGCCAGCAAGGCAGTTCTATAACCATATACTGCCATGTAGGATGCTGTTCGCGGAGAATTCAATGAGCTTTCAAAGCTTTTGATTGACCATGGAGGAAAGGTTTGGTCAGATGGGCAGGTAATGCTCTTCGGTTGATGTAGAGCATAAGCACTCCTGACTTGGTATCAGCCACTACTCTTAAGCAATGGCAGGCTTGTGCTGAGGCCTGGATGCTGCATGCAGCTTGTTACTTTGGAAAACTCGCAATTCTCTGGCGCATTGGTGCGGATACCCTCCAGGGACCTCACAGAACTAGAGCCAGACTGGGAGGTGGATCCTGCTGGCCTCATCATCATGGACAAATTAGGTAAGCATGCACAATGCACATTGCCATGCCAGCGCATGGATTGCTTGCGGCAAATTTTTCGTTATCTGACACATGCTCAACATGCAATGCTCAGGCTGCTATTGCATGCAATGCTGTTCAGTTTTATACAAAGATATGTCAGCTTTGATTTGGCTCTACAAGTTCTGCGTGCACTTTTCATGGGACTGTGATGATGATGTTAATTACACAGGGGAGAAAGGTCGGGTTGCATGAGTCTTCCTGAACTGTGTACCTGAATGGATTGCAGGCGAGGGCGAGTTTGGGATTGTTCACAAGGCCATGTGGCATGGCACCCTTGTTGCAGCCAAGATCCTGAAAGTGTCCAATGCCATTGCCCTGGGAGATTTCAGATCAGAGCTGGAAGTGCTGCGCAAGGTGCATCACCCTAATGCAGTGCAGTTCTTGGGTGCTTGCACCAGGCAGGAACCATATGTGCTAGTCACAGAGCTCATGACAGGGGGCTCCTTGGCCGATGCCATGCGACTGCAGCAGCCATTCACAGTACGGCGTGCCATGGAGATCTGCATTGACACAGCCAGAGGGCTGGCATACATGCACAACAAGAAGCCCAGCGCAATCATTCACAGAGATCTGAAGCCAGGCAACCTCATGATCAGCGGCTCCCAATATCATAGCATGTATGAGCTTCTCACCCCCACTTTACATCCTATTCTATTTTTACAGCCAGCCAAAGTTCTAGCTGGAGCAGTTTCTGCACTGGGCCCTACTGGCATATGTTGCCACAGCATAGACAATTGCAGACCGTCGCAGAGAGTAAAGCCCCCTCGCTGATAGCTGCATGCATTGTTTACATATGCGTGTTGCATGCTATATACACGTCTTCTTCTACAACTTTGTGGGTTTGTTGCATTGCTTAGCAGACTGAAGTGTGTTGCCACTCACAACTGCAGTGTGCATAGCGGTGCACGACACAGATGGTGCAAGTGCAGGCAAAGCCTCATATACGACACGGGCACCATCAAGCTGGCAGACTTTGGTCTCTCCAAGTCACTGCCTGTCAACAAGCATGCCAGCTATGATTTGGACTCCAAGTTCAGACTGACAGGCGAGACAGGCTCATACCGCTACATGGCTCCAGAGGTGTTCAGACATGAGCCCTACAACTTCAAAGTAGACGTGTACTCGTTCAGTATGATAGCATTTCAGTTGTTTCAGCACAGTCCGCCCTTTGCTGGCATGGACCCGGTGGAAGCTGCCAAGCATGCAGCCCTGCATGACAGGCGGCCAGGCATGCACAAGCTCAAGGACCCAGCAGCTCCTTACCCGGTAGGTGTACATGCATCTTGTGCATTGCCCATTTGTGAGCTAGATGACTTGTGCATCATGTCCAAGGCCTTGCAGCCCCCATGCTGAGGCGTCGCTGTGCTGCACTGAGCTTCTGCTCAGGTGGTACCTTGTGCTCATGTTGATACACTGCAAGCTGGAGCTCCTGGGAAGCTTCATTGCTTGCTTCTTGAGCTGCAGAGAGCTTGCAGTAGTTGCTCTGCAGCTTTGCTTGCTGCCATCTCAGCACCAGTTTCTGTCTATTGCATGGAGTTCTGTTTGATGTGCCGGTTCACAGCACTTTTAGTGATACATCAACTGGGCATTTCCTTGGTCACACATACAGGCAGCCAGCAGAAATTGCATCTCGATCCTTCAGTGCTTGAGGTCAAGTCTTGCAAATGTTGGACTCCTAGGTTCTTTTGACAAGCGGCACCTTGAATAACGGCTGCCATGTAGGCACTGAAGAGCATGGTAGAGCAATGTTGGCACAAGGACCCAGAGAAGAGACCTGGTTTCACGGAGGTTGTCAAAATTTTGGATGAACAGATGAAGAAGGTGATTCGTACAGGGACAGGGTCCAAGTCACCAGCCGGCGGCAGTGGTGGCTGCTGCAGCATACAATAGCTGAAGGCTCTGCAAACAAACCCGACTTTGAGCCATGCTGACCTGCTGTACAGCTGTGTGTGTGGACTGTCTGTTTGGTGGGCAAACCTCATTGGTGCAATCAGATTGCCTGTTCAGTGCCTCAGCTGTGACGCCCCGTTGTCCCCTGATGCAGGCTTTGGCATGGGTGACAGCGCTGGGTACGTAATTTTTGTGTGCAACTGGTTGCATGTTGGGTTGGCTGCAGGCATGCAATGCCGTGGTGCCGTGTTTGTGGGCGCTATGCATAGTTAGTGAAAGCAATGGTGTCTGAGTGGTTTTCTAGTGTGTTATTGTCGCCCAGCTTTCTGGTGCTTGTTGCATGTGGTGACTGCCTGGCGCAATCTGGCCAGTTGTATATTGACTAGGCGTTACAAGGTGGCTTCATTTCAGATCTGCAATGAAGCTGCAGTTGATCCTGATTGTGGATTGCCTTTATTTCTCAGCACTCCTTTCCTTGTCTGACATACAGTTTTCTTTTTTTACTGTGCAATGCTTTTGATTGGATCTGGTTATGATTGTGTTTGACCGGTCCTGATCATATTTGGCATTTTACTTTAGCAGGATGGACAATATGCTTCCTGGTATGCTGGCATTGGACTGCTAGGCCCTGGTGTGTTATTCGTATACGTGAATGAATCATTTCATTTGGTTCACTTCACATTAAAAGCAGAATGGTCGTGACTGATGAGTAGCAACTTTTGCTACATGCCAACGCGGGAGGTCTGCCTGTGTATGATGCCGGTCATGTGCTCTGCAGCCAGCTCCTGTCAGCCACTTGCATTCCTTTGATAAAGCACATGACACATGTACACTTTGTGCACACAACATATCCCAATGAGTAGGCACATTGTTGGTGCACTGGCCCAAAGGGCATCGGCCCTTGACTCGGCCCTAGTCGTGAAGCTGCTTGGTCAGTTCGGTCAACACACCTGGCATGCACAGTCACTGATCGCAAAGCTCTGTTGTTCAGGGTCGCAAGTTTTACCGGACCATGCGACGCTGATGCCAGTCATAGGGAAACCCTACCTCTTTGTAGTCTCGTTGATCGTGGAGGTGTTTGTTGCGTCAGCGAGTACAAGTCAAGTCAGTGACCCATCAGAAGCTCTTACAGCAGAAACTTGGACCAGTTTGTGTATACCATTCAGCGAGGACGATATAGCAAGTGCAAATCTAAGCCAGCAGGAACAAAGCATACTTCCAGACCTGTGCTATCGACCAGACCTGACACCTCACATCTTTGGGTCAGAAGAGGACAGGGGCATACCTCCTGGCATTGACTGCACCCCTATCGAATGGTATATGCCCAGCAACAAGCTCAATTGCTTCCTACTGCTGCCCGTTTAAGACTTACTGGTTGACTGTACAGGTGCGACAGCTATGAACACTGCACCACAGTGTGCAAGCGTGGCAGTGTTGTCCTTGACCCTTCTTTGCAAAAGGCTGTATCAACTCAGGTACAGACAAAGTGCAGCTGCATGAGCGCTGGTTCTGGCCACACCTGCACCTGCTTGGTCTCACATGCAAGACTGTGCTGCAGCTTGAACTGAGCAGGCGCCTTCCGCTATGCTATGCCAGCTTACTTGGGACACACAACAGTGGGATCTCTTTGGCTGATGGGTATGGTAATTTGGACCTTGCCTATCAGCACTACTTCAGATGGATCAGTTGGGTGGTGAGTCACGTCTGAAGTGCCTGCCTTTGCAAGTGTACCATGTCAGTGCATACTCACCAGCATGTCATGATGTTGCTTTGCATTGGTTGAGCATCTGACATACTTGCAGGCTTCAGAGGCTTACCTACAAACAAACAATCAATTTCTGAGCCTGACTGACCAGATGAATTTGGGAGTACGTATTGTGGAGCTGGATACCCATTTCTTTGACGTAAGCTGCCACTTGCTTCAAAACTTGCCAACATGCAGCAAGCAACACGCCATGTGCATTTGCAATCTTCCTGATCTCTTCATCATGGAATACTCATGGGAGCTGTAGAATTATTGACAGTCCATTTAATGTGTAGCTGCGCTGCCAAGTCGTACAGTCATTGTCTCCGTTACGTTCTGCATTTGGATCTGTGTTTGCATTCTGACACACAATTTTGTTTTGTGACAACGCATCATGCATCTGCAGGGAGACCTGCGCATTGCACATTGCGGTGGATTCCACTCAAATCTGGACCGATTAATCACAGCTTTCAATGTGCTGGCCAAGCTGTTGCATCACAACATCAGATGGGACAGCGAAACAATTGGGTGCGAGCCAAGTCTGAGCAGTATCCCAGCTGCAGAGCAGAGGACTTTGCTGACTGCAATGCAAGAGCTAGCTGACTGGCTGGCAATGCCTCAGAATGAGAAGGAGTTTCTCATTGTGTTCTTTGATGATCAAATGGATTTAGCATCTTGGGTAAGCCCAAATGGTCTGTGTCTATTGTCAATGTTACAACTGTGCTAGGGTGGTAAGCTTCTGTCAAGCATCCCGACGCTTATGCCAGTGCTTGCATCCTGGATACACTTGCAACTGCTTGCAACAAAAAACCCCATCTGCCATAATTTTCTTCTTGTCGTCAAGCAGGTCATGCACATCATAACAGTAGATGGTGTACAAGCCATGCCTGTATTGATGTGCATCTTCATGAGCCCATGTCCTTGCTCCGAGTCTGTACATCCCACAGCAAGTGTTCCACACACTTGTCCCCCATATACAGCGCCACTGGATAAGTGGCGTAGTCTTTTTCTTCTGTCTTTTCTAGGTCTCATAGCAAACGGTTGAGCATGCTGAATATGCTGTGGCAGGACATGGTGCCAGTCCTCTTGAACTTGACGCTGTCAGTGTTTCCCATTGACACCATATTCACCCCTCCAGAACTGCTGCTGATTGGCGGCGTCTGGCCTTCTATGGATGAGCTGGTGGCACGCGGCAA
>JAABUK010009597.1_pt1 | contig 13175 bp, 12 predicted proteins | sample 5559141 | NCBI WGS metagenome assembly JAABUK01 (sample SAMN10711869, study PRJNA513367) | rock metagenome | isolation source: Antarctica rocks | place: Antarctica: Victoria Land, Pudding Butte nord | collected 2016-01-03
TCTCCATGCCAAGCTTTGTTAGTAGTTCGGAAGCACCAGACGCCGCGTAATCCACAGCGCCCAAACCACAATATTCCTCAGCTCCGAAAGCGTTGGAGTCGGATCGTGTTCCCCTTCCAAGCGCATCATCAAATAGATGCGCTCAAGCTGAAGATAGGTCATATGCAGTATCACACCCAGATCGTAGTTGCTACCGGCGTCCAGGTAGCCATTGCAAATAAAATCCTCCAGGTGCTCCATCCGACATGCCTCCATCTCTGCAAGCTCTCCCGACGAGGACTCCGTGTGTGCCCGATAACGGGCGCGAGGAGTACTGGCCAGCGCCGCCACGAAGTGCGGATCTGCGTCTCGCCTACCCATACCGCGCAGGAAACGGCCACCTCACCAAGAAAGCAAGCACATCGAACACCCGACAGGAAGGCCCCAGCGCCCAAGCGCTCTCAAGCCAGTCAACCTTATTTTGGAGGGGCCTTCTTAGACGCTTTGAGAGCATCTCCGAGACGCCCCCTTCTCGAGATGAGAAATTTAGAAGCCCCACCTCTGCGAGCGTCTCCAAGACGGGGCTTCTCGTGAGCGTCTTCAAAACGGAGCTTCTCGTGAGCCTCTTCAAGACGCAGCTTCTCGTGGGCGTCTTCAAGACAAGGCGTCTCGAGAAGCTGCGCCTGAGACGCACCGATTTAGACGCTCTTCATGCAAAAGCGTCTTCGACGCTCATTGCAGCAGACACTTGTGACTGACTGTTCTTACATAATTGCTGCACTTCCTGTCCTGTGTCCTACACACACTCTTCGTCCTATGAACTCAACTCTGCTGCCAAGTGCTACCTATTCTCACTACTACTAGCAGTTCTAGTAAAGCAACAGTGGCACCCTGGCTGACCTTCAGTAAATACACGCTCATCAAGGTGACTTGCATGCAAACCACACAAGGACACACAGCTACCACGTGGTGCACTGATCTGCTCAAGCTAATACAAAACCCAAAAAACTTGCATGCTGTCTTCTAGATCTAGCTTAAAGAAGAAATTTATAGGGATGTGGCTTTGAAAGCATCTGAACAGAAAGAGCAGAGGGAAACACCAAATTCTGGGTAGAACAAATCACAAAGGTGCCATGAAATCAGCTGACCCAGCACAGGCCTTGTGTGCATACCATACAGGTCACAAGCCCTGAGACCATTTTCACATCTTCAGCCAACACAGAAACTACCCAATCCTGTACCAAAAATCTGATGCTTGGGAACTGGCCTGCAGCATGCTGCGGTTCTGTACAATGCATACTGATCGTCGTCTCTGTCCGCGCTTGTAGCAGCTGTGATTGTGCTACATCAAGCTTGACTGGCAGTTGTCGCCAATCCAAACTTGGGCTTTTTCTCTGGCTGTCCAAAGATTTGGTCATACTCTGCAGAGAGACTGCTGCAGGTGGCCTTGTTCTCTGAACGGATGTGAGTAGCATGCACACCAGACTTGGCCACATCGTCACTTAAACTTTCAGAACCTGCAGCAATGTACAGATGAATGTCGATTTTGCATGTCACATTTGCCAATATTTTATCTAGCTATGCAACCTGGTGCAGCCTGGACTGATCAATAGTCCCAAAACTGATAACAATGACTCACTTGTCGCGCAGGCCTGCTGCGTTCCAGCCGGGCATCTCACACTGTATCAACTTGTGGCAGCATGTCTCGGTCCTGATCACGGTAAGAGACATTACAGAGACACCAATGTAATCGGCCGAATGCACCCCGGGCCTGCTAGCCTCGTTCGTGTTTCTGGAGGGAGGGCGGGTAACGCGGAAGATTCGAGCTTGCGTGGTTGAAGAACGGCGCAATGAGCGACGCGGACAGCGCGGGCAGTCATGGCCGCGCCAACAAGGCTCCCAGGTCCGCTGGGGGCCAGGTGGTACGAGTTCGGAAGCAGTTTGAGGCAGCTAATGCACTTCCTTCGCCTTCGGCAAGGGCTACGGTCTCAGCGCCGCAAGTGCCGGCAGCTAAAAGGGCTCCGAAATCTGCTGGGAGGAAGCGCAAGGCCAGCCAGCGGCGGCCCGCAGCGACAGCGGCAGCCTCTCCGGATGCCTCGGGATCTACACCAGCAGCACCTCCTGCTAAGCCTTCTTTTGCTGACGTGGTGGCAGGCAGAACCACACCAGAGCAGACCGTTTCGGTTCTGATTGGCGAGGTTCAGAGGCTGACCATGGAAGTTAGCCAGGCCAGAGCTTTTGGCACCAGAACCTATGACCAGCTACAGCAGGAGAAACAGTCCAGCGCTGAGCGATTGTCTCCAAGCGGAACAACTTGGTAGTCTTTGGTGTTCCTGAGTCAGTGGCCCTCAACACCCCGGCAGCGCTGGCGTGCCACATGCAAGGGCTGCTCTTTCAGACAGCCACAGGTTCTGAGCTGACAAAGGTCAGGTCAGCTTTCCGGCTGGGCAAGTGGAAAATGTACAGGGCAAGCCTCGTGCTGTTTTGGTGGAGCTGCTTTCTGTGGCTGCCAAACATACAGCCTTCCAGGCCTCTAAACTCCTCAGAGCTATGAAGGTCAGGTTGGATGAGGACCTTACTCCTCAGCAGATAAAGACACGCAGAGGCTTGTCCACAGACTTTCAGTATCTGAAGGCCCGTGGTTACAAGCCCTTTTTCAGAGGTATTACACTGAGATATAGGGATGGGTCACTCATCCGCAAGTGTGCTCGGGGCGAGGCCAACAAGGTTGTGGCAGCTGCAGCTCAGGCAGCTAGGGCAACAGCGCCTCCACCCTCCAGGCAGCAACAGGCTCAAGAGCCGCGTGTTCCAGTGGCCATGGACCCTTCAGTCCTTCTGCACCAGCATGGCATAAGTCTTGATGAGCTTTCTGATCCTAGCAGTATGGTGGCTTAAGCAGCCCAGGCTGATTTTGATAGTATGATGCACGCCTCTGACGATGGTGTCGCCAGTTAGGCTGCTGGACAGTCGTTTTGAAATTGTGAATTTTATGAACATTATGATATTGAGATTGATCTGTCCTACGATGCTTTGGGCATTGTGCCTAGGGTGTCCACAGACAGACATTATTGTTGCAAACTGATGTCGTGATGCAGGGTCATTAGGCCCTGCTGCATGTGATCGGACGTGTTGTCTGGCCGAAACATGTAAAATATTTCTTTCGTTTTCTTTCCCCATCTCTCGCCGAGATCATGATCACGATCTGCGGCAAATGGCAAAGGAAGTACCTGTCCAATGGACGCCAGACAGGAACAGTCCGACACATGTAGTCGATGGTACCTTCAGGTCAAAATTTCACAGAACCGAGGCTGTATAGCAATCCTGTTGACTGTGTCCTGCCCCTGCCGCCTCACCAGCCTGCCTCAGAATCAGATGCAATTGATAGTCACGCAATACCACCAGCTGGCCAGGATCTTGAGTCCGGGTGTCACCCCAACTGCAGACTGTTTAGAGGAGCAAGACCTCTGTAATCAAGTGCTTGACTACATAGCTGGCAGAACGCAGCAAGTAGACACAGACAAGATATCTGCCCCCCCAGATCTTAGCCAAGAGGCTGAGGTCATGGCATTTTCTGATGAAGCAACTCTCAGGCAAGCAGATGGTCCGGTGCTGACGCAACTATGCATACCACTGTGCACACAACGCTTAGCTCTGGAATTACTTGATGCTGCAGCTGCAAATGTTGAGTGCTGGCTTCAGCTGTTTAGATGTGTAAGTATCACAGTCTTTAGGACGTCAGCATCTTGGCAAGCACCCTTGCGCCAATGCAGCACTGGCAGCGACTTTGAACATATAACCATAGGGCCTGATCTGCAAGTCGCCGAGCCAGTCATTGGTCCATTTGGCAACAGGCTTTGGCAGTGAATGACAGATGTGATTAGCAGTAGTGATGAAATGCATGCTATTCCTTAAGGCACAAGAAAGACTTGACAACCAGTTCAAGGGTGTGCAATGAAGCTTCTAGCAGTCACAGATGGCGGCAGCTGCAGATAGCACTGACTCAAGAGTAATTATACATGTTGAAGCTTATTGAGCTTGCTGTGTCAAGGATCCATTGGTTAGACCTATCCGATCCTCATGCTGATGATGCAGAGCGATGGCATGCATCTTGACTTGGCAAGCTGCAACAAAGCACAGGCTGTAATGGCTGCATGGGGTAAGGGTGGCCCTCTTGTGCTGCATTAGGGTCTATGACACCCTATCATACGTGTGTTGGCTTCATGCATCCGAGGCTGTCCTGCAGGGAACCATTTATCGGAGCATCAGCCAACAGCAAAGGTTGCCAACACATTGCACTACTTTCACACGTATGCCCAATATCAGGTATGGTAGCTGTTATTGTGTGTCACGCGCCTTACATTAACTGCTCACACCGTCACCTGCCACAGGCGAGAACACAGACTCAGTCAACTTCAAGGAAAGGATGGTCTTTGCTGCTCAGCTTGATACGAGTCTGGTAGAGAAACAGCTGCAGGCTGCAAGGCGCAGGTGCATGCACACACCAGCAACAGATGACTACTGTTAGGGTTTCAAGCCCTAAGCTAACAGTGTCTGTTCCTGCAGGACACACCTTGTGCTGATGCGAAACAGATCTGTCCAGAGGTGCTATTGCACTTTGCTTCTCAGCTCAGCTGACCATGTTAAAAAGTGGAATTGCAGTGAAATTGCTGGAATTTGAAGCCTATGTGTGCTGTCAAGCTTGTTGTCACAAAAGGCAGCTTCTGCAATCTCACAACAGCGTTTCCCTTGAGAACTAAGAGGGATGTGAGCCACTCCTTCTTATGGGCAAACTGCAAAGTTTTACAATGTGTGTCTGGCCTGAACAGGTCTGTCAAACCACATTTGTGATGCAGAGGTTTGCTTGTAGGTTGAAGCTGCTGCAACCGATGAGAGAGGGTGGATTGTTTTTGCTGAGCCTGTTCTTGACTCAAGGTGTCCAATTGCTGCCCCAGTACTTTACACATTGCAGCAGCAGCATCAGCATTGCAGCCCATTGTTCCAATCAATGTCATGTTGCAGAGCGTGCTGTGTGGCTGGCTTTGGATCAACAGTCTTGCTTTCATGCCAGAGGAAGCGACCTGTTTGAAAGGCATGATACTCAGCGTATCATTTACATCAAAAATTCCAAAGACTTCAACAAACATATCAAGCACACAGCACACAAAGCCAACTTCCAGCCTCAGTATCACAATTGCACAGGTAGCATAGCATTGGCTGTGCAAGGTATCAGATTTATAGCTGACTATGTGTACATTACTGATTTCGTTTACGCAGGTTGCTGACCAGGCTTCCACAAATGAAGCAGTGGAGGAAGTGCTGGACTAGATATCAAAGGACCACATTACGGCTCAGGAACTGTAAGCTCTTTGTAGCCTTGAAATTGATAGCATGCACACTTGTCAATGTCATAGCTTTTGGGCTGGCAGAGACACAGAACAATGAGCTCAGCTGTGCACACCATCTCAAAGGGCGCCACAAGCTGTACTACAAAGCAGCAAATGCTGCGCCTCAAGGTAAGCTGTGATGTATCCTGATCTGCTTGTTCATGATCTTGAAAGGTCCAGGTGTTGTTGCTGCACAGGGGTGTTATTGAAGGTCCCGTCATTGGAGTTTTCGCCCCAGCATTGTATGATTGACCATCTTGACAAGACAAACCGGTAGTTGGCACACAGATAGTACACTCTTCTTCTTCCCTGCATTTTTCATTCCTTACATCCTTTTGTTGTCTTGTCAGTCTAGTGAAGGTCATCACTGCTTCCTGTTACCTCAAGCCTGTGTGGTGGCACCTCCCTGCATAGTCTGAGTATCATTGATGAGTCTTATGTCATGCTAGTTCATCTATATACAGCAGCGAGTGTCACACTATGCACAGTGAACGTCAACCTGTGCATGCAGGTAAACAGGATGCTTGGTGTCCCACTTGCCCATGCCACTGCTGACCTGGTGCGTGGTCACCCTGCATTGGTCAAGCCAGGCCGGGAAGAGGTATTCGCTGAGTACGTAGGCCAACAGCATTTAGTGTTGCCGATGAAGGCCAGACTGCTGACAGGCAGCCTCTCAATGAGCCATTATTTGGGCAGGTCAGCTGAAATAGCAGCTGCAGTACACATTGCTTGTATGATCTTTACTGATCCGGGTGCTAGACAAGGACAACCGGCAGTTTGAGGAACCTTTAGCTTTTGTCAGATACTACGCTGTCAAGCCGCCTGGCAAGGAGACAAAAAGGCAGCGATGCGGCATTTGGTGTGGGAGACTGTACCCGACAGTAGTAAGCAGCGCTGCAGACAGCCAAGCTGTGGAGTTGTGACAGTTGACAGCATCACACAACGACCATGTGTGTGTCCTCACTTTATGCTGTGGAAGCAAGGGCCCCCACAAGACTTTATGCTGAATGACATGCTGAATTTGCAAACAATTGTGCCCTGACCTTTGCCGTATTTTCATGATGCCCAGCAGCAGACAGCTGCAGTGCCGCAGTAGCAGGGGAAGCAGCAGCAGCAGCAACAACAGCCTTTGAAGAGGCTATGCAAACGCCCTGTGCCATAGCTGTTTGATGCATGGTGTTTTGTTTGAGACATGGTAGACCTTTTGTGACAAGATCTTGCTTCACTTGGACTCCAGCCTGTGACTCAAGTGAACATGGGCTACTGTTGTACACCACCAGCACAGTGTTCTTGGTATGACAATGTGTGCATTGTCAGGACAAGGTTGTGGTCAGCCTGCAGGTAATGCAGCTGTGGTTGAATCACATGATGATATGCTGTGTAGTGTGCCACAATAACCCCATGTGACTTTGGTTACTGTTGAGTGATTATACTGTAGTACAAAGTTCAGGCTTTGAACTTCATCAATTGCCAAATGTGCACAGTTGAACTGCAAGTTTGTCACAATCAATGATTGAACAACCAAGTCCAATCACACCACTGATCATTGGTGACTGTGTAACGCCCATGGGTGTGTTTGTAACGCTTGGACACCTAATAAATGCGCTGAACAGGCCGGAGACGCCCTGTCACCGTCTCTGACGCTGCGTCTCTGGGGCTTCTCCTGAGGCGTCCCTTCTGGAGACAGTCAAGAGAAGCTTCATCTCAGAGACGGTCTCATAGACGGAGCTTCTTGTGCCCTTCTGAGACGATCAGTGAAGACGGGGCTTTTCGGATAGCGTCTCGAAGACCGCTCTCAAAAATAAGGATGGTATTTGCTAACATACACTGGAGTCACATCCCTGGGCACGGTATAAGCTGTCGGCAAAAGGCTGATGCAGTCATTAGGAACTTGGGGCTCAACTCTCGCATTTTTTTCCTGCAGGCTGTGCAAGGTGCTAGGTGAGCCTCTGCAAGTGGATGCACTCAAAACAAAGGTTTGCTGATTGATCAGGCTCAACCTCTGTCAGAAGCATGCTTGTCCTCAGGACACTCCTTCCCTGGAGTGGGCCTTCTTAGACGCTTTGAGAGCGTCTCCGAGACGCCCCCTTCTTGAGATGAGAAATTTAGAAGCCCCGTCTCTGCGAGCGTCTCCAAGACGGGGCTTCTCGGATAGCGTCTCGAAGACCGCTCTCAAAAATAAGGATGCTGGCAGCAAGCCTTTGCTTAAACAGCCACTGCTTCCTGCATGCTGCTTTGCTGAGAAAACTAGATACTAGGCAAGACAGCTGGCCTGTTTTGCCAGAAAGTTTGACCTTCACAAGGTATTGCTTCCTATGAAGCTTGCCTGCTGGGCAGCCTCAAACCTGACTGTTGGCTGACACCAGCTTTTTTGCCTCACTAACGTGCTTTAGCCAAAGCCTTGCAGCTTGCGGCACAAGCCTTTTCAACGGCAACAGTCACAGCAGCAGGTGCAGAGGCTCGTCTGCTAACACTGGCTGACCTCACCGCCATTTGCATTGCGAACAGCATTCACTCCAAGGTTTCTGCTGAAGCAGTGCCATTACTGTAAGCAGACTGTTAACGGCAGCTGTACTGTATCCTACCGGTATGCACTTAGTTGACGCCTGTCTTGTCGATACGGCATGTGGCTGCAATATCGCAAGCTTCTCTGCTCCTCACAGCCTCCTGCCTTGCTTGCACTGGCTGTCGGAACGGCACTCAGGCTTTATTGCAACTTCAAATGACCACTGCTTTAATGATCTGTCGCGCACGTTTGCGTGAAACCGGCCGGACAATCTTCGAGCGAAGGACTGCTCCAGGAAGGATGAGCGGTGAGTCCCACTTGAGCAGCGAGCTCGAGCTCGGCAGGAAAGCAACGAATCCACCTGCTTTAGCAGGATCAGAGTGCTTTACTTGATGTCAGTTATACAAACTCTGCCAGGACAAAAGTTCAATTTACCAGAAGGCCATAATAAAGAGATGCATCAGTGTGACACACGCTTCCATCTATCACTGTGCACCGGTGAAGCTGCAACCTCTTTTGTGTGCAAGGTGTTTTGTCGACAACATAAGCATTCCTGGTGTCTGTCAACAACACAAGCATTCCTGGTTTCTGAAGTTTCAATCTCTTTGAACCTGCATCCTGCAGTGACTCAAAAGCAATCAAACACGTCACTGTGGTGTGACTGACTGGCGCCAAGAAGACGTTTGTCAATGGCTGGCTGGGCAAAAGAATCAATAGTTCAAGGTTCCTTTCTCCTGTTAACTGTCTGGGCCTGCAGCAGAAACTGACTTACTGTCGATTCCCCTGCCTTGCACAGACCAGGTATGCAATAAGCAGGTTCTCTGCTGCGCTGTCAAATGAATTTAGCATGCAATGGCACAAGTATCATGTTCATGTAGGTAAAGCAAGTGATGAACAGCGTCTTGCATAGCTTGTGCTACCTTGCTGAAGTTGATTTACCAGAATCAGGGTAGGGAAGAACACCCAGTCCGACTAGAATTTTAAGGAACACAAAGTTTTCACGCTTGGCAAACTGGCAGTTTCTAAAACCATGGAAATCCCACGGTTTGAAACTATACCAAACCTTATTGCAAACTGTGTGTAACAGTACACACACAAACTATCAGTATATTTCACAGAGTTCAGCTCACACCACATACAACGCAGCACAGCCCGCTGTAATCAAGCATCACTGATGGCAAACTTGGTGTCTCAAAGCCCAGCACAACAATTACAAGAAGTGTGCAATACCGGTACAATGTGTACAGCTCGCATCATAAGTCTGCTTACACACAGTTGCTTTTTTGTGGCCTTGAACGTTGTTGTGCATCCCAAACTGACATATGCACATCAGTGACAATTCCATCAGCAACCCAAGCTGTTCAGATTCCTGCTAATCCTAGCTAGATTCAAACTTCCAGCCAAGCAGGGTATAAGCTGTTGGCAAAAGGCTGACACAGTCATTAGGAACTTGGGGCTCAACTCTTGCATTTTCTTCTGCAGGCTGTGCAGTGTGCTAGGTAAGCCTCTGCAGTTGGTTGCACTCAAAACAAAGGTTTGCTGACTGATCAGGCTCAATCTCTGTCAGAGGCAAGCTGAGCAAATTTGTAACATTACAGTAAGACAGTGAAAACTGTAAACAGTGAGGTGCACATCCCTACATCTGACACATTTGTGAACTCATTTGCGGCACTATTACAGCATGTTTCATATCAATTTGTACATACAACAATAGTGATAAATAACAAAGGAGTGCAGTAAAGCAGCTGTTAACAGAATACTACAGTATCATTCTATACAGTCGGTACAAACAACACCACACTCACACACAACTCGGTCAACAAGCAGAATCACAGCTTCAACAGCCTAGATATAGTGATAGCTTCTGATAGTGCGCTCGTTGCCTTTCACCCTCTTGCCAGCCAGTTTGAGGACTTTATTAAGATGCTTACTGCTGTTGAAGTACAAGCCCGTGCAGAGGATAAAGCTTTCTGCAAGAAATCCTGGCTGTGTGCAATTTGCATCTCAGTGCTTTGTTGACTTGATCGGGTGTGGAATCTTGTGCTGCAGCTGTCTGGCAAGCACTTGTTTAATGTGGAGCCCTTTGGGAGGATAACTGATCTTGTTGGAGCTGATGTGCGCTGTCAGATGACTGCTGCTGGAATGTGATCACAACCTGAGCAGGCATGACTGGTTCTGTCAAGCCTCCATGACGACGTTACGCTTAGATGCATGGTCAGGCAGTGCAAGGTTATGCAATGCTTCACAAGCTTGTATTGCATACCTGGACTGAGTCATTTTTCCTACCATACACCTGTGTAAAAGGTGCATCAGGCAGCAGTGCTGCTGCGTCCTCATGCTGAGGCTCTGCACTTGCTGAAAGAACCAGTCATGTTGGTATCAGCAAGTGAAGGCGGATGTCAACTAGGCTACTGTGCGAGCCCAATACCTGACAGCAGAATTGTGTCCACACTGACGTCTTTCTGCTCAGGATCAGAGTCAGGGGTGAGAAACTCTGCAGCAATGCATCGTATTCAGTACTGAGGCTGTGTGCTGAAGCATTCTTCATTGCCCAGACGCATAGGGTGCTGGTGTCAGCAACCGCTTGGATCTAGAAGCTGGTACAGTCAAGGCCAGATGTGCTGCCTCGCTGACGTATTGGAAGTTTGTCTCTGAGTACTGCACTTTGCATAAGCTGCTGACTTTGCAGCAAGAAATCACGACTCGACTGTTGATGAAACTGACGCATGCCTGGTCCAATCGGTTTTGCGGGTCTAGCTGATGTGAAATTATGGAGGCAAACATGCACACGCCTTTTACGGCATAGTACCGGGTTGCAGGTGCACGGTCGCTCTCTCGTCTGTGAAGCGCGATCAGGATGCAATCAAGCCCACAGGGATGCAGAAAGCTTTCTCATGTCAAAAGAGCCTTCAGCGGCAACGGAAGAACTGTGTGCGCTGCGCATGCAGGTCCTTCTGTAGGTGTTCTAGCAGATCGACGGTTTTCCTTATTTTTAATCGCGCAAGTGCTATTCGTCATCGGAGTTTGCCCCCCATTGCTCTGGCGCCAAAGACGTCTCATTCTGGGGTTGCCCTGAAAGTAAAATTCACCATGCGAGGCATGGAATCAAGCTGTTCAACGCTGTGCGCAAATGCTTTAGCATCGCGAACCTGATGCAACGGTGTCGACCTCAGCATTGTTTATTTAGCGTCACGCATTGAAACACACAGTCTAAGGTAATGATCACAGTCCTGTTAGCTGTCGTCACATTGTCATGACACCTCATCGCTTCGGACAGTGGCCTTTGCTGTGCCTTTGTATAGCAACGACGGCGCTGCTACTGATTGTCATGTGCACCTACGCTGGGCGGCAGCCAATAAGCGGACTGGTCTCCTCTTCAGCGAGGCGTGACGTCACTGAGACTTTGCTGCCACAGACCAACGTGTCAGATTTCAATGACTCTGACGCTTCGCAGAAAGTGGCGGTACATGCAACTTTGTCCGCAAGAAGAGCAAAGCCTGAGATGTCATTCGTTGACGTCATTGTGATTGTTACCTCACCTGCTGGATGGCTCGATCGACGACAGCGCATTAGAAAGCAATTTCCCAGGAATCTGCGTTTAGTGCCAAATTCCGCAGACCAACACGCTCTGCTCAAGTTTGCTCTCGGGACTCAGGGTATTTCTGACCAAGAGTTGCTAGCTCTTCACGAAGAGGCCAATCAGTTTTCTGATATTTTGCTGTTTGAGTGCTTGGACGAAGACGGACACCTCAAACATCCGCCAAACTGGCATCTGGACGAAGTGCCATCCTCGACAACCAGGAAAGTCATGCTGTCTATTCAGTGGGCAGTACAACGGTACACTTTTGATTATTTTTTTAGGCTAGGAGATGACAGCTACTTTCGTATAGATTTGTTTTTGGAAATGATCTCTCTAAAACAGATCCCCACTGCGAAGGCGGTGATAGGGCATATCATGACCGACACGGTTTTCAACATGCAGCAGATTTACCCTCAGGGCATGGGCTATGGCTTGACTTACGACGTTTGCTTGTTCGTGTCCAGCAACGTCGGTTCATTGTTAGACACCGCTCCGGAAGACTGCGTAGTAGCGCGATGGCTTTTTGCTATTGGTGCCCGTTTTGTAGATTCTCCTCGATGGCGAGATATTGAGCTGGGAGAGGGCTGCAAACCAGACATGGTCTTGGCTCACAAACTTCCAGCCGAACTTTGGGAAAATATTACAAAGTCTGGTTTAGTCCAGTGTTAATTCAGCTTATTTGTTGAGGCAAGCCCGCGACAGTGTATGCTACACAAGTTGCGAACCCATCTACCTCTCACTACAAATAAAGGGGGGGGTTTACTATGCCTAGTTGCTAGTGGCAAAAGGGTTAACATGTTAGCTTTTTAATACCCGATTTACCAGGGGCTTTGCCACTACAGAGTAAGTATGGTAGAGTGGTCTACATACTAGGTTGCTACCAACCACAGCTAACATAGTAGCTGTTTTAGTAGCGCTTCAACATGGTAGATGGCATACTTGAGCGCTAGTAGCCTTTACAATTTAGGTGCCTTGATAGGGCATTATCATGGGTGGTAGGCTTTTACAATTTTTGTAATTTATATTTTCAATAATAATTGACAGCTGTACCACACGTGTAACGACGAGACAGTGTTGGTAGTGGTAGTATAAATATATTGACTTTCTTGCACCCATAACAACCCAAATACATAAAGGCTTGATCATATTGATCATGGACGCTGCAGAATTGTTCACAAATTCATATAAATGTGCGCTCCTGCATGACAATGTTCATAGACTTTCACAGACTAGCTCACTCCAACAACTTCTAGCAATAGTGCCATTGATAGCTGTTGGTGCCAAACCACATTGCGCATGTCTGCCATCACAAGTGCGCCACACACATGGGTCTTGCTTGCTTGCCTTCACAGCCCACAAGGCTTGTGACTTATAGAACGTACGACTGGCAAGGACTCGAGACCGTGACATCACCAAGTGGTTGAACCATTGTTGCCCTTGATTGAAGTTGCATGGCCATTCTCAACTACACTAGTGCTGACTACATCCCCAACTTGATCAATGGTCTCTTGCATGGCTGCAGACCTAAATGGCACATTTGGAACAAGCAAAGCTGATGGCAATTGTAACTATTGACTGGAAGCTGCACAACAAACATAAAGATTTGTGCCAAAGCCATGTTCCCAAGCTACGAGACAAGTCTTGCTTTTGCTGAAGCTTATAAATGCACTCCTCAAAGCAAGCAACGTACTGTCTAGGTTATGAACAACACAAAGCATGCATCAAA
>JAABUK010009598.1_pt1 | contig 13175 bp, 15 predicted proteins | sample 5559141 | NCBI WGS metagenome assembly JAABUK01 (sample SAMN10711869, study PRJNA513367) | rock metagenome | isolation source: Antarctica rocks | place: Antarctica: Victoria Land, Pudding Butte nord | collected 2016-01-03
ATCTGGCAAATGGAGGTGTTGTATGCCAATCGGAGTTGATGGGGCCGTTTGGCTTAGATTGCAAAAGCGTTTTCCCAATGCTTCGGGGTCTTCCAAAACAGCATGCTGCATCTTCATAAGCTACCAAGTTTTGCTGCGCAGTTGCCAAGCGTGCATGATGGGAAAGGTGGCAACTATGTCTCAGACTGCTGTCTTTTTACATAAGCTGGCGTTGTCAAGATGTAGATTCATCTCGATCATTGGCGAACAGAAGATGCTATGACAATAAATCACAATTTAGGATGGCTGTATGGGTGTCAACTCTCTCAACTCATGACATTAACCAGGTACATATTTTAGAAAACGAGTAGAACCAATAGTCGACCAAATCACACGCCTTAAGATTTGTGCCACAGTTTTACCCATATGTTACTCTAATCCAGGCAGTTTACCGGACTGCCAACCAGTGCAGTTTCAGAAATAAGTATTTATTCATTTTCATACCTTATTGTGATGTATAACAGCTTGGTTATACATTACAATAAATCTACCTTAAGCTGGGAAGTTCATCAAAAGATGTATCTGCCTGGCCTATGTAGACAAGGAGCTTGCATTCGTTTATCCAGTTGTCTCTCAAATAAACTAGTTGCCGAATGCATCACATGTAGTGAATGCTTGTCACTCACTGCAATCCTGCCTGTAGGTATGAGATAAGCATTGTTTCTTCACCCAGCGGTACATACAACATGATCACGTGTCACAGTAAAGTGAATGAACAACTCCACAGACTTTCCTAAGGCAGCACTGAGTAGTTGATTCAGCCTCAACCACCACCCTTGAGTGATTCATTTGCCCTTGACAACCGCCCTTGACAACCGCTATTGAGTAGCTCATTCATGACTGGATACCACCATTAACTCCCATTGGGAAAAAGCCTCCTGGGACGTTAGCGTCTCCTAGGAAAACAATAGCTAACACCTCTGTAGGAGTGCGCGAATAGGCCAAGTCGTAGGCACCTGTTGGCGCAATATTCTCTTGCCGCATACCATCCTGCATACCATCCTGCATCAACCCTGATGGGCCACAACCTGATGTGCTTGTGCTTGCATGACAAATGGACAATCTCTCAACCTTTCAATTCAACCAGCTCGCGCAAGCCCATTTGGGATTTGATGCACAATGTATCTTGAAAGTGGGGTGCACAAGATCTCAGACAAAGCAAAAGACATGGCTGAGGTGTTGATATGTTAACCCATCATGACATGATGCAGATGCAAAAGGCTCACCTCTTCAATGGTAATGCTTGCATCGGCATAGTTTGGGGGATTGGTCATGCTAGCCATAGCACTGACATTGCCCCTCAGCTCAGAAACCATGTCCACAATTGTGCCAACCGTAGGGCCATAGGAGGTCACATTGTCTACCATGGCGTACAATGCCATACGGATCTGCAAGAGGAATGGGTTTAGTTGGTTGTCAAACAAGCCAAACAATTAATTCTGAGTTGCGTAAAATGTATCAAAGAGTAGACAAATCTGCTTCTTATAGCGATGACAACGCAGATGCAACTGAAATTACATAAATGCAAGGTTGACATGCTTGCAGACAGTTGTCATAATCATCACACCATGTTGCAAGCTGTGGCCTTTGCAACTACACATGGTGCAAAGATACAAGTAAATAAGGCAAAGGAAAACTCACAGCGCCGGAGTGGTAGCCCTCCACCAAACCAATGCTCACAGCAGCAGAGAGCAATGACGGAGAACCTAACAGATAGGGGACGGCACCATTGTATGCTGTTACACCAAGGTCCTCAAACAAAAAAGCGGACAGCAAGACCTCAAAGTCACCAGATGGGTAATCAAATGGAGGAGACAGACTTGTCCCTAGAGCAGCATTGGCTGCTGCGCTTACGGCTGTCAAGTTGATAAGAGGCTGTGCAACAGCTGCTGACCCTGCATCACAAGCAATTTGCCTGTACTAACTGAACTGCTAGTCAACCAATGCATGCAATGAATGCTGAAATGGGGATATTGTTGATTCAGGCAACAACAAAAAATTCTTACAGTGCATGCATAAATAGATAAATCCATGTTGACTGAACTCAAGCACAGTACATACCAAGGTAATGTTGAATTCCAGTCACATGGTCCATTTCATTGCGAGCCAAGTTCACTATTAAGTCACGAATGGAGTCAGAGAATTGTCCTTCTTTGCACCCAGTTGGGTCTGGACCCCCCAAGTTGTTCGTGATAGGAGTACCATACGCAGCACAGTGATAGAAGTTTGCCTGCAGGACAAAAACAGGTGTGTGTAGAGAACGCACTCGGGATACACCGCAGTCTTGAGTGCTCGCAAATTAGACAGCTTGCAGCGCGCACAACCAGTAAATTAAAAGTTTGACCGGTCGAGTCTACGCGGTGAAAAGTACTGCTGGTACCTCGAGATATTCCAAATTAAGGGCAAAGTTGTACACGTCGACAGCCGACGGGGCTGCTTGTGCCAAGGATCTTGACGCGACGACAGTCGGTGAGAACAATAGTACCACAGCAATTAGTGCTGCTGCACGAAGTATAGATGACGCCGACATCTGGTACTGCAGAAAACGGCAAGCTGTGAGCTGTAAGGCAAAGATGGCGTAGCTGGCTGATGAGTGCAGTGTTGTTTCGAGCAGCGATTCGACAAGAAACGAGCTCGACTGTTGCGGTCGTAACTGCAGAAGTGAAAACATCTCGTCTGGCAGCTGCCGCGCGTCTGTACGCGCCTGCGTTCTCGTAATATCGTTGCTGACGTGGACAAGCGGTTGTACGGCTCTCGTTACTTTTACACAAGCGCCCGATAGTGCAAGCACCATTTTTTGTTTTGTTTTTTAGCGCACCATTTTGAGACACGGCGTGACTTGCAACCAGGAAAGGTGTGTCTTGAAAGTGGATGCGCATTATCCCAGACAAAGCAAAACACACTGCTGAGGTGTTGCATTGTTGGGCCCATCATGCCATGAGTTTCTTGCAGATGAAAACAGCTGATCTCTTCTATGGTGATGCTTGTTTGGGGACAGGGCACCTTGCCCCTCAGCTCAGAAATCATATCCGCAATTATGCCGACCGTAGGGCCGTAGGAGGTCACATTGTCTAACATGCCTGAGTAGCATAGAATGTATCATAGATACATTCTATGGTACATTCTATTATTAGACCATTCATCTACTATCATAGTGAGAAGTGTAAATTGGCTATCTTCCTCCGTTATGATAAATTTTGAAAGATTTGACCTTCCGCAGGTTTAATTAAAATGCGAAAAAGAGAAGAGATTAGAGAACGATAAGAAATTTTAAGATAAGATAGCCTCTTTCGGCATTGCTCTTTTATAACCAATAGTCATGTTACAAATTTTAGGAGATCAGCTTTTATTGAATCTGAAAACAGAAATATGACCACCAGAAAATCACTGCATGCTTGAGAATCATAATCGTAAAAACCTAGGGGATGAAAACCGGAAAATGTGTCGTCTTACCTACCATTTTCATCTTTTCAAAAACCAACTTGATCACACCATCATCGTTCACAGTACCTCGTTGCAAGGTCGTACCTAGTCAAGCGCCTAGATTTTTGGTTTACCAAGTTTACCACTATAGTGATTATTGTGCTTGGTCTCAATGTGCTTACCAGTTCTGTAGCGTATTTCACACATTCAGTTGCAATCGACATGTGTTGCTTTGCCTTGAGCTTAAAACCGATACAATACTGCACAACCTGGATTACCTGCATGCATGGCCATCAACATGTCACGGTGCATTTGACGCAGTTACTAACACCAGTCAAACCGGAAGAATAATTGTAGTCTTAGGAATTAATTCATAAGGCAATGCGGCATTTCAACTGAACGCCTGATGCCCTGGGCACTTGAATTGGTCTGGTTTTGTGACCGAAGCCTTATAGATGTGATGACTTACTATATAGCATGAAGTGCACACATTATGAAGTAAAACGTAGGCAAAACATAACTGGTAAGCAAGCGGAGCTTGCGGTGTACGCTTTCAAGACCAAAGCGGTCAACCCCTGCTGGGAGTAGTACCCACCTCCGTACCAATCTGATCCTGCTGCCAGTGGAGGCAAAATGGCATCCTGTACGTCTCGTAAGATCGTTGCTGACGTGGACAAGCAGGATTAAGGAGCGAGTGTTGTACGGCTCTCGATATTTTTATAGCAAGCGCCTGATAGTAGACGCAGCTGTGAAAGAAGCTGACTAATATCCACAAGGATGAACTAGAATGTTCTGATAATGACTTGACCGAATATGTAAATAAGTCCATATTTCAACAAGGGGTTAAGATTTTTCGTTGTTTGGTCCCAACTTTCATTAACGTGAGATTCGTCTTTTCCTCGAGAGAAATGCTGACCAGCTACCCCTTCTCGCTCAGCGCATTTGCCTGTGCTTTCATGCCAGGATGTCCATGGGTCACATCTGGCTCCCTACCCCGGACTACAAATTTTATTGATTGTAGAAGCAATAAGTTGCACTCAAGTATGCTAGCTTTGTGTATACATTGACTGACAGGATACCGCTGTTGGCATATGAGACGAAAACTGAGCGGGCAAACATGAGCATAAGCATCAATGCACATGGTCAGTTTGATTGTGCCATCACATGATCAGATGTGAACGTTGCGTGTTGTCTTTGGTTCTGCGACTACTGCATTGCTTTGGTCATATGAGAATCGCTGATACTATTTAATAAAAGTGGGGGGGAAATCTGATATTGATTATGGCCTGCACATCAGCTAGAAGAGCTTGCAAGGCAAGGTAGCACGAGAGCAGCATTACATTCCAATCCCCATGTTCATTGGCATTACGCTGCTCTTTGGTGCTAGACCATGCATGCCCATGCTCACAGCTGATGGCCCTCCCATAGGTGTCAAGAAATTTGCACCTTATTCGTTGATGCTGAACCATTCAAAGTTGTTGGATAGGCACCAAGTTCACCTGCTGGATTCGTTAGGGTATGTGCCACCACGGTAGAACATCCCATGTTGATGTATCTGCAAGTAACGTAATCATTATAGTGACTGACGCTGCTGCTGCCACGGTAATTACAAGTCACATTTACAAAAGAGCACAGCTGCTGCTCTTGGCTGCTGGCTGCTCTGACCTGGCAAAAACCACAGATGTATCCAGATGTTCCCCAAGAGGCAATACAAAAGGTCCAATCAGGTCGTCACTGGTCAGACTTCCAGCTGCTACACGGTCCTGTGACACTTGGCTACCGTTTGCGAAAGCGGACTTGTAAAAAACGGTGGATTCATCACCATGCTCAGTCTGACGACCAACGTGCAGCTCGATGCTCCTCAGACCGGAGACCTCAAACAGGTGAAACGTAGTCTAGGCCCCCTGCTGTATACGTCAACACGGCATAGCCTTTGCCCGTGGTGTTGACCTACATAACATGCTGTAGGTATGAGTGATGTTGATAGACAGCCGCTATGAGCACAGGAGGCACCCAAACGCCCGACGTACCGGTACCAAGGAGACAATCAGGGCTGCTGTGCAGAAGCAAAATAATTGTGATAGTGGACGCGTCTTATAAAAGAGCTCGCTCAACAAAGGGTTTGGCTTGTAGGGTTTGGTTGAGCGTCACAGTCGCGCCGTCCGATCTCTATTACAATCTTTTCGTCTTTCTGCAAGCTCAAGGGTTGCTGAGGCTCTGCCACGAGCGATCAGACTTGTTGGCTGGCCAAAGCTTGTAACCTTCTTCCTTCCTTCCAAGGTAACCCTTTGCAAGCCCTTACAACGCAAGCCAACATCCTTCGTTTTGAAGGTTAACTCTAGATATAAGCCGACTGACCTGTAGATTGCTTGTTCTTACAAAAGCAGGCGTGGTGTTTTGCGCGCCAGCTCATGCAAACGCGCAATGCTTGCAACGTCCTTGTTGCTGCAACAGCAACTTGCAGAACACCAGCTGTGACGCCTGATTTTTCCTTTTTACAGGGGTGCTATGCCGGGACATGAAAGCCCTTATTGGGTGGCAGTAGTGTCTTATGTCACCCTCCTCATCGGAGTCATTTGCTTTGCTTTTGTTTCACTGGATATTGCACTGTTCAGACGCAAAAATATGATGGCTATCATGATGGTGCGTGCCAGCCTGTCACATCTGTAGCATGGGCACTCATCCTCAGCTGCATCAACGCATATTGGTCTACATAAATTTTTGCCACTGCTTGCAAACGAACCTGCAAGCTGTCAGCAAAGGGGCATGCAATCTGCTCTCATTGGTGTCTCTGGATCATTGATACTCAAGTTTTGGTCACGATATCCTCAAATGTCTCAGTAGCTGCAAGCAGTAGAAGCTAATCTCACCAAAACAAGTTGGACATTTTGCACATCATCCATTTGATTTTGTTTGTGCACGAGGTAAGTGTGGTTGCAGGTTGTTTACCCTATCAACATGCTATATTGGGGACCTCTGGGGGTGTGGGCATACTGGCAAATTGTTGTGAGGCCAAGCAAAAGAAAGCCAAAGGACAACAGCCATGGAGGCGCTTGCCATGCGCACAGTGCGAAGAGACCCATGTGGCAATCTGTGGCTGTGTCTGTGGCGCACTGTGGAGCTGGCTGTGTGCTTGGAGACATTGTTGCAGACTGGATTGTGTATGGGGCAGGATGGACAATCGCTGGCCGAGCTGTTTGGCTGGAAATGATCTTGGGATATGGGTTGGCTTTGCTGTTTGGCATTGCCTTCCAGTACCTCAACATTGCACCAATGACTGGGGAGTGGGGTTTGGACAGCTTCATCAAGGCAGTCAAAGCTGACATACTGTCACTTACCAGCTTCGAGGTCGGCTTGTTTGGATGGATGGCAATTTACAATCTAACCTTCTACAGCAGCCCTGAGCTCACGCCAGTCAGCTCCATATACTGGTTCATGATGCAAATTGGCATGTTGTTTGGCAAGGCAACATCTTCACCCACCAATTGGTGGTTGGTGAAGACTGGCATCAAGCAACCCTGTGCATGAGCCAGCCATGCCATCTTTTCCAAGCTGCATGCAAGCCAACAGCACTCTCCATGTTTTATGTGAGATACCTTTTGTTGGTGTTTGAGAGCAAGACACGGGTAGGTGCTGCGCAAGTCACAAGAAATTGCATGCGATTGCTATGGTGTGGTTGCTTGCATTGTGAGCTATTTTGTGTGAAGATGTCCAGCAGAGACTTTGTTTAGGCCTGTCAAAAAGGCGTATATTGCAGGCTTTGACACATTACATGCTATCCATTACTTGCAAATGTTGCAAGCGAACATGTACACTGTTTACTTGCAGCCTTTTCATGTATGTTATGCTCTTGTTTGTGATACGGTGAACGCCATGTGGACATACTTGGGTAGTATGGGCCGGATTTGCACAGTAATAACATTAAACTGGGAGCTACAGCCGATCGATAACTAGGTGTCATGGTACACATTGTTACAACAAACATCACAACCAACGTTACACCCATAGACAGTAAGAGAAATTTGTTGCAAGGCCGTGCAATTTTCAAGCAACATCTGCACGGCGCTTTTTGGCCAAAAATAGGGTAAAAAACCTACCTCTCATGGCTGGTGCAATACACATGCTACCAGTTGGCGTTTTTTGAAAGGCGTCATAGAGTCTATGCTTGACGCCCCTTAGCAAGAGAGAGTACCAGGCAGGTTACATTTCGTCCAAAGGGTCTAGCAGACACGTGCTAGACCCTTTGGACAGGTCTAGACCCTTTGGACAGGTCTAGCACGTGTCAAGCTTCCCAAATTTCGAAGACAGATAAGGGGTTTTTAAGTATGGCAAGCTGAATGATGCTATGCTCTGGAACCATGCATGCATAAGGCAGCTGGTGACCGAAATGACTGGTAGATTGCTTGTCTGCATTGCTAGATTTCAGTGCATAAGAACACTGCCTAGACAATGACCTAGAGCTGCACTTTTGCTCGCTTTTCTCAGCTGAGGTTTGCCTGTTTCCGCTCAATGTGACAGATTTTCTGTCACGATTTTGCCTTGGCAGTGGACAAGGCTGTCGTGCTGGCTTTACAAGCCAGCATTTTCTGCAGGCCATCACCTGCAAGCACATATTGGGCTGAAGCATGTGCAGGTAGCTATGACACTATATGCCAGTCCCTGACAAGAAGTATCACGATGCTTTAGCTTTACCGCCCAGCGCCAGACCATTGAAGACATAGTTTACAAAGGGAATTTGCACAGACGACTTCAAGATACTTGACCAGGGCAATTTATCAAAATCATGTATGCAAACACCCGCTGCTCTCTTATCTTCTTTGCAGCCAAGATGAGTTTAAAGATGCAAGCTCTGCTAACACAAGCTAACTTCATCTGGCCTTCCACATGCACCTCTGGAGCCTCACACAGAAGCATGGGCACTACTGGAGCAGAGACCCTTCTTCTGCATCGCTTGCTGATCTGTGATTGCCCGGCTGCATGCCTGTCAGATCAGTTAATCAGCAGGCATTGCAGCAAGGGTTGCAGTCCCACTTTGTATTTCCCATTCAGGTGGCTATGCTGGCTGTTGCTCCATGTCTGCCACACCGTTTCCAGTCTGATATGCAGCACTGCAGCTGCGCTGACCTTGCTGACTATTTCTGGTTGGCCTGACCAGCGACACAAAGTCTGTGGCTCACATGCTGGGTGGGGGCAGTATGACAAGCTTCCGTCCTATATTTGCCTTCCATTCACACAGACGCAACAAGGACGCGTGCTGGGCGGCTGATGGAGCAAGCTTGATGTTTGGTCAGCCTGTTCAGCGAATGAAAAATCGTTGCTGCAGCTGCATCAGTTCTGTTTTCAGGAGAAGAAGGCAGCAAAAGACTGATGGCCCGACCACTGCTAGACTGAGAATTAGACAATCTGATGCTTTGGTGCTGCCTGCACAGCAGGATTCAGTTCGAGTGCTGAGATGCTGACTCAGCTGAGTCAACCTGGTTGGTAAAAGCCAGGAGGGAAGATAGGAGAGAAGCCGCAATCCTCAGTATGAGTGTCCTCGTAGACCGAGGCAGGACGCCTTGCCACGGCAGCTGCCATGATGCGATTGTTGAACTGATACTGCACATCACACAAATTGCTAAAAAACAACATTCCCAAAAATATCAACTTCATGCCGGACTGGTGCAGTTTGAATCAGCTCTTTTTGGAGTTCTGCTTTCAATGTTGATGCCTTGACACTCTGAAAGCTGCCGACGATGGCAGCTGCAAGCTACAAATGGTTCAGCATATGCATGTGTGATTTGCAATGACAGGCTTGAGAGGCTTCCTGGTGTCATGGCTTGGCTCATCTGCTGCTTTCTTTGGCAGCACCCCTGCCACCATGACGCATGCTTGCACAGACAGCAGGCTAGTTACATGTATCTGATATGGGGCTACGGGTGTGTTGTACCCCTGAAAGTAGAATCTCTGTGGTAGAATGCCTGCCACAATGACCAATAGATGCACAGAAAAGCAGGCTCGCTATATGCACCTGGTAGGATCAGGACTATGGGTGTGCTGCATACCTGATAGCGGGCCAGGGGCAAATCATTAGGGTCGTACACAAAGGGGTCCTCAAGATCTCGGGCGACTTCATTCAAGCACCAGTAGCTTTGCACGCAGAAGAAGTTGACCACAATGCCCAACCACGTGCTGTCCACAAAGGCGACAACTACCAAGGGAACTGTGAGTGCGTACATGACCAGCATGACCAGCACCATCTGAGCCCAGGGGAAAGGGAAGGGCGTGTCTGCAATTGCTCTGCAAGAAAGTACACGTGATAGACAATCTGTCTGCAATTACCCACAGAGAGGTTGAATCTAGGAGCAGGCTGCTCCTGTTCACGCTGCCGTCACTTTGGCTGAAAAGCACAAATCTAGAGGAATAGGTCAGCCTGGTAGGTGCCTAGCAGAAAACTCCAAGAACAATCAACAAAGCAATAGCATTTGCTGTTGTGGTGCAAACCTCCTGGCAGTATTCTGCTAGGTACCTACCAGGTCGGCCTATTTGTAGTTCTGCTCTTCAGCTAAAGTAACAGCGTGAATAGAAGCAAGACACCAGGATGGATAGAATGCTGGCAGCAACTGGCACATGCTGACCCCAGGGGGGAGGTACCGCCATTCAGAACGCGCAATGACACACTACTGAAAGCATCCATAGCAAGAAAAGGAATTGGTCCTCATTATCTGTTGCTCAAATTGCAGACAGCCCTCTTGACAGGCATATCATTCCCCAGTGGGCAGCCTGGGGCAAACCCATATCACTCAAGCACAAGAGACTGCCAGCATACAAAGGGATTGGGTCTGAAACCTGCACTGTTCAAAGTGTAGGTACCCCTCTGACAGCATCTGCCACATTCTGGAGCCCACCGGGGCTGCGAGGGTCAGCCCTTTCTCCTTAAAGCGCTCCTGTAGCAGTTGCTGCAGCCAGGCGTAAGCAATGTTCACCCTCTCCGATGCCCAGGGATCAATCTTGCCTGCAGGTCGTTGTGTCAGTCAGTCAATGCATGACCGTTGAAATGCCAGCAATAGCAAGCTTGCCAGCAAAGTGATCGACAAACTTGCCTGCTTGGCCATTCAAATTGTATGAGTTGTTGCAACAGTAAGCAACCCATACATGTTGCAACTGCGATGTAAGACCGCAGGACCACAAACCGGGTGATGTGAGCTCACCAGTTCTATGAACAAAAACTTTCTTCAGTTGCCCAATGATGTTGTCCTCGTCATCAGCAGCGTAGTCAATGCCGTTGAACAGGGTGCCCGTCTGCTTCCTGGCATGCTTCTCAAGAAGCTTCCCCAGCCCAATTGCTTCTGCCTCTGACACAGACCCCAGCACAGGCAGTGGCATGGCCCTGCAGCATGACACATCAGCTGCATCATTCATGACTAGAAATGACATTGTATAAGGTACATGTTTACTTCTTGGCATGCTCGTTAACAATGCTTGGCAACCAGGTTGCTTCTGCTTTTGGTACGCCCCAGCACAGGTGGTGGCATGGCCCTGAAAGATGATGCAAACTGGCTTAGTACTCACGTTCCGTTAGATGCGGCATGGAGTGATGCTTACTGTTCTTGGCAAGTTTTGTATATGGAACACAGATGCCTACTTGGATTGCATCGACGAGCTTTGCCGTTTCATCACCACGACCTGTGTCCAGATTTGCGGAATTCCTAAATGTGCAACAGTGCATCTGTGACTTAGCAGATCAAGCAATGATACAACGCAAATGAAGGGCATGCTGACTTGGGTTTGTCACAGGTCAAAGGGTCAATTTCTGATGCATCATGCTGACAAGGGTTTCCACTGGTGCTGACTGGCAGCTCAGCATGTGCTGTTCACCTCAAGTGGGATACAGAATCCAGCAATTTACAAATTATGCACACACCTGTTGTATCTTTCCATCCTCTCTGTTGTGCCCCTCAGCAGGAAAGTGTCTGCCAGGCTGTACTGGTACTTGCCATCAGAGGCTGCAGGTAGTCCAGCTGCATCCTGCACACAACAGCACTGAACCCTCAAACCAGAGGACGCAACTGAACAGGCACACTTTGAAACTTTGAAGAGATCATATGCATGCTGTCTCTGTTAGAATCTTCTCAGCTGAAACAGCCACAGGTTGTTTCACATAAACTGGAGGTACACATGCAAAGGTCTGTAACAAATGCCTCTGTCGTCCACCGTAGTTCGGTGGCACAAGCCGGCTTCGCATAACAATCCTGAGCGGCAAAACGTCACAACGGCAGACGAAATGTCAGTACCAGAGGGGGTTGCGGATCCAAGGGACGGTATGCGGTCAGGTTTGCAAGGTCCCTGTCACTTCTGAGGTGTTGCAGCGCCAGGCCATGCAATAAGCTGGTAAGATGAACAGTGGTTTCTGTGAACCAACGGGCTCTGTTCCAAGATTTCAGGTCGGATTTGATGTCTGCAGAAAGGGTGCCAGCGTCCATCATCAGAGCCTGTAAAAGCAAAGTTTGAGCCAGACTGCTGCAATTGGCTGTTGGTTTCACTGTTGGTGCTACCAACAACCAGGATCTGTTGCCCACATGGTTGTGAAAGCCCATTTGGGCAAAGGCAAAGGCTTCCATTTTGGCTCAAAGACGGCACAATTAAGGGTAGGATTCACCAAGCTGACCTGAGTGCAAAAGTCCGCCCAACGAGCAGTCATAGTCTGCAGCTGCATTCGCCCCTCCCAGTACCTGCCATAGCTCAACTGACTCCTGCAAGGAGGACGGTCGTCCTAGTTGATGCGCACGTTACTTAATGCTTTGTGCTGTGTTTGAGCCAAACTGTTGATGCTTTGGCAAAACGGTGACTGCGTCAGGTTTGCTTGCCTGAACACGACGATAAATCCAACAATAAACGCGAAGATGTGGTAAGGATATGGATCCCGCCAGTCCGCATAGAGCTCTGACTGCTTTGTAAAGTACAGAGCTACAGTAATGGATGAGCTGATAACGGAGAAGATGAGGGATCGCGGGAATGCAGAGCCATATATTCTCAGCAGCAAATGCAAACCCCACGAGGTTTTGCTGTAAGTGATCATATTGCAGACCCTCACGCCACCCCCTCTTTGCCGTCCGCCTGTTTGTGGGAGGTCTCACCAGTCACAAAAACTTTGAATGAATGAATGTTTTTACAGACCACAGGAGCCAGGCTAGCTGTATGCAGCTGCCACTGACTAGGGCTATGGGTCTCTAATATATGCGTCTTTTTTCTTTGTTGTGTTGTATCACATGACAGTTGAACGCAGTTTTCACATTAACCAAAATGACTGCACTGGGTATCTGAGAGGTAACCAAGCAATTATTGCAAACAGTATATTAATTGTCCTGCTCAAACAAATCAGATACTACACTGCTAACCAGTAGCAAATGCTAATATGGCAAAACCTGTTCACTTTGTGCTTTGAATCGGAAATTGTGTAAGGACCCAGACTTTAACACAGCCAACTTTGTCTGCTTCAGGCAGCAGATGGGGCTGCGTGTGCCTGTCCCTTCTTGCATGTATGTGACTTGTTGGAGTGGGAATACTTGAGCACTGAACCTCTGAAGTACGGCCTGTGGCCTCTACTTTTCAGCTGTGCAAAGTCGCCATCAAGCTCTTTCCTTTCCTTCTGCTGCGTTGGGGTCAAGTCGTCATCTACTCTTATACCTGCTGATCGCAGTGCTTTGTTGAAGCGAAAAAAGCCGTGCTTTGCA
>JAABUK010009599.1_pt1 | contig 13174 bp, 8 predicted proteins | sample 5559141 | NCBI WGS metagenome assembly JAABUK01 (sample SAMN10711869, study PRJNA513367) | rock metagenome | isolation source: Antarctica rocks | place: Antarctica: Victoria Land, Pudding Butte nord | collected 2016-01-03
TGAGGCGAATGCTCGAAAAATCGACGCGGTAGCCGCCGCCGCCTTTTTTAACAAGCCCTTCGGCGCGCGCCGTGCCGGTGAAATCCGCCTGCGTGACCGCGCCGTTTGCGCCGCCACTCAAAGAAGATGAGACGGGCGTCTTGGTGCGTTCGTAATACGAGAGCGAACTAAGGCGCGGCTCGTAAACGCCGCGTGCGCCGCGCAGATCGAACTCTGCGGCCTGCACGTTTTCGCGCGCCACTTCGATGTCTTTGTTGTTGGCGAGCGCCATCTCAATTGCTTCGCGCAGAGCGAGCGGGCGCTGGTTCGCCATGTCCACGCCGACGCGCCCTAGTTCCGGCAAGGCTCTCGATTGGTCTGCGCGAAAATCGGGCGCGATGTCCGGCACGTTCGGTAGATTCTCAGGCGCAGGGCTTGCCACAGATTCGCGTCCGGGTTGGCGCGTCCCCACTTGCGCGGGCTGAATGACGGAGCCGGGCGCTTGCGGCACTGCGTTAGACGGCGCTGGCACATTGATGACTGACGGCGCGAGGCCGTCGCCGTTGTTGCCGTTCGTCGGCAAGCTGTCTATCGTCGTTAAAGAAGGTGCGTTGCCTTGCGGCGCTTGCGGTTGCGGAGCGGTTTGCGGCTGGGAGCTTCGCGTTTGCTGATCGGCCTGCGTTGACGGCTGCACGCTTTGATCCGTTTGTCCGGCGGGCGTGAGCGGGCGCGCGTTTGCTCCGGGCGCAGGCCCCTGACCTTGCGTCGCGTTGGCTGACGGCGCGATCTGCACACCGCCGGAAGATGACGCGGGCGGCGCGGCAACAGTAGTGCTGCCCGGCACTGGATTATTAGCCGACGGCGCGGGCGTAACCGGCGCGCTCGAAGTCGTTGCGCCCGGCTGCTGCGCAAACAATTTGTGCGGAGATGAAAACACGCACAGCAGCAGCGCCGCGAACATTAGTCGAAGTCGTAAATGCGCGGTGCGGCGTAAAGATATTTGGCGTAAGATCATCATGAATTCTTAAGAACCTGAATGCAAAAACAATTGCTCGTTATTTTCCAATCGAACTAAAGAGCGACGCGCTTGCGGTGGCAGCTTTGCGGCGCGCCCAAGCAAACGAATCTCCAACGCTCGATCCGATGCGTCCCCACATGCGGCTTGCGCCGAGATCATCGAAGAGCGAATAAAACACGGGCACCGCCAAAAGCGTCAAAAGCAAACACAAACTTTGCCCGCCGACGACCAGCACGCCGATTGAGCGATTCGTTCCCGAACCCGGCCCCGATGAAAGTACAAGCGGTGCCATGCCTGCCACCAAAGCAATCGTCGTCATCAGAATCGGACGCAGGCGATCACGGTTGGCTTGGATAATCGCGTCGTGGCGGTCAAGCCCACGCGAGCGCAATTCGTTCGTGTGGTCAATTTGTAGAATCGCGTTTTTCTTGACGACGCCAAACAGCAATAGCAATCCGAGGCCGGAAAAAATGTTGACTGTCTGTCCCGTCACAAGCAGCGACAAAATGCCGAACGGAATCGCCAACGGCAACGTCAACAAAATCGTCACAGGGTGAATGAATGATTCAAACTGCGCGGCGAGCACCATGTACATAAAGATAAATGAGAGCGACATAGCGAGCATAAAATAGTAGCCCGCGCGTCCCAATTCCTTCGAGCGTCCGGCGAGTCCCGTCGAATAGCCCGCTTCGACATTAATTTCTTTGACGAACGCGTTCATCTGATTGATGACGGCAGATTGCGAGCCGCCCGGCTTGACGTTACCCGTTAGAGTTACCTGTCGCTGGCGATTCAAGCGATCAATCGCCGACGGCCCCGCGCCTTCTTCGATTCTCACGACTTGATCCAGCCCGACTGAGCCGACTTTCGTCGAAGGCACGCTCATGCGCTGCAAACTTTCGGCGCTCGCGCGAGCCTCGCCCGCCGCGCGCACGCGGACTTCGTATTGATCAGTACCCGCGTTGAAAGTCGAAACCTGCTGGCCTGCGACGAGCGTGTTGAGGCTTTGCGAAATGTCGCCGACGCGCACGCCCAAATCAGCCGCCCGCACGCGATCAATCTGCACGCGAAGTTCAGGCTTGCCGACGACGAGCGATGAATCTGCGTCAACGACGTCTGGAATCGTTTTCATTTTTTGCAGCAATTGATCAGCATACTTCGTGAGCTTCGCTAAATCAGGGCCGCCGATCACGAATTGAATATCGGAATTGCGATTGCCGCCGCCCGAAATCGCCGCTACCGGCTGCACGCTGGTGCGCAAGTCCTTTGAATAGTTTTTCAACAGGCCGCGCGCTTCGATCATTAAATCCTGCTGGCTCTTGCGGCGGTCTTTGATGTTCGCAAGGCGCACATAGATCGAAGCAAGATTAACGGTCTGCTGCTGGCCGCCGCCGATGGTGACGAGCGTATCCGTCACGCCGTTCAGCTTTTGCCGTATGTCACGCGCGATGCGTTCGGAGAGCGCAGCGGTCGCGGCAATCGTGTTGCCTTCGGGCGCGCGCACGGTGACTTCAAACTGTGATTGATCGTCAACAGGCAAAAAGTTTTTGCCGACGAACATAAAGAGCGGCACGATGGAGATGATGACGAGCGCGCACAAACCGACGATCACCCAGCGATGCGCCATAGACCATTCGAGCATCCACTTGTATGTGCGATCAATCGGGCGATACCAACGCGATTCCTTTGAACCCTTTTCGCCGTCGAGCGCGTACTCGTGCCTTTCACTCGCGGGCGTATTCGCGTCGCGTGCTGTTTCGTCGTCTTCTACATTGCCTTCCGCTTCTGAATCGAACGCTGCGATGCGCGATTCGTTGGCGAGCGCCGCGCCGTCGCCTTCGCTCGGCACGCTTCCCGTGCTTGCCGGAAGCGGGTCGTTTTTGCGTTTGAGAAGCCGCGCCGCAAGCATCGGTGTTAGCGTGAACGAAACGAGCAGGGACACGGCAATCGCCGCCGATGCCGTCAAGCCGAACGAAGACATAAAGCGTCCGACGATGCCGCCCATGAATCCGACGGGCAGAAACACCGCAAGCAAGGAAAGCGTCGTCGCCATCACCGCAAGGCCGATTTCTTTTGTTCCGTCAATCGCCGCTTGAAACGGCGGAATGCCTTTTTCTTCGACGAAGCGATAAATGTTTTCCAAGACCACAATCGCATCGTCGATCACGATGCCGACCATCAAGGTCAAAGCGAGCATCGTGATTTGATTGAGCGTGTAGCCGAGCGCCGCCATTAAACCGAATGTGGCAATGATAGAGGTCGGAATCGCAAGCGCGGCGATCAGCGTCGAACGAAAACTCCATAAAAAGATAAAGACGACGATGGCCGCGAGCAGGCCGCCTTCGACCAAGTGGCGTTCGATGGATTCGAGCGCGGCCTTAATGAAGATGGATTGATCGCCGACGACTTCGGCGTGAAAGCCCTGCGGCAGCGTCGGCTGAATTTCCGCGAGTCGCGCTTTGATCGCGTCTGCGACAGCCACTGTGTTCTGTCCAGATTGTTTGGCGACGACAAGCGTGACGGCTGGCTGACCGTTCAGAAAAGCTTCCGTGCGCTGTTCCTGCGCGCCGTCTTCGACGTAGCCGATGTCGCTGATCTTGACGCTGTAATTGCCGCGCGTTGCAACGGCGATGTTATTAAACTGCGCCGGGTCTAAAATGCGCCCCAAAGTGCGAACCGTTAATTCGCGCGTGCCTTCATCAACGCGTCCGCCGGGAACTTCCAGATTCTGCTGGCGCACGGCGGTTGCCACATCCGCCGCCGAAACACCGAAGGCGCGCATCTTTTCAGGATCGACCCACACCTGAATTTCGCGCTCGCGCCCGCCGACGATTTCCACCTGCCCGACGCCGTTAATGGATTCAATGCGCTGCTTGATTTTTTTGTCGGCAACGTCCGTTACTTCGCGCAAAGATTTCGGCGCGGAAACAGCAATGCGCAAAACGGGCGCAGCATCCGTGTCGAGCTTCTGCACGACGGGAGCCTTCGCCGTTTCGGGAAGATCGGGAATGACGAGATTGACTTTATCGCGCACTTCCTGCGCCGCCACGTCCGCGTTTTTGTCGAGCAGGAATGTAATGAAGACTTGCGACACGCCTTCAACAGATGTCGAGCGCAGTTCGTCTATGCCGCTGATCGTATTGACCGCGCCTTCGACTTTGTCTGTGACTTCGGTTTCGATTTCCTGCGGCGACGAACCCGGATTCGCAATCGTCACCGTCACCGTCGGCAAATCTATTTTCGGAAACAGATCGACGCCCAACGAAAAGAACGAGAAGGAACCGACGACCGTCAACGCGAGAATAATCATCGTCGCAAAGACCGGACGCCGCACGCAGATTTCAGCAAGCTTTTGCATCGTTTAATAAACCCGGTTCGCTATTGCCTGACTTGCACGCCGTCGCTTAATTGATCGACGTTGCTTGTGGCGACGACTTCATCCGCCGCAATGCCGTTTTTGATTTCGACGAGGTCGCCTTCCGGCTGGCCGACTTGAACGAGGCGTTCTTCGGCGCGTCCTTCTTTGTTGATGACAAAGACGCGGCTCGAACCGCTTTCCGTGCGGACTGCCTTTTGCGGCACGAGCACGGCGGGCGAAGATTTTGTTTGCAGCACGCGAACGGTGGCGAATTGTCCGGGCTTCAATTCGTTGTTCGGATTATCAATTTCCGCTTCGACTGTGAGCGTGCGCGAAGTGGCCGTCACGTTCGGCAATATGCGCGCGACGCGTCCGTTGAAGGAGCGATCAGGATACGAAGAAATCGTGACGGAAACGCTTTGCCCGACGCCGACGCTGCCGATTGATTGCTCCGGCACATCTATGCGAACGCGCAAAGGGTTCACGCGGACGATGGTCGCAATCTTCGACGCGGGCGTGACGTATTCACCGACATCCGCCGGACGATCCGCGACAAAGCCGCTGATGGGAGACGTGACGACGGCATCGCGTATATTTTTGCGCGCCTGTTCGATCTGTGTCTGCGCAGAATCAACGGCGGCCTGCGCTGTTTGCACTGCGGCGTAGTTCTGGCGCGCGGCAGTGGTTGCCACTTCGAGTTGTTGCTGCAATTGATCGCGCTGCGCGCGCTGTTGATCGTAGGCCGCGCGCGACACGTCGCCTGTGACAAGTAACTTCTCGAAGCGCGCTAATTGTTTATCCGCGAGCGCCAAAGCAACGCGCGCCGAACCGACTTCGGCAATGCGCGCGGGATCGAAGTTTTGATTCGCGCGAAGTCCTATGCGCGCCTGTGCCTGACGAACGCCCGCCTGTTGCTGCTGCACTTGCGCCTGCGCTTGATCGAGACGAAGGCGCGCGTCCGAATCGTCTAGGCGTGCGAGGGTTGCGCCGCGCCCGACAAAGCTTCCGAGATCAACGCCGACAGCGACGACTTTGCCGGAGACCGCGGGCGCAACATCCGTCTGCTCGTCAGCAGCGAGGCTGCCCGTCGCCTCCGTGAAACGCGGCATATCGCGCATGATAGCGGCGGCAGTCGTCACCTCAACTATGGCGGGCGTCGCCGATTGCGCCGACGCATCCTTTTTCTTCGACTCTGCTTTCGAGCCGCCGCACGACGCGAGGAGTAGCAGACCGAGCGCGAGTAACGGCAGCGCGACGAGCCTGAAAGATTTTGCGTTGTTGGGAGCACTCATTTTCTTTGTTTCTTCTTTGTATCAATGATGCGTTGGCCGCGCGTTTCCGTGCGCGGTGTTTCCGTTGCGGCGACGCCGTGAAGCAGTATTTCCGTGAACAGGCGCGCGGCATCGTCGTGCTCGATGTCGAGCAGATGATGCGATTTGTCGAACAGATTATTGACCAGCGAGTGGTGCATAATCATGCCCGTAAAAGCGCGCACGACGATCTTCGGATCGAGATTGCGAAACGCTTTCTGGCGCTGGCGCTCGCGCGTGTAGCCGCGCAGGAATTCCGCCAGCACGCGCACGTTTCTGTCCCAGAACATTTGAAACAACTCGTGACCTTCGAGCGCAGAGTAAAGCAGCAGGCGCATGAATTGCTGATCGTCTTCGTGATGTTGCAGCATACGCGACGCAAGATTCTCGAAGACCGCATGATCGTCGCCCGTTGCCATAACTTTCGTCAGTGCCGCGCGCGTTTCTTCAAAGTCTGCGCCGCAGGCTTTATCGTCGAGGATGGCGGCGTAAAGCTCTTCCTTCGTGGCGAAGTGGCGAAAGATAATCGCTTCGGAAACATTCGCCGCCTGCGCGATTTGTTTGGTCGTCGTGCCGCGAAAACCGCGCTCCGAAAAAAGGCTCGTCGCGACGCGCACAATTTGCAAACGACGCTCGCCGCCTGCCATACGCGCGCCGGAAGCAACCGTCAAAGGCAGCAGAGATTTTTCGTCGCGCGTGCCTCTTCGTTTGTTTATGCGTTCTGCTGTTTTCATTTGCTGTGCCATAAAGTAAGCACTTACTTACCACCCTTTGCCGGACTCTGTCAAGTGTTGAAGAAGGCGCGAAGGGCAATTTTCCCTGTACGGTTCCCGGCCTTTGCGTTATATTGGCACGTACCCTTTTGCGACAAGAATTTACGTAGAGGAACGCAGATTGTGAGCGTGCATTCGACTTTGTGCGCGCAACCGCGCATCGGCACGTCGTTTGCTCGAAGCCGCAGTAACACAATAAGTTCTTAAATCTTTATTAAGCGCATTTGTTTGCCTTGAGCGATGAATGCAGGAACACCAAGGAGAATAACTGTTATGTCACAGAATAAACCGACAGGCGGATCAACAGGGCAAGATAAAACGGCGACGGGCGGCGCTGGCACAGGCGCGACGGATGCCGGAACCACACGCGCAAGCGGTAGTGGTGCTGGAGCAACCGGAACATCCGGCTCAACGGGTAGCACGGGCGCGGCTGGCGCAACGGGCGGCGCGGGCAGCCACGGCAGCAGCAGCACCGGCATGACGCCGAGCACTTCGGGCGGCGCAGGCGGCGGGCAGGGCGGCGGCGCGGCTGGCACGGCGGCAGGACTTCAAGCGCAGGCGCAGGAATACGGACAGAAAATCGCCGACGCCGCAACACAGGCCAAAGACTACGTGAGCGACAAAGTTTCCGTTGTCGGCGACAAGATCAAAGACTTGCAGAACAAAGACCTCAACGAAGTCGCCGATCAAGCGAAAGACTATGCGCGGCAGAATCCGGCTCAAGCGATTTTAATCAGCGCCGGTGTCGGACTCGTGCTCGGATTGCTTCTTCGCAGCGGACGTCGCTAAACACGTGCCTGCAATTTACGCTGCCAAAAGAAGTATTTTTTTGCGGCGTTCATAAACATCGAAAAGGAGGAGGCACGAGCGATGGCCGATTTAGAAAGAACTACCGCCGCCGCGCCCGCCCAGATAGCAGCGCAGACAGACATCGAGAGTCTGCCTGCGCTCTTCGGGCGTTTGGGTGACGACGTAGTCAAGCTGCTTGACGCCAAGTTCAGCTTGCTTAAAGAAGAAGTCAAGGAAGATGCCAACGGTTACATACGCAGCGCCGTGATGATCGGCATTGGCGGCGTCATTGCCGCCGTCGGCTTTGCGTTGCTCAATGTAGCAATAGCTTTTCTTGTTTCCAAGCTTTTCACATTCAGCGACGCGCGGCTTAATTATGCGCTCGGCTTTCTCGTGACAGGCGTGGCGTACTTAATCATTGGCGGCATTCTTATAGTAGTAATGAAAACCCGTTTAGCGGCACGCAATCCCGTGCCGGAGCGAACTGTTGACGAACTCGGAAAGGACAAGCAATGGCTGAAGAAAGAAATCTAGCGACCGCGCGCGCAACCGACGCGGACACCACCAACATAACTGACACCGACTCGACCAAAGCGGATTTGCAGCGCAGGATGGAAGAAGCGCGCGAATCCATTTCGCAAACCGTGTCGGACATCAAAGACACTGTTACCAATCAATATCAATCCGTCAAAGAAAGCGTTAACGATGCGCTCGACTGGCGCGAACAGGTACGCAGGCATCCGGCTGCGTGGAGCGCTGGCGCGTTGACCGCCGGTGTTCTCGTCGGCTACGGAGTTGGAGCTGTTTTAATGGGCGGCGACTCCGATTATGAGCGAGACTATCGCGCATACGATGAAGACGACTCGGACGACGATGCTAACAGTTCGTCGAGCGCGCGTTATGCTTCATACGAAGGCGGACGCAACTACGGCAGCAGCCGCGATTCTTCAACGCGCTCTTACGCAGGCACCGTCGGCGCGGGCGCGTCATCCGCTTATGCTCGCAGCAGCAGCGACACCGATTACCGCCCGTCTTACAGCAGCGGCTATGCAGGCGCGCACGACGACGAAGATTCGGACAAGCCCGGCCTGATTGAAAAATTCAAAGGCACGCAAGCCTTTGACCGACTGCAAACGGAAGTATCAGCGCTCGGCGACCGCTTTATCGATGAAATATCAAGCGTCGGCCAGAACGTCGTATTGCCCGCGCTGCTCGGCAAAGTCAAAGAATTATTCGGCGTCGATCTGTCCAACAAATCCGGCGGCTCACAACAACGTCAAAGCACAGCAGCAGGCACGTCCGCTTACGGCAGCGCGTCTTCCGGCAATAGTAGCGCGCAGAGCCAGTCTGCCCATGGAAGTTCCGCCGGAACCGGCGGCAGCGGCAGTTACGGCACGAGCGAGAACACGGACTACAACACCACCTCGCGCGACCGAGATGAATACGAGCGCGGCGGATCGAGCAGTGACCGTACCAATCAGTAAACCTTAAAAACGCTGCATACAACAAACGGGCGAGGCTCACATCGGGCTTCGCCCGTTTGTTGTATGTCTTCCCTGTTATATGTCTTCTCGTCGCGCGAACCTTATTATTGACATCCCGCTTTGCCGACCATAAACTTGCCTGCGCGTCTCACTGGTAATTTAATCTTTTCCATGAACAACTCACCAAAGGATTCTTCGATGATAAAGCATGACATGAATGCGCACGGCAAACGCTTTTTCGTTTCCTGCATAACATTTCTCTTTTTGACAGCGACGCCTCTTTGCATTTTCGCGCAACAACCGACGCCGACACCGCCGCAGCAGGAGGGCACAGGCAACTACGTCGCTCAACGCAACTACGCTTTCAGGTTCTATGACGAAAACAATTTCACGGCGGCGCTTCCGCTCTTTGAAAAGCTGGTCATCGCTAATCCGTTGGATCGAGAAGTAAACGCCCGTCTCGGATTTATATTGATCGGCAGCGCGACTTCTTATAAAGACCCGGAGCAGCGAAAAAAAGTGCGTGCGCGCGGACGCGGCTTTCTGGTGCGCGCCCAACAACTCGGAGCCGACGATGCTTTGACCAAAGAGATGCTTGAGCGCACTCCTTTGGACGGCAGCGATGTGGGCGATGCAAGCTTTTCAAACAAACAGGAAATAGACGAAGCGATGCGCGAAGGCGAAGCGGCGTTCTCGCGCGGTGATTTCAACAAAGCTCTCGCTGCTTATGGGCGCGCTTTGAAAGCAGACCCGAAGCTGTACGAAGCGGCACTGTTTACGGGCGATGTTTATTACAAATCAGAGCAGCCGGACAAAGCGGGCGCAGCTTTTGCGCAGGCCATTGCGATTGACCCGGATCGTGAAACGGCATACCGCTACTGGGGCGATGTGCTGATGAAGCAAGGCAAGACGACGGAAGCGCGCGACAAGTTTATCGAAGCTTATATCGCCGCGCCTTACAACCGGCTCGCGCAGGCTGGTTTCGTTCAGTGGGCGAATCAAAATGGAGTAAAGCTCGCTCATCCGAACATAGTCGTTCCGACAAATGTTTCATCGCCGGAAAAAGGTAAAATCAATATTACTCTCGATCCATCTATGCTCGGCAAATCGGATACGGGCACAGCCGCGTGGATGATGTACGGGCTGACTCGCTCTCTTTGGATAAGCGAAAAATTTGCGAAGGCATATCCGAATGAAAAAGCTTATCGCCACAGCCTCGCCGAAGAAGCTGATGCGTTGCGCATGGTTATCGAATCCGTCAAAACGCAGAAAAAGGATAAGCGCGCCAAAACGCTCGATCCGTCGCTGGCAGCGCTGTCTAAATTAAACGACGACGGATTGCTCGAAGCATATATTTTGATTGCGCGCCCGGATGCCGGAATCGCACAGGACTACGCCGCATACCGTCGGGCAAATCGGGATAAATTGCGGCGCTACGTTACTGAATACGTCCTGCATAACGGCGGCAGCGATAGTGGCGGCAAGTAGCTCAACAAACAAACTTACGCCGTGCCGTTAAAGCCACGAAGCGTTCACGAAAAAGAAATTCGCGCCGTTGAATGTAAATTTCAACGGCGCGAATTTCTTTTTCGCGTGCCTTAGCGAGAGAGCTAACTTGCGATTTGATTTGCGCTGTTTGTTTCTGCGGATTGTACAGGAACAACAGGCGCCGCTTCCGCGCGATAGCCGCAGGCTTCGTTGGCGCAGTAATGCACGGTTCCGTCCTTCTTCGTCGTCTTTTCCAGAAGAAACGGCGCGTTGCACTGCGGGCATGGCGTGAGGACGGGCTTATCCCAGAAAACCACATCGCACTTCGGATATTCCGAGCAGCCGTAGAAAGCTTTGCCGCGCTTGGATTTCTTGACGACGATTTCGCCTTTACAACCGGGGCGCGTGCAGGCAAGGCCAATGGTTTCGCGCTTGATATATTTGCAAGTCGGGTAGTTCGAGCAGGAAATGAATTCGCCGAAACGCCCGTGCCGCTGGACGAGTTGCGCGCCGTCAACCGGGCATTTTTCGTCGAGCACGACGGGCGCGGGCGCAACCACGCCGCTCTTGGCGATCTTGCGTATGTTGCGGCACTCAGGGTAACCCGTGCAGCCCAAGAATTGACCGAAGCGCCCGCGCTTTAAGGCCATAGGCTTGCCGCACAAATCGCATGTTTCAGGTTCTTCAGCTTCGCCGTTGTTCGCCGAACTAGCGGCGGCAGAAGCATCCGCAGTTGTCGCTGCGTCGCCGTTCGCGCTCGCGGGCTTCGCAATTTCGCGCGTCGTGCGGCATTCGGGATAATTAGTGCAGGCGAGGAATTGACCGAAGCGCCCGAACTTAATAACCATGCCTGCGCCGCATTTGTCGCAAATCTCGTCAGTCGGAATCGCCTGCTGCTTGGCGGCCTTCATCTCGACTTCGGCGGTCTTCAAATCGTTCGCAAATTTTTTGTAAAATTCCGCGAGCGCAGAAGTCCATGTGCGCTTGCCTTCCTCGATTTCGTCCAACTCTCTTTCCATCTGTGCCGTGTAAGCTTCATTAAAAAGATCATTGAAACTAGCAACAAGGAGATCGTTGACGGTCGTGCCGAGACCCGTCGGATGAAAACGCCCTTCGTGTTTTTCGACGTACTCACGATCCAAAATCGTCGTCATAATCGCTGCATACGTCGAAGGCCGCCCGATGCCTTTTTCTTCGAGAATTTTAACGAGCGTCGCTTCCGTAAAGCGCGGCGGCGGTTCCGTGAAATGCTGTTCGGGCGAGAGTTTTTTAAGCTCGAGTGTTTCGCCTTTTTCGACGCGCGGGAGCTTGCGTTCGGACTCTTCGTCTTCCTCTGTTTTTTCGTCGCGGCCTTCCTGATAAATTTTCAGAAAACCGTCAAACTTTTGCACAGAACCCGTCGCGCGAAACACGAAGCGTCCGGCGGTGATGTCAATCGTCGTTTGATCGAAGATAGCCGCCGTCATCTGCGACGCGACAAAGCGCTGCCAGATCAGGCGATAAAGTTTCAATGCTTCTTTGTCTAAAAATTGCGCGAGCGAATCGGGAGTGCGCGAAACATCCGTCGGGCGAATCGCTTCGTGCGCGTCCTGCGCATCTTTTTTCGAGCGGTAATGAACGGCCTTTTCCGGCAAATAGTTTACGCCGTACTGCCCGCCGATAAAGTCTCGCACTTCCGTTAAGGCGGCATCCGAAACGCGCGTCGAATCCGTGCGCATGTAAGTGATAAGACCGACGGAGCCTTCCGAGCCGAGTTCGATTCCCTCGTAAAGCTTCTGCGCGACGATCATCGTTTTCTTCACGGCGTAGCCCAATTTGCGCGCCGCTTCCTGCTGCAATTTCGAGGTGATAAACGGCGGAACGGGATTGCGTTTGCGTTCTTTTGTCGCAACGTCTGTGACAGTGTAAGTTTGCTTGTTTGCTTCGGCGACAATCTCTGCGGCCTGCGCATCAGTGCCGATCAGGATTTCGCTTTTCTTCGCTTCCTGATCGAAATTTCCCGTCTTGACTGTTTGCTCGCCGATCTTCAAAAGGCGCGCGTCGAAGTGGGGCGGCAAGTTGGCCGCGAGGTTCGCCGTCACCGTCCAGTATTCTGTTTTAACGAAGGCTTCGATTTCACGCTCGCGCTCGACGACCATGCGAAGCGCAACCGATTGCACGCGGCCTGCGCTCAAGCGTCCGCCGACTGTGCGACACAGAAGCGGCGAGACTTTGTAGCCGACGAGACGATCAAGCAAGCGTCTTGCCTGCTGCGCATCGACAAGGTTCGCGTCGATCTGCTTCGGCTCCTTGAAGGCATCCTGCACGGCACGCTTTGTAATCTCGTTGAACATCACGCGAAACGTCGGCTTCTTCGGGCGCTTCGGCACGATCTCTTCGGCGAGATGCTGGCAGATGGCTTCGCCTTCGCGGTCAGGGTCGGCGGCAAAATAAATGGTGTCTGCTTCCTTCGCGGCCTTTTTCAAGTCGGCGACGACTCTTTTGTTATTGCGCTTTTTCGTGTCCGGGATAACTTCGTAGGTCGGCGCGAAATCGTGCTCGACATCAATGCCCAAACCCTTCGACGGTAAATCCTTGATGTGGCCGATGGACGCCATCACACGATAATCCTTGCCGAGATACTTATTGATTGTTTTCGCCTTCGCGGGCGATTCGACGATAACCAGATTTTTTGTCATTGTTAATTTTCGCTGGAATTTACGGGACGGGCGGAAGCTCGACGTTTCGCCGCTTCTATTGATGAAACATTCGTTTAGATGCGACGGCGAGCATTAACGCTCGCCGCCCGAAATTAATTATGCTCGCCGCCGCGTTTGCTTTATCGTTGTGGCTTTATCACAAAGCACATACACACAAAGGCAAGCGCATTTGACTCTCTGAAAGCTTCCGTGTCAACCGCAGAAGCAAACAACAGGCGCTTTACGAAAATAACATCAGAGGCCGCTCGAAAGTCAACTCAAGCGAAATTTCGATAG
>JAABUK010009600.1_pt1 | contig 13170 bp, 16 predicted proteins | sample 5559141 | NCBI WGS metagenome assembly JAABUK01 (sample SAMN10711869, study PRJNA513367) | rock metagenome | isolation source: Antarctica rocks | place: Antarctica: Victoria Land, Pudding Butte nord | collected 2016-01-03
TGAGGTTGAGGGGAGCAGCCTGGAGAGCCTCAGGTGTGAGGTGGACAGTCTGGTGGAGGATCTCAGAGTTGAGGTGGCTACCAGTGCTGCACAAGAGCATGATGCTGGCCAGGTACGCTTCTGACTCGTCTGACTCAGTTGCCAGTATTCAGTTGTACGACAGCGCGATAGCTACAATCATATGGCCACATGGTCAGTACTGTTTGACTGCTGTGAAATTTGCCACTTTTTTATTGTTGCGTGGTGACTGCCTGTTGACTTGTTTCAGGCTGACTGCAACAGGTTTGCGTTGATAAGCATAGGAAGAGATTTGATATCACTTAAGTTCATCTGCATTCTGGCTATGCAGTAAAACCTTTAGTCACTTCTGGATGTTCTCATGAAATACCAGTTGGTGTCACACAATACAGGCATGGAGTGTTTGTTGCTTGCGTGATTGCATCGCTTTTGGCAATGTTTCAAAGATCCACCCTTGAGCATACACAGCATAGATCAAGAAGAACCAGCAATGTAGTGTATGTCCTTTTCCCAGCTTTTGTCTGTGGAGTGACTCCTCTGATGAGTGACTTCCCTAACGACATGAAATGTGAGTTGATTGAATAGCCCTCTCACCTTGATTGAGATTTTTGCCTTGCAGGCCATGCAGCAGGCTAGCAGGGCCCACTACACCCGCCAGCAGTCACTAGTGGTGGACAGGCTGGTGGATAACTTGGCTTTAGAGGCTGCTTCATCATACGGCGGCACTCGCAAGCCGGCTGTTGCTCAAGCCCTCAAGAAGCAACTTCACAAGGCAGCTCAGAAGCTGCCATCCCTAGCAGCAGCCTCCTCAGCGCCCTTGGTGTCTGAGCCTGAGGTGGTTGTGGTGAGCACAGCTGTCATGGAAGCAGCTGATGGATTAGTCATGAAGGAAGCTGTGGCAGTTGCTGTGCTAGCTGAGGCTGATGCTCAGGTTTCAGCAGAGCCCTTGTCAGCTCCTATTGAGGTAGGCTGTGCGTCTGATGTTGGAATGTGCATTCATATCAGATGTTTTCTGTCTTGTGTAAGCTTGTCACTCTTTTGGTTGCATGCAATGTCATATTATCACAATCAGGTGAGAATGGTTGCACCCACATGCACATGCTTGTGGTAATTGTTACCATACAGGCTTGGACACACTGTCTGGCAGACTGCATGGGGTTTTGTCGCGTGTACTGCGCCATTCATGCAGTCACACATCCAGTCTACGGGCCACACATCCTGGTGACATGGGTTTTGTGCCAGATGAGGCTCATGCAGGAGCTTTCCTGCATATCACATACACATCTGATCTGCAGTCATCACATCAGACCTCACATTCTTCACACACATCTCCAGCATGCAGTCCATACCTGTGACTGTTTTGTCTTTGCTACCAGGCTGCGTCCATTGTATTGTTCCAGCGCATCAAGTGCTGTGCAACCAGCAAAGTCTGACTGCAAGACTGTTACCGTTACAGGGGCCGTCAGCAATCACAGCAATGAGTCAGCAGCTTCTACAGCAGCTGCCGGAGCCGGCGCATGCAATGCCACGGCTTCATTCATTGGACTCCATCAACGCATTGGTGTGGCCAATGTCACGGCGAGTCTCCTCAGCCGGCAGCCAAGCCAGCTCTCACCTACACCTGTATGTGGACAACGGTGGTGACCACCTCCACCTGTATGTTGACCACAGTGAGCCACAGCTGCAGCAGGGCCTGCCACCGCAGCCAATGATGTTCCCAAGGCTGAGGACAACAGCCTCCATCAACGCACTGGTGTGGCCCACATCCCGCTCTGGCTCCTCCAGAAGCAGCAGCAGCCAGGCCACAGCTGTGGAGGACGCAGCTGAGGTGGTGAGTACTGCTGCCACAGCTGTGGTGCAGCACGTGCCCAGGCCACTGCCTAGCGCTGCTTCCATCAATGAGCTTCTGTGGCCTGGGGACTCCCCCATAGCACAGCATGCTGCTTCGCCTGCTCAGCGTGCTGACATTCAAATCACAGCTGCTGATTTGCTGCCAGTGGGACTGGCATCTGGGGCTGCTGCTGAGTTGTCTGTCAGGAGCTCAACCACCTTCAGAGCGCAGAAGCAGCAGTCACTCCTTGACAGAGCAGCAGCCAAGAGAGCGCTAGCAGCCCTGCTGGCTGCTGCTAAGGCATCACAGATCAGGGGCTGGAGCCCCAAGCAGCGTGCCCTCAGCCCTGTTTCTCTTGCAAAGGAAGAGGAGACAGTGGCGGCTGTGAAGGACGAAGAAGTAGCGGCACCTGTGAAGGCTGCTGTGAAGGCACTGGTTGGGCTCCCCTCTCTTGAAGACATTGAAGCCCTTGTGCCTGTTGAGGAGGACAGGTGATGCTCATGCTTGTGCTCTGTGCTATGATGAGTGGCAATTTTTGACGGTACATTGTTTAGTCCTACAAGGCATAACCCAATGGTAGCCGGTATAAATTTACAAACCTTGCCGAGACTAGGGCCCTACCCCCCAATGCCCTGAGGGGGCATCTGCTGTTGTGTAACGAGTGGCAATATGTATGATGAGTGGCAATGCAGCAGCTTGCTAGCTTGGTACTTCTCTGTCTGTCATAGTCACAGCTGTCCCAGGAGAGAGCAACTTCCAATTGCGCATAGTGATGTATTTGCTCAGCAAAACACAACTCCACGCAATAACTAGTACAAAAAGCCACCGTGTCCTGTGTGTGCCACACCTTTGTTTGACATGGGTTCTTGTCAAGTACATTGCTTTCTTATCTTTGGCAAATCAGGTAAATTGTAACCACAGGCAAGAGCCTAAGGCTGCACATTCAGCAGAAGCTGCTACAGCAGTTGCTGAGGTCCTGGAAGCACCTGCTGTGGAGGCTGCACAGCCAGCGGAAGCTGCTACAGAAATTGCTGAGGTCCTGGAAGCACCTGCCATGGAGGCTGAGCCAGTGGCAGACGGTGTTGTTGAACCCAGCCAGGCAGACAAAGCTGTTGCTGAGCAACAGGTGACTGCTTTTTGCCATGCTGCTGATTTGGGATGACTGGTAACAGCTGCTTGACTGTATTTTGGCATGCAACGTGAGCCTGGCCCTAAGGGGGCAAACACGGAATTTGGAGTGAGTCAGTGAGTCAGTCAGTCAGTCAGTCAGTGAGCGAGTCAGTGAGTGAACGAGTAAGAGTATGAGTGAGTGTGAGAGTGAGTGAGTGAGTACAAGAGTGAGTGAGTGACTGACTGAATGAATGAATGAATGAATGAATGAATGAATGAATGAATGAATGAATGAATGAATGAAAGCATGCATGACAGAGGATGCGCTACTTGCTCTCTGATGCTGCATGCATGCCTAATACTTCATCTTGACGGTCGTTTCCTAAATGGCATCTAGACTGAGTCCCTGCGCTTTGAACAGGAGAGGGACAGCTTGGAGGTTCTGGAGGAAGCCATCCAAGCAGCTGCTCTGGAAGCTGACTTCACCTTCCCTGACGATGTGTCATCATCCAATGGGGACCAGTCACTGGTCATTGATGACATCATTGAGTCCCTGGAGAGCGATGCTCTGGAGGCTGAGCAGGAGGCTCTGGCAGTCCAACAAGCTGAAGCAGCAGCACAGGTATGCAATGCAAACTTCATCCAACTGTTCACTTCTGTCTTGCCTAGCACTTTGTGATAAAAGGACCATCACAGGCTTATTTCCAGGCTCCTCGTTTCAAAATGATGAATCCGTTAGTGTCAGCTGCAACCAGTTGAGAAGCGCCATATGATAGAGCACCAGGTTGGTAGCACAACTGATTGCCACTACCCCTCAGGATGGCTAAAAGTCTTCATATGTTGGGTGTCAATTACTGACCTGGCAATATTGTCTACTTTGCAACTGACCATGTTGGCCAGTGAAAAGCTTCAAATCCATTGTTATACAGCTCTGTAGCGCACGCCATTCCTTGCAGCAGCAGCCTGGCATTCACTGTGGGGTATCTGCTGATGTGAGAATTCAACTTCTTGAGGCAAGACAGATGGGCAGATGAATGAATATATCACTCAGCCGAGCAATGCTGTATGGCCTTGTTACACAGTGTGCTACATGATGTTACAAGCTCATCACATGTATACTGTACATTTTTACATCAGTGCTAGTGCTTGCTGGTTGTACCTGTGTTTCAGGAATCTTAGAAGGAAAGCTGGTGCTGCAGGCCAAGCAGCAGGCTGAAGAAGATGCAAGGGCAGCTGAGAGAGCTCAGCAACAGGCACAGGCTGCCATCAAAGCCCAAGAAGAGGCAAGGGCAGCACGTCAGGCTGAGGAAGAAGCACAGGCCATCCTCTCAGCCAAAGAAGAGGCAAGAGCAGCACGTAAGGCTGAAGAAGAGGCACAGGCAGCTCTGAAAGCTGAGCAGCAAGCAAGAGCAGCTCTGCAAGCTGAGTTGGAGGCTCAGAGTGCACTCAGGGCTGAGGAGGCAGCCAGGGCAGCTCGCCGGACTGAAGAAGAAGCAATGGCTGCACAGCAAGCCAAAGCGCAAGCTGAGGTAAACATGCCTGGCTATCACTATGTCACTTGATGCCATGTGTGCATCTGCACCACTTGTGTTTGGACTTCGCTGCGCCGAGCATAGATGTTATTGCCAATGTCATGTTTGGACTTTATGGCTTCAAGTTGTGTGATGCGTGTGAACAAAAGACCGCGTGGGAAAAAGAAGTAAGGACACTTAAATGCTTGGAGGTGACATGAAAGACCTACCTAGTAGGCCTCAGGATGCCCTTTAGGCATAGGCCACATGATATGCATGGGTGTACCACTTTTCATGTTTTGGTGTCAACTGATGACCTGGCCAGATAATGTTGTCTACCTTGCACTTGACCATTGCTGGCCGGCCACTGAATGGCTCACATTCTGTTGTCATACAGCTTTGTGGCACTGCAATGTATCTGCTGATGTGAGTGTTACATTTTTTGAGAAAGGACAGACGGGCAGGTCAAGAAATGTGTCACGGAGCCAAGCAATGCTGTATGGCCTTGTTACACAGTGTGCTGACTGGTTTTCACAAGCTCAACACTGTATGTTTTTGCGTTTGTGCGGGTGCTTGTTGGTTGCAGCTGTGTTGTCAGGAAGCTAAAAAGGAAAGCTGGTGCTGCAGGCCAAGCAAGAGGCTGAAGAAGAGGCAAGGGCAGCACGTCAGGCTGAGGAAGAGGCTCAGGCCATTCTTGCAGCCAAAGAAGAGGCAAGAGCAGCACGCCAGGCTGAAAGAGAGGCACAGGTAGCTCTGAAAGCTGAGCAGCAAGCAAGAGCAGCTCTGCAAGCCGAGTTGGAGGCTCAGAGTGCACTCAGGGCTGAGGAGGCAGCCAGGGCAGCTCGCCGGGCTGAAGAAGAAGCAATGGCTGCACAGCAAGCCAAAGCGCAAGCTGAGGTAAGCATGCTTGGTTATCACTATGTCACTTCTTACCATATTTGCATCTGCACCACATTCGTCAAGATCCTTGAGGCATGCATAGCTGTGATTGGCAGCGTCATGTTTGGAAGCAGCAAAGCTTTGTGGCTTGTGGCTTCAAGTTGTGTGACATGTTGTCATGCCTCCTAATCTCATGGCACAGCACCCTGTGTTGCTATTGGCATCACAACAGGTGAAGATGATTGTCATCATAACAATATTGCCAAGCCTGCCTTTGGAAGTCAACTATTGCAAGTGCAAGGGAGTGCAGGACATGGTCATTTCTTGGGGCCATATCTGTTGTCATTCCTGCGTGAACAAGTGACTGCATGGGAAGTAAAATTAAGCACAGTTGAAAGCTTGGTGGTGTTCACAGAAGGTCTAGCATTGATGTTTCTCAATGGCAGGCCAAGATTGTCAGGCATTGTTTGGTGTTACTGTAGGCTGCTAGGCAGGCTGAAGCAGAAGCAAGGGCAGCTCGCCAGGCTGAAGAGGAAGCACAGGCTGCCATCAAGGCTGAAGAAGAAGCAGAGGCCACTGTAGCACAGATTGTGGAGGAGGCAGAGGCAGCAGCAATTCAGGCTGAAGAAGAGGCAAAGGCAGAAGCCCTCAGAGCAGAAGAAGAAGCAGAGGCAGCAGCAATACAGGCTGAAGAAGAGGCAAAGGCAGCTGCTCTGAAGGCTGAGCAGGAAGCACAGGCAGTTCGGCAGGCTGAAGAAGAGGCACAGGCCGCTGCCCTCAAGGCCGAAGAAGAGGCTCAGGCAGCTGTTTTGAGGGCTGAAAAAGAGGCAAGGGCTGCTGCTGAGATGGAGGCCTGGGCTGCTGGCCTCAAGGCTCAAGAAGAAGCAAGGGCGGCTGCATTGAAGGCAGAAGAAGATGCGAGGGCGGCCCGTCAGGCTGAAGAAGATGCCAAGGCTCTTGCTGCTGTGGTCTTGGCAGAGCGGGAAAGCACCCGATCTGCAAGCAGACACCAGGAGGACTTTGCTGCAGTGATTGATCAGCAACAGGCTGTCATGACTCGCAAACCTCGCCCTTCAACAGGTATCTGTTGCTGACTGGCCTTGCTAAAAGAGGTTGGTCAGCAAAACAGCATGCATGCGTTGCTGTTTTGCTTGTTGATCTGGGTCCGTTTGCTGTCGAAATGCTCTTTCACCATGTACTGCTTGTCAGCAAAATGCTGCAACTGCATCGATGCTTCCAGGTACAAGCATGTGCACTAGCATCCATTCCATGCTTTGCCATGCTGATGATGTGGCCGGGCAGCTTGGTGCTTGCCTTTTGGCTGATTCCTGTTGCCCTGCAGCATCCAAGGCGCTTCCTTCCATCAGAGAGGAGATAGGCCCCGAAGTTGCACAGCGGTCCAAAACGCCTACAGGCAAGGAAAAGCTGGCGGAGGACTACCCTGGTCTTGAGTCTGCTTTCTCACCTCTGGAGCCTCTGTTCAAGTTCAAGGGTCAGGCCTTGATGCATGAGGACAGCTCGGCGGGCACGATTCGGGCAGCGCCTGGTATGGCTGAGGTGGCGGTCTACAACATGGCTCAGGAAGGAAGTTTCATGCCGACACCGCTCGGCGCCGCCGTGAGTATCAGCCCGCGTAGCAGGCTGGGTCGCATGCAGTCTTCCCTTGGACCTGGTGAGGCGGATCGTGCCCTTCGTGGGGAGAGCCCTGATCAGCTGGGAAGCCAGGCTTCCTTTGGGTACGCAGATGGCCGCGCCTTCTCTTCCATCAACCGGACGCGATCATCATTCAACTATTCAGATCCCGCCACCCAGTCTCTAATGGAACGCACTGGCTCTTCTATTGCTCAGTTTGATGCACAGGTAAGCCATGAGCAGTGCACTTCCTGTCACATTCATGATCACCATGTATACATCACCATGTATAGGCATGTTGAGCAAAGCTTGCAGCATGGCTATATATCTTCACTTGGGCACAGCAATGGACAATGTGATTTGCTATGTTCATCATTGGGATTTCATTGATCACGTATATGCAATACTGTCTCTATCACTTTTACTGCATCATGCCTCTTTTATGGCGGGTTGCCAAAGAAGTCACTTGTCAAAACCATATTCTAACCCAAGGGTGACATGACGACCTTATTCCCAAGGGCGACATTGCTGGCTCTGGCTGGCAGAAGCTTGTAACATTCTTCTTCTTTTGCTTTAGGGCAACCTGGTTGGGGATGCTCCAGAGCCCCAGGCTCTACAGTGGGCAGCCAGAAACCCTTGGTTTGGGACGGACTCTGAGATGACATATTATGCATATGAGGTGCATGATCATCTGATTGAGGCGGAGGGTTATGACCCTAACAGCAAGGAGTACTATGAACAGATCGGCATGCGTGTGGCAGCACAATTTCCTGAGAGGTAATTGCAGATTTCCATTAGACTGGCTTGTGCTGAGAATGGGACATGGCAGGCAATCACTTCTTGTTTGTGAGATATCATTGTGCACAATTTCATTGCACACTGCTCATGTTGCCAGTCAGCATGTAGCATGGTGTATCAATTGCTTTGGCAGGCACAGCAATCCTCCACGCGCAACCTTGGAATCACACAGCAAGTCAAGCTGTATGCATGTCAATGCTCAAGACACCCTCAAGACCTTGCACACTGCAGATCTACTTCTCAGCGCATCAGATCATACCCAACAGCATATGCATGTACCTAGCTCATCATGAGCTGGAAAGCGTAGTATTTACTATTACTGTTAGTGTTTTGTTACTGTTATTGTTATTGTTATTGTTATTGTTATTGTTATTGTTATTGTTATTGTTATTGTTATTGTTATTGTTATTGTTATTGTTATTGTTATTGTTATTGTCATGTTGTTATTGTGATCATTTGCTTATGTTTATGATTTGCTGCTGCTGCAGGTATGCAGAGCGGTCTGTCCAGCCGACTCCCCGTCTGAGTGACGTCCCGCCAGTTGTCACATCCAGTCTGCGTCAACTGTCCACCACCAAGTCAGGGCGCATCTCGCCCTTTGATGGCTCATCCACCCTCCCGACTGGGGGCCGCCCCCTCACCCCCCCAACAGCTGCTGCTGCTGGAGCTACTGTGGAGACTGCTACTGTCAGTAGTGCTGTAGTCAAGCGGACTGTGACCAGTGCGTCATCATCTGGGACTGGTAGCAGCTACACTAGCAGCAGCTATACCAGTGCCAGTGCCAGTGGAAGTGGCAGTGGCAGTGGCAGTGGCAGTGGCAGTGGCAGTGGCAGTGGCAGTAGCAGCAGTTACACCAGGAGCAGCAGCAGTGGTAGCAGTGGTAGCTATGTGACAGGGTCAGGTAAGACTTTCATAGACAAGCTTCAAAGTGTGACTGTCCATGGGGGATGTGTTGTCTGTAGCCTTGACACATGGATTGGTCCCATGTGTCTTGCATGTGCTGATGCATGACTGGCAAGACATGTGGTGACAGACACATCAGAAAAGGAACCAAAAATTGGACTGAAGCAGGGTATAGTCAGCAGCTGTTTGCACATTTGCTTTGACTTTGCTGTACTTTCTGCTGTCCCCAGTCGCAAGCCTTGATGCGCAGAGCGTGCACTCACGGCCGAGTCTGTCTGTGCTGAGTCTGTGTACAATCCCCAGTCGCAAGCCCTGATGCGCAGAGCGTGCAATCATGGCCGAGCCTGTCTGTGCTGAGTCTGTGTACAATGTCAGCTGAGTCCAGATGCTAGATTTGAGCTGAGCGCTGCCAGTCACGAGTCATTAGGCACAAGCAGATGTCCATGGTGTAATGATTCGCTATACCTGAAAATGACAGGATCTTCACTTTGCTGTACTTGCTATGCCCACACTAGCTGCAGCAGCAAGGGCCCCTGTGTCATCATGCATCATTCCTCCCCTCAACCATGTACAAACAAGTTCTGGAATCCAGAAAGGCTGCACAGGTCGCAAAGATACGCCCAGTCTGTACACCCATCCAACAGCCTTGTCCTGCAAAGGCTCTTGAATGTGATCAGCATGCCTTTCCGGCCTGACTGTTGAATGCCCTGAACATTCAGTCCTTAGTGTATGTTTCTGTCCCCAGTTATTGTCTGTTGATTCCCCTGATGAGTCCTCAAGATAAGCAATGTAAATTGATTGATTGATTGTTGACATGCAGGCAGTGGTAGCGAGTCTCGGTCTGCTTCTGGTGATGGGAGCGGCAGTGGAAGTGGAAGTGCGTCGACCAGTCGCACCACCTCGGCAAGGACGTCCTCTCGCTCTGCCTCATTCTCAGGTATGCCTCCCCCTTTTGCCCATTGCTGCTGCCTGTAGTAGCATGCCCTGTGGCCTTGCCTTTTGCCCATTGCTGCTGCCTTTTATGGCATGGGCTGTGGCTTTGCCTGTTGCCCATTGCTGCTGCCTTTTGTGGCATGGGCTGTGGCCTTGCCTTCTGCCCATTGCTGCTGCCTTTATGGTGACCAGATTCATCAATGAAAGGCATGCTACGCAGCATCTCAATCAAACCACACAGTGTCTCACGCCAGCCTTGCCAAGCAGTGAGAGGTTGTGGCTCTAAAACTGGGCAGCCCAGTATAACACTTGGCTTGTCAGTAAATTGATGCCGAAAGGCGTAGTCTTTTCTCCTCTTTTCGTTTCCTTCTTTTCTTTTCTTGTAGCGCTGAAGCCTCTTATGATTCTGCTACAGGCAGTGGTAGTGCATCTGGATCACGCAGCACCTACACCCAGTCAGGCACCGCCTCTGACAGCCGCACCATCAGTGCTAGCAGCTACAGCAGTGCTAAGAGTGGCAGCAGCTACACTAGCTACACCACTGACAGCAGGCCGGTCACTGCAAGGCTGCCTGCCATTGCTGGAGCACAGCCCAAGGGTGCAGCAGTGGTCAAGAGTGTTGAGGTGAAGCAAACTGAGGTGGTTGCAAAGGGCAGCAAGCAGCGGCCTGAGTCTGCTACCTCATCTGGGTCTGAGTCTGGAAGTGACAGCAGCTACAGCAGTGGAAGCAGCTATAGCAGGTGAAGCATAAGACCCCATTGGAAGCATGTGCTTGCTTGAGTGTTAGAACTTGGAAGCGTCTTCACAGATGCGGGTGGAAGTGTGGCTTATAATGTAGCTGCGTACATATGGTCAATGTCAATGTGTTGCTGGACGCTTTGGCTTCTGCAACGCAGCATCAGCTTTGCCAGACACAAGTCCATCTGTCTGTATGCTCATAATGTTTTGGTTGACGTTTTCATGCACAGAAAACTTACCTGCTGGCTCCTGTTCTGAGTCTGCCTTCCTGTGTTGTAGGTCTGACAGCTACACCAGTCGCAGCAGCTCAAGACCTAATGAGTTGCCCAAGCTGCCCAACCTGCCCGCCACTCCCCAGAAGGCTGAAGCTTACCAAAACAGCAAGGCAGCATCTGCTGCAGCCACTGGCAAGCCTGTCAACAAGAAGATGGTTGTTGCTGGCACTGTTACCAAGTCCTCACGGGTTGCTTCAAGAGCAGCGTCTGACTCTGGCAGCAGCAGCAGCAGCAGCTATACCAGTGGGAGCACCTCGAGGAGCAATACAGCACACAGCAGCAAGCTGCCAGCAATTGCTGCTTCCAAAGGTGCAGGCAGGCAGTCGGTGAAGTCTGGTGCTACTTCTGTACAGCAGCAGACTGAAGTCATGCAGTCTAATTTGCAGCAAAGCAGAGCTGCAACTAGCCAGGAGCAGGCTAGGATTAAGAACACAATTCAGCAACAACTTCAGCCAGGCAGAATGCTATTCTAAGTCCAGCATTTGGCACATGTGCCTGCAGTGTTTGCTGATTATCTGAGCTCAGAGGCTTGTACTAAGACTGACTTGACGCACACCTTTTTTTTTGCTTTCGGTCATGTAAATAGTGCCTCACGCAACTGCATCAGTGTCAATGTGGTATACCTGACCATCGCAATGCCAATATGTAATTACAATGTAGTCAGAGCAAATTTGCAGATGATATGGCCACCAGAATCTCTGGCAATCATTGGCACTGGTTGCTGGTTGTAAAGACAGGTCGTTGCTCCTGGGATTGGCAGCATCACGATACTTTCATGGCATAGGGCTACAGTGGCAAATTTAATTGGCAAAGTCAACGTGGAATCCTCACATTGACTTTCCCATCCTACTGGCAGGCTGAAAGGCCTTTTTGTTTGCAATGACTCAGCTTACTGTTGTCACTGAAGCATACTTGGTTGTGCTCGCTGCAAACAGACATCTTACATCAGTCATATGCGTGGTGGACAACAAAACTTTACCAAGCCAGATCCAGAGGGTTCAGCTATTGCATGGCAGCCATTGCATGCTGGAATACTGTGACTCAAGAAGGACTCAGGCAAAAGCATGACACACACTCTAGAGGCGTTGTCTGCATCAGCAGGCATGCTGGGTGAGCGGAGACATGACGTGACATATGCTTTATTGGATGTACAGAAAAGTCTAGAGGACTTGCAGATCATGCATCTTACCATCTGCTGCTGCAGCGCCAAGACTTGAGCCTTCTGCTCAGGTGGCAGACCCTCAATCTGAGCTGGTGAGAGCTGCATGATCTGCTGAAGCAGCACTGCATACCAGAAAAGACACACTATGACTGCATCCAGACGAGGTGTACAGTTGCTGTCACTATTTAGTCACAATGCAGGTTGGAAAGCCCTGGATCTGGCATGCAGCATCAAAGCAGACAACAGGGTCCAGAAAATGCATGTCCTTATCCACCGTTGAGGGAATGCTGTTGTTGCAAGCTGAACAATTTTAGAGCATCATGGGCAGGAAGCAGCTGTGTAGTATGGCCTTTGGCATGACGATCGCTATGTTACATGTACAGTTTGTTACAAAGCACACAATATGTGGACATAGCTGTACACATGGCAACCATGTCTACTGTGCAATGCACAACTCATGGCCAAGCAGTGTTTAAAATAAACTCTGAAGCGCGATCGCGAGGGATTGTGTGTGAGCAGGGGCTCGGGGACCACGCCTGAGTGTGCCACACAGTGTTTGGGAAGCTCAACTCTTGACAAGCTGAGTGGGGTATGGTCAGGTGATGCCAGATGGCTAATGCATGTGGCAGATTGTCAGTAGGTGCTCAAACCATGGGTGGATGGACGCTGACTCACCTTTCTGTTGCTCAGCAGGCAGGTTGGCAGCTGCATTCTGCTGAGGCTGGGCTTGCGGCTGAGGCTGAGGCTGTTGCTGAGGGATTTGCTGTGCAGGGCGAGGCTGGGCTTGCTGGCGGGGGTCACTGCCACGCATCCTGGGATCATGGGGCCGCCTTGCGGCTTGCCCTGGGCCCGGCCCTGGCCCTGGCATGGGGTGCCCAGCCTATGAAGTAATGAACATTGTCCTGATTGCTATTAACAAGACTGTTGGCAAGGTGCTTGCTCAGCTTGCATGGTCACAAAATCTGCATGTGTACACAGCTTGAGCGGCTTGGAGCTTTGTGCATGTTGCACCTGATGAATCAGGTGTTGCATTTGCAGATGCGCAAGCTTAATGGGTCGTCAGCCTGAGGCTGCAGCCACAGTGCCATGGTTTGCACTCATTGTTCACGGATTATTGAGAAGCCACACCTGTCCAGCTGGCGGGGCTTGCTGCACGGGTGGCCCATATTGCTGCCCAGGTGCACCCGACTGCACTGTGGCTGCAGGGCGCGGCCCTGGGGCTCCTTGACCTCGCCCTGAAACACAGTACTGTTGCTCTAGCAAATTGACAATGCAAAGCAGCAGAGCATACAGTGTTCCCTTGCACAGTGCGCCATGCAACTTCTCAGCCATGCAACAATCACTGATCAGATATGCAATATTTGCTTAGCTTGCAAGGGT
>JAABUK010009601.1_pt1 | contig 13170 bp, 19 predicted proteins | sample 5559141 | NCBI WGS metagenome assembly JAABUK01 (sample SAMN10711869, study PRJNA513367) | rock metagenome | isolation source: Antarctica rocks | place: Antarctica: Victoria Land, Pudding Butte nord | collected 2016-01-03
ACACAAGACTGACACTTTATATGTACAGCAGCAGACTTGAGACCAGCAAGGAACAAACAGCCTTTGCCTCGACGCGCATTGACAGTACTGTGCTGGACAGTGTTGCTACACAGCGTACAACATGTGGCCACCCATCATCCTGGCAGACATCAATTTCAGGTTCTACTGCTTTGGCCTTATGCAGAATTGATGGAAGAATTATTGAAAAATAGCAATGCAGCAGGCGAAACAGCGGCGGGAAGAGTGAGGCATTGTACCTGGGTTGTCAAGGAAGGGATGCAGTAAGTACTTATGATGCTGATACAACACATCCCAAGCCGCCGAGACAGCATTTGCCGCCATCATCATGTCAGACTCCGGCAAAGTGTTGGCATCAGACTCATCCTACAACAGTGCATGCTGACCTCACGCAGGAGATTGCCGACAATGCCTCCAAGATGCGGGATGTGAGATTGTTGTCGAGAGTAACGGCAAGCACGTAAAACTGCATGACAATGTGCAGATCATCATGACTCATAAATAAGATAGTAGATAACAAATGCAGTGTACAGTGATGTGATTCATCATCTGTGACTTACCACCCTACCTGTTCAGGCGCTGTTGGTACCAAAAGTTTGCCCCAGCCTTGGGCTGCTTCAGAGACCTCATGCATGAAAAAATACAGGATCTTCAAAGCAATAAGCATCATGTTGAGATGCTGTGGAGAGGCAGCAGTGGGGCTGGCTGGAAGGGGAAAGGGGACAGGGCTGTTGCTGGTGCCTGAGCTGGGACTTGGGAGAGGACTGTCAGAAGGGTTCTGAACCTCAGGAACAGTCTGTGGATGCTCTGTGACTACACTGGCAGCGGCCTGCTGAGGGTCCCCAGCCTGCAGACACATGCATACAATCTGCTCATGCGGCCCAGGCACACTTGCAGACAAATTGAGCTTGTTCCACAGCAAATCTGCAACCAGTAGCTCCAGCTTTAGCAGAAGCTGTAATGATAGCGTCCACTTGCGCAAAAGTCAAGGGCAAAGTGAACACAAGGTTGGACTACTTCAATAGCCAGCTGCATACTGCTAGACAGACATTTTCAACTTACGTACAAACCTCATGTGACAGGACAGCCACTCAAGCACTGACCTGATGAGCACAGCACAGCACAAGGACTGCTATTGCTTCACCATCAGCTACCTGTTGCCTGCACGCACCTGGACTGACATTGGGGACACAGGCAAAGCAGTTGTTGGATGCTTAGTCTGGCCTGCCCTGGTGGGGCTTCCAGCAGTGCCGGTTGTCTTGGAGGTGCGCAGGCGCCGCATCAGACATTTGGCCATGTCATGAGCGGTGCCATACAGAGCACGGGTGGTCACAAGATCTGCATGCAACATAAGCCTGAAGGTTGCTGTGTACACCATCAGCACCACCAGCAGCAGCTATCTGTGCCTACAGGTTGAAATGATTCTGCATACAGGGAGGAGCAACGTCGCACAGGGCACCAATGGTGCTGGAACTGCTGTAAAGCATAGCTGTCTTTAGTTTGGCCTGACCTGGGGAAGAGTCCTTGTGGACTGCTTTGACAGCATGCAGGACTGCTTCCAGTACGCCAGACTGCAGCACAATCTGCTGCAGGCCCTCAGCATCAAGCTGCGTGGGCTGTGCCACATCTGTGTCACCAGTCTGCTGTTCTCTCTTGTCTCCCTGCTCGAGCTCCACATTGATGTTCTCTTTGGTCTCCTCCTTCATCTCCTCTGTCATGTCAGGCTTGACTTGCAGCAACTTGCCTTGAGGCTGCAGCAAACTGCTGAGGGCCTGTGCCATAACAGAGGTGTTGTGACAGCTGGAAGGAAAATTAGTCCAGTGCCTGCAAGACTTCTCCAAAATGATGTTGACCTGGATGAAGTACGCAAGTCATCCATCTCAGAAGGTCACAAAACAACGGTACTGAGCCTTTGCAGTGTTGTGGCTTGCCTGTAGAAAATACAGCAGTCTTGCAGGTGGTATGCCATATTGAACAGCGGTCTGCTGCACATACAGCAGCTGCTGGAAGTCCTGGACAGGCTGTGGGCTTTGCAGGGCAGCTCTGAGGTTGTCCAGCACCTGGCTCTGGGTGGGCAGTGAGTTCAGCAGCTGTACTGCATTCTCACGCACACCAGGCACATCGCAGAAGTCTGCCAGTGTAATCAGCACTGGATAGACGATGGAGTGCTGCGTGCATGCAACCAGGATGTCTTGACTGTTGCCAAAATATTGCTTTTTCAACAGGTACACAGCTCTCAGAAGCACACAACCATGGTACTGTAATGCTTGAACGACAGCTCCATAGTGGCTACAAACTGGACTCCAAGCTTGCTGCTATGACATTTGAAATGAGATAGGGTGCAACAGCATGCATTTGGAGTGAAGCTGCCAAGACAACATGACAATCTTCGACCACACCTTGACAGCGTCACAGCGCAGCAGGAATGTGTTGTCACAGATGATCCAGGATAGCAATGCAAGTCATGTTCAATTGCATGAGATGCTGACCTCACGAGCTAGCAGCAAAGCCGGTGATGCTGCTTCCTGAGCTGCCAGCAGCTTGGGGTCCGGTGAGGAATATGAGTTGTGCAGAGTCACTGCCATCACGTTCACTATGCACTGCTCTGAAGTGAATCCAGCCTCACACAGCAATAAGGCGTCATTTGTCAGCTCCTTGCCTGCCATAGCCGACACATCTAGTTAGCCAGCCACAACCTGTCGTTGTTTGAGACCTCAGGTCTCCTTGATTACATAGGCTCTATATATGGCAAAAGCAGTGTTCCGCAGGAAGTGAAGTCACATGTGACTCAGACAATCATCAACTCAGAGATATGGCAATTGAAATCAGAATTACCTCCAAGAAACATCCTCAACCGATCAGGAGGTATGTTGAATGAGGGCTTTGATGCAATTTGCTGACGCAGCTGCCCAACATAGCTGTTGGTGTTCATCTCAAGCTGGGACTTGGACTGGTTGTTCATGTTGGGAGCTGTGAAGCCGACAAGCAACTGTGAACCCACAAAGGATGCTGCATGTGCAGCTCTTGTAGGCATAGTGCGACCCTGCATCATGCAGTTGGTACAGGGCTGATACTTTGGCCTTGTGTCGCATTGGCTGTGACAGTGAAATGCATGAAGCCGAAAGGGTCTGATGACCGAAGCACTCCTTAACAAAGCCACGTGATGTTGCTAACTATGGCTGCATGCCAGTCAGGGCCACTCAAGCTGTGAACCAGTCATACCTTGCATGTCCTGATCATATCTTGCAGCAGCTGCATACATCTGGCAGCCCTCTGAGCTGACAGCTCTTTTGCAGCTTCTTCATCTGCTGAGCATACCTCATCAGCCGCAGCCATCAGATGTGTTACGCATGACCTGCATAGCACAATGTTAGCAGTCTGCCTCTTCCTGTCAATAAGAATGTGAGCAAGGTATTATCTAGGCACATCAATAAAGATTTGTACACTGCCGACATGTGTGACAACAGGCATGCGCCTGATACCTGAGTAATATGCGCACACACGCTATGTACATAAGGTGTGTAAAGTGATAATGGTCATTCATAACCTGCACCATTGCCTCACCATGTAATGCTTGGCATTGCCTGAGGTCAATCATGCCAATGACTGTCTATAGAAGAGATGCAGCTTGCCATGAGAGAACAAGATCACCTCACAAAATGTTCGCACAGTTGCTGAGGGACAGGGCTGTCACTGTCCTGCCGTTTATACAGCCTGATCAGCAGCTCCTGTGACGCTCGCACAACCGCATGGCTGGAGGTGATCAGCTGCCCCTCCTTTGAAGGCATGTCCAACACCACACGCCACAAGAAGTCCACACCTGGACCAGTAAGCTTGGCATTTGAGACACATGCATGAGTTCCAAACACTCCTGCAGAGGCAGTGAGGTACACAAAAGCTTGCAAGATCATCTGATGTGCCTTGCAGCATTGTGACAGCCAGATATTCTTTTGTGCTTGGACCAGGAGTTGCAATGTCAATGCAAGCTTTCAGCAGCATGTGACAACAGCCTCACCAGGCAAATCAAGCTCCAACTCTGAGTCATTGTCCCTTCTCTTCTCTTCAGCTAACTGCAACAACACATGCAGCTCTCAGCTGCACCACCCGAATGCACTATCACAGGCATGCACAGGCACTGGCCTCTGCATGCAATCCAAAACCTATCAACCGTGTGCGCTACATGGGAGCATAGAATTGCTGGCCTGTGCAAGTGCAATATTCCTGGTGCAGGCAGGACCACTTCAGCTGAAGGACTGTCCATCAGCTTACCGCATTGAAGTAGGTTGCAAAGCAGTGATAGCCATGCTCGGACATTGTGGCAGGGTCCAGATGAGCCATTTTCTCAGTGAGCAACAACTGACTGCTGTCCCTGTCAATGATGGCCCAGGTGTGCTCAACATTGGCAGATATGCTATGTGTGTCTTGCAGCGCATTGCAGAACCACTGAAAGGCTATGTCTTTGTCATGCTGCACCAGTGCACCTTCCACCAGCGTCTCCCATAGCCTACACAGCACAGCACACTTCACTCTGTCTGCCATGGCACCCTGTGTGCTCAGACTGCACAGGTCACTGTGAGAAACATTACACATCAAATTTGCCTGAATCAGCAAGTGAGACGCAACTGTATGTCTTCCCACACAATGGCTTGTCAAATGTTAGGGTTTTTGTGGAGAAGCAGAGGTGGGATGGCCCCAGGTCATATGGAAGTCAAGCTGTGAGGGGGAGCTGTGTACCCAGAGTACCTCACCCCTTAACAAATGACCAGCTCAGTGGCTCGTCAGAGACGCGCTCTGCCAGATCCAGCAGAAAATTGGCATAGCAGTTCACAGAAGCAGTGTGGAGGGGCTGCCAGCTGCTGATGCTTGGCTGCTTCTGCTGTTTCAGATCACGTGACAAGGCCATGTGTCTCTGCAAGCAACAGCAGGCCTTCACAAATGCTCACATGTGCCGGCAGTGCCCTCGTACATGACAGCTTATTGTGCTGCCAGAAGAACAGGATTGCTGTGAATGGTGTGGTCAATCACAGGTAAGTTGGTAAGGTAAACATGTGACAGCAGGACATGGTAGAAAGCCTGTCAAAGTGACACTCATCTGCATAAGAGGTGTGGAGTGGCAGGTTGGGCACCTCCCCTTCATACCTGTGATGGCATTGTTGCGGGAAGTTTTCTTCGTAACGCATGTGTTAACATATACACAATTACCTGTAGGCTGCCCAGCAGCAGCTGGAAGATGTCATCACTGCGCTTCAACACCTCCAAGAAGGGTGCCTGCACCACGACAGACTAAAGTTGCAGAAGAAGCAACAATGACAGCTTCCTGCTACCACAACAATGAGAGTAGCGACAAAGGTCTTGCAGGCAAGTACATTGTTGTGACCTGGCAAGTCTTTGGCTGCCTAACACAGCGGCAATGAGATGCATGCAAGACCCTCACATAACATGCCAGTACTTGTCGGCTGTAGGTGGTAAGGCAGGGCTTACAGCGTGGTTGCCTGAGTTGGCAATTAGGTGAGTGAGAACACGCATTGCAGGCAAAGCCTTGTCAATGCCATTGAGCTCCTGGACCAGTTGAGACACATAGTCAAGCGCCAGCTCTCGTGTGTCAGCACTTTTGCTGGTCAGGGCATAGTCTCGCAAAACGTCTGCAAAGCAGAGGGTCATGTCCAGAGGTGCATGCATTTGTGAAGCAAGGGAGATGCGCCACAGAAGGCCAAGAATGCGCTTGGTCATGACACCCTGCCACAACACACAAGGGCTCGGTGCAGCTGTGCAATTTGCAAGGATACATCGTATTGGACATGGCTTGGGTAAACGCAAACAGACATTCCTTGAAATCAAAATTGCAAGTCAATTCACTGATGGCTCTTTCATAAAGCAAGAAGCACTGCCAGGATCAATCAGGGACATTTGCCTTATTGTACAACAAGCGCTGACGGCAACATCCGAGCACAACACAGGTTTTGGCGCTGCAGCATCATTGCCCTTTGGCATTCGTCAGATGTGCAACTTGTGCAAAGCTCACCTGAGTATCAACCTTGGCCAGTCTGAAGAGAAGCAGCATGCCTTGCTTGTTGTCAGCATCACACTGTGCTGCACTTGACTCAAATTTTTTGAAGAGAAAGTCCAGCTGCTCTTCATTGAAGGCTTGAGCCAACTCAGCAAGCATGTTGAACACATTGATCCTCACGGCCTCGAAGGTGTCAGGCTGTACAACACAAGCAAGTGTATACCAGATTAGATTTCCACGAAGAACCTGTTGTGAGATGTTGCACTGCACAAAAGCAAGGTTGTGAAGCAACACATAAATGTAGACACGCTTGTCTAAATGCAACATGAGAAATTGGACCTTCATGGCTTTTGAGAGTGACGGTGTGTGCTACTGAGCCCCCCCAGGCATGCGCATACAGGTGGCAGCTGCATTCAGCCGCATCAACACTGCTTGCAGGCCCCAAAGCAAATGACACCAAGCATACCTTTTCTGTCAAATCCCACAGTAAGGCAATATGCTCTTGCTGAAGGCCGTCTTCAACAACCAAGTACCTGAGGACCTTCTGCACCTGTCCATCAACAACTTGCCTTAGCATTGCATGATGACCAACCTGCCCTCAGTAATGCCGGTCTGCCCAGCTGGACATGTGCACCACATCATAAATTGTGCAGGAAGCTTTGTACATCCACCATGGCATTGCAAACTGAAAAGCCATCAGCAACATTTGAGGCTTGACCTGACCTGGTCAACATACTGTTTCTGATGTAAATTAGCACGTAGCAGTTGACCAACAATGTTGTGAGACTCCAGCCACTGGATGGTGTGACCCATGGCATTGCCCAAGCTGTCCTTGGGAAGCTCAACAGCCCTCTTGACCATAGCATGTGTCTCACGTACTGCACTCAAATGCTTGTTGAAGTTGCTGAAGCTAAGCATCTGCAGCACAAACCTTTGCTGTACAGCGCTGACCTGCATCAAAAGGGCAAAGCTAAACATGAATTATCCATATCACATCATGTCATAAAAAGGCAAACATGACCACACGGGGCAACAGCATTCGATGCAAAACATAAGAAGCTCAGGACAAATGCAAGCTACTGTGCTTGACACCTATGCGTGGTGTGCAACACAACGAAGGACATGGCATATGTGCCTTGACAATGCAATCAACAAGATAGAGCACAGCTGTGTAAGATGGCAGATCTGGGTGGTCAACCTGGTGATGCCAACATGACTCACCAGCTCATCAGCCTGCATGGGGTTCACCACCCGCTCCAGAAGGAAGAACAGATTGCGAAAGACAACAGACAGATTGTGAAACATCCTGTCAGTCCCATGCTCGCTGAGCTGCTCCACGTCTTGCTCAAGGGCGTCTTCAATATAGGTCAAGACATCCTCAAAATCCTGTCGCCATAAGAAGATACGGTTTTGGCTCAAACCCAAATCGCAACAGACCAGACACTCAAGTCTTCAACATGACAGGTCAGAGTAACGCTACAATACCTTTTCAAAACTATTGATGAAATTCTCTGTCGCCACAGGCAGACAGCTGACTGTCGTCATCAACATGTGCTTCAGCAGCTCCAATGAAATTCTCTTGGGATTAGCTAATGCCTGCAACATGCAGAAATTTTAGTGTTGCTTTGCAGCCTATACATGGTGTTGCCATAATAGCAAAGCAAACTGCTGCAAAAAATGCAAAGGTCATGCATGCTGTACCTGTCTGATGTACTGAAAACCCCTTCGGTACCCAAAGTAGTTGATGAAGTATGCAGGCCAGCTGAAGGTTGTGAAGTGTGAGCAGTCCTCAACATCTGTGTCTACAGGGACTCCCAAGTGCACGCTGGACATTGCAGGGGCACGAGGGGTTGCATATCTGCTTGATAGCCCCTTTGGCATCCGACTTGGTAATGTACGTTCTGAGTTTTTGTTGTTGAATGTGGACTCTGGATCAAATGCATGCGTAAGCGGTTCCAGCAGTGCAAACAGGTCAGCCTCATCCTCAGCTGCCTGTGCTGCATCTATGTCCTCAGGGGCAGTGAGCTGAGACAGCTTTGCTGCTGTCAGGTCCACCAGGCCAGTCACAGCATCAAAAATTTGGAGCTGCAAGTTCTCAGGCCATATATTGATAGCAGTGTCCAGCAGCACTTTGTCAAAGGCATCTGTCAGAGGTCCTCGTATAAATTTCCTCACTATCTCCAGATCACGCATACCACCCCTGTTGTGCACAAATGCAGTGAATACAGCTGCAGGATACAATGCAATTTTGCTGGTTTACCAGGAGCAAGGTAGTGTCACACAGCAGCGTTGTTTCTGCAAGGGTTTGGCAACGAAAGTCAAGAGACTTGCATGCGTGACCGTTTGCTGGATATCAGTTGCGCCTGAAGCGCATTCCCTGACTGATGCTAGGTAGGTTTGGTGTCCCTGACTGACGCTAGGTGGGGTTGATGCATGTATGCATGACTCTGCAGGAAGACATATGACTCGCCTGTCAGGATGTCTGATCAAAGCTGCTGCTGCCCTCTCACAGTCGACGAGGCAGTTGATATGCACCACCCAGCTTCCCCTATTCAATCCTTCGTTCAGTCTCTGCAGTTGATGCGCCGGGAAGCCAAGCGCTTCCTCGCTCCCCTCCTCGCTATCAGCAGTAGACGATGATGAAGCCTTCGAGTCTGAAGACAACGTTGCTTCGAGGTCTACCTCGACGACACTGTCGCTGCGAGGCTCACTCTGATTCTCGGACGGGCTACCACTGGCGCCGGACCCAGACTTTTCGGGACTTTCAGACCCGGCCATAGCAAACTTATTGCCTGCGGGAGTGACCTGACACTGGCACAGGCTGCTGTTGTCCGACTATCGTCGATACCATTACATTTGCAACGGACAAGTTGGCCATGTATAACCGGTCGTGCATGACACGACACTGGTCAGAGAAGGAAGACTTGAACTAGCTAGCGTCAGTCACGGACAGTTGGGGATTTTACAGTCGTTGGGGCCCAGCTCGCCCCCGACTACTGCGGAAAATGAAACAGATCAAGGAGTGACAAAAAAACAAAGCATCATCAAAGCAACGAATTGCAACAAATAGGGGTTTAACTCAGCATGTAATTGAAAACCAGATGCCACTGTCGTGAGTATTGCAATGTGTCGACATGAAAGCCGTAATATAAGTATACCAATGTGCTACAATAGCTAAAGTTCAGACAAGTCAAAGAAAATTTTGCAAGTGTCGACTAAGATGTTTCAACAAGTGCTAGCTATAGCTTTAAAGGTCTGTCGAAGGTCTGCAATGCATGCGTATATGGCTCATGTCCATCAGAATATCATCAGACAACTGATATCTTGACCTAGGCTCAGCCTCAGGTCCCTTTACGACTGACAGCTTGCAGTATGTCAGCACTCACCCAGCCCTAGCCAGCCCTATAGGGCCTTGCTGTAATACGACATGTCACGTGTACACCTATAGCTACGACATGCATATGGAATCCCTACATGCATGCCGACACATTGCAGTGACACTTGCATACGTACACACTGATTCTGACAGTTTACCGAGCTTTGCTGAAGAGTGCAGTTCGGATTCATACCACTATGCTAGTCGTACTGGCATGAAATCATTCTCACTCCTCTTCTTCGAATTCTCAACAGAGTCTGGTACCGACTGCGTTGATCTTTGGCTCGAGTCAGCAATGCGAAGGAAGGACCACCAAGCATAATGTCTTGGCTGTTGTATAGAGCGGCATTTTGGGTCAGGGAGACTGGCCAGGCACTAGATCGACTGGGATGTCGTCTGCAGGGCAGCATCGCTTTTAACGAAGAGTGTAAGCTTGCACAGCCTGCATTTGCCCGGGTACAGTAGACATCACGTACCTAATCTGATTTTCACTGCAGTCAGCAGACACCGAACCATAATGAACTTGTGCATGCAAAGGCCTGGGCTGGCCCAAGACGTGTTTGTAGCTCCCAGTGCAGCAGTCATCGGCGATGTATCTCTTGGAAACAAGGTGTCTGTGTGGTATGGATGCGTCCTGAAAGGCAAGTGTGGTCACAGTTATTGCTTTCACGTTTGATTAGATGCATAGCATCAAACTCTGTGCTGGTTATAGGTGATGAAGGCAAAATAAGCATTGGCAACAACAGCAACTTGCAAGACGGCACTGTTGTTTGCTCTGCAACCTCCGGCATCAGTGGAGTAACCGCAGATACAATCATTGGCAGTAATGTGACCATTGGACACAATGCTACTTTGCGTGCCTGCTCCATTGCTGATGCAAGTTTGATCGGGATGGATGCAACCTTACTGGAGGGCGTGCAGGTGACCCCTCACAAACTGCTGTCAGGTGTATGACAAGTTTGGGAGTTGCTGCTGAATGAAGATGATCATTTTCTTGGTATTCATTTTACTTGCACAAACACTTCACTACAGATTCTTCAACCACAGCTATGGGCTTTCAGGTAGAGAGTGGTGCACTTGTTGCAGCAGGGGCTGTGGTTCAGCCAAACACAACAGTGGCAGCTGGACAAGTGTGGGGTGGCAATCCAGCAAAATTCATCAGGGACCTCAAACCAAATGAGAGAAGTTTTATGCAGAAGTCTGCAGAGGCCTACTGTGCACTGGGTGCAGACCATTTCAAAGCAACAAAAGATGGTCCGGCTGGGTTTGCTGGCTTGTGAGGACTCTGCCAGGACTAAGATCATTTACGGGTAGACAGTACGCAACAGGAAATCAGCAATGTCTGCTTGTGGCCAAGCATTCATTCATATCACAGGATGTCTTTGCCTTCTATGTGATAGTGAGCATATGGAAATTGCTTTTTGTTGAACAACTTGCTGTCGTGCTGGTAATCAGCGTCATCAAGCTTTGCATAAGCTTAACCCTGGATTTTGACAATAGCTCTGTCGTGTTAAACCAACAGGCTCGAGTGCTCTGCATAAAGAAGTCCCAAACTCGCTTTGCGGCTTATATATATATTTGCTTATCATCAAGTATGGTGACACAATTACATATGCGTACCTGAACGGTTGCGTTGACTTCATCGTCCCAACTGGCCGATGCCAATGTCTGTTGACCAAGTTCACAGCCTGCGATATGCGTTTCTGATCGATTGTTCATCTTTATGAGCGGCATACCGCCGTTTCAGTGGGAAAACGACCTGTCAGCAAATGTTGGTCTTACCATCTCTGAGTTCCGCTTTGCTGTCAGCTTTTTCCTTTCCGTCTTCGTATCGTGGTGTTGGCGCTTTGTTCCCACTTCACAAGGTACGCGTGTGACTGCTGGGTTCACCTGCATTCACACGAGCCACGCTAGTCAGTTGATGTTGCCAAGTTGTGCAGGACGTCACTTATACGCGGTCGTTACCGGGTTTTGCCTGATCTACTATCCGTTTGGCAATGGTTGCTTTCACGCACTTGTCCCCAGCACACTCACATATGCCATCATGCGATACATGCGGCCGCAGGCAGCAAGCCTTGCATGGCTCATAAACTTCTGTTACTTGATAGCATGGTGCGTGATGGACCCATATATGTGCAGCGTCAAACTCTTATGCCAATCATGTTGCCAGTACTGACTTGTGACTTTTTGCATGGCAGCCATGTGTCAAGTGCAAGCGGCACAGCCTGGAAAGAGGGACACATGGACTTTACTGGTAGGACAAACATATTTTTTTTGCACAGATATGTCATGCATCCTCCCCAACTGATGTAACCCAAGCATGATGTGACTCTGCCAAACCTGTACTGCACTCCATGAGGAGCATCAATGTTGCAGGAGCTCAAATGGTGCTGACCCTCAAGATGATTTCAGCAGCAGTCTGCTATCATGATGGCCTCATGCCAGCTCAGGTATGTAGTGCCTTTGACCCAATGCCTCATCGCCAGGACACAGTGCAAATACTATAAGTGCAGCAACTCCGACTGCCCTGGACAGTGCCTGCAGCAGCAGCTGCATCAGCAGGCCAAAATTTGGTGCCAGGTCATCTCCATGGATGACATCGACAACGACGAGTTCTCATGCTGCACATTTGCATCCTCCCACTGGTCTCATTTGCAGCTGACAAACAGAACCTCAGATGCTCCTTTCAGATACGTGATGCACAAGCTGCCTTGCTGGTCATTGACACTTTGTTGTTGCCCGCACCTCACAACACATCATTCAAACATTCGACATCTCATACACATGCAAGAGATCTGTGCCCAATGTGTACACCTCTGCATGTTCTGCAGTTACCCACCTTCTGTAGCTGTTGTGCAGGAACTGACGCCATATCAGGAGTCACGCAAGCTGGTAGCAATGCCAAGCCCTTTAGAGTGGCTCAGCTACATATTTGCCTCCGGCAACTTGCTAGCTGGCCCATTTTTTGAATTGCGAGACTATCGAGACTACATCCAAAGGCAAGGAGCTTGGGCTGGAGGTTTTCCAAGTGGTTTGCTGCCAGGTGTAGTCAGACTGCTGAAGGCACTGCTTTGTATGGCCTTTCATCTCAGGATGACTCAGGGCTTCAATGCTTCCACTTTGGAGTCGGCTTGGTACTACAGTCAACCCTTGTGGAGCAGGTGCGTCTCACACTGAATTGGTTCACAGTCCTACAACCAGCAACAGGAATTGCTCACAACAGTTTGCAACAACCCTCTGTACCTTGCAAGTTGCAACAGCTGCATACATGCATGCGTGCATGCTGAGTGGCTTATCCACAGCTTGCACCTACCTGCAGCATACAGTTGTACAGTAGTAGATAGCAGCCTCATTTTGTAGCACCAGAAGCTGGCAGGACTGAGGTCTGAACGTTTCAAGAGGCAAGTTTGTCACCTCCTTTGAGGGAGTAACACCAACATGCCAACAAACTTATGTCTAGCTCCAGCCAAACAAGGCATTGCAGTGATGGTCTGTAGAACAAAGTCTGTATGCATTTCATCAACACAGGGTACTGTTGCACATCGCAGGGTTGTGGTGCTATACTTGATCCCCACAATCTATCGGTATAAATACTACTTTGCATGGGCAGTGGCAGAATCAGGTCTGACTGTGTCAGGCTTTAACTACAATGGCAAGAGTGACAGAGGATCATACCAGTGGGACAGGTATGTGAACACCAGGATCAGGCATGTGGAGTTTCAGACAAGCCTGGCGAAGCTGCCAGAGCACTGGAATGTCTGCACAGGCC
>JAABUK010009603.1_pt1 | contig 13170 bp, 7 predicted proteins | sample 5559141 | NCBI WGS metagenome assembly JAABUK01 (sample SAMN10711869, study PRJNA513367) | rock metagenome | isolation source: Antarctica rocks | place: Antarctica: Victoria Land, Pudding Butte nord | collected 2016-01-03
AAGCCACGAGAATTTTCTGTAGAATGCGCTGGTGTAAGAGTGTCGGGCTGGCCATGGGTATTAATTCGCCGTTGACGAGTTCCCACTTTCTGCCTTCCTCATAAGGCAGACGATCAAACTCCGCGCCGCTGAGAGTAGCTACGCTGGTCATTGTTCGATTATCCACCCCGGGTTCAGTATTCTCAAAGCGGCACCTCTACGCTATCGAGGATCTCTCTCATAACGGCATCGCCTTGTAAGGAGCGTGCGCCATTCAGAGATGCGCGGGCACGCAAGACGCACCGGTGACTGCATACGGCGACGGCGAGGCGCTTCACGTCATCGGGAATTGCGTAGGTGCGCCCTTCGAGATAGGCTAGCGCCTGTGCGGCACGGTACAGCGCCTGGCTGCCGCGGGGACTTACGCCAAGTTCCAAAACCTCGTGCTTGCGGGTGCGCTCGACGATGGCGAGCAGATAATCCGCGACCGCATCATTCACCAGAACCTGGCCTACGGTGGCTTGCATTTGCAATAAATCTGAACTGTTCATCACGGCACCTGCATGATCGCCGGCGCGCTGCCGCAGAATTTCGCGTTCACTTGCAGGATCGGGATAGCCGATACGCAGGCGCATGAGGAAACGATCGAGCTGGCTCTCCGGGAGCGGGTAGGTGCCGTGGTGCTCCGCCGGATTTTGGGTGGCGATCACCATAAATGGATCGGGGAGCGGGAGTGGCTTGCCGTCTACGGTGACCTGGCCCTCATTCATGGCTTCTAGTAGCGCCGATTGCGTCTTGGGAGTGGTGCGGTTGATCTCGTCGGCCAGGAGGAAATTCGTGAAAATAGGGCCGGGCTTGAATTCGAATTGCTCGGAATGGACGTTGTAAATGGTTACACCCAACACGTCACTGGGCAGCATGTCGCTGGTGAATTGCAGGCGGTGGAACTCGGCATCGATAGCGCGCGCTAGGCCGTGCGCGAGCGTGGTCTTTCCGACACCGGGAACATCTTCGATGAGCAGGTGTCCGCGCGCGAGCAGGCAGACTACGGCCAGCCGCACTGCTTCAGTTTTGCCGCGCAGAACCGCTCCGAGCGCTTGTTCCAGCGCTGCCGTGACCATATTGCTAAAGGGTAACCTGCTTGTCCAGAATCAGACTTCCAAGCCGATAGCGCGCATGAGTTCGAGGGCGTTGCTCTTTTCGACTACGCCCGGCCTGATGCGGTAATCGAAGGTGATCCGGCCGTCTTTTAACTCATCTTCGAAATGCTGATTCACTTGCCCCATTGCGGTGAGGGCGAGATCGTGCGTGGTAACGAAGCCAATGGCGCCGCGGGCCAGCAAGCCGCGCACCACGCCAGCGGCACCGATGCCGCGATCATGCGAATTGGTTCCGTTTAGCAACTCATCGAGAAGGAACAAGAGAGGATGCCCGCCAGCGATTGCTACGATGTCGCGCAGCCTGGTAATTTCGGCATAGAAGCGGGAAGTTCCGCCCTGGAGGGAATCGCTGACCCGGATGGAAGCGCCGATCCGGAGTGAACCGATCTGTAGAGAGCGAGCGCGGACAGGAGCACCGGCGAGCGCGAGGACAGCATTGACGCCGATGGTTCGCAAGTAAGTGCTCTTACCGGACATGTTCGAGCCGCTGATGATTACCAGGTTCCTTTCAGGATTCAGATTGACGTCATTCCGCACGCATTCGGAATCCGGCAAAAGCGGGTGGCCCAACTGTTCGCCTTGAATTTGAGCGGGGCCTTCGATCAAGACGGGAAAGGGATCGCTGGGATGCTCATAGGCGTATCCGGCGAGTGCGGAGAGGGCTTCCAGTTCGCCGATGGCGCGGACCCATGCACCCACATGCGAACCGGAAATGGCACGCCAGCGCTCGATTGCGAAGGCAACCTGCGTGGTCCAGAGCACCAGCGGACCGAGCATGCGGACCAGCAGATTGTCCCGGGAGTGCAAGAGATCGGTGAGGCGCTGCAGGTGGGCAATGCGTTTTGAAGCCGGCTTCCCTGCTACGTCGAGCGCGCTTCTGAGGCCGGCGAGCTTGGTGCTTTGGAACTGCTCCTGTTCGAAGCGGGCCAGCACTTGCGAGAGCAGATCGAGGTCATGTGCGGGCTCCTCTACCGCGGCGGCGATGCTGCCTACGCGCCCTCGCAAGGGAAGCGCAAACAGGCCTTCGATGGCACCGATGCAAAGCAGCGCTATACGCACCGCTGGGCTGGCGAAGCTGGAGGCGAAATAAGCAACGAGGAGAGCCGCGGCAATGATTGATAGAACAAGTGCCACCGGCTGGTGCCATGAGGCAAACACGATGCGCGGCGATGAACCCCATGTTGCAAGTTCTGCCGGATGAACACCGGTGCGGAAGTCTTCGCCGAGGGCGGCCAGTTCTTTGCGCAAGTCTGTACGGCCGCGCAGTTCTTCGATGGCTTGCTGGCGAAGGATGACTTCAGAGCGTTCGGCAGGATTCAGAAGCCATTCGGCCAACTGTTGTTCGCCGGCCAGTGTGCGTGCGGTGGAGAGCAGTTCGAACAGACTACCGGTGCCGAATAGATCGAGGTCGTCTCCGTAAGGGTGGGCGGGGTCGCGGAACCGTTCGCCGGTTTCACCTTCTCCCATCCAGGTATCGTTCAAGCGGTCCAAGCCGCGTTGGTAGTACGTGATGGCGCGTTCTGCGAAGCGGCGCTCCGTAGCCGCGCGCGATTGCAGCCAGACCAGGAAGACAAACAGTGCCGGGGGGAACAGAAGGACCCATGGGGAAACTACGGAGACATACCACGCCCATGCCGTTGTGGCGGCGGCGAGAAACACAAGCAGGCGGAACCCGGCTAAGCGGCGGTGTTTTCCATCAGCAGCCTGCACGCGCTCGGTGGCTGCGGCCAAGCGCTGCTCATACTCTCTTTTCGGCATCTGTCTTATTGTTGACTAGACGCGCGCGGACGAGAATTGCGGCGGCGGCAATCCACGCGGAAAGACAGAGCCAGATGAGAACTTTGCTTTCGAGGCCGCCATCGAAAATCAGGCGAACGGTGCAATCTCGGTTGCACTTCGGGTTCAGTAGCAGGAAACCGAGGGCGTCTTTGCCAACGGGGATATCGATTCCCTTCCCCGATTCCGCACGCCAGCCGAAGTGGAACGGAATTTGAACGGAGAGCAGGTTGCCGGATTGTGCCGCGCCTTGGATGGTGGCGGATTCGGTTCCGTCCCAATGCAGGCGGGCTTGCGGGCGGTTGGGGGTCGCTTAACGCGGCGACATACTTTTGAAGCGGTGCAACCTCGACACCGTTGACGGGCATTTGTGGAATCACCTCGCCGGGCTGAATCCAGTGGGCCAGCGAACCTTGAGGGCCGGGGACTTCATGAATGGCGTCGTCGCCATCGTGCCAGAGAGGAGTGAGAATGCCGTTGAACTTATCGGGATGGTGGGTGACGTGGTAAATTTCCGTACTGCGTGGACCGGAGAGCGCGATTTCGGCAGCGCGGGAGCCTGCGCCATCGTCGGTGCCTATCTCGTAGGTCGCAAGGTGAAAACGGGTGGGTTGCGCAATTACAGAGAAGTTGCCCCATGTTTTTCCTAAGACCACGATGGCGGTGATGAGGGAGAAGACGATTGCGAATCGCGCGAAGGGCGAAACCCGCAGCCGGCGCAAGCTATTCGAGAGCAGAAAGAGCAACAGGAGACCCGCTGCAATGGGAAAAAATTTGGCGGCGCTCATGCGGCCTTGTTGTTCCATCCCTTGCGTATTCGTTGCGGCGAGTAAAAGGGCGGAGAGGGGGATCGGCGGAGCGGCCAGTAGGTAACCGGAAACGGAACAGGCGGCAATCACCAGAGCGCGGCGGAGACGTTCGGCCGGTTCCACGGACAGCAGATACGCGAGAACGGCCATAGCCAGCGTCAGCGTCGCAGGGATATAAACTAGCGGGACCGCCACGATACCCAGTGCGGCGAGAAAGAGGTTCCGTAGCGAGCGCCGTTCGGTGGCGTTGTGCAGCAGAAGCAGCGCCAGCGGGACGCGAGTGAGACCTTGCAGCCAGTTTACGGACGAGATAGAAAAGCGTGACCGGGCCGGCGGAATAGAGAAGACCGAGAAGCGAAATGGAAAGATGTGCAAACCCGGTTGATAGGTGTGCCGGAAGGGGATGCCGCAGTTCCATTCCCCCCACCATCCGGGTTGCACCCAGTGCGCGTGGATATAGACGGCGAGAGCGTAAAAAAACGATTCGATGGAATCACCGTGCGTGGTGTATTCCTGGTTGAGCAATCGCCAGGTAATGAGGAGGTTAAGGGCGAATAGCAGAAGCAGTGTCCAGCGTTGGAATTGCCGCTGGAACTAGGGTACAAGCATTCGAACTATTGTGGCTTATGGGCGTATGTAAGATACAGCACAGGACAGACATCCGATTCGGGGACTGTGACAGTAACGTAAACAGATGACTACTATTCGCGCGAAGGCGCTTCTGTTAATGGCCGTGTTGGCCGGAACATCTGTTCCCGCTAGTGCTGCAACCCTTTACGCACTTACGGCAAACAGTCGCCTGGTGCGGTTCGAGAGCAGCGCCCCAGGTATTCTGACTAATGATGTGGCTGTCACGGGTGTTGCTTCCGGTGACAGGATCGCGGGCATCGATGTCCGCCCGGCCAACGGGCAGCTCTATGGAGTGACCACCGGGAGCCGCATTTATACAATCAACCCGCTAACCGGGGCCGCGACTCAGGTGGGCGCGAACCAGTTTACTCCGGCGGCAACGGGTACTGTATTTGGGGTGGATTTTAACCCGGTTCCGGACCGCATCCGGTTTGTCAGCAACACCGGGCAGAATCTGAGGCTGCAGCCGGATACGGGAGCGGTCGCGGCGACGGACACCAATATAACTTATGCGGCGGGGGACGTGAACATTGCAAGTACGCCCAGCGTGGTGGAGGTTGCGTATACGAACAGCTTTGCGGGAGCTACCGTGACGACGTTATATGGGATAGATTCCGCTACTTCTTCGCTGGTGCGGATCGGCTCTGTAGATGGAACGCCGGTATCGCCCAACTCCGGCATGCTGACGACTGTGGGAAAGCTGGGGCCGGGGATTGTGAATACCGCCGTTGGCTTCGACATTTCGCGCTTCGGTCAGGCGTTTGCGGCATTTCAATCCATGTCGGCGAACAGCAGTTTCCTGTATACAGTGGACTTGACAACCGGTGCGGCCACGCCCGTGGGACCGATCGGAGCAAATTTGATTGTTACGGGTCTTGCGATTTTTGAAAATACGGGTCCGGTCGGGGATTGCAATCTGACGGGGAATCCTACGATAACGGGAATTACCAATGCGGCGAGTTTTGGACCGGCGGCGTCTCCGAATGAATTAGTAACTGTTTTCTACTCCGGAATTACCGGCGTGACGAATACGCAGGCGGGCATGTCCATCTTTTTCGCGGGCCGCTTTCCAACGGAACTGGCGTGCGTTGCGGTGGAATTTGGGGGAGTGCGGGCACCGGTGACCTATGCCGGGATGGGCCAGATCAACGCTCAGATTCCCGTGAATACAGCGACGGGGCAGACAACTACACGCCTGATTCTTAACCCGGGACGCCCCAACGAGATTCGTGGGACGGTGGTGAACGGGCCTACGGTTCAGCAGTATGCGCCGGCGCTGTTCACGTTGGGCGCTACCAGATCAGGCGGCAACACGGTGGCAGCGCAATCTGCCAGCTTTGCGCTGATTGCCGACCCTGCCGTGATCCCTGGCGGGCGCTTCGCGAAACCGGGCGAGATCGTGGTTCTGTATGGCACCGGTTTTGGGGTAACGGCTCCGGTTTACCAATCGGGTGAGTTGCCGGATGCGTTGGCCAATACCCGCGACACCGTAACGGTCATGATCGGCGGCCAGACGCTGGCAGCAGGAGATGTGCTTTATGCGGGGCTATCTCCGGGGTCAATTTCCGGGTTATATCAGATCAATGTTCGTATCCCGGCAAATGCTGCAAATGGGAATCTGCCCGTCGTGGTGATGATTGGCGGACAGCGCAGCCAGGATAGCGTAACGATCCCTGTCCAGCAGTAACCTAGTGTAAGCTTGAGAGTTGGTGAAAGCGGATTCCTTGCGGGATCCGCTTGTTGCCTTTAGGGGCGCGTAGCTCAGTTGGTTAGAGCGCCTGCTTCACACGCAGGAGGCCCGGGGTTCGAGTCCCTGCGCGCCCACCATCTTCTCCTAAACCAATTCTTTTACAGTTGCACTTACGCTGATGGATACGGATTGGGATCCAAGGTACTGATGTCTGGCAGAAAGCTGCACGGTGCCAGATGCCTGCGATGTTTTGATCCAAATCGCACCCGCGCCGCCGACCAGTCCGAAAGGGTTCTCGCCGATAATCTCACCAGGGCCGCTGACAGACAGAGTTACCGTCCCGCTGGCGAACTGTTGAGTGTTGCCATACTTGTCTGTCACGCGGAAGACGACGCGAGTGGCGTCGATGCCGTCGCCTCGCAGTTCCGTGTCGTCTGGTTCCAGAACCAGTTTTGAATCGATCCCTTCGCCGGAGTACGACTTCGAAATTACCTGCTTTCCGTTAATATACCCGTCAATCCGCAAATCGCCCCAGGGGTTCAGCGGGAGATTGCTCAGGTTCACCATGAAGGGCGCGTATTTCAAATGCGCGAAAGTCTTGCGGTCCGGGTCGGCTTCAGATTTCAGCTTTCCGTCAATATATAGCTTCAAGTGATCGCAGTTGGAGCAGACGGGCACGATGCCGGGGCCGCCGGCAGTGGAGTGGTCGCCCGAAGACCAGCTAAACGCGGGCTCCAGAACCACCTCCTCCGCGGGATCACATTGCGATTTGTAGAAGCCCGCGGCAGCTTTAGGTAGGCGAAATATGTCGCTTACACCGTGGTAGCAAATGCGGTCGCCGGAACCGAAATTGCCGTGCGTGTTGTAATCGAAAGCGCACCACCCGATGCCGCCGGCGTATTGATCGTTAGAAGCAAGTTGATCGTGAACGCGCGCGTGCCGCAGGGTGTGTTCCGCCACTCGCTCAATTTGATCCGTGCGCTTGGTCGAATACATGTGACCGTTGAATTCCGTATTCAGGTACAGCGGGTGATTCGGTGCTTTCAGAGGAAAACCGAAATCGTTCATGGTGAAAACGTCTTCGAGCAATTCTGAATTGTAAAGGTAGCGAATGCCGCCGGTTTGGCGCGAAGGGTCAAGCTGATGCGCTGCTTGATTGGTGCGGACATAGAAATTGTGGTTGTCCTGCGATTCGTTGATCCGCACGCCCCACAGAATAATAGAGGGGTGATTCCAATCGCGCCGGATCATCTCCCCCACGTTGCGCACGGCGAGCGTCTGCCAGGCATCTTCACCGATGTGCTGCCAACCGGGGATCTCTTCCAGTACCAGCAACCCAAGCTCGTCGCAAGCATCCAGAAAGTGGCGGGACTGCGGATAGTGCGACGTACGGACAAGATTCAGCTTTAGTTCATTCTTCAGTATTTGAGCATCCCGGCGTTGCACGCGCGCGGGCATGGCACCACCTACATAAGGAAATGTCTGGTGGCGGTTCAGCCCCCGAAGCTTGATGTGTTCCCCGTTCAGCAAAAATCCTTGCGGCGTGAAGCGTGCCTCGCGGAAGCCGATGCGGGTGCGAACTTCATCCCCCGCGTGAGAACAGATCACGGTGTAAAGCTTGGGCTTTTGGAGAGTCCATCGATCAATTGCACCCAGGCCGGTCAATTGGAACTCAACGGATTCCGGCGTGCCGGAATAAGGCTGCACCACTGACTTCAACACGCGTTCACCATCGCGCAATTCGGCCTTGATGCTGCCGCCCGAGGAAGCCGCGCGATGCGTCAGATAGCAGCGCACCTTCACTTGCGGATTCGCGCTGAGCGTATCGGCAGGCATGGCGAAGACGTTCTCGATGAACGTCTCCGGCACCACACGCAGAGACACCTCACGGTAAATGCCGCCGAACGTCAAGTAATCGATATTGCCACCGAAGGGCGGAACATCCGGGCGTTCAGAGGAATCCACTTCCACGGCAATCACATTGTCCGCGGACCAGTTCACATGGCTGGTGATTTCGTGAGAAAAGGGCGTGTAGCCACCTTTATATTCCGGGAGGCGGTTGCCGTTCACGGTGACTACGGCGGCGGTCATAACTCCTTCGAAATCGATAAAGACGCGCTGGCCTTTTAATGTGGACGGGAGGGTAAAATGGCGGCGGTAGAGCGATACGAATTCGTAGACTTTATCGTCAAAGCTGTGCCAGGGCAGCACGACATTGGTGTGGGGCAGCGTGATGCGCTGAAAATGGGAATCGTCAAAGGTAGGCGACGTGCCGCCGGCGACAGCTTTGCCGCCAAACAGCCAATTGCGGTTCAGAGGAAAGATGCTGCGAGGTAAAGCCGAAGCGGCTTTGGAGATTTGCGAGGCCGCGAGCGCAGCGGCCGTAGTGCCAAGGAACGATCTTCGATTCATAAATTGACAAAGCCGCGCCCGCTCCTTTGAGAAGCGGGCGCGGCGTTTTTAAACTAGTACTGCTTTGAGGTTAGAAGCGGAATCGAAGCGACATTTGCATGCGCCGCTCAGAGAAGCTCTGGGTACTTGTGACCTTTCCAAAGCTGGAATCCTGCAAGCTGGCGCCGGGGCGTTCAAATTGCGGAGTATTGCCGATGTTGAAAGCTTCCGCGCGGAACTGGAAGCCGTAGCGTTCGGTAATTGGCAGTTCTTTAAAGAGTGAGAAATCCGCGGTCCGGGTGGGCGGGCTGGTGTTTGATTGCAAGCCCAGGTTGCCCGGGGTCCCGAAGCCGTTAGCAAGGCGGGCCGGAGCCTTCACCGCGCTGGTATCGAAGTAATTGTCCGGGCTACGTCCGCCTGAAGGCGCGTCTTGCGGATTCTTGCCGGGAACCAGATCAACGCCGCAGCGGGAGAAGACGCCGACGCAGGCGTTGGAACCGACGGAGAAGGGCTGGCCGGTTCGGAACGAAAGGATCCCGTTCGCCTGCCAACCGCCAAGAGCGAAGTTGGTAGCGGAGTTCCAGTTGGAGCCGTACTGGCGGCCTTTGCCGAAGGGCAGGTCATAAGTGAAGCTAGCAACCACATTGTGGCGCACGTCCCAGGCAGCGCTCGAGTAAGCAAGCGAGTTGTTGCGCGGATCGAATGAGCCGAAGTTAGCTGAGCCGCTGAGCGTGGTACCGGTGGTGGAAAGCGCGTGGCCGTAAGTGTACGCCAATGTGCCGTTCAGGCCACTGGAGTAACGCTTATCGAGTTTGGTAGTGAAGCCGGCGTAGTTGCCGTATCCATAGGACGTAGTGGAAGCGATGTTACCGATATTCGGATATGGGCGGCGGGCATCGTAATTCGCATTCGGGTCGCCAGTGATGTAAGGCGCATTTGGGTCGGGGTTCGAAACCTGATGCGCTTGATGATTGCCGACGTAGGCAAGTTCGAGAGCTGTGTTGTGGCCGAGTTCGCGCTGGACAGCCACGTTCCACTTATGCACAAGCGGGTTGCGGAAATTCTTAGCGATAGCACGGAAGCTGACGGGCGCGGGCAAGTTGAAGACGTTCGACGGGAAACCATTCTGGAGCCCGCTGAAATAAGGGTTCGATCCGAAATCACCGACTGAATAACTCGTGCCGGCAAGGTTGCGGTTCAGATCGATCGACGCATTAAAGGGAACGGCTTCGCCACGGTTCGGATAGCCGCCCTGGTTCTCTTCACCACCGTAGAAGACGCCGTACCCGAGGCGGAACACAGTCTTTGAATTCCACTGATACGCAGCGCCGATGCGCGGAGAGAAATCGAACTTATCGGACTTGATGAGGAACCTATCTACTTCGCCTCTGCTGACCTTCACTTGCGGGAAGGCGGTGGCAAAATTTGAGGGAAGAGCCGCGTTCTGATCTTTACCTTTCGGGACGAAGAGCGTCAAGGTATCGATATCGAAGTTCGACTGGCGCCCGAAGCGTTCGCCGATGGGCGAGAAGAGCTCATAGCGGAGCCCGAGATTGACCGTCAACTTCGGAGTTACCTTCCAATCGTCCTGCCCGTAGAAGGCCCAGGCCGTCTTGAAGGAAGAAATGAAGTTATTCGTGGAAATCTGGCCGCGATTGATCTGGCCTAACAGGAATGAGGCGTACGCGTCACCGGTGTCGGTAGAAAAGCCGTTGCCAGTGGTGGCGAGATCCTTGCTGGGGTACGCGGTGTCGGCACGGTTAAAGCTGATGTTGCCGTGCGGGTTGGGCACCTGGAAGAACGGGAACTTAATGACGCGGTATTCCACGCCGAATTTATACGCGTGGCTACCCTTGTTGATGGCGACATTCTGGATAAAATCGAGAACGTTGTTGTATTCCTTCGAAGGAAGCCAGTCGGAAGCGCCGAAGCCACTGTAGTTGTCGATATTGGTGGAGGGGAGGCCGCCGTTCAAAGAAGTTGTTGGGTTATAACCGCCAATTCCGAACTTCTTGAATTGATCGGTGCCAGCGTCTGCCTGCAGGCGCGAGGTGATTAGGCGGGTAAAAGCAGCGCGCGTTTCGCTAATGATCGAGGGGCTCCAAACTCGCGTATAGCTCAACATAGCGTTGCGGGCCAGATCTTCTTCCGAGTTGGAATTGAAGTAAGTGGCGTCGAGCGCGCCTGGCAGCGGCTGGGCGTTGAACTTGTTGGTGTTCGACCAGCTCAGGCTACCGAAGATGCTGTCCTTTTCGCTGATGCGGTGATCGACCCGAAGGTCGGCTTGATCCACCTGCTGAGTAGCGTTGGTGGGATTGAAATAGTTATTGTTCGGCCGCACGCCTCGCGCGGTGCCACTAGTGGGCGTAGGGAACAGATTAATGAGTTTTTGTGCCACCGGATCAATACGGCTACCCGGGATCACATTGCCGAGGAAAGGGTCTCGAATGTAGCCGCGCTGACTTGGGTCGGGGTTCGAACAATTAGCAATACAGCGCTGGCTGGCCGGGTCATAAATCTGGCCGGCGAGGATGGGGCGGCCTAGCGCGTCGACGCCGATCTGGCCGCCGAGCAGGTTCGAAAAGTCACCCGTGCGTTGCTGTGCAGAAGGGATGGTGAAGTTGGCGCCCTGGCCGCTGGGAGCAGCGATGCGGGTGCCCTGATAATCGCCAAAAATGAAGGTGTGATTCTTCCAGATGGGGCCGCCCACGGCCGCGCCGAACTGGTTCTGGTGATAAGGTTGGCGCGGGTTACCGTTCTTGTTGTTCTCCCAACGGTTCGCGTTCAGCTTGTCATTCTGCAGAAATTCAAACACCGCGCCATGAAGCGCGTTGGTGCCGCTCTTGATGGTGACGTTGATCACGCCGCCCGCGCCGCGCCCGTATTCGGCGTTGTAGCCGTTGGTCAGCACACGCAATTCACCAATCGCTTCGACGGAAGGTCCAATTACGTAAGATGTCTGGTTCAAAAAGTCGATGACGTTCACATTGTTATCGACACCGTTCAACAGGAAGTTGTTCTGACCGTTGGAACGTACGCCATTGGCGGAAAAGCCGCCGCCGGTTGCGTCGCGCGCGCCGGGTTCAGCGGGAACCACGCCGGGTGAAAGCCGCGCCAGATAAGTAAAGGTGCGCTGGCCACCCAAGGGCAATTCGCTCACCTGCTTGGCGCTCAGATCCTGCCCGATGATGGTGCTCTCTGTTTGCAGCAGCGGGCTGGCGGCGCTGATCTCAACTGATTGCGTGATGTCGCCGACAGTGAGGGTCAGGTTGATTGCGGTGCGGTCTCCGGCTGTCAGGACGAAACCGCGCTGCAGACTCTTCTTGAAGCCTGTTGCTTCGGCTTCCACGGAGTAAGTGCCGGGCTTCAGCGCCGGACGAATATACTCACCGTTGGAATTCGTACTTACTTCATACTTCAGGCTGGTTGCCTCTTCAATGATTGTGATCTTGGCGTTTGCCAGTGCGCTGCCCGATGCATCCGTGACCGTGCCGACAAGCGTGGCAAAATCGCGCTGAGCAAAGGCGAGTACCGCGAAACAGAAAGCGAGCAAAACAAAACGTACGACCGCTACTTGGCGCTTCATGTAAATCCCCTGACCGGTTTAGATTCGCTACCGGCTACTGGACAGGTACTATATTTCAATTAGACGAAAACAGTCAAGTACTTGCGATTCAGTATGGTTTAGCTAACTCGCGACAACAAAAAAGGGTGGCGCGCTTTTCAGCACACCACCCTGAACTGGCTTGCAAATTTTCTCCCCGCTTAAAACTGGAGCCGGAGAGAAGCCTGCATATGTCGCTCAGTGCCGGCGATGGAGCCCAGCACCTTACCGAAGTTGCCATTGCCACCGGCAAGTTTCGAATTGCCTAAGGCAGAATCGGGGCGTTCGAATTGCGGCGTGTTGGCCAGGTTGAAAGCTTCAGCACGGAACTGCATTCTGAACCGCTCCGTGAAAGCGAAATCTTTAAACACGGAGAAATCCATGGTGCGGCCCGGAGGCGAAGTGTTGCTTTGAAGGCCCAGGTTGCCGCCCGTAAGGGGCGCGGCAATGGCGAAAGCACCGATATCGAACCACTGTCCGTTCGATCCGGGACTGCGGCCGCCGGAAGGCGCGGCATTCGGATTGTGTCCGCTAATCAGATCCGGCAGGCAGCGGCCCCAATCGCCCTGGCATTGTGTACCGGCGATGGTAAAGGGAGCGCCGGTACGGAGCGTCAAAAGCCCGTTGGTGTGCCAATTACCGGCGATGATATCCACGGCGCGGTTCATGTTCCGGCCGAACGCTTTCCCACGACCAAAAGGAATGTCGTAATTAAACGACGATGTGAAACTATGGCGAATATCCCATGATGCGCTGGAATACGCGGAATCCCAATTCAGCGGGTCGGGGATGCCGAAGTTGGCTGAACCACTCAGCGTAGTGCTGGTGTTGGCCAGAGTATGGCCCCACGTATACGCAGTCAGGAACTGCAAGCCGCCTGAGAAGCGCTTCTCAAGCTTGGCGGTAAATGCGGCGTAATTTCCATAGCCGAATGTCGCGGTCTGTGAAAGTCCGCTACCGATCGAAACAGCACCCGGGATATCCGGTCGGGGAACAATGCGCCGGTTTTCGCAACTCAGCGAAGGATTGTTCACGTAACCCAGGTTGGGGCAAGGATCCGGATTCCAATTCGTAAGCTGATGCGCTTGATGGTTACCCAGGTACCCTAATTCCAAAGCCATGCTGCCGGGC
>JAABUK010009605.1_pt1 | contig 13168 bp, 12 predicted proteins | sample 5559141 | NCBI WGS metagenome assembly JAABUK01 (sample SAMN10711869, study PRJNA513367) | rock metagenome | isolation source: Antarctica rocks | place: Antarctica: Victoria Land, Pudding Butte nord | collected 2016-01-03
GCGTCTCTTTGTGACAGTCACCGCTTCGCTTGAGGTGAGCCCATGGCAGCGGAACGCAATATTGGAACTTCTCAGAGCATTAAGACGTTCGATGTCTGACCCATATGGCATGGTACTTCAAAATCAGATATATCCGGAGTGTTACGGTCCCGCTTACGTAACTAGCGCAGGCTCTCCTTTTATATTTAGCTCTTTCTCGATAGCTTCTTCTGAAGATAATCAAGTTTTTCCTCAACGATTGTTACGTAAACGCAGCTTTCGTTGCACGGAGGGTCGCTAGGTGTGTGACGAAACGACAGCCTTCCCATCGACCCATTTATCTTCATCATGACCAATCATTAGCTTTGCTTCATGTCTCTTCAGGAACGATTCCTCGTCTGGTATCACCACACGATTATACTCCTCGTCCTGGAAGACCTGAAATAGAACATATTATCAGCATTACAACCCTCTCACTTGTCGAGTAAGACTCGGTCTTAGAAGGAGTCAGAAATGTCGACTTACCGCCATCAGCTCCTCCACGGAATTCCCCCATATATCTACGCCACCATCATAGTCGACGACCGGTAGACCTTGCGTGGCGATGGCATTGGTGACCTGTCTGTTGACGTGGAACTGGAAGTTGTCAGCCTGGCCCCAAGCTTTTCGCTCGCGGCCTCGGTGTGGCGTCCGGCTCGGCCACATGATCCACAAGGTACTGAGACGAGAAGCGACAAAAGGGAGAAAGTCAGCGTACCTGAGAATACTTGACCACGTTCTCCTTGACAATCTTTACACCAAGCCATATCTTGGGATGGCTCTGAGACCAACTACCCGACGACGTCCTCGTTAATCTATCATTCCGCAGATGTGGTCTGCGGGATGTCTGTGGGAGATAGAGCTCAGAATCGGCAAAGCGAAGGGACGTACTACTTGTGAAAGTCCTCGTCGGAGATGCTGTCGAGTTTCTTGATCAGGATAGTAAGTCGAACGGACATGCTTTCGTCTTCCTTCGTACAATGGAGGCGGGATCGTAACTGTTTATCAGTCCAGCGTCGTTTTTACTTGATCTTCGCGTGGCCCCCAACGTCATATCCTCTGCGGCATCACATTTATATAGGCATTACGGTAGTGAAATGAAGTGGGGTTCCAGCTACTCCGACTTTGATATCCACTAAGGACTCTCCACCTGAAGCTCTGAGATCCTCATTCGCTACGTGTGAGACAGGCCTGATACATCAGCGCGAGCCCTGATAGATTATTGTGGATGTGGAGCCCTCTGGTATCTTACGTCCGTGAAAGACGGGTGGTTGATTAAGCCGGTTTTACGGTCTGACCTTTTTGAGTCCCATTGGCTACCTTCACTACTACGTCAGTGGACAACCTAGACGGTCTGCAGTGCTCGACTTGACGTAATCGAGAAAATTCATTCAACGTGCTGATGAGTACGGAGTATAGGAACGTTGAGTAGGTTTGCTGCCTGCTCGCGCCGGCTATGTACATCGGACAAAGTTGCTGATTCTACAAGAGTCACTGTATTCAAGGCTTCCAGCACTATCACGCCACAAGATGTAGACCAGGCCCGGTTCATGAAGGCATGGCCACGTACACCATGAGTTCAGCAAGCGGTCCTCCATTCACAATCAACCTACCTGAACTCCAATCGCTCCGCAAACACCCTTGTCGAAGACATCTTTGAGCTCGAGTTGCTGATACCTGCTTACGAGAAGAGTAGCACGCTCTTCCTGAACATGTCCGGAGCGTTCGACCTGAAGCAGAGACTTGCTTTTCACTCCTAGTATGGAAATAGATCCCACCGATTCTTCCTTCGATCTGATCCAAGCAAATTGAATAGAAACCTTCGAAGCTTGCGCCTTGTATAGTGGTCACGCGATGGTCTGGAGCCAGGAAGCACTCCTTTTATCGCATAAATATATTCTCCCTTTGTCGCCAGCCCTCGCCGAAGGCTGTGTCTACGTCCGTGTTCGCTCCACTCACGAGTGGTGGATATCTTAAATTAATGTCGCCTTTGGCATCTTTCGCCGGCGAACGCCAGGCGGGGGAGCGCGCCCAGTGCTGGAGGTCCGTCTTGTCGGTCGCGCACCAGCTAGGATGTTTGGTTTGGAAAGTGTATTGCTGGTTCGGCCGCCAATGATTTCGCCGGTGAAGAAGGTTGTAAGTATCTGGTGCTCATCCGTGAGTCCCTGAATGCATAGGTAGCTAGCGACGGTCGATTGCGGAATAGACAACGTGAGAATCTTGACATTAACTTTCTAGATTTGACGGTCGAAATGCGACCCTGGGCGGAGGAGGGGAGATGGATAATCGGGCGTTAGGCGGATATGAGAAGAATGCCAGGGTGGAGTTAAGGAGGATGAATTCGTAATTGAGGCACTTCCGGTGGTCGTATCGAAAGTGCTGAGTAGGAGTATTACAAACAGTGCCGCAACGTGTAGAGCTGTGTTGTATAACCCTCTTATCTCATCTGAGCCTCAACTTATACATTCCTCTATACTCCAGATCCAGAAGACTCTCCACTGGGCCTAGAACTGGTTGGTGACGGGAATTAACTGCTGGAGGATCGCTGGCCATTGCTGATGTCATTCTGCCAACGAGCAGATGGCCAGGGACTTGCACTAGTCTACTCTGGCACTAGCCTGAGTCACCTTTCTACTTCACTTCAGAAATCCAGAATTTTCTCTCTCCTCAGCAGCCTGAGCAGTTTGACCAGACTCAGTGCAGACAACGGCTAGCAACCTGAGGGCAGCGCACTCAAAGGACCAGCTAGCCTATTGCCCGCCCCGGCGGAGTTCAAATATCCTTCGTATCCTTCCTATACATCGACATGTTTCGTCAAAACACCCACAAAGGTCACGTGGAGAATAGGCTTGGCACAAATACATAACTTTTGAAAAAAGGCATGGCAATATTTCAGCCTATTGACGGTCTCTCTAACCTAACTTGCCATAGCAATTCTTCCACCGATTATTTTGTCCTGCTCATCCTAGATCTCAAAGAGATGCCAACCATCAGTGATCGAATCGCTGTGCGAACTATCACCTCTAACTCCTTTCACTGTTTTCTCATCGATAACTCTACAGACCCTCTAGTAGTGGGGCTACCTGCTAAGGCTGAGAGAGATGACCTCAAGAGTCGCATCACTTTTAACAATGGTCCTCATCAACCTAGTATCATTGTCATTTTCATTCACAGCAGAAAAGTTCGTTCAGGTGGACGCTGTGAGATTAAAAAAGGCACCCTACGTTTCCTCTTCAGATCTTTTCAAACCTATCAACTAAGTCGACTATTAGAAGATCGGCGCAAAACGCTTATTCCGGAAGTCATACCGAGCCCGGACAGAATATTCTACGAAATGAAGCTCACCGGCGTTAATCTCATAATAGTATCAGCGGAGAACATCTTTGTGGAAACTTATAATGACTTTGTAGTCCCGAAGAACATCCTCAATCAGACTAATATTAAGGGTTTTCATATTATCATTTAAGAGTTCATAAAAACTAAGTCAGACTGGACTGCACTCTTTAAAAGAATCTAACTTGAAGAATAGCATAATTATTTCGCGGAATAATACACACAGACTCTAAAAGCACATATTATTCAAGCAGGAAATCTGATCTCCTCTTATAATTAATTAAAATATTAATATAAACTCATCTTTCTCTTTATTATAGACTAAAAAGATTATTAAACTATTTATAACTATAATTAAGCTTAAGAGAAGAAATTTATTAATAATATATCTGCACAATTTTAATAGAATAATTTTAAGATCATTATTCTTTAAATTTTCTGAGCTAATAATTATTAATACTTTCTCTTCATTTCTATTTTTAAGACTAATTAAATTTATTTCGATAATTATAATTAAATTAAAATTAATTTTAATTCTAATTAAGATAATTAAGCGGAAGATTAGAATAATATAATAATTAATCTATTATTCTTTTCTCTCTTTAATTATATTACTACTTAAGTTACTTAATTATAAAATAAAGAAATACAGACTTAAAAAGAATTAAAAGATAATATAAAGACTTTCACAATACTTAAGATGAAAGTATATAATATATTAGAAAATATCTAATAAATACTTAAAACTATTCTAAAGATATAAGTTATTATTTAAGTTATTCACTCTAATATAGAATATACTTATACTCTTAATATACTTAATAAGTTTCAGATTAAGAAGTAATACGCGGATCTGAAGAATCTTCTTATTAGTAATTATTATAATAGCTTATTAAAGAAAGATATCTTCGCGATAATTTAAAATACTTTTCCAACTTTAGAATCTCTTATATAACTTAATAATTATTAGAAGTAAGTAATTCTAACCGCGAGAGAAATATTATTAGAAGTTATTAATATTTATAAAGACTTAGAATTAGAAAAAACTTATTTACTAATATAAATAATTATCTCTTTTCTTACTAATTAAAGCATTCTATATTAATTATTAGTCACCTCTATTAATAATAAAGTAGTTAATTAGCTTATTATAAAGTATAATAAGCTTTAAATATAACTTTAATAAGAAGATAAAGTTCCGCTTATAATTATCTAATTTTATAATTTTAAGATTAAAAAAGTAATTAATATTTAAAATATAAAGTTAATATATAATTCAATTTATAATATTTAATTAGTAATCTTAAAAGACTTTAGTTTAGAGATAGATATAGTTCTTAATAAACTAAATCATACTCGTAATATTCTTAAATATTATAAAGTTATAATATATCTTTCACATATTCTAATTTCTAATTATCACGTGAAAATTATTTATTTAAGCTTTAAAGTTTATATATTTTAAGTAAGTAATCTTCTCTTATTCTTTTAAAATAATTTAGAATTTTATAAAACTTTTTATAAGATGTTTAGAGCTTATTAGCTTAATAAACTTAAGTTAATAAAAGATATAAAGTAAGATTTTTTAAAATTAATCTGATAACTAATTTTAACAACTCTTAATAAGACTTCTGTAATATATACTACAGTTTATTATATTATATTTAATGAGATTTAGTAGATATTTAAGTCTTACGCCATCTTTATTAATAAGATCTTATAAGCTTATAAATCTAAACTTTAATCAATCTTACACATCTTTATTTCTATCACTATCTTGATTTTAGTAAGAGATATCTTTTAGTTAAAGTTAGTTATTTAGTCTCGCATTAACTAGAATAGATTCGCTAAATACTTAATAATATTACTATTCAGACGCTTAAAAACTAATGATTTCTTGATTTTTATATTTCTTTTTAATTATTAAGTAGTATTAATTATAATAAAGATCTATAATTAATACTATAATAATAAAATGATCAATACTTCATTAATAATAAAGACATAATAATCTATATATTTATTAGTTAAAGCTTTTAATAACGCGCGATATAATAAAGATTCGCTCATTATTTTTCTTAATATTAGCACTGATTACTTATAATAGATATTAGATAGATGTTCTAGATTTAATACTTAAAATATTATTATTACTATAAATCTCGTGCACATCTTATTAAAATATTAGATTCATCTATTTAATATAATTATTCTAATTCTTTATTAAGATGCTTTCCGCTATTATTAATTAGTATATAATAGAATAAAGAAAGTACTTAGATATAATAAAACTTAAGAACTTATTATTATAAAGAGTAATAAATATTAAGATCGCGAGAATAATATTATTATTTTTAATCTTATTAATATTAATAAGATTAGCTTTCTATCTGAATTAAATCGTCTAATTATTTATTTCTTTAGAGCTCGTAATACTTTTTACATTATTAGAAATAAGGATAAACTTAATAAAGTAGTATGTGATTAGATAGAACATCATCTGCGTAAATTTATTAGTAAAATTCTTAACTATTCTGTTATCTTATAGAAGGAAATCAGTCAATTATTTAAGTCTGAATAGAGCGATCTTCGTGAAGCTAATAATAAGAATGAAGACTGAAATAAAGATAAAGTTATAGAGAGTGATCTAGTACCCGATTAGAAAGATTAATAAGTAAACGCGGATAATATTACAGCACCCGTCATAAATAATGCTGCCCCATCAGTCATTAATAATGCTCCCTCACCGATCATCAATAACGCTCTGGCATTATTCATTAGAAAGACTCTCGGAAACGGAATAGTACAGAGCATTGATAATGCTCTAGCACCAGTTATTAACAACTCTCTGCTATTATCCATCAGAAACGCTATAGGACGGGGCATTATCAATGCTCTGGCACCAGTCATTGACAACGCTCCATCACCAATCATTGACAACACTCCAACACCAGTCATTGATGAATTCTCCGCGATTGGACCTCTGATCGACCTTGAATCTGAAGGCGAGGATTCCGGCGCCCGCCCCACTTCTCAAGGAGGGTGGTGATTTTTCTTTCTTTCGATATCCGATATGGTCTCTGACAGCAGAAGCGCTACCGAAAGCAGAGGTATGGAGTCAAAGCGCTTTTTCTTTCTTTTCCGTTCTACATTGCTGAGGAAGGGCTTCTACTTCATGTCTCCTCAGCAAGCTGTACTTAGAGCTACAAGTCCTCCATAGCAGAATACACAAAATGCTAGCAACCCGCCGTTTTCATTAGTTCTTGATAGTGGAAGTACGCGACCGACGTGCTCCCTGCTGATGTTAATGACAATTCTGTTCATACTACACAGGGTTGCCATCGTAACTCGATTGCAGTCTCCAGAGGTCCTGCTGCCACGACCAGAGAGATCTAGATAGATAGCAGCGGCTGCTGCACAGGTCGAATTTACATACGAAGCCACCTGTAGGACAAAGTCAAGAGCTGAGGAATCAAAGCAAGCGTGCTCTCTCGATTCAAATCTTGTTTCCTCCTTACAGAGCTGCATGGGGAGCCATGTCTGCTATCAGTAGAAGTAGATGTTATTATTATAGGTGCTTAAACTCTAGTCAATCCACTATTAGTTGGATCACTCAGGGAGAAGAAAGTGGCCTTCATAATTAGGACTTTCGAACTGGAAAAAAAAGATACATTTTCCCCCTCCAACCGGAATCGAGGCGGTGGCCGATAGAGGTGCTTGATCTCTTGAGAACCTTTCGATAGACTTTGGATATTACCTAACAGAATGATTAGTTGTAATTTCAATGACGGAGTTGGGGGAGACACGAATGTTGAGGATAGCCCAAAGGGGTCGAACGCGTATTTGACTTGCGAAATGGGGTGGCTCGCCAAATGGTTCCGCCGCCGTTAATGTTCCAAAGTCCATATCTGGGGGGCACCCGGCGACAGAGAACTGGGTAGAGATGAAGTACGGGTATCTAGGAAGCCAACTCACCTAACTGTACATCCGTCTACGATACTTCCAAGAGATCTCAAATCATCAATGCCGGTGTCCTTCCCGTGCAGTGTGCATACAAGCAATTGCAAATTGCCCCCGACGAAAACCTGCCTGTTCAAATATCCAATTATGCGAAAGCGCCCACAATAGCCATCAAAACCCCACCCGCCGCAACCGAAACACAAGCCTCGATCCTCCGCCTCCCACGCAAAACCTCATAGCTCCTATCACTCAAAAAGTCCTCGGCGAGCAACTCCACCAATCCGGCAAAAAGCAAAAGCCCACTCGAAATCGCATTCGTGATGCCCACGCTCAGCAATCCCATCATACTCGCCGGGTCATATAGCTTGTGCATCCACAGGCCGAGGGCCTGTCCGATCGGAGTGGTGGTCCCGTAGGCTAGGGCCATGAGCCAGGGCTTGATGGAGCGGGGCCCGAATAAGGAGGGGATTAGGGCGGAGATGCGGGAGCCGAGGGCGAGGCCTTCGAAAGTTTGGTGGAAGGAGATGGCGACGAGGAGGACGAGGAAGGGGGTCCCCGTGCTGACGGAGAGGGCCATTCCTATGAAGATGCTGTGGAAGAGGATGCCCGCTTCGAGGAGGAGGCATTGGAGGAGGAGCTTTTTGGGGTTCGGGAAGGATTGGTCTTGCGTGTGCTGATGTTGATGAGCGGAGCGTCCGTGAAGCGAGATTGACTCGTCAGCTATTGGGTCGAGCATATCGAGGTCAGAGTCAGATTCGTCGTCTCCTTCGTCTGGGTTCGGTGTCGTGAGGTTGCTTTGACCTTCGACAAGACCCTCTTGGGAGCCACTCTTTCGATGTAGCGCGATACTTCCATTCTGCTGGTGCTTCTGCTTGCCCTGGACGCCGTTCGCCTGCAATATATCTCCGGTGCGATGCGAGGGTCTTCTCTCACCGTCCTCGGATGGTAAAGTGTCCCACTCACTTCCATGCATGTGCCCTGCCCCTTTTATCGCAAAGAACATTTCAATTGTGACAACGAGAAACACGGACGTCATAGCAATAAGACCAGCCATGGCAGGGTAGCCCTTGTTCCAGAAGTAGGGAAGACATGGGTCTGTCAACGACACGAAAGCTGTGGGTAGCAGGTGGACGAATGCTGTTGCGATCAGAACGCCGGTGCCGAAATGTCTCGAGAGGAATAGGAAGCGATGTGGGATGGGAAGCTTGGGAAAGCGCCTTGCAATGATGGGAAAGGAGCAAGCTAGACAAATCGTCAAAACACTGCAACCAGGTGCCGGAGAACGGCCTTACCGAAAGTGCTGAGTATGAGTATTATGAACAGTGCCGCAACGTGCAGAGCTGTGTTGTATGACCCTTTTGTCCCACCTGAGCCACAACTTGGCTTCGTAATCTCTTCATCTCGCCGCTGAAGCTCTACTCGAAGCGACTGCGGTGAGAGGTAGTGGAGTACTCTGTTGTCACCGTATTCTACCTTGAGGTCAGGACCCGCCGGATTCGGCTGAGATGCAGGAGGAACAATAGTACCTTGCTCGGGGAACATGGCTCTGACCTACGGATGTGTTCCCTTGACCCCGGTGCCTCACAGTCTTCCATCACTCCCAAGACTTGATTGGTGAAGAAAGATTAACAAACATTTGAAGTTTGGATTTTGCTGTACAGTATCCCCCATAGATTTTTGGGCTCCACCGGTCACAGAATTCTTGGCGACATTCCCACCACACTCAAATACGCCAAGACGGCAATGAATTCTGGCACTAGGCCTCGGCCCAAGCACGCTCAGGTACTGAGAATCAAGCGGGCAGTCGCCTCATCATCCAAATTGTGAGCCATCGGGCCGCATGATTCAATTTGACTTCAGGAGGCACGCCTGGGCTCTAAAGAACCTGTCGTTTTGATTGAAATTGTAGATGAGTGGTACTGGGATTGGGGTGTCACCGAATGGGTAACTTGCCTTATTGGGAGAGTACGCCAAGCCACTATTTCCAATAAGGCAGGTTACCCATTAAGTGCAAAAATATATATATCCGTACTTTGTGTGTATTGCCCCTCGTAAACCCTGTTGCACCGGAGGCACCAAGAGAACAATCAACAGGACATTGGTGGTGTGTAAGTATGTTGATTCTGTACCGTCCTAAGGCCGGTCCTTGGCTTATAGCCACTAGCACTAATGGGCAGGAGGCATTCTGCCCTAATACAATATAGTCTAACAACTTGCCCCCCTTTGAAACAAATCGGTGTCCTCATCGTGATCATACAGGAGTAAGAGGATACGCCGGCGGTAACGCCAGCAACGCGGCAAATGCAGAAAGCAATGAACTTTTCAGCCGACAATTGTTAGTGGCTTGCTGATATTGGCAAGGGATTGTCGGTAATTGGTGGCAACCATATTGGTATCGAAGGGTTCACCTTATGAGGTTTTCGGTGATGGCTTGTCGAATGAATTCGCCTTATGTGATCCGCGGCGATGACGTGTGTCGGAAAGATTTCGCCTTATGAGGTCCGCGGCGATGGCGTTGCGAAAAAACCAAAATCAGACTCATGCCAACCGGCAACTCCAAGTAATTTCCCGAACAAGAGAAATCCCAGAGCAGAGAAGAAGAAAAAGAAATAAATAAATCAGACAAGAAAAGAAATCAATTCACCCCTTCTCAATGGCGCGAGGGCCGAGAAGGTGTCGCAGGATCTGCATTCGACGACGGCCCCACTATCAATTCGTACTCATTAATGAAGGCGTTGTAACGGTATCCTGGCGGTGCCGGCGGAACCAACGCTGGTGTCGAGGTCCCCAAGAATGATGGCTGCGCGAATACTGATTGTTCAGTATTGGTTAGTTGTTTCTTCGGCGAGAAGACAGATGGCGTCGGCACCGAATCAATCATTTTGCTAGTCTCCGATGAGCCAGGTGCTGATTTTTGTTCAGTTGGTAGTTGGTGCGGTGGCGCTGGCACTTCCGGGGTTGCTGATTGCTGGTGTCGCGGCTGTCTTATTGGTGAGATAGCAGATACCGCTGGGGCTGTGGGTTGCTGATGTCGCGGCTGTCTCATCGGCGAGATAGTAGATACCACTGAGGCCGGTGACAGCTTCTCCACATCTTTCAACCATTTGTCCGTCAGAATATCTGTTAGCATCTTAGTTCTCGCCGAGCTTGATGTTAGTTTTGATGGCTTCTGAGGAGAGGGTGTCGATTCTTGTTTCTTTTGAGGGGTGGCCCTGCTCGATTTGGTAGCAGATTGGGGTAACTGGCTTGGGTCGAAACCTCCGAGTTGTATACCCGGCTTGGATGCTGGTTCTCCCTGCATTGTTGCCGGCGTTGTCTGTCGCGCTGACAATTCCTGCCTCATTGTCGATACCGTCTTGCGTGGCTTCGGCATTGTTCCCATGTTCCCCTCGTTGCCCTGCACTCTCTCGCTGTCGGTCCATACTGATTGGTCCCCATCTTCCTCCAGTGCCTCCCGAATAACACTTGAGTAGTCCAACTCCCCAACCGACTCCAGTCTGATCGCCGTGTTGGTCATATACTGCCCCTCCGAAATCCATGGATCGTCGGCTACAGCTCGTCGGATTTTCTCATTGAGCTGGTTCTTGATGACCAACATTTCTCGCACTTGCCGTTCGATGGTGTCTCTCATGACACGTCGATTCCTATTCTCCTGTCGCAAGACCGACGATTTTCTCTGAGCGATCTGAATACGTTGCTTGATATGACCCTTAATGATGTCCTCTGGGGTCATTGGCTTATGTCCCGATGTCATTGACTTCGTCGCTGGTCGTCGATCTGGCTCCACCTCAAAATCCAAGGTTTCCGCATCCACCGCCGTTGACATACTACCCGCCGGATATGGGGCGGTATGTGCCGACACTGGTCTCTTGCCCTCCTTTTCCGTTTGTCTTGAGGGTCTCGGGGCCGGTTTCTGCGTCTCGCTCTCATCGTCGGAAACCATAAACTGCTCGCTTAAGGCGGCCGACTTCTTCTGTCGCTTCAATTGCTTCGGAACCGGTTCCTCCGACCTATCGCGGCCTCGACGTGCTGCCTTGCGTTTTATCGCGCCTCGGGTTGGTTTGCTCCTAACCGGTGTCTCCGGGGAAGGCGACGGCGAACTCTCGGGTTCCGATTCCTCGGTGGATTTCCTCGCTTCACGTTCTCGATTTTGTACCTCATACATCCTCTCCAGAGATGACAGCGATTTGTCGTCTAAGTCATTGAATTGAGACTTTCTCGCATTGTGTGCCGATTTTCCAGACTTGGTTGGTGTTGTAGGGGACTTCGGCAGTTGTGTGCTGACAGACTTTCCTTCCCAGAAGAAGTCCTTAGTACTCTCGATTGATTCCTGAACCCAGATTGGATCTTTGCTGGTCGCTGGTGGTGTACCGTCGTCATCAGTGCGCGTATTACTATCTGCCCAATTCTTCGAGTACCGAATGATGTTCAGAATATTTTCTTCTGCCTGGTACTTCTGTGGTATCAGAACAGCGCCAAAAGAAAATTCTGACTCCTCAACGTTCTTTTTCGCTTTGCCATCTCGTTGGCTTAATAACTTCTTCTGACTACCGAGCTTGTGTGCCCCGCAGAGAACGTAGTATTTTCGGAATACTAGATAGTAGCGGTTCGCTCCGAAAGTTACCGAAGGCGGAGTGCCGACACCTTGTCGTGCGCCCCAAATATTTCCTTGCTGATCAAAGTCGACCCCGAAGAATTCAGCTCGTTCCTTTGATTTGAAAACCTTGACGACTACATATACCATAGTGTCGTCGAGAGCAACGTATCTTGGGATCTCTTCACGCAGCGCGGCAAAGGTCATGCCATACCAGGCGCGATTTGTTGCCGCGGTGTATAGCGGGTAATGTCCGAATTTTTCATCCACAGTGTTTCCGGCGCGTGGCCCCTTGAGACGTTCTCCTTCTTGCCATTTCTGGCGGTCTTCTGCCTTCTTTGCGGCCACAAAATTCGGTGGTACTGCCTTGCAGGCCATTTCGCTGATGTCGATCGGGGTGGCGGTTGATGGCGAAGATGTATGCCCAGCGCAGGATCTCCTTCTCGTCTGCGGTTAGGTTCACCCTAAACGATTGTGTCATTGGCTGAAGTATCGTTCCGCTTTGCTGCTGTTCTTCTGATTTCTGCTGACGAATTTCAACTTCCTTGAATCTCTGCAAGGTTGACTTACCGCGAGATGACTTAGTGGTCTCAGCGATGTTCTTGCGGGGAGTAAATAGTTGAGTATCAGATTATTGTCTTGCTTGCGATTCTTCGCTGGTCATGCCTCAAAAGAATCTTATGCTTGAGAAGTGCTGCGATGTCGGGCAAAATAGTGGATGTCAAGTGATGAGGAGAACAAGATGATAGTGGAGAGATTGACGAATACTGTTTTGTTGTTGTTTGTTATGGTGGATGTGGAATTCGGGCTCCTTACCGTGTGTTCTGGTAGAACACCGTCGTGTGTTTCCCAATTCGTCTCATGATTGTCAACAAAGAACCTGCTCGCTCCGATAGAACACCGCTAGAGGTTTCTTGCACCCATACAACAACATGACTTCTTCCAATCCTGACAGCTTTTCATTGACCCAGATAGCACATCACGTCATTTCCCATCCGCGCCGCCGCCCTCAATCTCAGGCGCGTCACCCGCTGGACGAATGAACTCGGCATCGTCTATCTCTCTGACACCTTTCTTTATCATGTTCAGCATCGACGTCGCTGCAGCATCCGCCAGCGCCATTCTGCCTTCCCGTTTCCGCCTCGCCGCAACCTCACTGAGTGCATCTACGTTAGTAAATCTGTCAAACAGCCTATGCCTCAGGGCGTCCATTGGTCAGGTTTCGGCTAGCCTGCGCCCTGTCCAACCGCCTTGTCCAACAAG
>JAABUK010009607.1_pt1 | contig 13163 bp, 20 predicted proteins | sample 5559141 | NCBI WGS metagenome assembly JAABUK01 (sample SAMN10711869, study PRJNA513367) | rock metagenome | isolation source: Antarctica rocks | place: Antarctica: Victoria Land, Pudding Butte nord | collected 2016-01-03
TGCTATTGCTATTGCTATTGCTATTGCTATTGCTATTGCTATTGCTATTGCTATTGCTATTGCTATTGCTATTGCTATTGCTATTGCTATTGCTATTGCTATTGCTATTGCTATTGCTATTGCTATTGCTATTATTATTGTTACTATTATTACTATTATTCATATAATTTTAATTAACATTATTATTATTGTTATCAATACTGAAGCAAAAGCTCTAGATGTCCAAATGTTGGCTGCTTTCTGAATAGCATGTTGTCATGCAAAGCCACGTTACCACATTACTGCACATTTGCAATCGCATGACAGTCAATGTGACAGATAGGCTGAAATGGTCACAGAAACCCTCAGCAACAGACTGACTGCCACAGAATTGCATGTCATTGCATACTGCATGAGGCCATGTGATGCAGCCGAAAGTTTGACAAATAAGCTGTACTCTGATGATACCTTGGGTAGGCTGGGGAGAGTAGGGGGCTTAGCAGTGGGTCCCTTGGGGAGGCCAGCAGCATCACCAGGCTTCACATTGTTGGGCAGGTCATCCTTGGACACCCCAGATCCCGGCAGGTCAAAGGCCAGTTCTCCAACGTTCATGAATCCCAGGGGGCTCTTCTTGACTGCCTTCTCAGCAGCACCCTTCACATCGGGCTTGCCTGCATCTGCTCCTGGCAACTGCAACACAAGAAGCATAGTTTCATCACTACAGCAATGTGACTGTGCAACCATTGCAGTCACATAACAAAGCAGAGCTTCATGGCTCAAAACATCTGTGTCCCATGAAGTAATGTTATCTGCCCAACAACCCAAGAAACTAAATTGGCATATGAAAAGACCCAGGTGGCTGGTCAAAACTTCCTGTAGCCTGATTGCACATTTGGCCTGTGTTGCATCTGCTGCAGGGTTGCAGAGTGATACTGGTGGTGATCGGACTTCAGCCAGTTGGGCTGGTCACCTGTTTAGCTGGTCACCAATCTAGCAATTGGTCACAGCAGACAGGCATTACATACAGTAGCACTCATGCTTACGTTGTAAAGACACCACACCTCATTAGCAATGCAGTCAAATGCAGCAAGCCTTCAAATACATCATGCAGGCAGGCTTGTCTCGCACCATTTTGGTTCATGACGTTTGCAATCTCACCTTGGGCAGGCTGGGGAGGGTAGGGGGCTTGGCGGTGGGTCCCTTGGGGAGGCCGGCAGCATCACCAGGCTTCACATTGTTGGGCAGGTCATCCTTGGACACACCAGATCCCGGCAGGTCAAAGGCCAGATCCCCAACATTTATGAATCCCAGGGGGCTCTTCTTGATTGCCTTTTCAGCAGCGCCCTTCACATCAAGAGTGCTGCTTCCTGCTTTGTTGCTGGCTTTGCTCGCTGCATCTGAAACCTGCAAATTATGGCACAGACTCAAACACTTGCTACTGTAAGAGACGGAAGGCTGTTACTAATGGTGGACATGTGCCAGCATGCCCAGCAACCAGCTCAAGATTGTGCCATCAAGTGAGCTGTGAACCGTACTCACATTGCGTGCCCACTCTACAACACATGCTTTGATGACAGTCAGAATTTATTCATTTCTTTAAGGACAAGATGCATTGAGTAAGGCAACCTGGCAAGGAGTGATGTGGATGCATGGACAAGCCAAATGATCTGCTTACCTTGTCTCCAACACCACCTAGCCCAACTCCCTTCAAAGCATCAAGAGGCTTTGGACCATTCGGCAGGTCCTTGCTGGTGACATCAGCTCCTGGTAGGATAGGCTGATTGATGTCTGCAACGGCGGTACCTGAGCCCCACAGTGAAGCTGTCAATAAGACAGTTGCCGCAGCATCGTTAAATATTCAGTACTGGCTATTGCTGGGTCAGCAGTAGGATCGTCATGTGGATTTGCCACCCTGCAAGTAGTGCTTGGGCATGCGAACATGCAGCCATACGGAGGGCTCGATACCTGAAAATGCTAGCTGAGCTGCTGCGGCAGCAGCGACAAGCTGCATCACCAGCTTGCTAGGCGCGGCCTGTGGCAACATTCGCAACAATGAGCTCTTTGCACGACCCTACAGCCGAATCATGACACCACGGAAACACTCACCTCGAGCTCGTTGTGGCTTTCGTTCCGATGGTTTGACTTCTGCAGCAGAAAATAATGTAGTCAAGACTTGATACCACCTATGAGAATCGCCAATGACTTAAAGCTCCAAAGAGCCTTGAGCATATGCACAGGCGGAAGCCATTCTTGACAACGTGCATGCTCCTACGCTACGTCTTGCTACCCACCTGGGCGTTGATGCGTACAGTTCGTGTTCGTTGCGATGTGAAAGGAACTGCACGCCGTGCCAGACAACGTTGGCATTGCGCTGGCTGCAAGCGCACAGCTGACGACGTCTGCATGTTGGTCAAACTTGATGACATGGCTGACAAGCGAAAGGTATTTGTGGACGCTAAAAAACTTTTCAACCGGAGGCTTTGGCAAACAAAAATGGGGAAAGACTGGCTTGCAATAAGGCTTATGTGCTGATTTGGTGCCGAGACGCTGCTGGTAGCTGTACTGTGTGTGGGCTTGTGGCAGATGTGGCGCACGTGCGAGCGGATAGCATATTTGTAACGCCAGCGGGGTTCCCAGCCAGATGATCGGTGGCACGTGCAGCATGTTTGTGTACCAAGCTGCTAATTGTTCCACGACTGCATGGAGGTGAAATTCCACCAACTGTGCCAATAGACTCCAGCTTCAACTTGGTCAGATTTCAAATTCAACTATGAAGTGGGAGCGTATGTACCACGCCTCATTTCATGAGAGGGTGTGCCGATATCGTGCAGCGTTGACAGTCAAATTACAATAAGCTGAAGCTTAAGCTGCTGCCGGCTGTGCAACCTGGGGTCGCATCCGGGTCAGCACATACAGCACGAATAACTCAATGACTCTGGCTGTCATAGCAAATGAAGGCCGTTAACGTTGACCCATTATGGCAAGTCGTGATGGTGTGCTGTCGCACTGTCATGGTGAATTGACCTGAGCGAGAATCATGCAATGCATCAGCTCAAACACCTAGGTCAAGGCCTTGACACCAGCAAAGTCTTTCAAATTGTTGGTGATCTTGAAGATCTTATTGCACAGTCAGTCTCAGACCACAGTCGGATATATATTTGCGTGACTGACCACTGACCACATCCAGAATCCTAGGTTATGCTGGACCAATCAGCCACCAACGCCCCCCAACCCAATGACCCCCTGGCGGTTTGGGGACCCTGCAGTCCTTCAGCAGGATCTTAAGGATGCCGGCTTCTCTGTTGTCACATGCACACCCTTCAGCCACCCCATGAAATTTGCTTGGGCACACCTATTGACTTTTTTGCTGGGACCTCACGGGCAACTGCGCCCCATGCTGACAAAGCTCAAGTCTGATGGCAGGAGTGATGTAAATGAAGAAGCAGAAGAGGTACGCTTTCCCTGGTCCCAGAGTCTTGCATCACACAGCCTCTTGCTTGACTTGCAATGCAGTCTGCTTCTAATTTCCCACCTGGCCGTAGGCTCAATGGACACATTCATAACTGCAGTCAATGATTTTATGACTAAGTAGTCAATGGTTTTATGACTGCATGTATACATTGCCTCAGCTATCCACCAATACGCTCAGCCCTGTGCTGCGTGCCAGCTGCTGCAGCTTGCAGCCAGCTATGCTGCATGACTGACTTATAAGTAATTACAGCACACTGTGCAGATGCTCAGGAGCATAGTCCAGGATCGCGGCTGGATACATGACGGCGAAGTGGACTTGCAGAACACTGCATTGATGTTCACGGCTGTCAAGACATAGTTGATGAGTACAGCAAAAGTTTGTTGTCAATGCTGACACATCACATGTTCAGCATGACTTCAATGCTGACACATCACATGTTCGACATGACGCAAACTTTGCAATAATGACGTTCAATCTGTATCCCAACAAATCCTGTTGTCATGTATACAAACACATATGTTCGTCATGAGCCCACATTCAAATGCCATCTTTGCATTCAGTAATGACGTTGATACATGCACTTGTTTGTAATGGTGCTGAGTCTATCGGCAGGCGGATGTGATGGAGTACTTCATCAACATTACCTTTACGACGATGTTGCGCCGGCCTTATGCTGCTGTGTGATATGCATTGTGTAGCCTTCCACCTGCTGTCGACTTTGACTCAGGTCTGGGGTCGTTCAAAATCATGCTACAGCGGTGATGTGCCTTCAGAGCCTCTGCGATTGGCAGCCAGATCTGCAGCGGGGGCTTCGCCAGCACGGTGTGCTCACGTGAGCTGTATGCCTGCAAGAGCTGTCAACAGATGTCTGCTGTTGCACGGGTTCGCTGCGTGCTACAAAACACTGTCGTTAAGCACTTGGCCGTGCCTTTCGCGTGAGCAATCAGAAGGATCACAGCAACCTCCCGCTGTGAGTATACGACAGCCGCCCAAGCATGCCTGCGACTGTATATGTATGTAGTGCTGTGAAAGCTGCTTGTGCAGCAGAGATTGCATGTGAGCAAAGGTGCTTACATGAAGCTGTCATACACAAGCACTGAGGCACACCATCACAACAGGCAACAGCCTCAGACAGGCAACAGCCTCAGACAGTCATTTTCCAAGACAGATGAAGTGTCACATGCTTCCTAGACTCAGACCACCTCTGCAGCTGCAGGTCTGATTTCTTGCCGCTGACTTGTTGGCTATATGGCTGGCCCATTTGATCTGGAGGCACATGAATGGCCAGCGCTGACATCATTGACAGAGCAAGCCACGGGTGGCACTCAGAGCATCAATTCACCAGTGGAAGTGTCAGAGATTAGAACTGTCTCTGAGGTGCTGATGCATTGCATGCGCTGCACTGCCAATAGTAATCAAGACCCCCCTGCACCTTTGACAGGATCCCTGAAGCTTGCTAAGCATATTTCCTTGCTTGCTTGCACTGTGCATCCAAATTTGCATGTTGACGACGTTTGCACCTGAGTTTGGGGTTTGTGCACTGCAGCAGTTAGCGTCGTCAGAATGGCAGATCAGAGCACAAGACAAACTGCTGAACGCTGGCAGTCCATGGGAGGGGCGTTGGCGCTTTGTGAGGGCAGACTGCAACCCACATTTGTACTGGTGGCTGCATCCTGACCATGGTGTAGCATCACTAATTCGTGAGAGCACGTCTGGGCAAGTCTACAAGTAAGTAAACGTGCTTCAGCACAGTGTGGCCAGCAAAGTGACGAAGCCTAGTGAGTGATGCGGCGCAGCGTGCATGATCTCATGAAACGCTAGCGTGCATGCAGCACAGCAGCCTGCCTGACAGGCACTGCTGCTTGGACTGCTGTCAGTGTGGCCAAGGCACCATGCACTGCTTGACAGTACCACAAGCTAGCTATACAGACCACACATGGTACACCGCACAGCATGCCTGTCAGCTGTCATTGATATTAGTGCACAACACCATGCCATGCAGCAGCAAGCTGTGACATGCTGTGGCAATGTGGTTGTGTGTGTTCTGGCCCTGCAGCGGTGAAAGGTGTCATGATGGAACTTGGGGAAAACCAATCTGCATCAAGAAGAAGCCAACAGGGACGCTCATGCAGAGATGGCAGTCTGAAAGGGAGCACGCAGCACTGGAAGCAGTGAAACAAGCTATGCAGGATCATCCAGCTCCTCACTGTCTTAGCTTTCTGCTTGACAGCTACCCAGCAGGATACCCTGACCCAGGCTGGCTGGTTGGCCATCAACAGGCGTACTTCATCACAGAGTAAGGCTCTGACAAGAGTGCACACTGAACACTGACATGCTGTTGTTTGTCGTGGACATCTCCATAGCTTATACCCTCACTTACAGTAGGCATAACTCATGCGGTGCACAGTAATTACCAGATTGCAGTGAATGTCAAGACCAGCACAAATTGCTGTTTTTGCTGGCATCATGCTGTCTACTGGATGGCTGAAAGCTGCTGGCTACATGTGCATAGCAGGTTTGACAGGTTTCAATTTGCCATCTGCAGGCAGCTGTAGCTTTTTTTGTAGGTTGCATGCAGTTTGATCACCGCTGCCTTGATCAACACCTACGACCTTAGCATGCCCCATGAACAGGCTCTAGGAATTGCAATCTCGTCTGAGGTTGCACGTCTTGCCAGGCCAGCAATGAGAACCGAATTTTGTGAATGGCAGGTATGAAGAGGGCGACGAGTTTGGCTGGTTCATGGCAGAGGTGTGTGCGCCAGACTGCAGAAGGCAGCTGTTGCAAACAGCTAAGGAGTGCTTCCGGCAGATTCTCAAGGTAGGTATTCTGGCGTTTGAGACTCATGGGTTGGGGACGAGACCAACCTGTCTGGCTTGGAACGAGATATGTTGGCTTCAAATTCAGGAGATGTCACTCACACTGGAGCCCCCTGAGCGTATGTCTGTGCAATTGCTCAAGCCAAGTGACTGACATCTTTGCATGATTGCCTGTTTCTACCCATGTGCTCTCTACTGTGACCCTTCCACCTTTACACAGTGGTGTTGCTTGGGCCCAACTGTTGTTTGCTGTGTGGTCACGGAGACGCTGCCTGCACATCTAGACAATCTTTCTGTATGGTTAGCTGCCCAGCTTGTTTGCATCACTCCTGTACACTGCTGTGACACTTCCAGATTGCGCATGTACATTGCTGTGAAAGTGGGACATGCATCCCAAAGCTGCACAGCAAATGTACATGCTTGTTTTTCACAAGCCAAACGATGGCCTGCATGAACACTGTCACTGTTGCAGCTGACTGTCAGTACTGCTTTTGTTGCAGGCTTTGGCAGTGCTGCATGATTGTGGGTATGCTCATGTGAATCTGAAGTGCAACAAAATCCTGTGCAAGAGGCTGTCTGATGGCAGCATGCACTGCAGGATCACTGACTTGGGGTCTGCATTGAGAGTTGGTAATGATGCTTGCATGCCAGTTCTGCATGTTGTACTGCAGGTACTGCAGTTACTACAGTTACTGCAGTTACTATAGTACAACATGCAGAACTGAGACTTGTACACGCAGACCTATTCATACAGACCAACACATGCAGACCTGAGACGTGTACAGTGACATGCAGACTACAGTACAACATGCAGAACTGAGACTTGTACACGCAGACCTATTCATACAGACCAACACATGCAGACCTGAGACCTGTACAGTGACCAGCAGCTGAATCTGCATTCAGCTGCTGGTCCACCTGTGCATAACAACCTGCAGACCTGAGCCATCATGCGTTTGATTGCAGCTGCAATCTTTGCTCTACATGTACTCACAAGCAGCACGCTCCAGTTGATTCAACATGTCTTCACATGCTAGGTCACAGCCGTGCAAGCCATGCACTGTTCACCAGCTTTGAGCTGCTGCATTTGCGCTGTTGTGATTTGCACCTCCAGTGCATGAAAGAGCGCTGCTGTCATGCAGATGCTCCAGACGAATGGATGCACATCCGGACAACCATTTCAGGAGTATCTCCAGAGATGCTTCACTTGATGCGCAGCGCTGATGAAGACACCCAAGTGGAGCCTGTCAGCTACCAAGCGGCAGACATGTGGGCGGTGGGATTGCTTTTGGTACTTATGCTGACAGGGGAAACACCATTCACAGTTCCTGATGTGACTGGGAAGTCATCCTTATCTATTCCTGATGAGGCAGAGATGATGGCCTTTGTCGCAAAGCGTCATGAACAGTGGGTATGTGTTTGGATTGCTGTACAATGTTTTGCATGCAGATTCGTGATCACAAGGTCTTTCATGCTGTTACTGTCGGTCAATCCCAGCTTGTCTGCTGTTCTTGAAACCTGATTCTTGACTCGCCTGCCAGGCTCGCCGCACCGTGTCATGTCATGTCATGGTATCAGCTGCATCAGCAGAAGGGTCTTGCAGACTTACAGCATGGTGCAGACCAAAAGCTTGCTGCTCAAAATGCACATATAAAGAAAAGAAAAGAAAAGTTTACGCTTTTCAGCGATCATAACGGCAGATTCAAGATACAAAATACAAAATACAAAATACACTATTGTCATGCAGGCTGATGCACATGAAATCGGGCCCTCACAAGAGCTCCAGCAAGCACAGCGCCACATGCAAGTTCTGCCAGCAAAGAATACAGGACGGGCGCATACCCAGACTGCAAGAGCATACCCTCAGTTGCGCAAAGCTTTCTGAGGAGATGAAACTTGACGTAAGGAGACTAATTGAGGCTGAATGCAAGACGGCCAGTGTTTCAGATGTCACAGACTACTGGATGTTTGTGGCAGAGAGTCTGCAGCATGAGCTTCACAGCTTAATACAGCCAAAGGGTGGGCCAACTACAGGAGCTTTTCCTGCTGCTCAGCAGAAACGTCTGACCTTCTTCGAAGCTCTTGGTTCTTGACAGCCTGTGTGCCTACAGCGACGGCGAGACAATGCTTTGAGGCGCTCAACAGAAGGTCTTTGGACCTGAAAGATCCACTTTGCCGTTTGTGCTCTTTCCTGGACCCCAAGCATAAGGTGCTCACAGAGGATGGCGAAGAGGAGTTGCTCTTGAGATAGGTTGATGTGGGTGCAGAAAGCAGCATGGCTGTCATGTTCATTTGTGGTTCAACAGTGGTCACAAGCATGTAACTTGAAGGAAACTTGAAGGAAACCTCAACAAGCTGTTGCTAGCATGCTTGTGTCCGTGTGCACTTGACTTTGTCTGCATCAGCAATGTCAGTTATAGATACAGCTGTAGCTTGAGTACACTGGCAGATCCTTTCCATTGAATATGCGCACCATGCGAAGCTGTTGCTCTTAGTGCGTGAGTCTATGGTCTCCAGTCATCGAGTTTCTGGAGTTGCTCTTACAAAGCCTGGTGTTATACAGGACCTTCCACAGCATTTGCTTGTATTGATTTTGCAAGCACAATCCTTGCATATTTGCAAGTTGACACACTACTGCTAAAAGCTTTGCTCCCAAAGTGGTGATGCACTGACATCATGTTGTGTCTGTAATGTGTACATACTGGTTCAGACTACTCAGTGACTGGCAGACATGCATGTACTCAAAGCCTGCCCACCAAGCATTTTGTTGGCCGCAGTGAATGTCACAAAAGGGAATAGCCAATGTCATAGGAATTGTTGAGCGTATGTACGCATCCCAGATGTTACAATGATGCACTTAGAAACTTCTCTCAGGCTTCACGTTACAGCAAGGATGGGAACACGTATAGGAATTGGCCAATTATTATAAGCCATGTACATGACAATCAGATATACAACACCTCATCCCAAGGATGTCTGTATAATGGCTGCTGCAAACGCTTCTGATCTAGAGCATGACCAATCAGGCCAATGCTTCGTGCCAAAACAAAGAGGCCATTCAGATAACCAATCTTCACAATGTCAGCAATCTCAGCCTGCATTCACAAAGCCACCCTGCATTTTCCTGCAAGTACCTTTGTGCAACTGCTACATGCAAGCATGCAGTGCACATATGTTTGTGACAGCAGGATACATGTTGTACATGTATGAACCATCACAATGACAGGATTACTCAGCAGCATGTCAGGAAGCCTTGCAGTGCTGCCCACACGCCTCATGGATCCATACAAGCAAAGCACTACAGATGTAATGCATGTTCAACAACACACAGGAGGACACAAAGCCTGTGAGTCAAGCAAAAGCATGCCAAATTGTGTGAAATGAGCAGTGTCGCATTTGTGACATAACTGACGCCTGTCTAGAACGAACTGGAATGCACACCTCTGTGAACAAAGAAGAGGAATGCAGCAGGTCCAGGAACAATGTCCCTATGCAGCCGTCTACATTCAAGACCAGGTTGGCGGCTTTCTGGAGCGTGTAATTCTCCACTTGTACAGCATAGTTTAGGTACTTGGTGCTGGGAAAGAACTTGAATGCATACTTTTGCAGTAGCTCAACCCGCTTGTCGCGATTGTCCTGTGCACCAGAGAGGAAGTTGCTCGTACTGTCATTGCTCGAGTCAGGCTACAACTGTTGTGATCAAGCCTGACACCATGTGCCCTGACAGACTGGTGATGCGATTCGATTTTGGTGTTTTTTGAAAGGGCACGATACAAAGCTTTTATTTGTTCTGCAACTCCCACAGGCTTGCAGTGCCTGCAGCTCTGCATAGGGTTTGAGAGTGTAGGGTATACAGGGTTACAGAGTGTCAGGTATGTAGGGCTTCAGAGTGTAACGTATATAGGGTTTGAGAGTGTAAGTCATGTAGGGTTTCAGGGTGTGAAGTGTGTGTGGTGTAGCTAGCAGTGGTGCTCCCTCTGACAAGCCTATGGCACTCAGCAGCAGGCGATCATCAGAGAATGTGGTGTGCCACTTGAGGTGCTGCATGTTGCAATGTAGTAAGAGACAAGCATGTACTTGGCAAGTTGCATCCCACTTTTGTGGATTTGTGATAGCACTGTCTGCCAGATATACTTTGATAGGTCAGCAGATGTATGCAGCAGCAGCTTTGAACTGTACAGCATGACTCAGGGCTGACGTGCTGGCTGACCTAAACAAGTACGACTGATAAGCTGTAACACCAAAAAAAGCTGGCAAGCCTCACCTTGCTCTTTATTCTATGGCCTATGCCAGGTACCCTGATCCCCTTCTTCTTCATGTCCTCTACAAACTCATCTGGTTCCAAGCCTGTGTATGCAATTCCAATGATCCTGGTACACGATTTCTCCTAAGATACATGCATCAGGTACCAGCATGCTATGGTGGTCTTATTTGTATGCACTCCAAATGTCTAACACACAATGGTGAAGTTACATGTATCATCAGCCTGATGCCAGATGAGGGTCATAAAGCAAAAATGCCAACTCTTGATCAGTGCATCAATCCCCGTGGTTCGGTCAAGGCTACGGTACAGTCACTGTTTGGGTGTTCTGCAAACTTGTCCAGGCATGAAGCAGGCTCAGAGCTGCATGTTGCAACAGGCCACAAATGCTTTGGCAGAGCCAGGACTATGCATCAGGAGTGCACCTCTGTCACAAGCATCTTGGAAGTAGCGTGCTGAGTCATCGACAGCGCCACCAAAGCGGGGGCCAATGGTGAGTAGGCCACTGACTAAGCATGACACCAGGTCCTTGCCAGCTCGGGCTGTGACAATGGTATTATGCGCACCTGCAAGTGTCACAAGTTCTTGCTGAGATGCAAAAGCTCTCCTGGGAACTGAACTGAGCTGAGCTGAGCTATGCTGTGCTGAGCTGAGCTGAGCGGAGCTATGCTGTGCTGTGCTGAGCTGAGCTGAGCTGAGCTGAGCTGTGCTGTGCTGTGCTGTGCTGTGCTGTGCTGTGCTGTGCTGTGCTGTGCTGAGCTGAGCTGTGCTGTGCTGTGCTGTGCTGTGCTGTGCTGGGCTGTGCTTTGCTGTGCCATGCCATACTGCGCACTGTCATGCCATGCTGGGCCATGCTGTGCAGTGTCAAGTCATGCTGTGCTGTGCCAAACTGTGTCTGATCTGCCGTGCTGTGCTGTGCCATGCTGCTTTCTATGGGCATGCACTAGTGCATCTTGGTCTTGACGCTGCGTCCTTTCTGTCAGCAAAGCACATGCAACACGAGAAAACTTTCTTGAGCACAGGCACTGAAGAACAACTCAAACAAGACGTATAGCAAAGCTTGACAGCTGCCATATGCATGTCAATAGGAAACACTTCACCAGATTCAAACTCAATGTAGTACCTGATACACACGGCCCATGATCGGCACACAGCATCACCACCAGCTCAATGAAGCGCGTAGCATACTTGGGCAGCTGCCTCTTGAACCAAAGCAGTGAGATGACGTCTCCAACATTGTAGTCTCCTGTGATGAGCGTGGACATGGTGACCTTGTTGTAAGTAGGCTCCTCGCCTCTGTCATCACAGATGGAAGACACTATTGTGGTGGGTACCCGTACCTGCAATCACGGATGCATAACACTGTTACCATCGAAGCAATGAAATGATGTCCGCCGTTGTAGTCTCCTGTGATGAGTGTCATGAATGCGCAATACTGTGACCACCAAAGCGTAGCAATGTTTGACTACTGAGTTGCAACTGGTCTGTGAAAGACCGGCGACCAGCTGTGGCAGAGAGTGTCATGAGTGCAGGCAGTGTGCCCCCTGTCATCACAAATGGAGGACAATATGGTGGTGTGCACCTGCACCTGCAGTCACGGATGCATACCATCACAGCGCAGCAAAACATGAGTGGCAGCTGGTCTATGATCTGTGATTTGTGACAAGCTGTAGCAAAGTGTCATGAGTGCATGCAGCATGTGCCCTGTTGTGACAAACGCGTGCTGAGATGATGATCATAACTCACCCCTGCAACACAGGCACATGTACCAGTCATGATGCGTAATGTGTGTATAGCAAGATCATGCATTGCACTTGCTGAGATAGTGCATGGATGATGCGTGATGTATGTATAGCAAGATCAGGGTTCCACTTGCTTAGAACGTTCACGCTTACAGCCCTACATGCTTACAGCCCTACACGCTTACAGCCATACATGCTTACAGCCCTACATGCCTGTCGATCCTGTATCATCATACGCAGGTCAGCTATGACACGCAGAGCATCAGCCATTGACAAAAACTACAAATCTGGCTGCAGGATGATTTGCCACAAAAGCCTCACTGCAAAGCCTTCTGGCTTCCAGGTGGGAGCAGTATCTGCTTTGATGATGTCATCAAAGCCCTCAAGGGGCGCTTGTAAAGCTGTCTTGGCTGTCTTTGGCAGTTTGAAGCTGTTGGCACTACAGGACTGTCACTTGTCTACAGACGCTTGGTCCCTTTTGCTGTGGGAAACTCACTTTAACAGTGTCCGGGGACCAGCAAACAGCCAGTCTACATTGGTCAGATATGTGAGAGGTATGTCAAAGTTGTGTGCTTACTTTTCCAGCCTTCTTGGCAGCTTCAAGGTCCTGTGGAACTGCCCTGACTTCAGATTCAGGCTGGGGTTGTATCTGCCCTTCCTCTACGAGCTGGTCATACGTCGTCTTGATGATGCCTTCAAAGCCCTCGAAAGACTCGGGCACTATTGCACCTGCTGCCTTCAAAGCAGCGTTCTTGTCCTGCAAGAACGAATAGACACTGCATTTGCCTGATATAATCTTTGCATGCAGAAGCTGGTGTGTTTGCAATGAATGTGCTGCTTAGAAAAGTCCTCTGAACCTCCCAGGGGACAGAGGTATACACAGGGAGGGA
>JAABUK010009608.1_pt1 | contig 13163 bp, 12 predicted proteins | sample 5559141 | NCBI WGS metagenome assembly JAABUK01 (sample SAMN10711869, study PRJNA513367) | rock metagenome | isolation source: Antarctica rocks | place: Antarctica: Victoria Land, Pudding Butte nord | collected 2016-01-03
ACACCGGCCCACTCAGCGGTGGCAAGTCCGCTCCCAACCGGCCGAACTCGCGAAGGGTGAACGCCCGCATGAACGACAGCGGCTCGGCCCGCACGATCGCAGACCGGTGACTTAGGTCGGCAGCGAGCAGCAGGTCGGCGTGCTGGATCAGGGCAGGTTCCAGCCGGCGCGCCACATGGCCGGTGGGCTCGCCACCCAGCTCGCCTAGCACGGTGGCCGAAGTCGCATCCATCGGGTGCCCGAGCAGGCCGGCTACTCCGGCGCTCGCGGTGCTGATGTCGAAATCAGCGACCCGCAGTCGGAACAACCGCTCAGCCATCGGTGAACGGCAGATATTGCCGGTACACACGAACAACACCGAGAACGTCACGCAGCTGACTATGCCAGGCCCGCGACTTCGTCAGCAAAGAGCAACTCCACAACCGACCGGTCCTGACCTCACCGCGAAGCCGTGTGCGAGCGCCATCCTGGCTCGGGAACTGCCCAGCTGTCCTATCCGGAGGCAGGCTGCGAGCGGCTCGTGGGCAGGCATGGGCGTCGCAACGTAGGTCGGGATGTTTCTATGCGAAGTTGTCCGGACCTACGTTGCAGATTCGATGGCGGGCTGCCCGGAAAGATGCGGCGGTCGTCCTAGCGGAAGAGCGGAGCTGGTCGTTTCGGTGTTTGCAGTTGTCGGTCGGCTTGCGGGGACGCCCTGCGCGGTTCGCCGTGAATCCATTGGGACCCGGTCAGCTCGCGGGAGGCAGCGCCCCGCCGGAGTAGCCGGCCTGAAAGTAGCGGACGGCATTGCCGAGCAGCTGATTGAGCAGGGCTGTTGCCTCGGCGTCGCCGGTCCGGGCCTTCGCCAGGCACGTCGCCCACCACGGCACGAGGGCGCCCAGCGTCGACGGCGTGATGCCGTCCGGCGGGGCGAGCACCGCGGCCACCGCGGCCCCAACGTTGGCGCCCGTCGGCGGATTGTCGCCCAAAGCCTGCTGCACCATGCTGATCAGCAGGGCGTTATCCTCGACGTCGATCGCCAGCTCGGGCGCCGGGGCGACCGTCTGGGACGGATTGGTGTCGAAGTTCGGCGGGATCCGGCTGACGTAGGTGACCCGGTGCAGCACGCGCCACACGCCGCTGTCGTCGGAGGACAGCCCGCGCAGCGCGACGGCGTTCGGGTCGCTGCTGAACGTCAGCCACTCCTGATCCACGACGTCGGAGAAGAACGCCTGGTAGTTGTCGGCCGACTGCGGCAGGTAGAACGTCATGAACCGGTAGGCGTCGACCTTGCCCGGGCAGGGATTCTCGGTGTAGCCGCCCGCGCCGGAGTTCATCGTCGGGTCGTAGGCCTGCAGCATCGGGTCGCACGGGTCGGTCACGGTGAGGGCGACAGTGCGGGTGTCGGTCTCCTTCTTGGCCACCGAAATCTTGATCTGGCCGCCGAACAGCAGGTCGATACTGCCGTACGGCCCGACCGGCATGTTGAACTCGACCTCCCCCGCGAAGCCGGTCGAGTGGGTGTAGTCGTAGCTGCCGTTGTAGGTGTTCTCATGGGTGGCCGAGAAGCTCTCCGTCTCGGTGTGCAGGCCCCCCACGGCAGTCCAGACGTAGCGGTTGGCGATCCCGCGGCTCGGCGTGTCGGCGCCGAAGTCGTAGAACTGCTGGCCCGATTGGGCGTCCAGGGAGGGGCTGTCGTGGCCCTGCCGCCCGAGGGACTGCGCGTCGAGCTGGTCGAAGTAGGTCTTCAGCTTGGTGTCCGCGGCCTCGATCTGCCAGGCCAGCCGGTAGGCCTCGCGTGGCTTGAAGTAGCTGCCGCGCTCGACGTCGGCCAGCGGGTAGTGCGGATCGTTGGCCAGGCCGATCTTGCCGTCCAGGGTGCCGTTCTTGACGTACTCGGGCCGGATCTTGAACATGAGCACGTTGCGGTCCGGTGGGATCTCCAGGTCCGGGATCACGATCTTTCCGACCATCGCGCCCGTGCTGCGCAGTCGCATGGCGTACAGGTCGGCCGTCAGTGACTCGACCAGCGCGTAGCCCTGGTTGTGCGGCTGGTACCGGCGACCGACGTCGGTGTTGAGGAAGTCCGGCGGCGCCTCCCAGGAGCCACGCAACCCGAGCGTGTCGCTCACCGTTCTCGTCCACGCCGACACGTAGCTCTCGTCGTGCTGGGTGGCCTGGGTCAGCGCGGACTTGTGGTGCACCGTCGCCTTGGCCTTGCCCTCCATGATCGTGTACGCGACGCCGGCCACCGTGAACAGGACCTGGGTGGCCCACTTTCCGGTGATGCCGACCTTGGCGTCCAGGTCCATCTTCAGCATGGTGCGGTAGTCCGAGGAGGTGAACGTCATCGACGTCGTCGAACCGACGTCCAGCCGGACGGTCGAGGCGTCGATGTAGGAGTTGTAGCCCAGCGCCGAGGTGTACAGCGGGCGGGAGAGGTTCTCGCTGGGCACCGGCGGGGCGCCCTCGATGAACCCGATGAGGCTGGGATTGGCTTGCACCTGGCCGAGGTAGGTCAGCGCCATCTCGCCGAGGCCGTAGCCGGTGAACATCACCAGCGACGGGCTGCGCAGGAAGTAGGCGCGCCGCATCACGGCCGCCGGCACCCCGTCGGAGTGCACATCGCTCTCGGCATACTCGATCACGCTGGGCCGCCCGGTGAGCGGCTGGTGGAAGTCGGTCGCAGGCCCGTTGTAGACGTTGCGCACCTGCGGCCCCTCGTTGGCGACGGGCGCGCCCGAGGGTGTGAAGGTCGGCGCGGGGCTGCCCACCAGGGTTCCGGTGCTGCCGCGGCCGGTGGCGTCGCTCGTGTCGCCGTCCAGTCGCCAGTACGCCCGCAGGTCGAGCTCGGCGCCGCTCAGCGGCCGGTACATGGTGTCGAGCATCTGGTCCCAGCTGCGGGCGGCCGACCAGACCCGCACCTCGGCCAGCGAGCCGTCGAAGCAGTCGAGATACGAGCCGCCCTGGGAGTAGGCGCCGACCGTGCACTGCGGATCGCCGGTGGGGTAGCCGCCGGTGGCGCTGGTCGGCGGGGTGGTGACCAGGCCGATCGGCATCCCGTTGCCGTAGCAGGTGGTCTGAGAGATGGCGGCGAAGGTCGACCACATGTCGGTGTCGCTGAGGTTGATGTCGTTGTCGGCTACCGAGTCCTCGGCGCTCACGCCCATGCCCTCGCCGAACCACCAGGCCGACACCACGCCCGCCGTGCCGTCGTAGTCGGCGTAGCCGGCCATGGCGGCCGCGACCTGGGCGGCGGTCATGGCCACCGGTGAGCAGTCCCTGGAACGGCGCCTGCAGCTCCAGCGGCGACGGTGCCGGTGCTCGCGTTGGCGAGCGCGCTGATGCCCAGTGTCACCGGCTGCTTGGAGGCGACCACGACCGCCGTCGAAGTGTCGGTGAAGGTCTGGGACTTCGCGTCCCCCGCGACCCCGTCCACGTACACGGTCACCGTGCACACGACGGTGTTGGACCCGCTGGTGCTGCTGGCGTACGTCGCGGCGACGTGGTGCGGCTTGCCGTCGGTCACCGCCGTCTTGCCGGTGGCGCTGACCTGGACGGTGGCCCCGGAGACCGCGTCGCTCACCGTGACCGAGACGTAGGGGAGGCCGTCCACGCCGACCGCGAACTGGTAGGCCTGGTCGGTCTGCTGCACCCCCCACTGCGCGAGGATCGTCTGGTTGAGGACGGTGGGGGCGGCTATCTCGACCCAGGCCTCGACGCTGGCCTGCTCACCGATCTGCAGGCTGGACGAGTCGGTGCAGACGCCGTAGTCGATGAGCTCGGTGGTCAGCCCGTGCCGGTTGAGCCAGACGCCCCCCGCCGCCTCGTGCACGACGGCCAGGTGGTTCCAATGGTTGGCGCGCATGAAGCTGCGGGCCAGCACCGGCGCCGCGCCGCCGACGCCGGCGATGATGTTGACGAACTCACCGTCACTGGACGCCGACACCGCCTGGGAGGAGTTGGGCTGCAGCGCGCCGTTCAGCGCCGAACCGGTGGCCACCGCCTGATTGGCGAACGTGCCCTCGGCGGGATCCTCGTTGAGCGGCCAGTACGCGACCAGGCCGGGCTCCGTACCGTGCAGCGACGTGCTCATCGTCCGGCGCAGCTCGACGGAGGTCCTGGCGTAGGACCAGTAACGCACCTCGCCGAGCGCGCCGAACATGCTCACGCTCGTGATGTCGTTGGCGCCGAGACAGACGAACGGCGCCTCGGTGACCGGGTACAGGGTGACGGTGGTCGGCCCGGTGACCGGCAGGCCGTCGACGAAGATTCGGACGTCACAGCTCTGGCCGGTGACCGCGCCGGAGACGGCCACGTGCGTCCAGGTGCCGCCGGCCAGCGGCGTTGGGGCGGCCACGGTGCCGAGGGTGGCGCTTCCCGGGTCACCAGTGCGGTACCCGAAGGTAAGGTGCCGGTCGGCGGTGAGGCCGAGTTGGCACTGCGCCACGTCGGGGACCACGGTGTCCTGCGCCTGCGTAATGCAGCCGAAGACGTTGTCGCCGGTCGGGGCGGGGGTCTCGTCGGGCCGGATCCACGCCTCCCAGGTGAAGCCGGTGGTCGACGCCGGGCCGAACACCTGGTAGGCGGGCACGTGAATGTAGGAGCCGTCGTACGGCGTGGTCGGGGTGAAGCTGGCGTACTCCAGCGTGGACATGCCGAGGGTGCCAAGGAAGTAGGCCGGCGTCACGGCGCCGAGCTCGGTGGCCGCGCCGGCGTCGTAGTGCAGCACGCGCGAGGGCGTGCCGTCGACGGGGCATGCCCAGGCCTCCAGGGTGGTGGTGCGGCCCGGCGACAGCTGGGCGCCCGGGGACGGCACGGTCATCGCGTTGGACTCGTCGAAGGTCAGCGCTCTCGGCACGTGGGCGCTCACCCAGGAGCCGTTGCTGCCCTGCTCGGTGAGCGTGCTGGCGCCGTTCGTGACCACGACCGACTCGCCGAAGGTGGGCACGGTCTGCTTGGTCGCGGTCAAGGCGAACATGCCTCGACCGCTTCCGGCGCCGGGCGGCGGGGTGGCTGGGGTGCGCCCCTGCAGCTCCGCGGCGCTGGCCGAGCCCGCGGTGAGCTGGCCGTCCGGCGCCGGGCCGACCACGTCGAACAGCGTCGAGCCGCCCCGAAGGTCCAGCGGCGCGGACTCGGCCTGGTCGACGACGCTGCCCGGCACCGGGTCGGGGGAGAGGTAGGAGAACAGCGCCGTCACCGAGCTGTTGCCGCGCAGGGCGGCGACCACGTTGGTCTGGTCGCGGGGCACGCTCGCCAGCCGGATCGGGTCGTCGGTGGCCGGCCGGACGACGATGTCGCAGTGCAGGGCGTTCTGGTCGGTGGCGGTGGTGACCTGCAGGCCGCCGACGGAGCGTGCCACCTTCGCGAACAGCAGGATGCTGCCGACCGCGTCGGTTGCCAGGGCGTAGCAGGGCAGGTCGGCCGACGCCGGTTCGTACGGGTAGACGGTCGGGCTGGCGGTGCCGTCGAGGATGGTGACGAGACTCGGCAGGGCGGCCGGCGCGCTCGCCCAGGTCTGGGTGGCGGCGCCGCCACCGGGCAGCGCGTACGTCATGGTTATGGTCACCTGGCCGGCGTCGCCCGCGGTCACCGCCACGCCGCTGAGCGGCACGTCCGCGCGGTGCGAGGTGATCGTCACCGGGCCGGCGACGGTGCCGCCGGTGCTGGCGAGCCGCGCCATCGTGAGCGTGCCGGTCAGGTCGTAGAACGTCAGCTGGCCCGCCTGCACCGCCGGGTCGGACGGGTCACCGCCGGACTGGCCGTTCAGGATCGCCGACAGCGTGCTCACTCTCGGGGAACGCCTTTCCAGGTCTCGCCCGGCAGCCCGGACGCCGTCCCGTAGTCGATCGTCACGGTGCACAGGTCGGCGTTGCCCGCGCAGTCGCCGACGGTGACGCTCACGCCGTTGAAGGTGGTGCCGGCGCGCCGAGCGACCAGCGCCAACTGTCCGGCCTGGCCGCCGGAGGCCTTCCAGCCCACGGCGGCGGTGGCCCGAGTGACGGTGGGATCCAGCTGGGCCACCAGGAAGGGGCCGTCCCCGGCGGCGTCGGCAGGGCCGGCGAAGTAGCAGTGCAGCAGGCCGTCGGCGCTGTTGAGCATGGTTGGCGCGCCAGCGGGCTGGGGCTGGCCGAGGAGCACCGCGGTGACCGTGACGTCATCCACGGTGTAGACCGCATCGGCCGGCACCGAGTAGCCGCTCGAGCTGGAGGTGGGGGTGAACGTCCCGCCGCTGAGCGTGCCGTCTAGCAGCACGGACAGCGAGCCCGGCGGAAGGGTCGGCACGAGGCCGCCCGGACGCACTGCGAAGTCGTAGACGGCAAGGCCGCCGGCCAGTCCGATCGAGGGGTCGCGCACCGGGACGGCAAGTCCGAGGCGCACCCCGCGGCGCAGCGAGCCGTCCGTGCCGTCCGGCATGGTGGCTTGCTCCTGCTCCTCGAACGTCGCCAGGCAGACTCCGCCGTACGGCGTCAGCGTCGTCGGAGTCGAGGCGATGGACACGGTCGGGGTGAGGGTGAACGAGGTGGCGGTGGCGGGAGTGATGTCGATCCGCCCGGTGCTGTCCTGCGGGTAGGAGACGCACTCGACGGCGGTGGAGCTCACGCCGGCGAAGTGCCAGCGCCAGCCACCGGAGCCGGTCGGCGCGAGCGTGACGTCGAACTGTCCGGCGGCCACTCCGGGGAACGGCATCAGCTCGACCGTCGGCTCCAGGAACGGCTCGTTGATCATGTTGCGCGAGCCGAGGGAGTCGGCGGTGCCGGCGGGCACGTCGCGGACCTCGCTCCGGCGGTAGCGGGTCTCCCAGACGCGTTGGAGGACGAAGCTGGCCTGCTCGTCGGCCCGGGCCTGGCTGGAGTCGACCGGTTGCTGCACCAGCATGAAGCGATCCACGTACAGGCTGCCGCTCGTGGACGCCCGCACGCAGGAGATGTAGCGCCCGTCGGTGACCACCCGGAACTGCGCGTCCGCCGGCTGGGGGGTGGTCGCGTCCGGGCCGACGGTGATCAGCGTCATGCCGGCCAGCCGCAGCTGCGGGGTGTCGTCGGCGCTCGGAGTGTCCGGCGTGGTCGTGTGGGACGCCTCGGCCATCGGCAGCGGTCGCCAGCCGGCCCACTGGCCGGCCACTCCGAGCTGCTGACCGGCCGGGCGCACGTTGTAGTACAGGGTGTCGACGGTCGTGGCGTCCTGCCTGGCGAGCAGGAGCACATTGCCTTCCACGGTGACGCTGACCGGATCGACCAGCGGGATGTCGTTGCAGTTGGTGGAGGGCCAGGACAGGGTCGGCGCGCTCATGGTGGCTCCGTTCTCAGGGTGAGGAGTCGTTTCGAGTGTGAAAATCAGCGGATTCGCTGGTTCGGATGGCCCGCTCGAGGGTGACGATCCGGCGCTCCAACCGCTCGACCAGTCGCGGCAGGGCCTGCGCGCGTAGCCAGCTTTGCCTTGGCCTGGCTGGGAATCCGAGGTATCGCCCGTCGTCGGGCACGTTGCCGATGACGCCGCTGTGAGCGAACACGACCGCCCGGTCGCCGATCCGGGCGTTGCCGGTGACGCCAACCTGGCCGCAGAGCAGCGCCTGCTCGCCGACGGTGACCCCGCCGGCCAGGCCGACCATGCTGACCAGGTGCGCGCCGGCGCCGATCTCGCAGTCGTGGCCGAGGAAAACTTGACCGCCGAGGACGGCGCCTCGTCCGATCCTGGTCGTCGCGCGCTGTCCCGACTCGACCACGGTGTTCGGGCCGATCTCGACGTCGTCCTCGACGACGAGGCGGTGCGGGTCAGCCGGCGCCAGCGGGCCGGGCAGGCCCTCCGGCCGGTAGCGGAAGCCCAGCACGACTCCGGGGTGGACCAGGCAGCGCTCACCGAGGACCACTCCCGGCGCGACGCACACCCCGGCGGACAGAACCGTCCCGGCGCCGACGTGGGCGCCGGCGCCCACGACCACGTGCGGGTGCAGGCTCACGTCGGCGCCCACCCAGGCGCCGTCCTCGACGACACAGCCCGGGCTGAGGACGGCGGTCGGATCGATCCACGCTGACCGGTCCCGCCGCCCGGCGCTCGGCGCCACCTGTTCCCCTGGGGGCGCCGGCTCATCGCCTGGCATCGTGAGTCAGCGGGTGTAGCTGCACTCGGCGGAGCTCTTGCCGGGGCTGGTGCTGACCGTCAGGGTGACCGTCCACCGGGTGCCCTGGCCGTGCCAGCTCTCCCAGGAGCTGTCGAGCGACACGCCGTAGCTGCCGGCCCGGGCGCCGCCGAGCGAGGCGGTCAGGGTGGAGGTCTGGGCGACCGGGAACTGCATGCTGAAGTTGACGCTCAGGGTGGTGCCGTCGGCCATGCCGTAGGTGACCGAGCCGACCGGCGCGATCTCGGAGGCGTTGGTGCTCTGCACCACGAGGGACGGGTTGGTCGAAGTCTTCGCCCCGGCGGAGACCGGCGAGGTGCTCCATTCGCCGTGGTCGAGGTTCGGCACGTTGCTCACGTTCACGGGCAGGGGCGCATTGTTGGTGATGTTGAACGTCAGGACGTCCCAGTTCAATGCCATGTCGTGCTCCTGTCTGGTAGCTAGGTGGGGGCGGCGCGGCGGAGGCGGCGCGCTCAGCCGGCGGCTTCGACAAGGGCGTCGCAGAGCCAGCCGACGACGTAACCGCGGCTGACGATCGCCGGCACCTGGTGGATGTGGGCCGTCACCGACGCCGATTCCTCGTCGTAGGAAAGGGTTCCGCGCACCCCGAGGACCTGCAGGGCATCGCCGTCCTGGGCGCCGTCATAGTGCTCGTGGAGGCGGTGCTGCAGCGCCTCGAAGGCGGCGGTGCTGACGTTGTGAAAGGTGATGTTCTCCGAAGCCATGGGGTCCTCCGTGGGCAGGCGGGCATGGCGACACACACGCCGCTGACTCGGACGTTTGGTCGCGCTGATGACTGGTTTAAGAAACTCGCGGTATTCGAGCGAATACTGTCGGTAGTCAGAGTTTGACTACCTGGCACATTTATGTCAATAGCCTGTAAAGAGTAGCTTGCTAAAATTCAGGCACGGGGACGTTCAGAACCTGCTCGAGTGGCTGATCAGCCGGACGCTCGCGCACAGCCGGTCCGCCTCGGCCACCGAACTCAGGACGAACGTGAGCACGCCGCCGTGGCTGTCCAGCAGCCGCGCGATCCGGTCGGCGTGCGGGTGGTCCGGATCGCCGAGCTGACGCACCGACCGCCGCACCACCGGATGCTGCGCGAGCCGGCCCGCCTCGGCAACATCGACGCTGTACTCGCCAGTGCGATCCCGCAGACAAGGCGGCTTTTGGATTGGTGTCCGAGGGGGGATCAAGCCCGCTGGCCCACCGTCGCGCTCCGTACCGATCTCTGACTGCCGTGACGGCGGGCCGGGCGGTACGCGCCTCTACCAGGTGAACCTAGAGGCGGTCGGGTCTCCGCGGGATTGCCTCACGCAGACGGGCTGAGCCAAAGGACGCGGTCATATGCGGCCGCTAGGCGACCCGTTGCGGCGATGGCAAGCGCGTCCGCGATCTGGCCGACGAAGTCGCGGTTGCCGGCTGCTAGTTGCCGTCGATGATCAGGTAGGGGAGGTACCGGTGACGTCGGCTCGGGCGGGCTCGCTGCTACGTCGGCGGCCATGTTGGCGAACATCGGCACGGTGGGGATCAGCGATGCGAGGTACTCGCGCATCGTCTGCAGAGGCTTGCGCAGTGCGGCAGTGCCGCGTTCGAGGGCGGCGACGACGTCGTTCGGGCGCTCGGCCAGCAGGCCCACCAAGAACAGGTCTGGGTGAACGACCTTGATGCCATGGCCGTCGGTCGCATCCGGCGGGAAGTCCTTCCCGTTGAACGTCACCAGCGCTTCTGCGCCGCCTCGCACGGCCGCGGCCAGCACGTGCCGGTCCTTTGCGTCGCACGTCATGTCGGGGATGAGGTGCTCGAAGTCATCGACCAGCGCCGCCGCACCGAACCCCCGCCGCATCGCGCCGACGCGGCGTGCCGCCTGCTCGCTGCTGATCCCGACCTTCGGCAGATTGCGTTCGACTTCGTCCAGGATCGCGTCTGACCACAGCACCTCGAACAGCCCCGCCTCAGCGAGCCACAGCAAGACGGTCGTCAACCTGATCGGGATTAGGGTGCACGCGTCCAGCAGCGCGGCGCGTCCGCTGTCTGCGTCTGTGTTGCTCACCGGGTCTCGATCACTCGATCCGGTGGCGTGTCCTCGTTGATGTCGTCGGCGAGTTCGGCGATGGCCGACCGACGTCGACGGCTGCTCTCGGCCTGGTAGCGGGCGAGTTCGGACGTGGAGATGCGGCGATGGACCGCGCCACCTTCGGCTGTGAGTTCACCTCTGTCGACCAGGCGGACAATCGTCATGCGGCTGACACCGAGCAGCGCGGCGGCCTCTTGGGTCGAGACCGTCGCGTCCGCCGCGAAGACGACGGCGTCGGCATTGGCCTCCAGCACCTCGACGAGGCGTCCGAAGGCCGCCAGCGCTGTCGACGGCACCTCCGGCGAGCTGCGTAGCACCTCATCTAGGGCAGCGCGCAAATTCTGCGCTGTTTGTTGTGCAATAGCTCCGGCCATGACCCCAGCTTACAGGTAAACGCTCAAAACGCACAGGCTAGGCCGGTGACTGTTGGCCGCTGAACGAATTCAAATAGGGCGTGTCCGGCAACTCTGCGAGTCCGTTCTCATTCGTCGGCCCGCTCGATATCCGCATCATCACCGAAGACACCGACGAACTCGTCTGCTACCTCATCCTCGACCCCGACCTGGGACTACCAACCCCAACGCCGAACAGAACGGTGACCTGCCACGGATGCGCACCGATGACCCGAGACATCGCAAAGTGTCCGAGGGAAATCTCGCCCGCTGGCCCACCGTCGCGCTCCGGACGGATCTCTGGTTGCCATGACAAGCCGCTTGCACTCGGTCCGCGTGGGCGATCGAGCGCTGTAACCCGGTTGATCGTGGCGGGACAGGGCCCCATGCTGGGCCGGTGAGCACCTCGCTGTCAATCCGCTTCGATGCACAGCTGACGGAGCGGTTGCGCCTCCGCACACAGGCCACGCCGGGCACGTCCCTATCGGTCCTGGCGCAACGCTTGATCGAGGAGGGCCTGCGGATGGCTGATCACCCCGGTGTCGTCTTCAAGGACGGGCCGAGCGGGCGACGTGCCGCGCTCGCGTTCGGCCCGGACGTGTGGGAAGTGATCAAGCTCCTGCGCGAACTCGATGAGCGCGGTAAACCGGCCGTGGCGGCGGCAGCCGAGTTGCTGACGTTTTCGGAAGCGAGGGTGTGGGTGGCGATGCAGTACTACGCGGCGTACCCCGAGGAGATCGACAGCAAGATCGAGGAGGCTGACCACGTGTCGGCGGAAGCCAAGCGCGCCTGGGACATCGGGCGCCAAACACGTGCGTGAGCATGGCGGCGGTGCTGTCGCTGGACGGCAGAGGCAGGTTACCGGAGTGGTGTCACACGGAACTCCAAGTGGCTACAATCGACATGACTAACGTGGCTACGGAGGTGCGCGGTGCAGATCGGCGTGCGGGAACTACGCGACGGGTTAAGCAAGCACCTGGCTGAGGTACGTGCTGGGCGCACAGTCACAGTCACCGATCACGGCCGTCCGATCGCGCGGATCGTTCCAGTCGATCGCCCGAACCGGCTGGAGCAGCTGCTCGCCGAGGGCAAGATCCAACCCGCGGGCCGACCCAAGAAGGCGGCACCGCAGCCGATAACGGCACAGGGCGAAGTCAGTGACCTGATCGATGAACAGCGGCGGTGAGAAGGCTCTGATCGCGTACCTGGACACCTCGGCCGTCGTCCCGCTGCTGGTCGCCGAACCTGCGACTGGCATCTGCCAGCGAATATGGGACGACGCCGACTCAGTCGTATCCTGCCGACTGCTCTACGTGGAGACTGCGGCCGCCCTTGCTCAGGCACGCCGTCTGCATCGGCTCACCGCGCGGGAGCACACCGCGGCACTGACCCTGCTGGACGACCTGTGGGCCCAGATCGACGTTGTCGAGGTCGACGACGCCCTCGTGCGGCACGCCGCTGAACTTGCACATCACTTGGCACTGCGGGGCTACGACGCCGTGCACTGCGCCAGCGCCCATCAGCTCGCTGACCCCGATCTCATCGCAGCCACCGGCGACGGGCGCCTGCTCGCCGCCTGGCGCCAACTCGGTCTCGCCACTGTCGAGACCAAACCCCCCGATCCGTAGGCGTCTTACTAGGCGGACCTGCCACCTCGACGAATGCAAGGTGCCTGGCTCACCCGGCCCGCCAGGGCGCCGTCGAGGGCGGCGTCGCCGTCGGGTGCAGGGCCTGGAACGCCGCAGATGCTGACGACCTCTCTTGACCAGCCAGATACGTAATAGAATCCCTTCTAAACCCTCTAACCGGTAATCTAAGGCGGTTGACTATGGCTCGCCGGACGGTGGCAGTGACGCGCGCGTCCGAGGACGCGATTGCTGTGCTGGGTAATCAGATCAGGGCTGCGCGCGCCAGGCGGGCCTGGACGCAGGCCGACCTAGCCGCACGGGTCGGCGTCACCCAGAAGACAATGCACGCCATCGAGTCCGGCTCACCGTCGGTGTCTATCGGCAACGTTTTCAACGCCGCTTTCACCGTCGGAGTCAACCTGTTCGGCCTTGACGGCGCCGACCTTGCGCGTGCCCGCCGCCAGGGCGAGGAGACCCTCGCGCTCTTGCCCGCGCGCATCCGCAGGCCAGTCACCAACGACAGCGCCGATGACGCAGCCTTCTGACAACGCCTTCGTCTGGGCGTGGCTGCCGGGAGCCGTCCAGCCGGTCGTCGCCGGCCGCATCAACCGCCTCGGCACCGGTTACCGGTTCATCTACGGTGAAAGCTACCTCGCACGCCAGACGCGATCAACCTCTATGGGCCGGAGTTGCCGCTACGGTCCGGCTGGATCGACCCGCCGGAGGGCATGGAGATGGCCGGTAGCCTATGGGACGCCAGCCCGGACTCGTGGGGCCAGCGGGTCATCATCGCGCGGCTCACCGGCAAGCAGGGCCGCGAAGCCGACGCGGTCAACCTGGACCGGCTGACCTTCCTGCTGGAGTCCGGGTCGAACCGGATTGGCGGGCTCGACTTCCAGGTCAGCGCGACCGAGTACGTCGCGCGTGAGGACGGCGCGACCCTGGACGAGCTGCACGGGGCAGCACTT
>JAABUK010009609.1_pt1 | contig 13162 bp, 10 predicted proteins | sample 5559141 | NCBI WGS metagenome assembly JAABUK01 (sample SAMN10711869, study PRJNA513367) | rock metagenome | isolation source: Antarctica rocks | place: Antarctica: Victoria Land, Pudding Butte nord | collected 2016-01-03
TGGCATGGGGGAAGAGGAGGGAGAGAGGGTTTGGGGCATGAGGAGAGAGGGGGGGGGTTGTATTTGGTTTCGTGGAATAAGTGCGAGGCAGAATGCTGACTCCCTTTTGTGCATTACAGGTATCGCGCAGACGACGCTCGAAGAGTCGGACGAGGAGGAAGATGAGTAAAATGGAATGAATCACAGCCATGGAAACTGGGAACTGGATCTGAAAGTCTGCGGAGACATGTTGTCTATTCTACAAAGGCAGTTATAGCATGCTTGCTCAAGAGGTTCGAATAGATATGATGTTCAATATGATACTCTATAAATGCGGTCGTTAATCATCACCCGCCGTTTCCCATCCCATCCAACATGCCGAGGCCAAAAACATCAGCGCTTGAGCTTTTGATCCAATCTCCCGCCAGAACGAAATGTCCAAAAGCATCAGCACTTCACCCCCAAGACCAAAATTTTCAAAGAAGAAACGATGCACTAATCCAACAAAGCCCGGCTAAGGTATCCAAATCACGCTTCCAATTCGCGCAGATCCTGCGTTGATAGCTCAAAGATATCGTATTCGGCGGCCAGCTTGGCTTCTTGAGAACAGGTGCGAGGGAAGTGGAGTATGATATTTTTCTCTGTTTTGATGGTTTTTTCTGAGTTTCCATGCGTTGTTACGATATCGATGTCTTTCTTGGGGTGCGCGTCTGGTGAGATATCGTTGTCGAAGGTGTACTCGTCCAGGTTACCCCTGTCGTCATCGGAGTCCGACGGCGGGTGCTGGACTTGGGGGTTGTGGGGGTGTTTGGGGGGATGTGCTTGTAGTTGGGGATGGTCAAGGTAGCTCTCGGCTGCTTGGTCGTAAGCATGCGTTTCGCTTCCGCCTTCATTTTTCGAGGTGAGAATGGCGGTGATGTTAGCTGAAGAGCTGGGCTTCGAATTTGTGGCTGAGGATTGTGTACGCTGCGGTTCTTTACTTCTGTCCTCCTGGGTTTCGGGATTCGTCCTTTGGGAATGTGGAGTTGTCGTTCTCGACTTGGCCATTGTGCATTCGCGCTCGAACTCCAATGCTACATCTTCTAAATCTTCTTCTGTGAGGTCTTCATCAAAGTCGGATGAGACTGTTGATGGCGCTTGTGGTGCTGCTTGTGTGAGCTCTCCGGAGAAGTCGAGATCTTGAGATGATATTTGGGCCAGTAGATTATCTGTATCGTCGTGAACGATGTGAGGTGCTTGGGTGAGGATGCCGGAGAAGTCTAGGTCTTGGGTAGATATCAGATCGAGCAGGCCTGCTGTGTCGTCCTTGGGTGTCATTAAGGGAGCTTGCCGAGTTTGCGAAGGCAGGCGCGCTGGAAGAGGTAGATTTGATATCGGTCTTGATCTTGGGTAAGCTGTTTCACTTTTCGACCCCGTTGGGCGTGGAGCTGAGGCATGCGATTGGAGGGATGCGGCTGGTGGTCCGTCTGATATCGCCTTGACAGCGGGAGGGGAAAGTTCTCGCGCAATCTGTGTACCGCTGACAAAGAAGTCATCCCAGCATTCATCGTTTGTACCTGGCAAATGGATTGAAGGGGCAGTAACAGAAGGCTTCTGCGGAATCTTCGTGGCACATGGTCTGCACTGGGCAACAGCACGTCGTGGTGGCGGGGCCATTGATGTGACTTCACAGCTTTCCATCTTTACACTTCCTTGTGTTGTTATATCAGCACCCTTGGGTTGGCGCAGCGGCTTGGGCTGTGTGCACGGCTTTGGCGGTGGGCCTTGAAGAGGTATCCGTGACGGTGGCGGCGCCATTACCATGACTTGACAATTTTCATGTTTGTCCGACACTTCTTTTGGAATCTTGGATCCTAGTCTTTGCGCAGTTGCCGGCGGTACTCGCTGCTGGGTGCGAGACAATGGAGATCTACCAGTAGGCTGGGAGCAATTCTGCGACGACGATGGCAACGCCATTCTAGTCAAACCCGAAACCTTGGCTACCAACATATCAGCCTTTGCTGAGTCCTCTGATGGTGTCTTGAGCGCGGTCAAGTTGGCTGGTATGACCTTGAGAGGATTGCGCCAAGGTGTTCGTTGTGTAGGTGTATTATGACATTCCACCCCTCCCTGCTCCTTCCGAAATCCGCTCTCAGCCCTTGTAGGACCGATTGTAACACGAGACCCATCGTATCCCTCTTCTTCTTCTCCTTCCCTCTTCCTCTTTTCCCCAGCCCCCAGGAACCCTCCCAGGCTCAGCTGGCTTGGCCCCACATGGGTAATACCCTCTTTGACTGGCTCCTTTATACCCATGCGCGCCCTCGTCTCCCTCTCCCTTTGATTTCTCTCCTCCTTTCGCTTAATGTTGGCTTTCCTCCTCGCTTCACGCTCTTTCATCCTGTCGGCGCGCTCTTGAAGTACGATGCGGCGCTCGATAATGGCGAGTTCCGACTCAGAGAGGTGGTGGACTGTTGCGCCGGACTTGCGGTAGGCCTTCTTGGCTTGTTTGAGGGTTTGTGGCCGGTGGTTAGGTGGCATGGTGGAAGAGTTAGTCGGACCGGTACAGATGTAGAGGCCATGGAGTGAATGAGCCGAAATGATGATGTCTGAATGCATCAACGCAGATGGTCCGATGGGGCTTGGCGTGCTTGGCATTATGAAACTTGTTCCCCTCGTCCGACCTGGAGGCAACAACATCCACAATCATGCATTCTACCAATCATCTAGGCATCCAGCCCCGAAAAGGCTGCATAGATTCCCCAGCACTCGTGAAAGAACTGACTACGTATTTAGGTTTTGTCAGTGAAGATTTTTGATTAGGAGACTTTGAACATCATATTCGTGGACGGATAGTACATTGCTCCTGTGACCATCCACGATATCTTCGCAATGGAAAGGGTTAGCCATTCAGGCTCTTCGACCACGTGTCGACACTCACCATTCCATCGAAGAGCATTGGTATGCTCTTGGATTCGCAACGTCGAATACAGTCCCTATACCCGCTATCCTCGCACTGACCTTGTCAAGCCGTCCCATATCGACATCATGGCATTTGGTGAGTTTCTACCAATGCTCAGCCAATGCCAAGTAATCACTATATTATGGCGACAGCTATATCACAGTAAGATCTTGCTTTGGTAAGAGACGGAAGAGATGTTGGCGCTTTTCAAGGACTTCCAAATGAATGCGCTAAAACCTCGTCGTTGACCCAATATGTTGCGGATGCGCTTGAGTTCTGAAACGGAAGATCAAGGTGCAGACTGGCGGAGCAAGTCATGATCCACTCATCAATGGATCAGTCCCGGGCTCGGTAGTTCTACGGTGCGCAGACCTGGGACCACCAGATAATGTAAGAGACCCTCCAAAACCATGGCCAGCTGAAGGAACTTCTTGGAGAACGCATCCGCATTACCTGCACCACGATGATGCAGCTCTTCCTGACTTGAATCGGACCTTCAAGCCTGGGCCGCTCTATCCCCGGCGGCATGATAAACAGCTGAAAGTTCCTCGGTGGAACAGTCAAACTGCTGGAACAGGTAGTCTTGAGCAGGCGTTGGTGGGACTGAATGGATTGGAGTAGGTATCGCACCTCCTCAACCAAAGGATCACGCTGGTCAAGCCGGATCTTACCCAACCCTTTCGGTCACATGTCGTCTTACCAACGGTCGATACAGCTCCCCTTGGTGGCAGTGTTCAAAGACGAGTTTTTGTCAAGACGTTGATATGTAAGCCCGGAATGGCGGTACAAAGGAAGCCTGCAGTGGACGAGGACCAGGATGCTGACAAGCAACACCAAAATGAACATGCGGTCATGAGCCATTCATAGAATCCCCTTCTTCGACAAATTCGAAATATTGGCTGCAACAACCGGTCACGACATCGAGTCACTCAATCTTGTTGATAGTGAGTGAATCAAGTCTGAGAAACATTTGCTTTGATCCCCCTGAATGCAATAATAATATGCTGGTCTTAGATGGTTGACGACGCTCAGTATCGCAATTTGCTCATGGGAGAAAGGTTACGCTCAAGGAAACACCCCGCAGAAAGATATTGCGACCCTCCAGCGGTGAGAAAGATTGCTACCACGTTCCTAAGACCGTCCGAGTCACAGGGATGAGACCGTTGATGAAGATAATCAGCTAACGATCGAAGGGATTATTTCATATGACATCATCTTATGAAGTGCTAACTGTATTCGAGCGTTTTTCAAAGCTGAACAGTCGTGCGTCGCACTGAATATTCATGAATTATTCATGCTGGGTCCCACTTTTCTGAGTGTTTTCAGCCTCCCAACCAATCGGGAAAACGTTTCTCCAGCGAATAGGCCATTACTTCATGCCGGAGCCGTAAACACTGCCCTGTATGAGAAGTTCGTTCTGAGTGGTCATAGTGCAAGAGGTGTAGGCCATTCTCCTGTTATGAGGTTCCATAAATATATAAGATCAGATTCTTTACAATATCTCTGCCAAATCTGATGCCTACAATTCTTTTTCGCAAAGAAATGACCATGTTTATCAGGCTGCTCTGGATCAATACATGAGAATTCTATACCTTTAACAGCTTTAGATGATTTTAGTACGTTCCTGGCTAGGTCTAATCAAGCATGTCGTGGCATACGCTCAGGGGTTCATGCCTGAGAAGTGGACGTGCTGGGCCAATCCGGCAGTAGCCTTCCATGCTGTGATACCCATTCAGGTAGTAGCTATCACTTCCGCCTATGGCTATGTTCAGGTCAACCAGGCCGGCGCAAGGAAGCAGGTTAATGCCTCGCAAGAGCTGATGTATCGTTGCATCGAAGGTGATGTGCGGCCGCGCTCATCACGCGAATTGCGGTCCTGGGGAAAGCAAAAATGGAACATTGGACTGAATCCAAGTAACATTGAAAAGATTCGTGACCCCGTCGGAAGATTCCACGCGACAGCGAGCCTATGGAAGGGATTCTGACCCTGCCAAAGCCTTGCATGAGACGCAGTCGCTACCAAGGCCCATACCATGAACGTCAGGAGAAGGTAAAGTGACCCCTTTATATCAATATCTAGTCACATTATCTGATTTTTTCTTCCTCTTGGCGTACATGAGTCAAATATGTGGAGACGAGTGGACCCGCAGAAAATTTCGTCAATATATTCCGATTTATTCCTGAATCCTAACTTTAATGCTGGCTAATCTACAAAGCCTTTCCCACTCACCTTCACACTACAATACACTCTGCAAGACATCAAGCTCTGCCACTAGAATCCTCAATCATATTCAGAGTCATCATCAACGATCAGACACCTTCACACACGCCCGCAAAGTCCTTTTAACTTAAGACTTTACGCCTACGCGACGAAACACATTGCCAATGGCCTCTTCGGTGGCTAACTCCGGCCAGGTGTCTGGGTGTAGCTTTCTTCAACTGCCCTTAGAGATACGGGGGATGATCTATCGTTTGATATTCCCCAACGAGGCCCCCAAACCTGCAGATATGAACCTCTTTTACACCAATTCCAAACTTTCTACAGATGCAGCCGTCTTTTTCTACTTGGAGACTACATTCGTCATGCATATCAGCATGGATCAGATTTACTTTCTTCGCGAGTCATATAACGACGAAAAGCCCTTTCTTTCGAACAAAAAGATCTACGAACGAATCAAAAAGCTTAACATCGAGATCGACTGGCATTTCAATCCTTACGTTGGGCGAATGGGCAGCAGCGGAAGTATTGAGAAGGCTGCTGCTAGAATGCAGAAGAACATCGAGGGTGTGTGCTCTGCTCTGGCTTCCTTCGTCCGACTTGAAGCAATCGAAATTGCCTGCTATTCCAAAAGGATACCATCAACTGGCGGCGGCCCGGACACCAGCATACCTGGGCCGTCATTGACAAACGATCTCCTCAGACCTTTCGAAGTGCTACAGCAAAAGAAGCCCACAACCCAGATCTGGATTACCGAAATCGAGGACCTTACTGGCTTGGAACCTCAAGATGATGAGTTGTATCGCAAGCCACTCAAAACGATCATGACAGAGCTCGCAGATCTGTTGAGGGATCGCAGCGGGACTGGCTGTCTCACCTGTAGGAGCACTATGCGGGCTATGCTTTGACCTGGAGCCCTGATTCTTCTTGTCGCCAGTAGCGAGTAGATCCCATAGCCTCGCGATGTTGGCTTGAGGTCTTTATGTCTTTAGCTATTAACAATCAATTGAATTCAGCTGCTCGAGGTCTCAATATGAAGCCTGCCTCTGACCTCGCATATGCACCTGAGATACAAGCAGCGCACATATGAACAAGATGCCAGGGACACCGCTACAAGAGAGTGAGTGTACTAGATGGTTTCTCTGAGAACAAAGCGATCAAAAGACTGATTGAGTAGTTCAGACTCCTAGATGACACTCCCGGTGATAGCACGCCAAAATTACTTCTAGACGCCAATGACCAAGCGACACTCGACCGACTGAACGCCATTGGCATCGAGAAGAGTATCCATGGATTACATTGTGTAATGGTAAAATTCCCATTTCTTCTGTTGCACGCGGAGTACCATGTATTGACACGCCTCCCTCAAACAGCAAATATCCCAAGCTAAGGCTGTGGGTTCTGATGATGTGAGTTGTATCATCCATCGTACGACAATCTCACGTCTATCACTCACATCGTCTCACAGACCCGGCAAAGCTTCGCATTCCAGGTCACCAGACTCCACTCCGTTCGTTCTCTGGAGGCCATTGCACTCGAACGGTCTGTAAAGATATCACGGAGACCACGGCTACGCCATATTGAGACGCAGGGCAAGAGACTAGTATAGGCCTTACAGCGATAGACCCCACTACCGAATTGCAGATCTTCCCAGTGAGGTGCACAGCAGTGATGGCAGGAAATAAATACTTACATGAACGAACAACAACGCAATCAGACGTGATAAAGACAGACCAAGCAACGACGACACCAAGCAAATACACACGCGAGCCAATCGAAATACGCTGACATGTCTTCCCTTAGATGTGAGTCGAACAGGAACCTCCTACCCACTCTCTCTTCCAGCGACTAATACTATTACTCAGATCTTCTCTTCTTACTCCATCAAATAGATCATTGAGATTGAGTACGTACAAGCTATTAGTGACAGCAAAGAGGCTAAATTTTGATACCTCTCACTCATCGCTCTCCTCGGGCTCTTGAAACCGTGGCGGAACACCCCAGCAGTAGAAAGGCCACTCTTTTCCTATGCCTCAAGATAAAGTACCTGCTCGCTCTCACTTCAAACATGTCTATGTGTATCTAGGATCACTGCTCCCAGTCTTCACCCCAAGCAGATCTGTGCTCCCTCAACCATTCCTCTTGAGTGGCAACATATTCATCCCTCCAACTGCGAAATCTCTCCTCCAAAACCCTAAAGTCTACAGGAGCATCCCTCGAGAACTCCTCAAGAAGCGCCTCATATGCGCACTTCAAATACGCTCCAAGGCAAGCATACATCGAATTCTGGTAGCGATTACAACGTGACCATCTGCACAGTACATCCCTGAATACATCCACTGTATGCTCTCGCAACGATCGAGTGGACTCCTCATACTGGTCATAGATCTGTGCTAACGTCGAAATAAGCTCCGCGAAGAATTCTCTTCTTGCGTACTCGTCGCTACACCATGGATGAAAATCTACGTTTCGGTGTAGGCTAACCACCTGGTGGCCTACCAGGTAGGCTTTCAGCGAGTGTTTGTATTTTTCTTCTGCTATTGTGCGAAGAGTGTCTATACCGTATTTTTGCGCCAGGATGTACATGTAGACATCGGTGTTGAGGTCGGCTGCGAAGTGGAATCTGGCATAGTCGTCTGGGAGGGTGTAGTATTCTAGGATGTAGAGGTATCTTAACATTTTGTCTATGGCCCAGGGTTCTTTTTCTTGGAGGTGGATGTGGGCAAATGCCATCGCCTGTGCTGCATGTGAGCGTGCTTGTGTTGTTGTAGGTAGTAGTGGATGCTCACTGAGACTTGATCGCGGCAAACTCCAGCAAAGAAAGTAGAACGGGGACAGATTATGGCCTCGTGTACTTGCCATGACTTTTCGCCGCAGATGACTGTCACATCTGAGTTCATGCCAAACCTGAATAGTCTGGGGGTTAAGGTTAGTGTTTTCGTCACACAAAGTGAGAATTGGTTGTCTACCTGTCATATCGCTGGAATAGTTCGTCGTTTGCGTTATCAGGAGGTGGTTGGTCAGCTGACATGGCAATGGCTGTAGCTTGAGTCTAGTGAATGTACGAGATCTGGAAGAATGGGTGAGAAGATTGGGTGGAGGTGAGATACTACGTGCCAGTGTTGGATGCGTTGGATGGATACAAAAACAAATTTCGTTGACACATGCGGAGTGAGATTTTCAGGCAGCACCTCTCTTTGTTACTTTCTTGAGTAGAGGTATTATGGTGGAATACCTATTCCTTTCTAAGCCTCTGATGACTTGAAAACAGAACTATTACTGATAGTGCTACCTGCAAGAAGCTGAGCACGTTCGGATACAAGGGAGGTTCAGCATTTCACGTCCTGCACTTATGAGGAGGATAGTCGAGTATTTCAATTTTGAGGTTGCAACATTCGAAATATTCATCTTTACTTGATAGGGAGCGTGACTTTCACGTGAGGACTCTCAAAATGCGTTCCCACTGTCAAACAACACCAAACCCAATTACCAAACGTCCAGAATCGTCTTTCGTCGTCACTACTGTCCTAACCTGCTCCGGGCCCATAATACCTGCGCCTGTGATCATCCCTGCTCGTGCCCTAGCTGCGCGACAAATGCGAGTACATCCTTTTACTTATATAAAGGCCTTTGGTGGGCCCCAAGATTGCTTCCCATATTCCTGCATTAGTACCCTTTTCGCTTTAGCCCCTCTCCCCTGCCACGCATTCCTTAGCAACGTTTTGCAGTATCACTAGTAGAGCTACCACCCACGCGACCTATGGTCACTGTAGAAGTGCATTCTCTTCTCGTTCAAATCATTTGAGGTTTGCTATCGGAGGGACAATGCCCTGATGATATCGGTCCATTCCACTGGCTGTGCTGTCAGTGACTTTGATGTTATACTCCTTGCGCTCTGCCAAAGCCACGCACTGATCTCCGTCTGGCTGGCGTCACTCGATACCTCTGGCACAAGGGCTTTGTCTCCATCTCCGAACCAACTTTTTTGGCACTCCGACAGGATTAAGTCCGTTGTTGTTAGTGTTGTTGTGGTTGTTGTGGCTATGTTTCTCGTTCTTTTCGGCTTCTCTGCCACAGGTTTCTTTCATGGCTATTTGGCCCTCGGTTAAAATGAAGATATCCCTGCGTACACAAGTTTCTCCAGAACACCAGGGTCGGGGTTCGTGCTCTTACAGGCTATAATCGCTTCATCTTTCTGTTGCTTCTGCAGCCCTCTGAGTCTTTTGTCGCTGCTCTGGAGATGTTTTGAAAGGTGACTGGTTGATTAGAGGAGATGACTGTAGTTCGAGTGAAGACGCTGAGTGGTAGGAATGCTCGCTCTATGCTAAGGATGCCAATCTACCAAGACCACGATCTAGTGATGACAACGGCTGTCGCGTATGATCAGCCGCGAATGATCTTAAGCTTGCATGCCAGTCGTTTGATAGATGATGTCGTAAGTGTCCAGCGATAACGCTGTTCTTTGATACCAGGTTCTGGAACTTCAACAGCTGAAGTGCCTCAAGGTCTGATTTAAAATCTATACGGCAGTGCTGTAATTGTTTGACGCCCGCCAGTGTATGAACCTGTCTTGCCGAGACCATAAGAAATCGCCTTCATCTCGTTGATATCTGTCATTCAGGGGAAAGGTGGTGCCGCTACCTTTGGGCAGAGGGGGTCTGCCACCTTGCACCATTCGACATATCCACACGCAGAATTCATATCCAGATCGAATAGCTCCCCCGCCAAAATTTGGGTTCGATGACCAAACCTCCACGATACTTCCAGCCATGCTATCTCCTCCAATTAGACATTCGGCTTAACAGTAACTCGCGGACTTGAAAGCAACAAACCGAAGGTTATCTTAGCGTGGAAATGTGTGCGCCTGTATGGCTGCCTATACTTCGGGACGCTCTCTTGCATGGATCAAATATAAGATGTCCAGATATGGAAAGGATATGTTTCAGGACCGAGGCTTCCTGCCCTCGTCATCATTTCATATATTCGTAAATATAACCATGATGTAGTATATGGTACAACGAAACGCGAATCCTCCTCCTCCTCCACCGCCCGTCCAAACATGACCAGTAACTTTCCATTGTTTTCAACTGACAAAAATTGGGTACGGAGAGACTGATCGAGGCGCTGCACCATCTTGATGGGAGCAGCAGCTTTTGAGAAAACATGTCAATACGACGCGTCACACCGAGGTGAATGGCTCGTAACTAATCCTCATGGTACATCGTTGCTCGAGTCATGACAGGAGCCGGAGATTGGTGCCTAGCAGCGAAGATGTTAAGGCGTGTGGTCATCTAGGATTTTACCGTTCGAAGTTTGACAGAGAGGCTGTTTGGCGGGGCAGACTGAGCCATCTCCTGTTGCAAGAGAGATCGGATCTGCAACTGGTGCTCCGACCACTCCAAACTCTGCGGAATGTCGTCAAGCCTTCTATTGTCCTCCCACCGCTGTTGTCTATTAGATGACCCACCAATACACGGGTCCCATTCCCAGTGGCCCATCCAGAGCCGGGATATTTTATTATCGATGGGGTCTTCTTGTTTGCTTTGAATGCATCCAGACCCTCTCCTATTTTCCCTATTAAATAGCGGATACGCGTTATTGAATTATACCAGCCAGCGCCTATATCTCTGTTGAAGCCGAATATCATGAATACCGTCAATGTGAACGTCACGACGTCGGGAATGTACGATTCTGCTGACGACAAGCTGATCCAGGTCCTCTGTGGTCGGCCTGAAGCTACATTGAAGTGGTATTGGCATGGCGAAAGCCAGGTCAGCAGTTTGAGGTTAGGGGCCGAGTGTGATCTCTGTGCCAGTTATTTCCAATTCCTTGGTGATTGTGGTCCAGGGTTGCATGAGAGCCTCTTGGCTTGTTTGCCTCGTCACCTGCTCCAACGTCTACCCTCGAAGCTTGCTTCTGGTAGATCGCAGCCTTTAAGGAATGGAGATGGTCCTGCTCTTGCAGTCTCTTGGCCTGCTCGTTTCCCTTCCACGAATTCTCCTCGTCCATTCCAGTTGTAGGAAACCTTAGCGTCAGCCTTGACCACTTCAACCTGAGCTTAGAGACCGCTAAGCTGGATCTATAAGTGCTGCTCTCGTATTCGGCCTCACGCTCGATATCGCTATTAAGCATCTTTGCCTAGTTCCTGACTGCTTCAACGTCCATCAATGGTTTCTTATTACCAGTCCAATCTGGAATACTGGTCAGGTTGTCAAGGGTCATTATCTGGGGAGGTACTTGGTAGATGTTGAGCTTGTTGTGTGAGAATTATTATTATATATATAATACGCTTTGTGAGTCTGGTGGGCTCGCAAATAAGTTATCTCATGGGAGCTATATGCTTGTCAACAATCATCTCTCTGGGTATTGTCATAGGCTTAAGATGATCTCCAAATGTAGCACAGAGAAGTGTCGTGTATGAGCCAGAATCCAGGTGATGGGGTTGTGGAGAAAGTAGCAGTCTTATATATATTTAGACATCCATGTTCTCCTCCAAGCTGTATTCATCACACGGATTCACTTGCCAAAATTCGTATTCACGATCGGGCTAGTTGTGATGTGCCTTTCTGGTCGGTCTTGCGATTGAGGAAAGCACGCACGCTACGAACGTGCCTTCACACGCTGCCTTGATGAAGTCCCTGCGGATGCAGAAAAAGAGGCGTTAATTTCGAGTGAATTGGCACTGTAAGTGACAAGTAGATTTGTAATCTTTAGCTGTGTAGGACTCTAGTGCCGAAGGCTGCTGATTAGCTTCAGGGAATCTAAGTCGTTACTTCAACTCCAGAAACGATGTATGACAGCCCAGCTGGCTAAGAAAAGGGAGATGTGCTATCATGGCCGTAACATTATCATTATTATTGAATTGTCAAAACATTGGTATTGGAGGACAGTGCAAGGGAGAATGAGTTGGGACCCCTGTTTGATGTAAGCTGTGTGATTTATGAGCTGCTGTATTGTTGAGATTAGTAGATGATAGAATACAATGCCTTGACCATACAAGGATTGAACCGCCGGAAGGTGCTTGGTGAAAGAGTCTTCACTCGCTACCTGGGGTTGTTTCTAGCCGCCGATGTATTTCACTTACAGCCACTGAGGTACTGAGAGCAATGAAAGAATAGAGTCTACATTGCATGTGACCTTAACCCAAATTGCCACATTAGCTTCTCTTGGGTTAGATGCTACTAGTCATGAGTCACGTGATCAGCCCTATAAAGACGCATAGTCTCTAGGTATATAGGTAACCTGGATAACCTAGTAGCCTAGTATAAAGGCTAATTTTATTAGTAAAGCTATACTCTAATTAATATATATTAACTATATAAGATAAAGATATAAAATTAAAAAGAAAATATTAAATTATAAAATTTGATATTATTAAAGATATTATAAAAATATTAAATAAAAATTAACTTTAAATTAATTTTAAATTATTAAATTATATCTCTTCTAACTTTAATTTCTTATACTTTAAATTAAATTTATAATAATTACTCTTATTATTTAATTTAACTATTTAAATTCTTATTAATTTTAAAAGATTAAGGTTATTTAATCTTTCCTTTATTATTCCTTTTTAAGAGACTTAAAAAAGAAGTTATTATATTTAAATTAATCTTTTATAAAGTATATATCCTTTCCTAGGAAAGGTTAGATAAGGAAATTAATTAAGAATTAATTTAATTATCCTTATTATTATATCTATAAAACCTTTTTAGACTAAGAAATTCTTATAAGTTATAACTACTCTAGTAGCTATAACTAAAACTTAGGATGATTTAGGATAATTCAGGTAAAAAATCTAAAAATAGATAAAATTACTAAATATAACCTTTATTTTTAAGGTTTTTTAAAGTTTAGCGTCTAGCGCTAAAAGTAGGTAACTTAGGATCTCTTTATAAAAGTTATTTTTATTCCTTATTAAAATATTATTCTATAAATAGAATTTTCTACTAAATTTACTATATATAGATACCTACTAGCCTACCTTACCCCCCCCCCTTTCTCCTACTACCCCTCCTCTCCTCCCC
>JAABUK010009610.1_pt1 | contig 13161 bp, 14 predicted proteins | sample 5559141 | NCBI WGS metagenome assembly JAABUK01 (sample SAMN10711869, study PRJNA513367) | rock metagenome | isolation source: Antarctica rocks | place: Antarctica: Victoria Land, Pudding Butte nord | collected 2016-01-03
CCCCAAGACTTTTTGGAGCGCCGGCTGCAAACCTTGGTCTTTAAGTTGGGTTTGGCCAAGTCAATTCACCACGCCAGAGTGCTTATTCGCCAGCGACACATCAGGTCAACATACTTGTCAGCTCCTTAAGCCACCGCAGCACATCGCATGACATACACACCGCGTGACAGCATGACTGGACTCAAGTCAGCTCTTCTGCATCCTCACGAGTATCATAGCTGGTGCATGCAGAGGCAGGCATGACACCTCCATGCATTCTTTTGAGCATCGGAATGGCTGCTGCAGGGTTGGCAAGCAGATAGTGAATGTACCATCTTTCATTGTGCGAGTTGACAGCCAGAAGCACATTGACTTTGCTCTGAACAGCCCCTTCGGTGGTGGACGACCAGGGCGTGTGAAGAGAAAGAATGCTAACAAGTAAGTCATGGTCTAGAGTGTCAATGAAAGTGGCATATGCTGTCAATGTGAGACCTTGGAAATGTCATCATGCACCAATGCAATGCACATGCATGCTTGTGCTTTGCTTGGACTGCAGCATGATACTTGTTTTTCAAATTTCCCCACATGCAAGTTGTTTGTGATTTTCTTATAGCTGGTTGATGTCCATATCTTGAATAACTTTCAATACAGAAGGAGCATGATACAACTCATTGGATCTTGCACCTTGCTGTCTGTTTCTTGTCACAGTGTACAGTCTGTTCCTAGAGTGCTGGCGTTAGACACATGTCTTGCTTAATGCTGGTTTTTGGTCAGTGGTCAAGTACAACACTTTCATGAAGTTTACGAGCCTGTGGAAATGCTGCCCTGCTTTGCCTTTGTTGAGATGCATGCGCAACCGCCATTGAATTACGCTGCTGTGCTACAGGACCAAGAGCGGTGGAGGAGGAGGCGGAGATGCTGAGGAGGAGGAGGAGGACGAGTAGAATACTGTTTGTTGCCAGACACTTGACGCTGCAGCATCATAACATGTGAATGCTGCTGGCATCCGGTCCTTTGTAACAACAGCTTAGCTCCCAGCAGCAAGTTTTAAGTTACCAAAGGGCATGTGTAAGTGTACAGTGCGCATGAACATCAGGTGTCTGACAACTTGGCTCGATCTGTACGACACCTTTCCTGAAGCTTATGTTGGTAACACTACTCATGTGCAGAGACCTGTTGACATGGCATTATTCTTCCGTTTCTGTTCATGCTTTTAGTACAGCCTGTTGCAATAAATACACCTGGCGTTGCCCACGTCTCCTCATGGCAAACAAAGGCACAAGCAATCTTCTCCAGGGATTCTGATACCTTAAGCAGGAATCAGAATTTTTTCAGCTCAATTAAACTCAGAGTGTCGACCACTGTAGCATGGAAGACTGGAAGATGACGATGCTGACAGTCACAGAAGCGTGGAAATGCAACGTAGACATAAACTTGGACAGCTATGGGCATTGAACAGACGACACTGTGCTGCTTGCATGTCTCATTGCCACCGATGAAGGTATCCTTGCCACTGATGAAGGTATAAAACATCCCACATCTGCTTCGCGTAGTGAATCATGAACTGGCAGTTTGTCCTTGGATGAGAAATTGTTGTTGAGGACCTGTACATGTACATATCTTTGAAGAGCCATGACAGCTTCAGACAGGAGATGTGTCCCTGCCCAAATTTTCAAGCTCTGCAGTGTGGCCCGCCGTGTCTCACCTAGGCTACCATGAGCAGCCTAAAGATTCTCAAAACTTATTGAGTACAAGAAGAGAGAAATACACAGCAGTGGGAGCATAGCTCTGCCAACTTTGGTGGAACAGTGGGTAGTGCTTTTGCGCCGGCTGCCTTTGGAGTGCAGTATATGCCCGAGCCTGGAGCCATAATCCACCCTCAAGGGCAGCCCATGTCTTAAGGTTGTGATCCCTTTCTGCTGCTGACCCTTTTTTGTTGCTGGTCCAATAACTAACATCATGATGCATTTATGCCACTGTCAGGCATGGCAGAGGCCACTTAGTACATGCTGAAGGCAAAAGCTCACAACCATTGTCCATAACAACGCTGTATCCGTGCAGTGGTGGATTTGGTCATGTGTACAACATGCCAGCTGTAATTGCAACACTTGCTGGACGTGATGCTATTGTCATTCATTGACTCAAGTCCCATAATTTCAGCCTGCCTGCCTCTGCAGGCATTGAAGCCGGTTCACTGTCAAGCAACTCTGCAATTTTGCAAATGCCAGGCTTTGTGCCTGCTCCTGAGCAGAGCTTGACTGCGGCTGTGTCAAACACATCATAGACTGTTGGCAGCGAGCACAGCACACAGCCAGCAGCATCAGCACAAGCACAAGCATTACCAGCAGCCTTGCCAGTGGTTTCAAGGGCAGCAGCAACAGCAGTCACAGATGCTGAGAGCAATTCCACACTGTGCTGCAGAGCAAGGACTATCCTTGCAGTGGACATGCAGGGTTGTGTTAACCTATTCAGCCAGCACTCCTGCAGTGTCTGATCCATGCTGGGCAGAGTTGGGGATTGTTGTTGTCCAGCCCCGAGCAGTGTATCAGCATAGACCACCAATAAACAGTCTTTGAGCAGTAATGCACAACAGCCTGTCCACCCAGGACAGTCAAGATACGATTGCAACCTTGACAACCGGCTGTGCCCCCTGTAGCTGAATTGCCTACAGCTTCTGCCTGTTTGTGTACACCTGTTACTGTATGTGTGCTGCTGCAACCAGCACGGCGGCAAATGAGATTTGACGTATTTTCTCTACTTGTTGCTGTCAATATCTGGGTAGATACCTTATACCTGAGTTGCTCTATCAGTGTTGTAGGGCTTTGTTAGCTAGCTGACTAACATCTTTGGTTACATGCCAAATTGTGCTGCAGCACAAAGTCTTTGTGGTCTTGCTTTCATTGACGTGATGGCTCATCCCTTGCGTTGTCCCTGATGTGCCATCCTTACCCACCAGCTGCCACCAGAAACTGAGCACGTTATCGACCAGCGCTTCGGGCGCTCTCATTTAGACCTTTTTGCATGAAGCCACTCCCAGGGCACCTGACACATTAATTGCATCAGCGTTGTCATGCCATCGACGGCGCTAGCCTGTGTGGGTGTGTGGGCGCTGACAGAATGACTAAGACTATGACTCACAAGACTTTAGTCATACATACCTCACGATATATTAGCATGATGCCCAGCCACCAGCAGCTGTTGTCAGAAACTCGTCTCAAGTACCGGCATCGCTTGACACGACTTTTGGTGTTTTACCTTCAGGATCTGGCCCGTGAAGCATCCGTTCCCGTGCCAGTGTGTCGAAACCATTCGGTTGAACAACAGTTTGAACAGGAACTCATATACGACACGTTCCTTCACACTAAGTAGTCACCCGCGGACGTCCGAGCGTTTTCTTGCGGCCCAGTCAAGCGTGGTGCATCATGGCAATGACTGTAATGTACAATGGTGTGCAATATGCCCCTGTGAGCTGCCGGCAGTCTATCACACTGCCACACTCGACAGATGTGCTTTGGTCGGTCGTTGGAAAGTTTGGGAAACAGGCGCTTTGGATGGGGAGTGTGGAGGGGCTGCCCATATTCACGCAACTGCTGGTATGTTTTGTACAAAAGCTCAGCAAACAAGCTCATCGTACTTCATTTGCATAGCGTTTAGCATAATCCAAGCAAATTGCTGCAGGGGGGCGAAACAGCAGACTACATTGGAGCTGTTAGAGTGTTTGGCATTGGTGACAAGATGTTATTTGAGCAGCTGACAAGCTTGGACAACAGGGAAATGACCATGTAAGCCAGCAGACTGCGTGAAAATATGCCATCCAAGACTGCTGCTGCGCATCATCATGGCTCATTTGTACATGACGCTGCAGGTCTTGGCAGCTCACCACACACCCAATGAACAGCAATCCATTCCCAGCAGCGTTTGTAAACTGCAAAGCTTCACTGCAAGTCCTCCCTGTGACACTCCCAAGCAGTCAAGCCTTCATACAGTGGCGCATTGACCTTCTCACTGAGCTAGAGCATGTCACCCACATGACAAAGGCTATAGACGACATCATGGTTGTAGGGTTGACAAGTAGGCCGTCATGCTCATGGCTGCCTGGTCACGCTTTGTGCTGGCAAAAGACCATGTGCATCGTCACACTGTCTCAGCTTCTGCACATGATCTGTGATGTCTCATAAGTTGCCAGAGTAGCCATCACAGCCACAAATGAATGCCAACCACTCATGCAAAGTTGAGTGATAATCATAGTATATATAGCAGCTTATGTTGTTTGAAAGCTCTGGCAACAGTTGCACATTCACTTGAATATGCTGTATCTCGCAGCCTTGCAGCAACCTCACTTGATGATGTGCAGATCAGTTTGCCTAACCCTGTGCTGATACAGTGCTCACGTTTAATTCAATGGTCTAGCATGCTGTCTTACATTACCAGGAGGCCTGGATGTGCTAAAGCAGGCCGCGCGCATACATGTCAAAATGTTTGGCGCTGTGTCATGCTTACTGGTGAGGTTGACGCACCCAGCTGGTTGACTGCAGATCTGATCAAGTACATGGAGAAGAGCACAAGCACAAGCAGTGGAGCGCACAGCTCTACCAGTACCAGCCTGGGAGGCATCGTGGGCAGCTCTGTTGCACCTGCTACTATTGGGGTGCAGTACATGCCCCAGCCTGCAGCTGTCCAGCCCCAGGGGCAGCCCTTACCCCAAGGTGTGATCACCACCAACACCACTGCCAACTGTACAACTGACTGCATACACTCCTTGCCCAGTGGTCTGATTGCAATTGGATAGCAAATTGCGCAAGGTGGTGCATATCGCACTACCATCAGATGACTGACAGATGTGGAAGCATGGCACAGCCTTCAGAGCTGGTTTGCTGCCCTACGCTGCTGTGAGCATTTATGCTGACATCAGGGTTGTGCATTGGTCATGTCAAAGCTGCATGGACTGGTTATTGCACATGTACGATATGCAAGACATCAATGCTTGAGAGTCTGATACTGTGTACGGGCTCTGTATGTGAGGGAGCCTCATCTCACGATGTTGCATCAAGATTCTTTGCAGTGCTTTGCTCAAACAACTGTGTGCATGGGTGAGCGTCCGTTATCTTTGTGACTGTGCACACTGAACACGTTTATCTTTGCAGGTGTGCAAGCAATAGCTCTATCAGGGGACTCCAGCTTCCTGCAGCAGCCCACCTTTGTGCCTGCTCCTGGACAGATCTTAGCTGCTTCAGCTATGACCAACACACTGTACTCAGGCTATCAGCAGCAGCAGCCACAGCAGCATAGTCAGTACCAACAGCAGCAGCAGTGGTTTCAGCAGCAGCAGCAGCAGCAGCAGCAGCAGCAGCAGCAGCTGCCGCAGCAGCAGCAGTTCCAACAGTACCAACCAATGCCTATGACTCAGCAGCAGCTACAGCAGCAGTTTCAGCAGCAGCTTGCCTCCCAGCAGGCTATGCGTCAGAGTGTTTCACTGAACTCAAGTGTGTCTGACTCACAGCGCAGTGTACAGAGGACTGCATCAGCTGGGCCTCAGAGAGGACCTCCAGGATCTCAGCCGGGGGCTAATGTGGGGTCTGCCCAGGTCACAAAATCAACATCTCAGGAATCGCTGAACCATGGGCCACAGTAGTCTAGTTAGCAAGCATGATGCCCTCATGATGAGGATGACACTGAAAGTGAAGTGAAACAAACACAGCATGATCTGCTCGAGACAGGATGCAACACACATTTGGCACTATTGCAGAAGTTGGTGTATTGCTGTGGTCAGTCTGGTATGCCTGAGCTGCGGGCATCAGTCTTAATGTGTCAAAGTCTCACGCAACATGGTTTCGTGCATTTCAGAGCAAGCCTCCATATTGTGAGTTCTGCTCATGCAGCGGTCCTGCATCATTTTTGATTCAGATACTGCGCATACTTGCATGTGTGCAATAGGTAGGTTCAGAGCAATGGTAAGCTGGCAGCTGCTGTCAACACTGAGGTCATTTCCTCTTGCTCACAAGTGAAACATGGTACTGAACAGCGCGGCTCATCTCTTACAGCACATTTCTTGCCTATGCTTGTACAGATGTTGTGACAACAACCGAATGTATGTATGCATCTTTTTCTGCTCAAACTTGTTAGTCAGCCTGAGACACTTCGTCACAGTGCTTCTGATGATTCATTGTGATAAGTGTGCTTCATTTTGATAAATGTGCGATCTCTATTCTCGATTGTTTGAAGGGTCTCATATTGAAATGATTCAGAATATTGATGTGTGCGGTACAACGTGTAATGCCAGCGGATTCAGTATCAGTACACAGAAATCTTCATGCTGCATGTTGATGTTGTGCATTTTGACATGGCAAACCTCGACAGAAAGCTACAATAACCCGGCTGCATTGCTTGGCCTGCAAATGATGCATTTACCGGAACATGCTATTCAATCCAGTCAATTCATGATGTACTGAAAACAAAGTTTTTGTTCGAAACCATTGCTGCCTTGCATGAAGACACTGGCAGGCTGTACATGTTTGCAGTCTTTTGTCAACATCTTGAAGTCACACTCAGGCATCTACAACGCTGCAAGCAGGAAAGCCTGTTGCAAGTGTCACGATGAAGAGGCTGTATATAACTAGCTGGAGTTATTGCAGTGCTTGTCTAGTCTACTGAGCAGCACAGTGCCAGCCTTTGTGGGGAAGCCTAACAACACACACACCAAGTGGCCTTTCATCAAGGCCTGCTATCCTCGACTCAAATAGCACTGTTCTACTAAATTTTTTGTCTGTTGGCACATCAGCGCAAGTAATCAACTCAGATACCGCTTGACCGTTCCATATGGCTTGGTCCCAGACCATCAAATATTGTCAAAGTATATACCAGTAAACCCTTCTGCACTCAATCATGTGGTTGACTGCAGCATACATCATTGTAAATGGGCCTCAACTAACTTGAAGTACTGCAGGATCCTTTTTGCATTTGCCCCCCAGTCAGAGGTCCCCAGGCGTGACTTGGAACGCCCGTGCACAATTGTGTTGCCAGCAGAGTCTTGCTTGCAAACAAACACAAAGTCATCTTTGAAGCGCATCATTGCTGTGGTCGCGACTCCCTCCAATGTGCCTGCACACACATACAGAAGCCTCAGCAGCAAGTACGGGGCTCCCTAAAGCAATGCACATATCTCTGCAACACGTAAGCCACTACTCCGGTATGCACCTTGTGCCTGGTCTTGGTGAGTCAGTCGCCACCTTGGCATTTCTTTTGCCGCTGCCTGAATATGCACATCAAGGTGTGATCTGGGCAATTGCTGTATGCTTGATAACTGAACAGGGAAGCTGTGGCGTTTGTCATACCAGCATTGCTCCAAAAACAGTAGCTTGATCTTTAGACGGAAATCTCAGCGGTTTGAGATCCGGGTATGTCTCCAGGATCAGCTTTTTGGTTTGTTCTGACACGTTACCTATTTGTGCTTTGTTGCATTGAGGAGGATTCTGCAAATCTGTCGTGACATCGTTGAAGTCCTTCGTCATGATGTCAAGCGCTCGGGCAGTTGGCGACCCCGGGCTCTTCAAGCGTGAGCGTTGACTTGAATACTGAATTTTCCACATTTGTCACATATGTCATTAATCCAAAATCAAACACTCTACAATCAAATGAATGCTTCAGAAGCAGCATCGAAGAATGACAATGTGCTTCTTCTCCTACAGAAGGTCGGGACTAGCAAAGTCGATGGCCTACAGTAAACCTGAGCTGAGCCTATTGCGTTCAGAATCTGACAAGATCACATATCATTGACTACATGCTACCTAGCTACTACAGTCTATCAATGCCACCACGATCCTCGTTGCTATGCACCAGAGGAGCTTGTCGTGAATGACAATGTCGTCTGGTGAGCTCCTTGGGTCGGCCTTTTCCTCCTGCATAACAATTCATTGCATGTCCTGTCAACCCATGTCACAAACACCTCATGATGCTATGTCCAGGTCATGAATATCACACATAAAAGCTACCTAGCCTTTGGCTGGCGCAAGGCAGTCATCAACTATTCAAAGCACAACACAAGCAAAGGGGCTGACAATCCTGTTTACTGACCTGGTGCTACCAGCCTGCCTGCCAGATGCCTCGGAGCGCTTGCTTCGAGAAGGGGAGGGCTGCCAGTCTGAATCATTGTTGTCTGAAACGTGATCCTGCAGCTGCACCAGAGCTGTTGGTCGTTTGCACACACACCAGAGCTCAGGCTTGTCCTGCTGTTTGTGCAATCTAGATTGAGCGAGCAGAATGCTTCACACTAGCAGCTGCTTACATGCAAAGTTTCCTTGCTTATGTCCAAGCATGCACATGTGTTTACTCAAACATGCAAGCATGAACGCACTGTTTGCAGCATTGTAGAAGCATCATTGTCTTACATTGAGCTGCTGCAGTGGCTCCCCAGTCTGCTGCAGACTTCTAGCCATCTGCTCATCAGCCCTGATTTGCTGCTCGGTGAGTGCAGCAGACAAGTGTGGCCCTTTTGGAGGCGGGTCATCATCACACAGATCTATGGCAGTGCTGCCAGGAGTCTCAGCTGGCGCTGATCGCTGCCCTTGCATCAGGCACTGCTGCTGCAGCTGCTCTTGCATCTGAGCAGCCTTTGTATCTGCTGCTTTGAGGCTCTGAGCTGAGTCTTGTCCACCAGCATTGACCAGCTCCATCTGCTTGTTGGCAGAGCTCTCAACGTTGCTGAGAGCCTTCCTCAGGTCGTCCTCTGAAGCTGCAACAATCCCATATGTATTTTGCAGAGATGAAGTCCCAGAGCCCTGCTTGTGAGCAGATGGGCTCTGAACTCCATGAAACAGATCTACCACATTGGGTGGATCCAGATCTGGATCCAAATCCATTGCAGTGGGTACCTGTCTGCCACTGCTGGATGCTGCCTTCCAGGAATTGGTTCTCACTGCAGTACTGTTTGCTGCTGGCTGACCATACTGATGCAAGGCGTAGGCATCTGACGGCCATTGAGCGCCAGCAGGCTTGACTGGAGACAAGGAAAGACCAGGCAAGGGTGACAGCTTCAGCTTCTTTGATCTAGGACTCACAGCACAGGACTTGTCCAGCACTGTCATCATGGTGATCTGTTTCATAGGGTCAGCGTGCACGCAGTTCTTGGCAGAGAGAGCTGCCAGTTTCACATCCTTGTGCTTGAGGCTCTTGGCTGCTCTGCGCCTTTGTATCTGCACAGGAGAGCTGACGTCCTGTCTGCCTGAGCCGACATCTGAAGCCTGGCCATTGACTGGTTGCTGCTCTGGACCATGACTGATCCATGCAGTGTCTGGCGACCCTGGGTGCACACTGCTGCCGCCAGCAACAGCAGGCTGACTGGCAACTGGTAAATGCCAGTTGTCACATGTGGGCATGGGCACTAGAGCCTCAGCAGTGTCAGGTGGAGGGTAATTGTACTGAGCAGGATAGCCTGACTGAGCGTGACTGGGCATGAAGCCATCGGCTGATTTCAGCACTGAGAGAGGCTCTGGGAAGGGCAGCCCACCATGAGCAGGTGATGCAGCTGGCGGTGAGGCTGAGTAAAGAGGCGGGGGCTGCAGAAGGGATGGTGACTGCTGGGGTGGGGACTGCCGGGGGCCAGCAGCTGACGTGGGGGGGAGGCTGGAGGGGTCGCTGCTGATGGACTCTGGACTGCCCTCTTTGTCATCATGGCTCAAGCCAGGGACCGCTGAGGGATCCTGCAACAATTTGAGACTCCACATTAATTATGCCACAGAGAGCAATAGTATGATGCTCATGTACATGTAAGAGACTTGCACTTTCCAGCTCAGTTTCAGTGCAGCTTGAAAAACGCAAGAAGCTGAGAGTTGAGTAGATGGCCAAAGACTGTGCACCACCTGAGACACATCCATGCTATCATTGTACCAGCTGGTATAAATGGCTTCCTGGCAACAGTGCGGAGGTTTTCAGGCAGCTGCTATACAAATGCAGCACTTCACATGTATCATGAAGAACTGACTATCAGCAAGCATGATATAATGACATTCGTCTTCATGTATGTCCAGACAGACTGACACAGCAGGGTGAACTTGCCTCGAGACGCATGTGAGTTTGAGCCTGAGGCAGCGCAGCAGCACTAGTGGACTCAGGAAGCTTGCTTGCAAAAAACTTGCTGACCTTGCCCACAGAGAAAGAACCTTGGCTCTGCATGTTGGCATAGCCATCATTTGGCTGCGAAGCAGAGGAGTCCTGAAACAGGCGATTCATCAGCCTATCCGCCTGATGCTGGGGGGGAATGTGCGCCACGTGCTGCTGCTGCACATTCCCGATTCGGGCATGATGCATCTGCTGGGACAACGAAAAGGAATGCTGCTGAGGGGCTGCTGCATGCTCTGTCGTGAGCAAAGCTGGGTTCCACTGTCTAGAGGAGTCAGCGAGGGGGAGTTGATGGCTAGTGCCGTTCAGCTGTTGCTGAGACCTGTCAGCATCATGGCTGCGCCAACGGTCAATGACTTCTTGCTCTAGTAGCTCAGCATCATTGTCAAAGCCGCTGAACTGGCGAGAGACTTCTTGCTGCGCTCTGTCTGCCCTCTCTAACAGATCAGCAGAGTTGATCAGCTCATCTGTGGCGTGATCCTCCTGGGTCAGATCCTGTGTCTCTGCAAGCGACAATGATTGCCCTATTTGCATGCAGCAACACTATCAAATGCAAATGCTGCAATCAGGCCTTAACAGGTTGCACTGCACAAAATAGCTCAGCACAGATTCTGTACCATTCCCAAGTAACATGGCCAGAGGCAGACATGTCATTCAGCTGCCAGCATGCTGCCATTGCTGGTGCTGAGTCATCTAGGTCTTTCTTAGGCCGTAGTGAACAGCCAGAGATCAGATGGTGCAAGTGCATGCAGTGTACCTTGGGTCATCTTGACATGTCTCCAGCATTGACTGCATCCATGTTGTAGCATCACTGCTGGTGCAACACTTGCGAACAAAGCTGTAGCCGGGCAGGCTGCACAGCACTTGATACACCAGACCAGTGGGCAACATGACACTGGGCTGTTGGCTGAAGAATGGTCTTTGCTCGTCAGAGAACTGCAAGGGTTGCAGCTGTTGCAGGGGGTTTTGCAACCCACCTGGCTGACGCTCTTGAGGCTGGGAGTCAGGAATCAAGGTGGAATCAGCAACATCCAGAGCCTCCTCGTTTCCAGGTCGTGACTGACCCTGAACAGGAGAAACAGCCTTGACTTCAGGAGCCAGGTTGACACAAACTGGGCGGTCACAGTACTGCATTACTTGTCTTGTGAGTACGGCCCAGTTGCAGTACTGCATGATGTGGCTTGTGAGGTGCAAAGCATCTAAACAAAGCAAAGTTTGTCAGCAGCGACGTGGGTGTGACACAGGCAGTAATCACCATTCACGTCTGCAGCTCACCTGTTGTGCAGCAGGCAGGACAAGCTGGCGCTTTGTAGCTGGCCTCTCATCTTCATCATCCTCACTGTCATCTATCCTTTGGAGGGCTGCTGCTGCCTGCCGCCTGCTGCTGCGGCGAGTGTTGGCCACATCTGGATCAGCTGGTCGACCTGAGTTGTGTATCTTGGTGTGGCCGCTTCGAAGGCGCATCTTGGCTTCAGGGCTCTCACCTGCACAAACTTGAGCAGTGTGATTGGCTGACAATGGCTGGCCTGGCATGCTACATGTTACCTGCACAAAGTTGAACAGTGTGATTGCGTAACGTTGGTTGGCATCAGCTGCTACAAAAAGTGAAAGGGGTGGAGATGCAGCTCCGACTTTGGTGCAAACTTCAATGCAATTGGCCAAGTGGGCAATCTGAGCAGCTGTGCCTGTCTGCATGCTTGCATTGAGCCTGTGTGCCTCAGGACACGAGAGCTTGCAGTGATTGGTCTGATCAACATTGATGTGGGTTGCTTGTCACCTGTTAGGTCCTGAACATCAAGAGCAGGCCGAGGGGGATCATCTGGTGAAGCCCTCTTGCGCCTCTGTCTGTTGGTAGCCTCCTCTAATTTGGGCTGATGAAGAGCAACAAAGTCAGGGGGAACGAAGTCTGTTGGAAAGGTTTCGCGACCGCTACCCCCATCCCCCAGCAAGTCAACCTCCAGGTCACTCTCCTGTATATCATGGAAAACTGGTTATGGCTATTCACACAGTCCTACGTCAAGCAGCATTCAGCCACATAAAAGTACAAATGTGTCAGTGCCATTCTGCTTGATGTAAACTCAGGCCTGCTTTGCAATCATTCAAGCTGTTGCAGACACTCAGCACACACACGCAGTGAACATAACATGATCAGCAAATCATACGCTCTTTTCCATACTGACTTGTGCTTGTTGACAGGGTGTGCACCTGTGACGTCTCCTGCTGCCTTTGTAGCTCTTCCAGTCTCTTCTCTTCCCTTTCAGCTGCTTTCTCCCCGGCCTTGCGTTTGGCTTCTGCTGCCTTTGCAGCTTGCTCCGCTGCCTTTCGCTCCTTCTCCTCTTTCTGCCAAGCCTCTCTCTTTGCCTTCTCCTGAACAGCAGCAGTTTGATGAGCACCATACACTCAGATGCAAATCAAACAGCAACACACTGTAGGTTGCATCAGCTACATGCTACAAACAACTGTCTGTTTCTTGTTTCGCTTGAATGTGGAAATGTCGGTTCAAGTCTGAAAGGCAATCACTGTGAGTGAGGTGCAGCACCATATGATCTGCACGGGTGGGAAAAAAGCAGTTTGCACGTCAGCCAGACCACATGGAAGTTGCAAATGCTCACCGCTTCCCGCTTTTGGTGGGCCAATCTGCCAGCTGCCAGGTACTCTGCAGGACTGCAGTACCTGCACACAACACACACTAGTTGCAGCATGCACTGCCTTATGGCAAGCCACAGACAGGTCAGATACAGAACACATATGGAACAAGAGCACAAGTTCTATTAGAAGACACAAAGACGAAGAACTTCCTGTGCAGCAACCTTGCAGGAGGTGGTGTGTAGAATATTTATATGTGTCAGAACAGGTGTGTGTTATGCTGTGAGTAAGCTTGTAGCATTCAGAGTGTGTTCAGCGGCTTACTTCCTCTTTGAAGTATTCTCTTTGTATTCCTCCATGTCTACAACTGCAGCCACCACGCTGGGATGGTTGTCTGGTAGACGCTTCTGGACTCTGAACAGCCTCAAGATCTCGTTGCGGATGTGTTCACGCAATGCAGATGCATTCTCATGCTGGAACCAA
>JAABUK010009611.1_pt1 | contig 13161 bp, 11 predicted proteins | sample 5559141 | NCBI WGS metagenome assembly JAABUK01 (sample SAMN10711869, study PRJNA513367) | rock metagenome | isolation source: Antarctica rocks | place: Antarctica: Victoria Land, Pudding Butte nord | collected 2016-01-03
AAGTGTTTAATCTTCAGAAAAGAATGTTGTTGATTAGAAAGATATTTTTGATTTGTGAGTTTTTGAGTGATTCTCAAGCAATTCACGAAGGTTCTTTATCATCGATTCTCTTAATCGAGTTGAACAGCTTATTTTCACTCGTCTGTTTCATGAAAATGAGTTGATTTTCTTGATCGAGTGAACTTTGCGTACTTAGTGAGCAATAAGTTGTCTAGCAATTCAAACAGTCTCGTCGTTGATTCTATCAAACTCTCTAGTGTTGTTCAGTCTTTCGATTGCATCGATCATCAGGTAAATGAATTTCTTTAGACTCGTTCTGTCTGTATGAGTATGTTGAATGAGTAATGAGATCAATATCATGTGATTAACAAATTCTTAATATAATGTCAGAATCGTGCCTAGATGAGTCAATCAGCGAAAGTCAGGGTTGAATAGTGCTTGATCTTTAGAGATAGCTATAACTGAATATTAAGAATACAGAAGAAGATGAGTACAAAAGCTTCTATTTAAGTAATATTTAAAGACTGCGCTAAGCTTGAAGAAAATGTGTTTGTGACATGAGTAGAATGTGATGTAGAAAGAAAGATGATGTTGAACAAAGAGATGTTGATGAAAGAAAATAGAGACTGAGTCAAATCTGAGCTAGAAACACTGACTAGCTTTATTCAGTCTTGATACGAAATAGAAACTGAGTCAGATCTGAGTTAAAGACATTGACTAGCTCTATTCAGTCTTGATACGCTCGTAACACGAAATAGCTAAATAGCTTCATAAAGTCAAAGTAGAAGACATTGAAAGACTTGTCTGCTTATCTCAAAGCGTTGTATTCACGTCAAGACTTTCAATTCTTATTCAGTTCATCGTATATTTCTTTCAAATGATCAAATAGCTCATAAATTGAAGTGAATAAATTCAAAGAATCAAAACAACGTTGAGCGAAAATGTATTTTGCAGCGTCATCTTCTAGTCTAGACATCATGTAAATAATACAGATAGTCTCATCATTGAATTGATCAACATTGACAATCAGCTTGTTGTTCATCTTGTTTCTTCAGTCTTTTTAAGTTGATTTATCTTCATCAGTGAATATAAATGAGTTCAAAAATTTGTAGAATCAATGATGTTCATTTTCAAATGAGATGAACTTAGTAAACATCTTTCATCAAGTATGATTCTTGATAAAAGCATGCAACTCGATATCTTGTTGAGATAAATGATTCATAGTAGATTGAGACTCAGTAGATTGACGAGATCAAGACTAATCAGCTGAACACTGTCTTTTTTTGAGACTCAATACTTTCTCTTGTAGTTTGATGATAGTCTCTTCTTGAGTGTCTATTGTCGTTTGATTTACCTTTAACTCATTAAGTTTCTTGATGTGATTGACTTGTAAATCAATTCATTGCTTGTTGAGTTTCAAAGTCATGTTTTGTTGATCTTTTAGCTCATTTAACATCTTGATGATCTCGTTCGAGTGATTAATAGCTCACTGATGAAGTTGTTTTTTGATCTTGATGTTTCATGAGATTGTGACATTCTGAGATTCAGCTGAAGCATTGAAAGAAAGAAGAAAAACTCGTCTATTTGCAATGCTTCTAAGCAGACAAGTCGTTCATGACTCAACTGATTCAGAGTCGCGTGTCATTATGAAAAAGGTAAAAATAGATAAATAGATTTGATTGTGATAAGATTGAGTGATTGATTTGATAAAAGTAATTCAAAGAATTTCTTGCGAATTTTCTGAATAAACGAAGTAGATTATTTCGTATCGTTTACACGTCAATAGCAAAGTAGTTGATTAGCATTTATCTACTGTTAGAGATCGGTTTAAAGCAAGTCATAAAGATGTCATTTAACTAATAGATAAATGCTAAGAAAGAAAAGTATCTACAGAAAAGAACTCAATTCTTATATGTGTGTTTCTCAGCTCTGTGCTAGACTCAATTGAGTTGACGTTTTACACATATGATGCAGAGTTTCAATGACATCATCTCTAAATCAGATTCTCGCTAGACTCAATTAGAATGAAATCAGGTGAAGACTAGATGAAGAATAGACGAAGGCTAGAATTATAATAATATCGAAGATGACTTCAATATTGAGTTAAATGAAAGAGCTATGACAACGATCTCAACTGATATAACGCTGATAATGACGAATTTATGAACGCTCAAGAGATGATCAATGACTTTCATATCAAATATTCAAGAAAAGCGCACTAAGAAACAACATTCATGCAAACATGAATAGTCAGAAAGAAGAAGTGATGTTACAATTCTAGTTTTCATTTATTCTTTCTAGTCTTCATCTTGATTTCATTCTAATTGAGTTTAGTGAGCATTCAAGCTAGAAATGATGTCATTAAGACTCTGCATCATATGTGTAAAACATCAATTCAATCAAGTTTAGCACAAAGCTGAGAAACATACATATAAGAATCGAGTTCTTTTCTGTAGATACTTTTCTTTCTTAGCATTTATTTATTAGTTAAATGACACTTTTATGACTCACTCTAGATCAACTTCTAACAACATTCAATTGTCTTCTATAGCAAGAACATGTCTTCTGCTGAATGCAACTACAAGATATATGATAAAGAACTTCTGATCATCATTTGAGCATTTGAACACTGACGACTTGAACTGAAGCTAACTGACATTTCTATCAAGATGTTCATCGATTATCAAGCGCTCATCTTGTTGATGAAAGATAAAGAGTTGAGCAAATGTCAAATGCGCTGAATTCAGAAGCTCACTGATTTCAACTTCAGAATAATGTATCAATCTGACAAACAGAACATCAAGATCAATGCATTAACTCATCAAGCTAACGTCATGCTCAGAGATTCAGAAGATGAGTGCATTCGCTATCAATGAATCATTATTCTGACTTCAAATTGAATGAAAATTGCTGATCTAAAGAAGAACATCAGTGAATCAATCTATAAACAGATTCTTAAGACTAATAAGATCAACAAGAATTGTATGCTACTTCGCGAAGCAATAGCAAGAGATAAGACATAATATGAAGATATCAAATTGAAGAATTGTTGAACTCAGAATAAAATCTTGTATCATGATAATCAGCTATGAGTTTCGTTCAACGAGCTTCTACAAATGAATCTGATTCGTGAGATGCACGATTAATTATCAGTTGATCATTCTGATATTCTTAGAACTGTGAAAGTCATAAAGCGAAACTACTATTGATCATTCATGCGAAAAACGATAGATCAATATATTCAAAACTGCTATATCTGTTAACATTCAAAGACATCTAGAAATAAATCAAATGATTTGTGTTATGATTTTCAACTTTATTCTTGACTCTATTCTCATTTTATTCTCGCTTTATTCTCGACTTTATTCTCGATCTCGACTATCTCTAATCAAGTTTAGTGAGCATTTGAGCTAGAGATGATGTCATCAAGTCTCTGCATCATCTGTGTAAGACGTCAACTCTTTCGAGCCTAGCACAGAGATCAGAAACACATATATAAGCTGCGAGTTCTTCTCTGTAAATACTTTTCTTTCTTAGCATTTATTTATTAGTTAAATGACATTTATATGACTCGCTCTATGCTGATCTCTAACAGTAGATAAATGCTAATCAACTACTCTGCTATCAACGTGTAAACGATATGAAATAATCTACTTCATTCATTCAGAAATTTGCAAGAAATTCTTTGAATTTGTATTACTTTTTATTCGCAAGAAATTCTTCGAATTTGCACTCATTTGTTTATCAGAAAATTCACAAGAACTTCTTTAAATTTACATCTATCATTACATCACACACACACATATCATGACATGTGACTTCAAGTCAGTCAAGTCACGATCAGCTTGATTGCTTAGAAGCACTGCAAATAGATGAGTTTTCATGCTATTTATTGATGTCTCAAATGAAGTCGAGAAAGTTGAGATCTTATGAGACATAAAAAACAAGAAACAATTGCGTCAATGAGTTGAAAGTCAGTTCAACAAGATTATCAAGATGTTGAATAAACTTAAAGTTCAACAAGACATGATTCTGAAGTGCATCAAGCATTGAATCATCATGCAGATCAAATATAACAAGAGATTGAATCAACTAGAGATCAATGATCATTATGTAAAAAAACTCATTACTCATGTCATCTATTTGAATCTGATGATTCAAGATCACATGATAAACATTGCTTCTATGTTGATCGTTAAGTCAAGCACGACATAACTCATGATATATTAAGTCAAAGGTATGACGTAGTCTAAATGATGTCTTGACAGAGTCATAGAGTTTCAGAGCTAACTCAGATCTGATCTTCGATTCAATCTCTGATCTAATTTCTATGTGTCAATTCATCATGACAATTGTCTTCTCTTTTAAGTGAGTTCATTCTTAATCTCAATAATTAATGTCTTTGTTTAGTCTGATAAATGATGACGCGTATTCATTGATTTGTTCTAAAAGCTCTCAATAAAAATCTTCAAATCTCTGTGAGAAAACAAGAAAAAGAGAAACTTTCAATCGAATAATGATTCATCTTCAATTATCATGCATGTAGATGACATTATAGATAATATATGTGATGTGTAATTGATGTAGATGACAGCAATGATGACGTGTAGATAGCACATAAACATTGTTTATCTTTTGAGTAAATGATGTGATTGAGATGATAAAGCATAGATCAGAGTGAATAACAATTGTTGTTTATTTATCGCTCTTTCAGTTTCTCTCAACTTCTCATTTTCTTTAACTTCATCTTTTTTCAATCATGATTGTATTTTTATCATTGTATGATTACTTTTGACAAATCTTAAGTATATCTGTATTGTAAGAGTAAAAGATCTAGATCATGAGTTGTGAACGTGCAGCAATGCTCAAAGAGAGTCATAAGATGATGAAGTTAACTGATGCTTGAGTCAAGATCATTGTGAAAGTAAGTGATGTCACACTTGAAGTTTCACGACTATTACTGTGACTAACAGTATCGTAAGTCTGCTCAAAAGACATTGATCAAGCATGTTGATCATTGTGCTGCTGATGCTGAATCGCTCATGATGATGCAGACATTGTCAAATTCTGATCAAAAGCTCATCACTTCTATTATTTAAACTTTCAAGTACATCTTCACTATCAAAAAGAAAATTCGAAAGACGATGAAAGAAGAAATGATTACTGATACTTCATTGATGATCTTGTTGAATTCACAGACTTCGCGAAATTGAAGAATGATGATGAGATTCACTTATTCAACTTCTTGATGTCATTACTGATGCTTTTCAGCTGTCAATGATTGAAATAAGCGAAAGAAGCACTGCTGATTTCGAAGCTCTAAATAGAATGATTTGTATAAAGTGTGCTTGAGTTTTACACATCAAGAATAGAGCATTGCTGTGTGATGTCATCTTTCAAAGAAAGACTATGTACAAAAAGTGTGCTCATTGTGCAAGTAATGAAGATTTCTGTGTCGCAGTAAGTATACTTATATGATATGTCTGCTAAACACTCATGATTCAATGTTTAGATTCTCAACATCTGCATTTCAACTGTCAATGAATTCTTTCATCTGCAGAAAATTCATGATAGTGCAATTGATGAGAATAAAGAAGAGAGCGTTGCTCTGATGATATTCACTGCTCATCAGAAAATTCTTTACAAGAAATTGACAACAGCGACGTGTATGAAGAATTATCTCAAGAAAGTTCACAAACTTAAGTCTTTAAAGATTCAAAAGCTCATTCTCAAAGAAATAATGATTATCAATGACATTGTCAGAGAAATTCTTAATGTAAAGCGCTTTGCAATATATTCAATTTCAATTATATATTGTTTTGTCAGCATTTCTAATTGTTTTGATATATTTTAGCACAATCTGTCATCTTTCAATTCTCTGTCTTCACGTCTTAATGTAAATCTGACAATGAGAAAGAAGAAGAAGTTTGCAATCTTGTCTTGTGTGAAAGATGTTTGATGAAGTGATGATTGCATAATGTTTATTGTGTCATGATGATTACATTCTCTTGTTGAGCGCGTTTGAGCATCTTTGCATCTTTTTCTTCTGTCTGTTGATTTACATATGTGATCATCTCATTAGAGAATGAAACTATCATAATACAGTGATTCTTCTTTTCTAATAATGAGTTTATGCTTGAAAGTGAGTGATTATGATTTTCACTCATGTTTCAGTCTCATTTCAAAAGCTTCTATAAGCTTCAAGACATCTTTCATATCTTCACTCAATATTCATTGATTATATTCAATGAAATATTCTTTTCATTGTATCTTATAATATAAGATTTTCTTTCTTTTTCATTTCTGTAGAATCTTTTCTATCTTTCATTCTTGCTCATCATTAATAAGCTTGAATACAAGATAATCGAGTATAGAATCATCATTTAGCTTACAATTATATGACTTTAAAAGAAATACATGAAAGACAGAATGAACTCTATAAATAATTGAAAGATCAAGATAATACGTCTGCTTGTTTATGAATTTCTGTATACAAAAGAATTCTATCATTTTATTTGATAGCTTTTTGCTTGACTTCTTCTGCTTCAGGTTTTTTGCTGATAGCATGACTAAATCATCAACATTAAAGAACTTAGACTTATGTTTTTGATTATAGTACTTTGTCTGAGCATCAATCGCGTTTTATCATTATTTCATCAACATGTTTTGCATGTCTTGCAGCATTTCAATGCATTCTTTTGCTACTGACACTTCTTCTTTCATAGCATCATTCTCGATGTGTATGTCAAAGATTGACTCATAGTCATACATGATTTTAAAGAGACTACAGCTCAACGAAGAGTGCTTCGTCTGATGATACACGAACTCAATTACAAGTAGAAGCGTAGTTCAGTTATCTTGCTTTTCTGAACAATATACTTGTAGATAATGTTTCAGCGTTTGATTCTGTTGTTCTGTCTGATCATCTGTTTATGAATGAAAAGCAATGCTTAGTCATCGTTTCATCTTGACATGATAGCAGATCTTTGATCAGAACGCACTGATAAATAAACTATCTTTATCAATAATTATATCATTTGATATCTCATATTTTAAAGCAATCTTCTCAAAGAACAACTTTGCTAACTTTACAACAGTCAGAATCTTCTTTATAGACAGATAATGCATCATCTTCATGTAATGATCAACTATCATGAGAATCGAGTCATACATGACTTCTTTTCATTTACTAGACAACAGATCTGTTATGAAATTCATAGTAATTTCTTTTCATGAATTTGTGAGTCAAAGTAATGATCTCAACTCATCATATGATAGATGATGTTTCATCTTTACTCTCTGATAAATATCACAAGTATTTATATACTCTTTGACATTCTTGATCATACTTTTTCAGTAATATTTGCAATTTAATAACTTGCTGATCTTGTTAGCATCAAAATGCTTCGCTAATAAATCATCATGATGATGTTTTAATAACTTTTCTCTGACAGAAAAATCTTCTGAAACATACAATGATTCATTGTACTTTATCATTTCTTGACTATTTAATGTTTAAGCTTTGATGTCACTCTTTTGTATATTCATTGTTTCATCTGCTCTTAGTCTTACAGCAAATTCATCTTCTTGTTGTAAGATTTTGATGAGTTCAACTACAAATTTACTACTGAAGTTGTATATCATTTCATGAATTGTCAATACTCTAACAATTGCACGTAAAATGAGTTGTTTGCAATCAACAGTTTCAGCAACAGAATTAAGCTGTTTCTCAGCTACGTTGCGATTTTTATGAGTTGACGTTTCAACATCTGTGCTTCTCAAAGTTGTTGATTCAAATTGAGAGATTTTATCTCTTGAGAAATATACTTCGTCTAGATGCGTTTCTTGCATTGCTAGAATCATAACTCTCAGCAGCATACTTCTGACATGCATTGCTGAACACATACTCATGTTTTCACTGACACTGTGAACAGATATCTTCTTGACTTCGTTAATCACTTGTGTACAGTAGATTTCATCTTGCAATCTGTCTTCAACATGTTTCACTGAATATCTTCATTCACTGACACTGTGAACAAACGTCTTCTCAACATCGTTAATCACTCATGTTCATCAATGAGTTTCATCTTGCAGTCTGCTCTCAACATGTTCTGCTGAATATCTGTTCATACTTATACTGTGAACGAACGTCTTCTCGACATCGTTAATCAATCGTATACAGTATAGTTCTCTGATTGCTACAAATATAAAGCTATTTAAGCTTTCTATTCTAGTCAGCTTTCGCTGCAGAATGAGCAGCAAACAATTCGCAGAGATGTTTTCATTCTTATAGTCAGATCATCTCAATGATGCATTGATTGAGTTTGTCTTTTCTGATCTATGTGCTATTTCAAAGTTGCAGATCAACAATCTCATGATTTATCTAACTTGTCTTTCGTTTAGCTTTTGAACGTTCATAAAACTCTTCAAATTATTATGATCAGTCAGAACTTTGACAGTATGATAATTGTCTTTCACATAGTGTTATCAGTGTTTAAACATCGCTACTATGACTAGAAGCTTCTGATCATATGTTTCATAGTTTCTTTCAACATTTATCATTATTCTGAATTAAAATGCAATCAAATGTCACTGATCTTCGTCATCTGACTGAGACAAAATACTCGCGACTGCATAATTAAACGTGTTGATCTCAATGCATATATGTCGCTCTGAGTCAAAGTGTCTTAGTATAAATGTTCTCATAAAGACGTCACAAAGCTGATTAAAAGCTTGTTTCGCTTCATTCAATCATATAAATGAGTTTATTTTTACATCTTTTACACTATCTTTCAGCAATTCTGTTAAAGACTCTGCTATTTGAGAGTAGTGATGTATAAAACATCAATAGAAATTGATGAATCTCAGAAAAACTTATATTTCTTGATACATCTTCAATCTGAGTCACGTTTTGATGATGTTTATTCTACTTGAATTCATCAAAATGTTCTTGATGAATATAATAAATTCTAGAAAGTTCACTTTAGTGATAAAGAATTCACACTTCTTCAAGCTAGCATATAGCTTGAACTTTCTTAATCTTTCAAGAATCTGCTTCATGTGATCTATGTAATCAGTCTTCTCTACAAAGAAGATTAGAATGTCATTCAAATAAACAACACAAAAGTCATTTAAAAGCTTTGTTAAGATCTTATTAATATAAATCTGAAAGATGACAGATGCATTAATCAAATCAAATGACATGATCATATATTCAAAGTGATCATAATGAGTACAAAACATTGTCTTTTACTCATCTTCATGTCAAATTCTGAGACAATGATAGATGTTTTTCAAATCTAACTTAGTGAACTGCTTAACTTTATTGAGTCTGTCTAAAGTTTCATTAATTAAAGACAGTGAATGACGATTTTTAATGATGATCTTATTCAGATCTCGATAGTTCATGCATAAATGAAGATTATCATTCTTTTTGAAAATGAATAGAATAAACGTGTTAATTGAGCTGATAAAGTGCTTAATTCATTCTTTCGCTAAGACATCATCTAAATACTGTCTCAAAGTCGCTAACTCTGTGTTCAACAGATTATACAATGATTCATACAACGACTCTGCAGTGATTTCGATTGCATGATTGTGATCTTCATGCAAAGACAGTTTGTCTGCACTTTCTGTCAAGAATACATCTTCATATTCTTTCAATTCAACGAGTAGAATTTGCGTTTCAAGCGCATTTGTGATACAACTCATCACATTATTCATTGCTTTCACTTGATGTTCAACAATCAACTCTTTAATGATGTTGATCATGACAAGAGCATACACAGTAGACTCATCTTGTAGAACTTTTGCAAATACTTGTGTGAAAAACAACTCAAATGCGTGCTCATTCACATCAAAACATCATGTTCTTGCAATCATGTTTATTTGAATATACTTGAATTGCATACTTGACATACTCAGAATCAAGAAAGATTCTTTCTTGTTGATAGCATAAAAGATACTTATATCTTTTTTCTCTATGTCTCAACTGTCTCTCAGTCGATAACACATCTTATAGACGTCATAATAATAAACATTCTGATCATTCATTCAGATAGATCTTGAGAAATCAACGTTCAACAATGACATATCTTGCTTGATGATGAAACGTTGACTAATCACGTTCATCTTGACATCAATATTCATGTGAATCTTCGTTTCTGTCTTTTGATCTCTTTGAATTACATGCTCTTTATATATAAGAGTATTTACAAAGAGAACTTCTTGTTTTTTCCTTGATGATTTGAAACATTCGTCAAGAGCTTGTCTTTTTTCAAAATCTTGAGATGACTCAGATGCAACATCAAATCGATGAATACTCAATTTGCATTAAATTCTTTTGATTTATTCTTGATCTTTTCATTTTTACAATTTGTAAAGTAATGATTCTTTTGATTGCATGTATAATACGTTATATTGAACAAATTCTTGCTATAACATGATGAAGCATGCAAGCTTGTCTTTGATGAAGAGTTGAGTTTAGTTGATCAATGAGATTTCTTTCACTTTGAATGAGTCTTCTTGTTGATTTTATCTTGATCATGCAAGTTCTTGTCTTAAGATTGTTTTGATGACAAGATGTGTTCTTTTCACAAATTTGTTTTCAATCGAGCGACAAGATCAATTAATGCATTTCATGTGATAGAAATCAACTGCATATTAGTAATGATCACATGCAGCTCAGATCTCAACTTGATGAATAAATGAGCTTACTTATGCTCATCACTATACAACGAAAGTTGATGTTTCAGAGTGCTCAAATGAGCTGCAAACGTTTGTATCATCTGATCTAAACGTTGCAATGCATTCACATACTGCTGAGTCACATTTATGTCTTGATTCATTGAATTCTCAATTAAATTAAGAAGAAAGTCGATAAAATTGAATCACATCTGCTGAGCTGCAAACATAGTCTCTTCATAATTAGACTGATCGCGTCAAGTCGAGTACTTGAGTTCGAGTTGAGTATTCAACTTGAAAAGTGTTGAGTTAAGTTGAAATTTTTTTGAAAAAGTGTCGAGTTGAATTGAGAAGTTGAACTCAAGAACTTGAATCGAGTTGAGAAGCTTGACTTGACAACTTGATTCGACAACTCGACTTGACTCAACAAGATATTAGATAGATGTAAATAGCTTGATTGAACAGTTTTCATCATGAAGACTTCATGATTCTCATCATGACTTTCTATTGAACACTCTTTATGATAATGCAAAAAGATAATGCACAATGAATTTATAAGATTATGAGTTATGCTTAGAACTTAAAAAGTAAGATAAGCGCTGTTCGCTAGTTGAACAGCTCTATTATTTTCTTTTCACTTTCATTATTCTCTTTCTTCTCACTATTGATAATCTCATATTTATCATGTTGTAGTTTCTTCTCATTCTTCTTTGCTTCATAGCGCATCTCTGCGTCATCGTTTTCTACTATGATGAGATCATGAATTAAAATTTATTGCATGTATTGAATTCTGAATTTCTCGTTCTTTGACAGTTGAGAAAGTGACGAATTCTGTTGCAAAATTCTAAAAAGCTGTCATAGAATTAGTATCATCAGTCTGCTTTAACTTCTTCAGATCATCATGATGAAGAATTCTTTATTGAATTAAGTGAACTATAGAAATCATAAATTTTGATATTTCTTCGCTTACGTTCAGCTCGTCTGTTATCTTCTAAAATTGATATTAGTTTCTACAACTGAAAGATAATGCATATAAATAATGCATATCTTCGTTGCTTTCAAAGCAATTTTCTCTGCAGTAGTATTCACATTTTATGTTGCAGCAGTTATATTGAAAAGCTTTATCGTCTTAGTGACAATCTCAGCATTCGCTTTGCGTCTGATTTTCGATTCAAAGCATTCAACTATAAACAGATCAGCGCTTTATCTAGTATTGCATTACTGAGATGCATTATCATGAATATTATTGAAAGAGTAGAGTGAACAGTATTACATATGATGAAATCTATGCAGATTGTAGAGAGAAGTCGTAGACTGCTCTATCTATATACTGCTAACGTGACTGAGTCGCGACGCGTGATCTTTCTTCTGACGCTAGTCTACGAAGAGCTGCTAGAAACGAGTCTGTCATCGCACTTCTCAACACTTTCACTTGATGCTTGCAAGTTTCTCAGCTTTCACTGCTTTTCAGTCTCAGTTGTTCAATGAATCTCTTGAAGTTCTGTCGAGATAGTGACTTGATCAATTCGTCTGCTATCATATCTTGACTAGGAATGAAATTCACTGAGATCTGATTCTTCTTGTGCAGATCTCAAATGTGATGATAAGCGACATCAATGTGCTTTGATCATTCGTGAATATGAGCATTCTTAATCAGCATAAAAGTCGCTTAATTATCTTCTTTGAGCTGCGTAAGTGAGACAGATTGATGAGTAATCTTCTCAAGAATATCGACGTGACTGTGACTGATGCTCAAGTACTTTGTCAGATTCATGTTCTTGAGCACTTGATTGATTCATAGACTCTTCTTGACGCAGATTGATAAAGTCATGTACTCTGTCTCGATGATCGATGTGACAACGAACTTTTGCTTTCAACTCATTCAGAAGACTGATTCTTCATCAAGCATGTAGATGTAAACGAGAATCGACTTGTGATCTAGTTTGTCTGAGACGTAGTCTGAGTCAAAGTATTCTACTAACTTCATGCTTTCACTGACTTCGTACGTGATGTCTAGATCAATGATGAAACAAACGTATCACATCAACTTCTTCAAGACGTGTTCATGATGTTCTGCAGAATCACTGAGATATTGACTTAGTCGATTGAGAACAAAGATGATGTTGAATCGAGTGTGAATTGCAGCATACATGAGACTTTCAATGACTTGTTGATACTCATGCTGATCAATTCTCACGTCTTCGAGTTCAGCTGAGCGAAAAGCATCATATTCATTCATTGAAAGATCTGTTGTCTTGTGCTTGTCTTGCTTCATGTTGAGTCTTTCAAGAACGTCATGAAGATAGTGAGTTTGATTCATTCGTAAGGTTCGTGCCTTTCTGTTGCAAGTGATTTGAATATCAAGAATCTTCTTCATTTTCTTCAGATTCTTGACTTTGAAAACACATTGAAACTCATGCTTAAACCATTTAATGTTGCTCAATGATTTGCAAACAATGACTATGTTGTCAACGTATA